>OJQR01001223.1_pt1 | contig 12064 bp, 4 predicted proteins | sample 1599011 | NCBI WGS metagenome assembly OJQR01 (sample SAMN03922456, study PRJEB24848) | human gut metagenome | isolation source: stool sample | host: Homo sapiens | place: Germany | collected 2009-11 | reverse complement strand
CCCCCGCCAGGCACTGTTCAGAAGGGACCGTAACCGATCTGGTTTGCAATAATGATCAGGAGGAACCCCGCGGTAATCAGACACGCGTAAATTTTCCAAGCGAACTTGAACCAGTGGCCGTAGTCCATACCGCACAGAGAGAGCTGAAGCAGGGAAGCGGTGGGCCAGAAGGTGTTGGTGAAGCCGTCGCCGTATTGGTACGCCAGCACCATGACCTGCTGATTGATCCCAAGCACCTGACCCAGAGGCTGGAGGATGGGCATCATGACCACGGCCTTGCCGGAGCCGGAGGAGACGAAGAAGTTGAACAGAGTGACAAAGGCGTAAATGATGAGCAGGGTGATCACCGGGCTCTTGCCCTCCAGCAGGCCGGACACGGCGTGGATGATGGTGTCGGTGATGTTGCCCTCGGTAAGCAGGACGGACACCGCCCGGCTCAGGCCGATTACCATGGTGGGCGCCACCACGCCGGCCATGCCCTTGCCGAACTCGGAGCAGGCCTCGGAAACGCTCATGCGGGAGAGAACCACAGCCACAATAGCCACGGGCATGTAGACCGCGGTGATCTCCGGCAACCCCCATTTCCACCGGAGGGAACCCACCACAGAGAGGACAATGGCGGCCAGGAACACCACAATGATAGCCACCCGGCGGCCGTGGAAGTCCAATCCTTCCTCAAACTGCATGGGCGCCGTCTGCTCCTGGAGATAATTCTCTCCCATCACGCTGTACTTGGGGTTTTTCTTGATTTTAATGCAATAGCGGGTCAGGAAGAATACGGCGATGGCATAGAAAACCACCAGTCCAACCGCCCGCAGGGCGATGCCGGAGTACATGGGCAGGCCCACCAGTGTCTGGGCCACGCCGGTGGTGTAGGGGTTGACCATACCGCAGGTAAAGCCTACGGCGGTGGAGAGCATGATGATGGCGGTGCCCACCATCTTGTCATAGCCCAGGGTGATGAACAGAGAGATGATAATGGGATAGAAGGGATAGAGGGCATCCAGGTAACCGATGACGCCCATGCCGGTGAAGATCGTGAAGAACAGAAGTACCATTACCAGACCCCGGCCCTTGGCCCGCTTGATGAGGGCCTGAATACCGGCGGAGAAGGCACCGGTCTTCTGGATGATCTGGATGGCACCGCTGATGAGCAGCACGGCTCCGATCACATTGGCGCTCTCCACAAAGCCCTGGTGAAGAGAGGTAAAAAAGCTCAGGAAGGAAACCGGGGTCTGCTCCACATAGGTAAAGCTGTTCGGATCCACATTTCCGTCCACCCTGGCGTATGTTCCGGCGGGGATCACATAAGTCATGATGGTTACCAGCAGCATCAGGATCAGAATGACGGCGTACACATGGGGCATGCTGAAGCCTTTTTTCTTTTTTAGTGTATTACCCATAGTGGTGATACCTCCTCACTGTGTCTGCCCCGGCCCGCACACGCTCTCGCCGGGGGCGGGGTGTCACTGGCCCGCATGCCTGGTCAGCCAGCCCACGGCGGAGTTGACCAGGATGGCGGTCCCCAGCGCAAAGGCACTTTCGTCCAGCACCATGTTGGGATTGTGCAGAGGATAGCCCTCCGGCGAGCCGGCCCCCATGAAGGCGTAGAAGCCGGGTACCAGCCGGGTCACATGTCCGAAGTCTTCGGCGCCCTTCATCGGCGGGACGGGCCTGACGTTCTCCGCCCCCAGGATCTCCGCAGCGAAGGGGACAATCTCCTCAGAGAAGGCGGCGTCGCACACCGTACTGGGGGTTTTGAGCACCCGGGTGGTATAGGTGCCGTGCCAGGCGCTGACATAGTGGTCCAGGATCTCGGGGATACGCACAAGCAGGTGGTCGTAGGCTTCCGGGCTGAGAGTACGGAAGGACACCATGATCTCCGCCGTATCCGGGATGATGTTGGAGGCCCGGCCGCCGTTGAGCGCGCCCACGGTCATGGTGGCGAAGGCCTCTGGGTCCACCTCCCGGGGAATGAGCATGTTCAGGGCCGAGCATACCTGGGTGGCGATGTTCACCGGATCCACGGTTTTCTGCGGCTCGGAGGAGTGGCCTCCCTTACCCTGGATACTGATAATGAAGGTGGCCATTGCCCCAGAGGCCACGCCGGGGGAGTAGTTCAGCTTGCCCACCTCCACCTGGGAGCCCACGTGGAGGGCCATGGCAGCGTCTACCCGCGGGTTCTCCAGCAGGCCGTCCTCCACCATGGTGCGGGAGCCGTAGCCCATCTCCTCGCCCGGCTGGAACATGAGTTTCACGGTGCCGGGCAGCTCGTCCTCCATCTCCTTGAGGATGCGGGCCGCCCCCAGCAGCATGGCCGCGTGGGCGTCGTGCCCACACATGTGAGCCGTGTCCCCCTTGGCCGCGAAGTCCAGGCCGGTGGTCTCCTCCATGGGCAGGCCGTCCATATCCGCCCGGAGCAGGATGCACGGTCCGCCCTTCCCGATGACTGCCACCACGCCGGTGGAAGTGGGGGCGTCGGGGTACCCGGCAAACACCATCTTCTCCCGGTCCTCCTGGGAGTGGACGCCGCAGTCCCGGTGCGCAATCCCCATCTCGGTCAGGCGCTCCTTGATGTAGGCCGCGGTCCTGGGCGTATAGACACCCACCTCGGGCATCTGGTGGAGGCAACGCCGGTCGGCGATGATCTCCTGCTCAATGGCCCTGGCCTTCTCCAGTATTTTGTTCATCCTTAAACACTCCTTTTTCTGCCCGCCCGGGGTTCAGGCCCGAAAGACCGTTCTGCCGTTCAGCACGGTCTCCAGCACCTTTGCCTCGGGGAACGTATCCGGTTCAATCGCAAACAGATCCCGGTCCAGCACCACAAGGTCGGCCTGCTTGCCCAGCTCCAGGGTGCCGCGGACGGCCTCATCCCGGCTGGCCCAGGCGGCATCGGAGGTGAACAGGCGCACCGCCTGCTCCACGGTGAGGGCCTGCTCGGGCAGATAGACCCTGGTGCCCGCCCGGTTCTGCCGGGTGACGGCGGCGCGCAGGTTGTCCAACACGTTGAAGGGCTCCACCGGGCAGTCGGAGCCGCCGCTGACCCGGATGCCCAGATCCTCCATGGCCTTCCAGTTGTAGCACTCCTTCGCGTGGGCCTCCCCCACCCGCTCGGCGATGATGTTCATGTCGGCGTCAATGAAGATGGGCTGGATGTACGCTTGGAGGCCCAGGGCCTTCATCCGCTCCAGCAGGGCGGGTGTGGTAGTCTGGGCGTGGACGATGCCGTGGCGGTGATCCGGCCAGGGCTCCTCCCGCTCCACCCACTCGATGGCGTCGCACACCTTGCGGAAGGCCAGGTCGCCGATGGCATGCACCGCCACGTCCATATGGGCGGTATGGGCCGCGCGAATCCGGCTGCACAGCTCTTCCTCGGTGTAGATAGGGATGCCGTGGTTGTCCGGCTCGTCCAGGTAGCCGTCAATCATCTCCGCCGACTTGGCCCCCAGGGAGCCGTCCTGGAGCAGCTTGCGGGGGCCGGTGCGGAAGAGGCTCTCCCGGTCGGCCGGATCGCTGCGCACCGCCTGGAGCCGCTCAAAGTCCTCGGGCTCCACCAGGCACTGCTCGTAGACCCGCACCGTCAGTTCTCCGTCCGCCTCCATCTCCCGGAAGATGCCGATCAATCGGATAGGGTCCACTCCGGCAATGGCCTTCAGATCGTCGGAATTGACACAGGTAATGCCCGCCGCGTTCAGATCCCGCTGGCCCAGCCGGATCAGCTCCTTTACATAGGCGTCATCCGCCTGGGGGAGCACCTTCATATACAGGCGGGCGGCATCCTCCCGCAGGATGCCGTTGGAAAAGTCCACCAGGGCCAGCACCTCGGGCGCCACATCCTCCAGCGCGCGGATGCGCTCCAGCATTACGGAGTTGCAGGCCCCTATGTGCAGGCAGGTCCGCAGCATACACACCGGGATATCGGTGGAGATGCGGTCCAAATCCTCCCGCGTCACCAGGCGCCCCTCCGCCATGGTCTCCTGATTCCAGCCCATGCCGATCAGGTAGGATGGGTGGTCCCGCTCAATCCGGGCCCGCCCCCGTTCTATAATCTCCCCGATGGACGCCACGCCAAACAGGGAGAGGTTTTTCTGAATCATGGCGTAGTGGAGCAGGTGCATGTGGGAATCGGTGAAGCCGGGCAGCACCATGGCACCCTGTAAATCCCTCGTCTCATCCCACGCCTGCGCCAGAGCCTCCTGAACGCTCCCCAAAAAGGTCAGTCTGCCGTCCTCCGCGCCCACCGCCTCATAGCGGCGCATGGCGCCGTCCATCGAGGCAACCGTTCCGTTGTACCAAAGTCTCCGCATATCAGCCTTCCTTTCCGCCTGCGGCAAGTTTCGTGCACTTAACTTTGCAAACGGGATGCCAGCTCACCCTAATGCCCAAAAAAGGACCCGAGGGCCGGTATTATAGGACATACCTCCGGCTCTCGGGCCCTTTTTCAGGGGGAAAATATTTTGCGGCGCAAAATTTTTTACAGGTCAAATTTTTTCAGCTTGTACTTCAAATTCTGCCGGGACAGGCCCAGCAGGCGGGCTGCCTGGGAGATGGAGCCGGCCTGCTGCATAGCCCGGCTGAGCAGCTCCCGCTCGTAGGAGTCCAGCGCCCGGGTGAGGGAAAAGCTCTCCTCCAGGCGCAGGGCCTCCGGCAGCTCCGGCGGCCGGTTCAGGCCGCCCAGCCGCCCGGCCAGGATCTCCTCCATGTCCTCCACGGTGAGGCGCTCCCCCCGGGCGACGGCCACCGCCCCCTCGATGGCGTTTTTCAGCTCCCGCACATTGCCCGGCCACGCATAGCCCCGGAGCAGCCGGAGGGCCCGCTCGCTCAGCCCCCGCACCCTCCGGTGCAGCTTCCGGTTATAGTGCTCGATAAAGTAGTCCGCAAGCGGGCCGATGTCGCACAGCCGCTCCCGCAGGGGCGGGAGAGTCAGGCGAATCACCCCCAGGCGGTAGTACAGATCCTCCCGCAGGCGCCCCTCCCGGATGAGCTTCTGAGGCTTCTCGTTTACCGCCGCCACGATCCGCACGTCGAAGGGGATGTCCCGGCTGCCCCCCAGACGGCGCACTTTCTTCTCCTCCAGCACCTTGAGCAGCTTGGCCTGGAGGGCCGGGTCCATGGAGTTGATCTCGTCCAGGAACAGGGTGCCGCCGTCCGCCTCCTCCAGCAGCCCCTTGCGGGTGAGGGCGCCGGTGTAGCTTCCCTTTTCCGTGCCAAAAAACAGGCTCTCCAGCAGGGTGGCCGGGATGGCCGCACAGTTTTGAGAGACAAAAGGTCCCGCCCGGCCGCCCTCGCTGTGGAGCGACTCGGCCACCAGCTCCTTGCCCGTTCCCGTCTCACCATAGATGAGCACCGACGAGTCCAGCCCGGCCACGTCCCGGATGCGGCTCTTGAGGGCCAACATGGCCGGGTCTTCCGTGAGCATCCGGTCCAGGGTGGACAGGCCGCCGCCCTCCCCGCCACGGATCACCCGCTGGTCAATGGTGTGGTACTTGGACGAGTCCACCACGCACTCCACCCGGCCGTCCACCACGATGGGGATGGTGGTGGACTCCAGCAGCACCCGCTCCCCCCGGTGGTTGTTGATGTCCTGGAGAACGTTGTAGCTGGCCCGGCCCGTCCGCAGGGCGGTAAGGATGGTGCTGCTCTCCCCGTCCAGCTCCGGATAGAGCTCCAGAATGTGCCGCCCCACCGTGTCCTGGGAGCACCAGTAGCTGTTCAGCGGAATCCGGTGGTATTCGATGATCCCCTCCCGGTTGACCACCAGAATTCCGTCCGTATCCTCGCAGAGGCGGAGTACCTCGCCAATCTGATCCAGAAACCGCTCCAGCATGCCTGCTCTCCCCTTCTGTTCATGAGAATATAAAAAAAATCTGGATTTCTCCAGATTCGACGGATAAAACAATTGACTTTTGTTCCCTTTTCATGGTATACTGAAATGCTCTTATCTTCCAATCCAGTTTTCCCGATTTTTTCCCAGCTTGGACACAGTTTAGCATGCGGGGCGGGAAAGCGCAAGAGGATTTGTTTCTTTTTTGTCCACACAGCCGAGCGTGTACTTCCTTCTTCCCCGCCGCGCTTTGTCGGGTTTGACGGAAGACAGCCGATGGAAACCGGAGAGCGCTGCCGCCCAACGCTCCCCAAACAAAGAAAACGAGGTGTTTTTTCTACGATGGTCAAGGACGTCTACTACGGCAAGACCCTCCGCAAGAGCTTTGCCCGCCATGAAGAAATCCTGGACATGCCCAACCTCCTGGAGGTGCAGAAGAACTCCTATCAGTGGTTCCTGGACACGGGACTGCGGGAGGTCTTCAAGGACGTGGCCTCGATCACCGACTACGCGGGCAACCTGGAGCTCTCCTTCATCGACTACTCCATGGATGAGCCCCCCAAGTACAGCGTGGAGGAGTGCAAGGCCCGGGACGCCACGTACGCCGCGCCCATCAAGGTGCGGGTGCGCCTGCGCAACAAGGAGACCGAGGAGATCAAGGAGCAGGAGATCTTCATGGGCGACTTCCCCCTGATGACCAAGGCCGGCACCTTCGTCATCAACGGCGCCGAGCGCGTCATCGTCTCCCAGATCGTCCGCTCCCCCGGCATCTATTACTCCCACACCGAGGACAAGGCCGGCGGCATCACCTACGCCACCACCGTCATCCCCTACCGGGGCGCCTGGCTGGAGTATGAGACCGACCTGAACGACGCCTTCTACGTGCGCATCGACAAGAACCGCAAGCTGCCCATCACCTGCCTGATCCGTGCGGTGGGCCCCAAGACCGACCCCGAGATCCTCGAGCTGTTCGGCGAGGATCCCCGCATCGTTGCCACCCTGGAGAAGGACGCCTGCAAAACCTATGAGGACGCGCTGCTGGAGATCTACCGCAAGCTGCGCCCCGGCGAGCCCCCCACGGTGGACTCGGCCGAGAGCCTGCTCAACGCCCTGTTCTTCGATCCCCGGCGCTACGACCTGTCCGCCGTGGGCCGCTACAAGTTCAACAAGAAGCTGTCGATCTGGACCCGCCTGGTGAATCAGACCCTGGCCGCCCCCGTGGCCGACCCCATGACCGGCGAGATCATCGCCGAGCCCGGCGAGGTGCTCACCCGTGAGCGGGCCCACGAGCTGGACGACAAGGGCGTCAACGAGGTTGTACTGGAGCTCGACGGCGTGCAGATCAAAGTATTCTCCAATCACATGGTGGATATGTCCAAGTTCGTGGACTTTGATCCGGAGGAGTGCGGCGTCAGTGAGAAGGTACGCTTCACCGTGCTCCAGGAGCTGCTCCAGAATTACACCGGCGAGGAGCTCAAGGAGGCCGTGAAGGAGCGCATCGACGACCTCATTCCCAAGCACATCATCGTGGACGACATCATGGCGTCCATCAACTACCTCAACTGCCTGGCCCACGGGGTGGGCTCCGCCGACGACATCGACCACCTGGGCAACCGCCGCCTGCGCTGCGTGGGCGAGCTGCTCCAGAACCAGTTCCGCATCGGCTTCTCCCGCATGGAGCGGGTGATCCGGGAGCGCATGACCATCCAGGATCTGGACATCGTCACCCCCCAGAGCCTCATCAACATCCGCCCCGTCACCGCCGCCATTAAGGAGTTCTTCGGCTCCTCCCCCCTGAGCCAGTTCATGGACCAGACCAACCCCCTGGCCGAGCTGACCCACAAGCGCCGTATGTCCGCCCTGGGCCCCGGCGGCCTGTCCCGTGACCGCGCCTCCTTCGACGTGCGCGACGTCCACTACTCCCACTACGGCCGCCTCTGCCCCATCGAGACTCCCGAAGGTCCCAACATCGGCCTGATCTCCTATCTGGCCTCCTATGCCCGCATCAACCGCTACGGCTTCATCGAGGCCCCCTACCGCAAGGTGGATAAAGCCACCGGCCACGTCACCGACCAGGTGGACTATATGACCGCCGACGTGGAGGACCAGTACACCATCGCCCAGGCCACCGAGCCGCTGGACGAGAACGGCTGCCTGGTGCACGACCGTATCACCTGCCGCCACCGCAACGAGATCATCGACGTGGACCGGGATCAGGTGGACTATATGGACATCTCCCCCAAGATGATGTTCTCCATCGCCACCGCCCAGATCCCCTTCCTGGAGAACGACGACGCCAACCGCGCCCTGATGGGCGCCAACATGCAGCGTCAGGCCGTGCCTCTGCTGCGTCCCCACGCGCCCATTGTGGGCACCGGCATGGAGCACAAGATCTGCATCGACTCTGAGATCGCTGTCCTGGCGGAGGGCGACGGCGTGGTGACCTCTGTGGACGCCCGCCACATCACCGTCAAGTACGACAGCGGCGAGGTCAAGGACTACAAGCTGACCAAGTTCCTCCGGTCCAACCACGGCACCTGCATCAACCAGCGGCCCATCGTGGAGGTGGGCGAGCGGGTTCACGGCTGGGGCACCGACGAGAACGGCCAGACCGTGGATCCCACCGTCCTGGCGGACGGCCCCGCCACTGAGCAGGGCGAGATCGCCCTGGGCCAGAACATCCTGGTTGGCTTCATGACCTGGGAGGGCTACAACTACGAGGACGCCGTGCTGCTGAACGAGCGTCTGGTGCGGGAGGACCTGTATACCTCCATCCACATCGAAGAGTACGAGATCGACGCCCGGGACACCAAGCTGGGCCCGGAGGAGATCACAAGAGACATCCCCAATGTGGGCGAGGACGCCCTGAAGGATCTGGACGAGAATGGCATCATCCGCATCGGCGCAGAGGTCCGTTCCGGCGACATCCTGGTGGGCAAGGTCACGCCCAAGGGCGAGACCGACCTCACCGCCGAGGAGCGGCTGCTGCGGGCCATCTTCGGTGAGAAGGCCCGGGAGGTCCGGGACACCTCTCTGAAGGTCCCCCACGGCGAGAGCGGCATCATCGTGGACGCCAAGGTCTTCACCCGGGAGAACGGCGACGAGCTGGGGCCCGGCGTGAACATGGTAGTGCGGGTGTATATCGCCCAGCGCCGGAAGATCCAGGTGGGCGACAAGATGGCAGGCCGCCACGGCAACAAGGGCGTCGTGTCCCGGGTCCTGCCGCAGGAGGATATGCCCTTCCTGCCCGACGGCACGCCGCTGGACATCGTGCTGAACCCCCTGGGCGTGCCCAGCCGTATGAACATCGGCCAGGTGCTGGAGGTCCATCTGGGCTACGCCGCCCAGAAGCTGGGCTGGAAGGTGGCCACCCCCATCTTCGACGGCGCGTCTTACAGCGACATTCAGGAGCTGCTGCAGCAGGCGGGCCTGGATCCTGAGGGCAAGAGCGTGCTGTACGATGGCCGCACCGGTGAGCCCTTCGACAACAAGGTCACCGTGGGCTACGTGTACTTCCTGAAGCTGCACCATCTGGTGGACGACAAGATCCACGCCCGCTCCACCGGCCCGTACTCCCTGGTCACCCAGCAGCCGCTGGGCGGCAAGGCCCAGTTCGGCGGCCAGCGCTTCGGCGAAATGGAAGTCTGGGCCCTGGAGGCATATGGCGCGGCCTATACCCTGCAGGAGATCCTGACGGTGAAGTCTGACGACGTCACCGGCCGCGTCCGGACCTACGAGGCCATTGTCAAGGGCCACAACGTGCCCCAGCCCGGTGTGCCGGAGTCCTTCAAGGTGCTGGTGAAGGAGCTGCAGTCCCTGTGCCTGGACATTCAGGTGCTGGACAAGGACGGCAACGTCATCGAACTGAAGGAAGACGAGGACGCTATGGACACCTTCAACCTGGCCCGGATGGACGCTGACGACGACCGGCACCGCGCCTTCTCCGAAGAGGCGGAGTTCCAGGATTCCGGCTTTGACATCGAGGACGCCCCGGAGGATGCCGGCGCGGACATCGACGTGGACTTCGACGACGAATGATCCAGGATCGTATTGTTCGTCAACTCAACAATTCTGGATCATGTAAGGAGGAAATCGCAAGATGATCGACAACAACACTGGCAACAACATTGCCTTTGACGCGATTAAGATCGGCATGGCCTCTCCGGAGCAGATCCGCGCCTGGTCCTATGGCGAGGTGAAAAAGCCGGAGACCATCAACTACCGCACCCTGAAGCCGGAGCGGGACGGCCTGTTCTGCGAGCGCATCTTCGGACCCACCAAGGACTGGGAGTGCCACTGCGGCAAGTACAAGAAGATCCGCTACAAGGGCAAGATCTGCGACCGCTGCGGCGTCGAAGTCACCCGGGCCAAGGTCCGCCGGGAGCGCATGGGCCACATCGAGCTGGCCACCCCCGTCTCCCACATCTGGTATTTCAAGGGCATCCCCTCCCGGATGGGTCTGCTGCTGGACATCAGCCCCCGGATCCTGGAAAAGGTGCTGTATTTCGCCAACTATATCGTCACCGACCCCGGTGAGACTCCGCTGACCAAGAATCAGATCCTCTCCGAGAAGGAGTACCGGGATTACCGTGAGAAGTATGAGGACGACTTCCAGGCCGGCATGGGCGCCGAAGCCGTGAAGAAGCTGCTCCAGGACGTGGACCTGGAGGCCCTCTCCGCCCAGCTCCACGCAGAGCTGAAGGATGCCTCCGGCCAGAAGAAGGCCCGGATCGTCAAGCGGCTGGAGGTGGTGGACGCCTTCCGTCTGTCCGGCAACAAGCCGGAGTGGATGGTCATCGACGTGCTGCCTGTTATCCCGCCGGAGCTGCGCCCCATGGTGCAGCTGGACGGCGGCCGGTTCGCCACGTCCGACCTGAACGACCTGTACCGCCGGGTCATCAACCGGAACAACCGCCTGAAGCGGCTGATCCAGCTGAACGCCCCGGATATCATCGTCCGCAATGAGAAGCGGATGCTCCAGGAGGCTGTGGACGCCCTGATCGACAACGGCCGCCGGGGCCGCGCCGTCACCGGCGCCAACAACCGGGCGCTGAAGTCCCTGTCCGATATGCTCAAGGGCAAGCAGGGCCGCTTCCGTCAGAACCTGCTGGGTAAGCGCGTGGACTACTCCGGCCGTTCCGTTATCGTGGTCGGTCCCGAGCTGAAGATCTATCAGTGCGGCGTGCCCAAGGAGATGGCCGTGGAGCTGTTCCGCCCCTTCATCATGAAGAAGCTGGTGGAGGACGGCACCGCCAACAACATTAAGTCCGCCAAGAAGATGGTGGACAAGGGTGTCACCGAGGTGTGGGACGCTCTGGATGTCATCATCAAGGACCACCCCGTCATGCTGAACCGCGCCCCGACGCTGCACCGCCTGGGCATCCAGGCCTTCGAGCCGGTGCTGGTGGACGGCCGCGCCCTGAAGCTGCACCCCCTGAACTGCACCGCCTTCAACGCGGACTTCGACGGCGACCAGATGGCCATCCATGTGCCCCTGTCCGCCGAGGCCCAGGCGGAGGCCCGCATCCTGATGCTCTCCGCCAACAACCTGCTGCGTCCCCAGGACGGCGGCCCCGTCACCGTGCCCACTCAGGACATGGTGCTGGGCTCCTACTACCTGACCATGGACCGCATGGGCAAGGCGGAGAAGGGCGCCGAGACCATCTGGTGCGAGGACGCCGGCGACACCAACCTCACCGCTCACTCCATCGTGGACGCGGATGACTTTGTGGCCGCCAACGACGCCCTGGAGAAGGGGCAGAAGAAGGCCGCCTACCGCCCTCTCCACTTCTACGCCAGCGAGGAAGAGGCCCTCATGGCCTACAACGACCATGTGATTGGGCCCCACTGCCCCATCGGCGTGCGCCGCACCATGACCGTGGACGGCGTCAGCCACACCGCTGTGGTAGAGTCCACCCCAGGCCGTATCATCTTCAACCAGAACATCCCTCAGGACCTGGGCTTTGTGGACCGGACCGATCCCGCCCACGTCTGCGACTATGAGGTGACCTTCACCTGCGGCAAGAAGCAGCTGGGCCAGATCGTGGACCGCACCATCAACAAGCACGGCTTCACCGTGGCCGCTGAGGTGCTGGACGCCATCAAGGCCACCGGTTACAAGTACTCCACCAAGGCTGCCATTACCGTCTCCATCGCGGATATGACCATTCCTCCCAAGAAGTACGAAATGGTCGCCGCTTCCGAGCAGGCAGTTCTGGATATTGAAAACCAGTATAAGAT
>OJQR01001220.1_pt1 | contig 12075 bp, 8 predicted proteins | sample 1599011 | NCBI WGS metagenome assembly OJQR01 (sample SAMN03922456, study PRJEB24848) | human gut metagenome | isolation source: stool sample | host: Homo sapiens | place: Germany | collected 2009-11 | reverse complement strand
GGGCCGTCGTCATCGCGGTGAGCAATGCGGTGAGCATGCTGCTGATGCCCGTCATCGGCACGGTGGCCGACGCGACCGCCACGAAGAAGCGCTGGCTCGCCGTCGCGACCTTCATGGCCGTGGGCGGCACGCTCGGCCTCATGTTCGCGGGACCGGGCACAATCGTCTGGGCCTCCCTCATGATCATCGTGAGCAACGTCGCCTACAACGTGGGCGAGTCCCTCAACTCGGCCTTCCTGCCCGAGCTCGCCCGTGAGGACGCCGTGGGCAAGGTTTCGGGCTGGGGCTGGAGCTTCGGCTACTGCGGCGGCATCCTTACGCTCGGCCTCTGTCTGGGCGTGGTGCTCGGCGGCGAGAAGCTCGGCTACGGGATGGACCAGACCGTGGCGGGCACGATGGCCGTGACGGCTTTCGTCTTCGCGGCCTCCGCGCTTCCGATCTTCCTCTTCCTCAAGGAGAGGAGCGTGCCGCGTCTTGACGCTGCGGACCGCGAGGCCGTCAGGAGCGCCGCCTCGGAGAGCTTTGCGGAGCTGCGCCGCACGCTCGGCTCGCTCGGCGACTTCCGCGACTTTGCCTGGCTTTCCGTCTGCGGGTTCCTCTATCAGTGCGGCGTCTCCGTCGTCATCACGCTCTCGGCCGTCTATGCCGCCGCCGTCATGGGGTTCAAGACCGAGGACACGCTCCTCATGGTCTTCCTCGTGAACATCACGGCCGCCGTCGGCGCTTTCGCCTTCGGCTACGTGCAGGACCGCATCGGCCACAAGCTCGCGCTCGCGGGCACGCTCTGCGTCTGGATCGCGATGATCGCCGTCGCCGCCTTCTCGACCGAGCGCTGGCAGTTCTGGGTCGCCGCCAATCTCGCGGGCCTCGCCATGGGCTCGTCCCAGTCCGCAGGCCGAGCCATGGTCGCGGTCTTCGCGCCGAGCTCGCGCCTGGCCGAGTTCTACAGCTTCTGGAACATGGCGCTGTGGCTTGCTGCCATCGTCGGCCCGCTTTCCTACGGCGCCATCACCTGGATCACCGGCAACGACCACAGGATGGCCATCCTCTTCACGGGCCTCTTCTTCGTGCTCTCCCTTCTGGCGCTCGCGCCTGTGAGCATGAAGCGCGGCGCCGAGGTGGCCGCAAGGCTCTCAAAGTAGGACGCCCGCAGCAGGGCGCTCACAGCAGGGTGCCTTCTGCACGAGAGCAGGATAAAAACAGGGCCGGATGCGCGTTGCACGCATCCGGCCCTTCTCAGACCCCCAACAGCGTGCGGGTGGAGATTGCCCCGCTTTGCGGGAAGGCGCTTGGTTCCTTTCCTCGCCGTCCGCTCCGGACGCCCCCCGTTGTCCTTGGATGGAGGCGGCGGCGTTTCGCTGTCGGTGAATGTATTGTGCATGAATTGAGAATGGTTCTCAATATCGTTTGTGGAATTTTTCGAGGAGATTGTCCTTGACTTGATCCTGATCAAGAAAAGGAGGGTGGTAAACAAAAAAAGGAGACCTCCTTCAGGAAGCCTCCTCTTTGCGAGCGGAAATCAGAGCCCGACTCAGCGGCGGACCTTGACGGTCTTGCCCTTGTTGAGCTCGAGGACCCTGCGCGTGTCGGCGGCGAGGTCGTGCATTTCAAGCTTGTCGTAGGAGTTCGCGATGATCTCAAGAGCGTCGTCGCGCATGGGCGTGTTCTGGAATTCGCTCACGACTCGCTGCGCGTGCTGGATGGCCGCGACATAAGCGTGTCGAACGTAGTAGTATTCTGCAACTCCAAGTTCATGCTTTGCCTGAGCCAGCACGAGCTGGTGCATGCGGCGGCGCGCTTCGGGCGCGTAGCGGCTGTCGGGGAAGCGCAGGGCGAGCTCCTTGAGGATGTCGAAGGCTTCTTGGGCGGCATTGGCGTCGCGCTCGGCAAGGTCCTGCGCGGCGAGCTTCGCGAACCAGCCGTCGTTTTCATTGAGGGTCGCAAGCGCCTTCAGGTACATGACGTAGTCGCTGTTGGCGTGGTTCGGATAGGCCTGCAGGAAGCGGTCCGCACCCTGAACGGCCTGGGCGGCGTCGCCGTCCTTCCAGTTCGCGTAGATCAGCTCGATCTGGGCCTGCTGTGCATAGGTTCCAAACGGATAGCGAGCCTCGAGCTTGGTGTAATAGTCTTTTGCATCGGTCCAGTTGCTCTCTTCAAGAGCGGCTCGGGCCTCGGTATACAATTTGTCGGCCGACCAGTCCGCCGTCGGATCCTTGTCGAGGGATTCGAGCCAGGAGCAGGAGGCGGTCGCCAGCGTGATGGCCGTCACGGCCATCAGCCTCGCGGCGAGGCGCTTATTAGGAAACTTGAAATTCATGACAAGCAGTTGCGAAAATTCTGAACTTTCGGATTATAACGACCTCCCCGATGCCGGGAACGGCGCCGATGATGACACTTTACCAAGTTTCACGGTGGAAGGGTTCTGGGGAGAACGCCTTGACAAGGTTCTCGCCACCCTGATGCCCGATGTTTCCCGAGCTCGTCTGCAGAAGCTCATCGAGGAGGGAAGCGTCGAGGTGAACGGCGAGGTCGTCCAGAAGGTGCGCCAGAAGGTCACCGAGGGCGACGAGATCTCGCTGCTCGAGGAGCCCCATCTTGACGAGGCGCTCGCCTTCACGCCCGAGGAGGACGTGGAGTTCGACGTGGTCTACGAGGACGATGCGATCGTCGTCGTCAACAAGCCCGCCGGTCTCGTCGTGCATCCGGGCGCGGGCAACCCCTGCGGCACGCTGCTCAACGGCCTGCTGTGGCGCTATCCCGAGCTCCGCGAGGTGCCCCGTGCGGGCATCGTCCACCGCCTCGACCGCGACACGACCGGCCTCATGGTCGTCGCCCGCACGCTTGCCGCCCAGACGAACCTCGTGCGCCAGCTTCAGGAGCGCACCGTCAAGCGCGAGTACTGGGCCTTCACGCTCGGCTCCGCCGCGCCCGACTTCGTCGTCGAGACGCCGATCGGCCGCGATCCGCGCAGCCGCACCCGCTTCAAGTGCTTCCCCGGCAGCACGGGCGTGCGCGCCAAGCCGGCACGCACTCGTGCCCGCTGCGTGGGCTGGAGCTCCATCGAGGGCCTGCCCGTCTCCTGGGTCGCCTGCCGCCTCGACACGGGCCGCACGCACCAGATCCGCGTCCACCTCACGAGCGAGGACCTGCCGCTCATCGGCGACCAGGTCTACCGCGGCCGCGCGCCCGGCCTCACGGTCAAGGTCGAGAACGAGCTCGACTTCCACCGCCAGGCGCTGCATGCCTCCCGCCTCGGCCTCGACCATCCGGTCACGGGCGAGTACATGGAGTGGTTCGTGCCGCCCGAGGACGACATGATCGACCTGATGGACGAACTCGGCTTCGGCCCCTGGAACGTCCCGGTCAGGGTCTTTGAGAACGAACGCCTCTGAAGCAGGCACCACAAGATATAGGAGGAAGGTCATGGAACTGACGAAACCCGGACTCGACATTCTGCAGCCCGCCTGGAAGGACCGCGCCCCGGCTTCGGTCGACGCGCTCTTCACGTGCCGCGACGGCGGCGTCTCGAGCGGCGCCTACGGCAACGCCGAAGGCATCATGGGCCTCAACGTCGCCCCGCATACGGGCGACTTCGGCGCCTGTGTGCGCATGAACCGCTCCATCGTCGCGCAGCTCGTGCCGTCCGATCCCGTGTGGCTCAGGCAGGTGCACGGCACCGAGGTCGTCGACGCCGACACGGCCGAAGGCGAACCCGAGGCCGATGCCTCCGTCTCCACGAAGCCGGGCGTCGTCTGCACGATCATGACCGCCGACTGCCTGCCCGTGCTCCTCGCCAACCGTGAGGGCACGGTCGTCGCCGCCGTCCATGCGGGCTGGAAGAGCCTTGCCGCCGGCATCATCGGGAAGACGATCCGCGTCATGCGCGAACGCGCCCCCGAAAGCACGGGTTTCGTCGCCTGGCTCGCCCCGCGCATCGGTCCCGAGGCCTTCGAGGTCGGCCCGGACGTTCGCGAGGCGATGCTCGCCGGTCTCCCCGAAGCCGACCGCGCCTTCACGCAGGGCGAAGGCGACCGCCTGATGTGCGACCTCGCCTTGCTCGCAAAAATGGCGCTCGCCGCCGAGGGCGTCTCCGAGGACGACGTCTTCGACTGCGGCCTCTCCACCTATTCGCATCCGCGCCGCTTCTACAGCTTCCGCCGTGACGGCGAGAAGTCCGGCCGCCACGCCGCGATGATCTGGATCAAGCCCGAAGAGGCCTGATCTCCCGGTCCCGCCGAACAACCGCTTTTACAGGTTCAGACTCCCATGTCCCACAAGATTCCCGTCGTCGGCTTCGTCTCCCTCGGCTGCCCCAAGGCCCTCGTCGATACGGAGCGGATCGTCACCGAGCTCCGCGCCCGAGGCTACCGCATCGGCACGAGCTACCACGACGCCGACATCGTGATCGTCAACACCTGCGGCTTCGTCAACGAGGCCGTCAGGGAAAGCCTTGACGCCATCACCGAGGCGCTCGCCGAAAACGGCCGCGTCATCGTCTGCGGCTGCCTCGGCGGCCGCAAGGAGGCCGACGGCAGCAACTACGTGTTGAACCACTGCCCGAAGGTGCTCGGCGTCACGGGCCCCGACTCCGTCGACGACGTCATCGCGATGGTCGAGACCCATCTGCCGCGTCCCCACGAGCCCTGGGGCGATCTGGTGCCCGCCTGCGGCGTGCGCCTCACGCCCAAGCACTACGCCTACCTCAAGATTAGCGAGGGGTGCAATCACCATTGCACGTTCTGCGTCATCCCGAACCTGCGCGGCGGCCTCGTGAGCCGTCCTGCGGGCGAAGTGATCCGCGAGGCCCGCAACCTCGTCGACGCGGGCGTCAAGGAGCTCCTCGTCATCAGCCAGGACACGGCCGCCTACGGCGTCGACCGCCGCTACGCGCTCGATCTGCGCGCCAATCCGCCGCTGCGCACGCATCTGCTCGACCTCTGCAGGGGCCTGGGCGAGCTCGGCGTCTGGACGCGCCTGCACTACGTCTATCCGTATCCGTCCGTCGACGAGATCGTGCCGCTCATGGCCGAGGGCCTGATCCTGCCGTATCTCGACGTGCCGTTCCAGCATGCGCACCCGCGCGTGCTCAAGGCCATGAAGCGCCCCGCGAGCGCCGAGAAGAACCTCGAGCGCATCGCCGCCTGGCGCGCGGTCTGCCCCGACATCACGATCCGCTCGACCTTCATCGCGGGCTTCCCCGGCGAGACCGAAGAGGAGTTCGAGTACCTGCTCGACTTCCTGCGCGAGGCCAGGCTTGACCGCGTGGGCTGCTTCGCCTACTCGCCCGTCGAGGGCGCCCAGGCCAACCGGCTCCCCGGTGCGCTGCCCGACGAGGTTCGCGAGGAGCGCCGCAACCGCTTCATGGAGGTTCAGGCCGAGATCTCGGCCGAGAAGCTCCGCGCCAAGATCGGCACCGTCGAGGAGGTCATCATCGACGAGTACGACGACGAGGCAGGTCTTGCCATCGGTCGCACGAAGGCCGACTCTCCCGAGATCGACGGCAAGTGCTATGTCGAGACCCTCACGCCCTACAAGCCGGGCGACTTCGTGAAGGTCCGCATCACGGGCAGCGAGGAGTACGACCTCGTGGGCACGCCCGAAGACGAGGTTCAGACGAGCTGATTCGTCCGAAACGCATCACGCAGAAGGCTTCGAGAGCCCAGGAAACAGGCGCTCTCGAAGCCTTCGTCGTTTTCGGAAGACGGGCGCGGAAAAAAGTGAATACATCTTTCGGCGAAAATTGGAAGTAGTCGCCCGAAGGGGCGCGAAAACTTCAATACAATGTCCGTTCCTCTGATTCCGCCGTTTCAGGTCAGGCTCCTCCGAGCCAGAAGCTGCGGCCGGTTTGGAAAACGACGCCTCGTCCGAGGACGCTTTCCAAACGGGCCTCGCCCACAGTTATTCAAACATTCCGGAGCTTCCCATGACCGACAACAGCGCACTGCGTCCCGACGCACTCACCCCGAAGGAAATCACCGAAAAGGTGCTCGGCCTCGGGGTAACCAAAAGCAGCATGGATCTGCGCACCCAGCTGCCCCTCACCGTACTCGCCGGCTTCTACATCGGGCTCGGCGGGCTCTTCTGCACGCTCTTCATGAGCGACTCCACGCTTCCCTTCGCAGTGCAGAAGTTCATGGGCGGTGCCGTCTTCTCGCTCGGCCTCTACCTCGTGCTAGTCGCAGGTGCCGAGCTCTACACGGGCAATACCATGCTCGCGGGTGCGGCCGTCGACGGTCGCATCAGCTGGGGCGCGGCGGTCATGAACTGGGTGCGCGTCTGGCTCGGCAACTTCGTCGGGGCCCTCGCGCTCGTCACGCTCGTCTACTTCGCGCACGTGGCCGACACGGGTCCCATGGCCAAAGGCATGATGAGCATCGCCGTCGGCAAGCTTTCCGCCGACTGGACGACGATCATGATCAAGGGCATCCTCTGCAACCTGCTCGTGTGCCTCGGCGTCTGGGTGGGCTATGCGGGCCGCACCGTCGTCGACAAGGCCGTGGGCGTCGTGCTTCCCGTCTCCGCCTTCGTGGCGCTGGGCTTCGAGCACTGCGTGGCGAACATGTACTTCCTGCCGCTCGCCTTCGTCCTCAAGCTTTCGGGCTACGCGCCCGAGGGCGTGCCGCTCGACGTGATCACGATCGAGAACATCGTCAAGAACCTCTCTGCCGCCACGGTCGGCAACACCATCGCGGGCGTCGTTCTCGTCCTCATGTACTGGGCTGCCTTCAGAAAGCGCGCCTGAGTATCCTGAAACGGCTTCCCGAAGCCGCCGTCGCCCGCGGGCACGGCGGCTTTTTTCAGGCCTGAAGCGGGTGCCGCACGGGCTCGCCCTGCGGAAAATGCGTATTTCCGCTCGCACGGTTCCATGCGGTATTATCAACAGGTTATTCATGACTCCGCGAAACGCCCGACGGGCTTCGCGGGCCTGTTCGGAATTGACTGATGTTCAGAAAAAGCATGCTGGCGGGCGCAACGGCGCTTGCAATCCTCGGCTTCGCCGTTTCGGCGCAGGCCGTCTCGCTCGGCGACCTGACTGTCGAAAGCAAGCCGGGTGAGCCCCTTGAGGCCCTGTTGGAGATCAACGACCTCGATCTGACGATCTCTCCGCTACTCGTTCGCGTGGCGCCTCCCGCCACCTACCTGCGCGAAGGCGTGAACTGGCCTTCCCAGGTTCAGGACCTCAAGCTTGCGCGCGACGGCAGCAACGGCACCGTGCGCCTGCGCCTCTACGGCGAGCAGGCCCTTCAGTCAGGCAGCTTCCCGCTTCTCATGGAGATGAATGCAGGCGGCACCGTCACCGTCCGCGCCTATGAAGTGCAGACGAAGGACGGCTCATTCGTCGTGACGTCTTCGGCCGAACGCACCACCGTCAAGGGCGAGCCCCGCCGCCTCTCCCCCGAGCCGCTTGTCGTGCCCAGAGAGCCTGAGGCCGCTCAGGACAATCAGGAGGCGAAGAAGGAGGGCAAGGCCGAGACGAAGTCCGACTCCAAGGCCGAATCCGGGGCCGCAGCGCCCACCGTGAAGACGGCTGCCGCCCCGCAGAAGGAAGTCTCCGCCGCCTCTGCCGAGAAGCAGGGGAAGATCCGCCGCAAAGGCCGCTATGCGCCCAACGTCGTCAAGGAATACGTGGCGCTCAACGGTTTCGACGCCTCGCAGGCCTTCCACGTGCAGCAGGACATGACCCTCTGGTCCGTCGCCTTGCTCTACTGGCCGAGCTACCGCGGCGCCACGCTCGAGCAGCTCGTCATCGCATTCCGAAACCTCAACCGCACCGCCTTCAAGGAAGGCGATCCGGGCAGGCTCGAGGTCCGTTCCGTCCTCAATCCGCCGACGGTCGAGGAGGTCCTCGCCATTGATCCCGTCGCCGCCTTCCACGAAGTGCACGGTGCGGACACGGCCATTCCCGGCCCCACGCAGAATCTGATTGACGCCCAACGGCTCTCCGGCGAGGCCGCCGCGAAGGTGGCCGATGCTCAGGACCGCGAGCGCACCGCAGGCAAGGCCCCCGAGGTCGTCGCCGAGGCGGGCCAGCAGGCCCTTGAGGAGGAGAAGGCCGAGGCCGTCAGGGAAGAGGCCGAAGCCGCTGAGGCGCGTGCCGAAGCAAAGGCCGCCGAAGAGGCCGCGGAGAAGGCTGCAGCCGCAGAAGCTGCGGCCGCTGAAAAGTCCGCCGAGTCCGCCAAGCCGGCAGAGCCCGCCGCCGATGCGCCCAAGGTCGAGCCCGTCAAGACCGAGGCGCCCGCCCGGCCGGCTGATGCCGCAGGCTCCGGCGGCACGAACAACTTGCTCTTCTGGGGCGTCGGCGCCCTCGTTCTGGCGCTTCTTGCCTTCCTCGGCCTTCGCTCGCGCAAGCGTGAGGAAGATCCCGTCGAGGAGAAGAAGCCCGTTGCCGTCCTGATTCAGAAGGATGTCCCGCCAACCTCCGAAGCCCAGCTCAAGGCCGTCAGCACGACCGTTGACGAAGCCGTGAAGAACGGCACGACCGCCGGCGCCATGGGCGCGGGCGCGATGGCCTACGCCATGGCGCAGAAGGACGAGACCCGGAATTCCGAAAAGGCTCTGAAGTCCGAAGGAACCGGGGCCCCGGCCGACCAGCCGTGGCTCGAGCCCGATGACGACGAGCTGCCGCCGCTTGACGAAGAGGAGAAGGGCCCCGTGCTCGGCGCCTCCAGGCAGGCCGCCGCCGTTCTCGAGGGCGTCTCGCTCGACCTTGACGATGCGGTCGCCCCCGCTCAGACTTCCGCTCCTGCAGCTGCCCCGCCTGCTCCCGCGGAGCAGAAGCCCGCAGAACAGCCCGAGCCCGCGGAACCCGAAACCGACAAGGAACGTGCGCTTGCCAAGGCGCTTGACGCCAAGCTCAAGCTCGCCACGAGCTTCGTGAGCCTCGGCGCCGTGGACGAGGCCCTCGAGCTTCTCCAGGAAGTGAAGCGCCGCGGCGGCGACGAGCTTCGCCATCGCGCCGAAGTCCTTGAAGAACGCATCAAGACTCAGACGGATCCGAAGTGAAGATAGCGCTTGGCATTGAATATTGCGGCACGGGCTTCAACGGCTGGCAGATCCAGCCCGACTGCCCGTCCGTGCAGCAGGCGCTTGAGGATGCGCTTGAGACCTTCCTGCAGGTGAAGACGCCGACGATGTGCGCGGGTCGCACGGATACGGGCGTGCACGCCATGCAGCAGGTGGTGAGCATTGAGACGCAGGCCGACCGCCCCGAGCGCAGCTGGGTGCGCGGCCTCAACACGTACCTGCCGCCCGGCGTCGCCGTGCGCTGGGCAAGGCTCGTCGACGACGACTTCCACGCGCGCTTCTCCGCACGCTCGCGCACCTACGAGTACTGGATTTACAACGATCCCGTGCGCTCTCCCATTCTCGACGATCTGACGGGCTGGGTCTTCCGCCCGCTCGACGTCGAGCGCATGCGCGAGGGTGCCGCCTGCCTCGTGGGCGAGCACGACTTCACGAGCTTCCGCGCCTCCGAGTGCCAGGCCTCGGGTCCCGTGCGTACGATCCGCCGCCTCGAGCTTGAGCGCCGCGGCCGCCTCATCGGCGTGCGCATCGAGGCCAATGCCTTCCTGCAGCACATGGTGCGCAACATCGTGGGCACGCTCATCTACGTGGGCACGGGCCGCGAGAAGCCCGAGTGGGTCGAGGAGGTCCTCAAGGCGCGCAGCCGCGGCGCGGCCGCGCCCACCTTCAGCCCGACGGCCTATACCTGATGGGCGTGGGCTACGAGGATCCGTCCATCCCCGCCGCGGGGCCGAGTCCCTTCGGCTGGGAGGATCCCGAGCATCCTTCCGCTAATTCGTGAAGCCGATGCGGGGCGCGCCTTTGGGATTCCTCCCGGGCGATATAATTGGCGCAGTTTTGAAACGGTCCGTCCCCGCCGTCGCACGGCAGGGAGCGGACGAACCTGAAATGAAGAGCTTATGAGCTGGATTACGCACATTCTCCCCAAGATCAAGCGCGAGGACGACAACGAGCGCAAGCCGAGTCCGATTCCCGAAGGCGTCTGGACCAAGTGTCCGGGCTGCGAGCAGCCGCTTTACACGGAAGAGCTCCGCGCCAGTCTTCAGGTCTGCCCGAAGTGCGGCTACCATCACCGCATCGGCGCCCGCCAGCGCCTTCTCGCCTTCCTTGATCCCGAGAGCGCCGTCGAAATCGCCGCCAACGTGCGCAGCGTGGACCCGCTCGGCTTCGTCGACAGCAAGCCGTATCCGAAGCGCATCGCCGCGGCCGAGGCGGCCTCGGGCGAAACCGACGCGCTCATCGCGATGTCGGGTACGTTGCGCAGCCAGCCGATCGTCGCGACGGCCTTTGAGTTCCGCTTCCAGGCGGGCTCCATGGGCAGCGTCGTCGGCGAGCGCTTCTCCCGCGCCGTCGACGAGGCGATCCGCCTGCACGCGCCCTTCGTGTGCTTCGCGGCTTCGGGTGGCGCCCGCATGCAGGAGGGCCTTCTCTCCCTCATGCAGATGGCCAAGACGACGGCCGCCATCACGCGTCTGCACAAGGCCGGGCTCCCCTTCATTTCGGTGCTCACCGACCCGACGATGGGCGGCGTCTCCGCCTCGTTCGCTTTCATGGGCGACGTCGTGATCGCCGAACCCAAGGCCCTCGTGGGCTTTGCGGGCCCGCGCGTCATCGAGCAGACCGTGCGTGAAAAGCTCCCCGAGGGCTTCCAGCGCGCCGAGTTCCTGCTTGCCAAGGGCCAGATCGACATGATCGTCGACCGCCGCGAGATGCGCTCGCGCATCTCCTGCCTCACGCAACACCTGATGCGCAGGCCGCCCGTGGCGGGCGCCTGACGCACGGCTCTCCCGACCCGCACGCATTTTCGAGCCGCCCGAGACGAGCGCAGGACGCATCGTTCGGACGGCTTTTCCATTTTCCAGACTGGAGATTCCCTTTCATGTTTGATGCCAAGACCCTTGACGCGTGGCTCACGCACATCGAAGTGCTGCACTCGAAGCCCATCGACCTCGGACTCGATCGCATGAAGACCATGGTCGAGCGCATGGGGCTCGACTTCTCGTCCCGAACCGTCATTACCGTGGGCGGCACGAACGGCAAGGGCTCGACCTGCGCGATGCTCGAGAGCATCTACCGCGCGGCGGGCTACACGACCGGCATGCACACCTCGCCGCACCTCATCCGCCTCAACGAGCGCTGCGTAGTCAACGGGCGCGAAGTAGACGACGAACGCCTCATGGACGCCTTCCGCGCGGTCGAGAAGGCCCGCGGCGACATGACGCTCTCCTACTTCGAATACACGGCGCTCGCCATCCTCAGGATCTTCCGCGAGGACGAGCTCGACGTCGTGATCCTCGAGATCGGGCTCGGCGGCCGTCTTGACGCCATCAACACGATCGACTCCAACGCCGCCGTCATCTCGACGATCGGCATCGACCACGTCGCCTTCCTCGGCAACACGCGCGAGGCGATCGGCCTCGAGAAGGCTCACATCTACCGTCCGGGCTGCCCCGCCGTCTGCGCCGACGCCGACGTGCCCGCCACGGTGAGGAATCATGTCGAGCAGATCGGCGCGAAGCGACTCTTCGCGGGCGAGGACTGGACGGTGACGGTGAAGGAGAACGGCACGTTTACGTTCGCTCAGGGCGCGACGCTCTTCGAGGACCTGCCCGAGCCCGCGCTCGCCGGCGTCAACCAGTACCGCAATGCGGGCGGCGTCCTCTCCGTCATCGCCTCCCTGATGGACCGCGTGCCCGTCACGCTCGACGACATCCGCACGGGTCTGCGCCAGGTCCGCCTGACGGCCCGCTTCGAACTCATCACCACCGATCCCGTGCCCACCGTCATCGACGTCGGTCACAATCCGCAGGCGGCCGAGGTGCTTCTCACCAACGTCGTCCGAAGCCGCAGGCCCGGCGAACATACGATCGCCGTCTGCGGCATGCTCGCCGACAAGGACATGGCGGGCGTGACGCACATTCTTGCCGACGCCTTCGACGAGTGGCACGTCGCCTCCCTCACGGGGCCGCGCGCCGCCACCGCAGCACAGCTGCACGAAGCTATGCTTACGGCGGGCGTCGAGCCCGGCCGCATCCACGAGCACGCCGACGT
>OJQR01001181.1_pt1 | contig 12433 bp, 10 predicted proteins | sample 1599011 | NCBI WGS metagenome assembly OJQR01 (sample SAMN03922456, study PRJEB24848) | human gut metagenome | isolation source: stool sample | host: Homo sapiens | place: Germany | collected 2009-11 | reverse complement strand
TGTGGTACATGTGCTGGTGTTTGCCCAACTGGAGCAATCAGCCAGGGCTAATTTCTAGCATACTCTAAGAAATAAAGACGACCTGTTATGGGTCGTCTTTTTTTGTGTTGTAATCGTCTTTGTATTGTAATCATTTTTATGCTGTAAGCGTTTTTTGCAGTAACTATTTTTATAGTGTAAGCGTTGTCATGCACGCTCTACAGTCTCACCGGATTAAGCTCATGCGTATGCGTCTTGTCGCGCCCCTTCTTTCCCTTGGTGTCTGCAGCGCTTATTTTTGTATCTGCGGGCATGTCCGCGTTCCTTTTCCTTGAAAAAAGCCCCTTTCTGCGCAGATTTCCGCGTATGACAGCATCCAGCTTTTTATATCTCTCCTCCTGCGCAATATCCTGTTCGCGCATCAGATAGTTCATTTCCTTTAATATCCGCTCCTGCACCTCTGTGGATATCTGCTGACTCAGCTCCTCATTGTTCAGTGCTATGGCTCTCCCCACGATATTGCTCATCAGCTCGCGAAACTCATCCATACGCTCATCTGCCGTGCGGCTTCGATATGTATGATTGTATCCCGGCAGTTCATCGTGATATGCCGGATTATACCCTGACATCTCCTGTTTCACCGTCTGATTTGTGATATTCGTGTAATTTACAGGCTGCACGGATTTTTCCATAGCCGCAGGATTCGGTGGATTTAATGGCTCACCTGGTGCATCCGAATGAAGCATATCACGGATTGCGCGAAGCTGATACCCCTTCTCCTTAAGCTCCTTTATCCTCAAAAACTGTTTTATATTGTCTCTCGTATAGTATCTGTGACCAAGTTCATTTCTAGGCACATCAAGTCCCAGCTCATCCTCCCAGTAACGCAACACATGAGTCTCCACATCCACAGCAGCTGCCGCATCGGAAATCATGTAACGTACTTTCTCCAAATTGAAGTCCTCCTGTCTGAAATTATATTTTATTCGCTATACGCTTTTGGCACATCGAAAAGAACCAGCACTGCGAAAAAGTTATATCGCTGTACTGGTTCAATTATAGCCTTGATAGAACTCTCATTCAATTGGTTTCGGTCGCAACTTTCGACATATAACTCTCTGTCTTAAGCTATCCAAACAGCTCCTTGAGAGCCTGTGCATTCTGTGCATCCGCAGATTTCCTGTTCTCCTGCTGTATCTGCGTATAAACCTCCTTGCGGTAAATCGGCACCTCCTTCGGTGCACTTACACCGAGCTTAATCTGGTCGCCTCTGATTTCCAGAATAGTAATCTCGATGTCATTATTAATCACCAGAGATTCACCCTTTTTTCTTGTAAGAGCCAGCATACTATTCACCCGCCCTTTCTTTTTTCCCTTTTATGATGTCATAAATCGGGAAGTGCACCTTGTAGTCATCCTCAACTATAAGCTGTGCTGCTTTGTTGCTGTCGGTATTGACCACAATAGGAGCCTTTAAATTGCAGGCAATCTTTGTGATGTCGCTAGGCACATTTACAGTGACGATCACATACATATTCTCCTCATTCAGATCTCCAAGAGGCGCAAGAAGCTCCTCGTTGACCGTCGGCTTGTAGTCCGGCATGATGATATCCGGTGTCATGACAGGAAATGCAATGTCTCCATCATCCATCGATTGAAGCCACATGATAGACTTCTTATCATTCTCCTTCTCCGAATTGTATATCAGAGTGTAGTTTTTCAGCTCCGAAAAGCCTATCATCCCCTTCTCCATTGTGATGATTTTGTCCTGTGGGATGTCAATTTCCCCAAATATTCTCGTTTTTGCCCTCATGGCTTCCTCCTTTTCGCCCGCTCCGCGAGCGTTATATAGCCCGGTAGCTGTGTACCGTTTTTAAAATCCTTACAGATAATCAAGCAATGTCTGTGAGTTTGCCTTTGATGCCGCTGTCAGACTGGACTGATATGCATTGTACATAGCGTAAAAATCAATGATTATATCAGAAATATCCCTATCCTCATTTGTCGATTTAAGCTCCTCTATGGTCGTCTGCTGCTCATCAACTCTGTTCTTGATAAGAGTGAGGCGGCTCTTTGTGCTTCCCGAATTGGTGAGTGCCAGATTTACCTTATTCAAATGATCATCAAAGCGTGTGATGTACTGGCTGTAGGTCTTTTGCAAATTGTTGTCGGCATAGTCAGCCTCCTGCTCTGCAGCCTCTAAATATGTCTTAAGCTTTGCCTGTGAATCCTTGTCAGAGTACTGCTGTTGCTGCATCATCTTCTTTATCTGTGAGACCTTGTCGTGAGCATTGACAGCATTCTGAACTACATCAATCAACTCATCCACATCGCGCTTGATGCCTGTATCCATGACGTCCTTCGCCTGTGTATTGACAGTGACATCGGTGCTGTTTGCCACTGTGTATTTGATTTCCTGACTTGAAAACTTAAAATCCACTACCTTTGATGGATCGGAGTATATGATATCTCCTGCTGCATCATGAGGTACATTGCCACCTGCATCGAGTGTCACAGCGTTTGTAATATCCTTGCAGTTGTAATAATACTCAGGTCTCGCATCACTGCTGTCAAAGCCTGTCTTTACATATGTGACAGACAACTTCTTGTCATTATCCTTAATCGAAGCAGCCACATTTTTACCAAAAACAAATTCACCGGTTTCCTGTATATATGCCGTATCATCAGCAGAGAGCTTTGATGGGTCAAAATCAGACACACTCTTGTATACAGTATAATCTGTGCCCGGTATCAGCTCTTTTCCATCGATAGAAAGCTTCACATCGTCTGTCGTATTACCGTAGCCCAGACGGATTCTCTGGAAGCTGTGCTCTGTGACATCTGTGGTACAGTCAGGTGTTGCCGCATTTATACTATTGGGAACAGTCACGCCATTTGTATAATACCGCTTCTCTGACAAATCAGCGGCAGAAAACTCCTGTGTTATCTGATATGTGCTCTTTGTGTCCTTCTGGAATGTGAGCTTTGATGATGTGCGGTAGCCCGTAAATACCGTTCTTCCTGCGTAGTCTGCATTGCCCTCTGTATACACCTGCTCTGACAGCGCTGTAAGCTGCTGTAATATAGTGTTTCTGTCATCAGCTGTGAGCGTATCTGTAGAGCCGTTTACACACTGTGTACGGATATCTGTGAGGAGTGATTTCATGTTGCTAAGGGCTGTCTCTGTGACATCCATCCACGAAGAAGCATCCGGGATATTGTTGTCCTTGTACTGGTCAAGATGCGACAGGCTGGTCGACAAGCGAAGCGATCTGATTGCGATAACCGGATCCTCTGATGCCTTGGATATCTTCTTTTGAGTAGTCATCTGGGTATTGTATTTGTCCACCAAAACCTTTGTTGAATTGATATTGGTCTTGGTATTTCCCATTATCATATTGTTTGTGATTCTCATATTATGCCTCCCGCTTCTATGCCACGCCCGTATCGTTTATGAGCTTATCAAGCATCTGGTTCATAACCGATATGATTTTAGATGCCATATTGTATGAATACTGGAACTTCACGAGGTTTAATGCCTCCTCATCCTCATCCACACCTGATACCGATGTTCTTTGGTTTGCAATAGTCTGCTCCAGATTGCTATAGAGCTTGTTGTAGGTCTCTGCCTTTTCCGTATCCACTGACACATTGGAGATGATTGTCTCAAGGAATGATTCCGCTTTATCGCCTCTGTATACTGTTTTCTCCGACTGCAGCTTCTTTAACTCATCAACTATATCACATGAATCTGTCTTGACATAGTCTGTGGAAGTCGCAAAAAGCGATACATCGTTCATCACATCCTTGTTTACGGAGAAATTGGCCGCTGTCATCCTGTAATACGTGTTGGAGCTGCTGTTTATTGTGGCAGTCTGTCCATCAGGCAGCTTGCTGTAAGCCTCTGATTCCGAGAAATCATATACCTTGGCTGTGTTTGTGATTGCTTCAAAAAATGTAGGTGGTGTATCCCCATTCAGATTCTGTCCTTTGCTCTCTATCTGATTGAACATCTCTGAAAAATTTCTGACAAACTCGTTGAGCTGTGTCATATAGTAAGGGATTCCCCTCGCATTTATTGCAGAGCCCGCATTTAAAAGATATCCCTCTGCCACAGTCTTTTCAGGGTCTGCTATGGCCTTGTCCTTGCTCAGATTAAATGTTACAGACTTGATATTGCCCTGCGCATCCACCTGTGCCTCCCAGCTGTCATAGCTGTAGCTGATATTATTTACAGTGATTTTGCCGTCCTTGTCCGGCAGATTGAGTGATTTTATATTGTCTATTGATATATTCTCCACTGTGAGCGAATACGAATCAGCCTTTGTGACCTTACCCTTGAAATTCTCCAGATTATCACCGTCTCTCACCTCAAAGAGAGCTTTCAGGCTTCCCCCTGCGGTTCCGGCTGTCGCGGAAAACTCCATCTTAGTATCTTCCCAGTATATCTTGTACATATCATCGTTGTCTGTCTGATTGTTTTTCGTCTTTGACGACTCACAGATGAGCTTTCGGTAATCCTTGCCCTCCACAACCTTCTCTCCATTTATATAGAGCGAGAAATTTGTGCCGCCCAAGTTGTCTCCATTGGTGTTTTGCACCTCTGTCTCATTATAAGATACATTAACAATCTTGGACAGGCTGTCGATGAGATTCGCCCTCTCATCCCTAAGTGAGCCGGCCTCGACACCGGTTCCTGTCTCTATCTGGTTAATCTCCTTATTTAACAGTGAAATTTTCTCACTGATTGAATTGATTTTGTCTACGTTGTTTCTGATTTCTTCGTTGCAGTCATCCTGCAGCTTTGAGAGATTGTCACTCATCTGGTTGAAATATGTACAAAGACTCTGTGCACTGCTGATAAACTGATTTCTCACTGTCTTGTCGGACGGCTTGCTGCGCAGTGTATCAAGGTCTGAAAACATCTGTGAAAAAACACTTGAAAATCCCTTTACCGATGAACCGTTATCCTTAAAATAGTTCTGAATCTGGTTCATGTAATAAAGCTTCTGCTCATAGCGTCCATAGCATGAATTATTTTCCCAGTATTTATTGTCATAGTACAGGTCACGCTGCTGTTTGATTGAGGTGACTGTAACACCTGTGCCGACGCTTCCGTAGCGGGCTGTGACATTTATGGCATCCTTTGCCTGCAGGGTAGCCTCCTGCCTGGTGTATCCGGTCGTCTTGACATTGGCTATGTTGTTTGCAGTTGTATTGGTCGCTACCTGAAATGAGCTCAGAGCGCTTGACCCTATATGTAATCCAAAAAATGTTGAAGCCATATCGACTCCTCCTGTTCATACTCTCTTGTCGTATCCTAAAACTATATGAGCTGTACTATGAGCTCAGTCATCTGACTGATTACAGTGATAAAACGGCTTGATGCGTTGTATGCTGACTGATACTTGATCATGTTTGTCAGCTCCTCGTCACTCGACACACCCATTATCTGGTTTCTCTGGTTGTCTATGGCCGCTGCTGTCGATGTCATAGTGTCTGATGACGCCTTATATATGCTGCCGTTTGTTCCGAGATGCGAGATTATCTTGTCATAATATCCCTCAAAATTGCACTTCGACGTATCCTTTGGGTTGATGTATAGATTCTCTGCTGACCACGCCTTTGTAATCTGGTCTGCAAGACCATAATTTGCGGATCCGTCCTGCTTGTATGACGGCATCAGTGTCACCTGCGCTGCAAGCTTTGGATTTACTGAAACATTTCCAAGCTTGTACCATGATGAGTTGTTAGCCTTTGTCTCATCATTGTATACATAAAACTGTTTGCCATCTATTTCCATCTGCGTGTAACGGTCATATCCTTCTCTTGCAAAGAGCTCATGCGGTGGCAGGCTGCCATCAGCTCCTACCGAGCAGTTTGCCGTATCCAAAACCGTGTATGTGGTACCGTCTGCCGCTGTGTATGTGGTATTCGGACAAAATATATCGTTCATGGCCATCATGATGTTTCGCGCCAGATATGATATCTCGGCCTGTGTCTCCATGACCACATTGTCCTCCACCCTACTGTAATTCTCCTCGCTCATGAAATCATAGGTGCCATACTCTGAGCCTCTTGATACAAGGAGTGCCTTCAGGCTTCCTATATCATTATTCAGGCTGGTTGCTATGTTGGTGGTCTGCGTGCAGCCGACTCTTTCAGCCAGCGCTGACGGCAGCGCAACGTCGCTAAACACCGGCATATAGCTCTCCTGTGTAGTAATATGAGGCCAGTACGGTGTATAAAAGCCTGTACCCTTTTCCTCGGTCAGGCCTATATGGTTACACTTGTTATCCTGTACAAACTGCTGTCCCTCGAGCTTGATACGCACGTAGCCGGTGGAATCCTCCTCAGCCTCTATCTTAGCGTAACCTGCGAGCTCATCAATCAGACTGTCCCTGGCATCGCGCGCTGTCATGGCAGTCTCTACACCGCCTGACTCTGTCTTTTGAATCTCAAGGTTGAGCGCATAAATCTTGTCGCCGATTTCGTTGATTCTGTCAACCTGGTCTTTAATTTGTAAGTTGATATTTGACTGGTATTTCTGAAGATCAGAATAAACCGTATTGCATCTGGTCAGAAAAAGCTCGCTCTTTTGGATGATAAGGTTCTGATTCGTCGAATTCGTCGGATCCTTGCCATACTCCTGAAAAGCCTGCCATAGCTCTGATATACTCTCCTTAAACTCAGCACCGTTCATCTCCTGCATGATATCCTCCACATATGATGTGGTGCTGTAAAGTGTCGAGTAAAAGCCCTTTCGACCATTCTCCTGCCTATACGATTTATCTAAGAATATATCCCTGACATGTGCCACATCCGATACGGAAACACCCAGTCCGCTCTGCTGGATGTTGGTGCCTGCTGTAGGGTTATTTCTGGTGATATAATGTTTGTCTGAAAATCTTACCTGCTGGCGCACATAGCCTGTCGTATTGACATTGGCCATGTTGTTTGCTGTTGTATTAAGAGCATTCTGCGAGTTTTTAAGTCCGGAACTACCTACGTAAAAACTTCCGAATCCATTTGCCATGTTCCTGTCCTCCCGGTTAATGATTATTGCTTTGCATCAAAACCGCTGCTGCCTAAGATATCGCCTGTGTTATATGCATTTCTGTCATAATTGGCGGTCTCCGGCGCCTGTTTCATGCTCTTGAACAGGGTGATGTCAAACTCTGTAAGCTCTATTGCCTGAGCAAGTAATTGTGAGTTTAAATCGTTGATTTCTTTCATCTGTGCAGCTGCTTCAATCAGACTGTCGCGCGCTGCCGTAAGCTTCGCCTGAATATCCGGCTGTGTACCGAGATATCCAATCAGCCTTGTGACTGTCATCTTCTCATCTGATTTGCCCAGTACATTGGCAATATCTGTGAGAAGTGAAACCTGCTTATTGCTCATAATAAGAAGCTCATCGCCTGCCTGCTGATCCAAATCAGTCAGTGCTTCAAGCGCAGGGATATCGGCATCTATGATTATCTGACGTTTCTTCTCCCCATTTGCAGCGAGTGTTCTGTATACTTTTTCTTCCTCTGTGAGCACATTTATAAGCTCTTCCACTAAACTAGCCACTATAAAATCCTCTTTTACCTTTGATATATGATATGATTATCATATTACAGAGAGTTGTACCTCTCTAACAGCTTGCTGGCGAAATCATCTCCACTGACCTCATACTGTCCGGAGTCTACCATGTTCTTAAGCAAAGCGACTTTATCTTCCCTGATGTCCGAAGCCTCTGATACTGCTTTTTTCGCAATCTGGTAATCTCTACCGGCCTGCGAAATTGATACCTGATCAGACATCCTCGACGCGCTTTGTGTCTTTGCTGTCTTTGTTGTTCTTGATACGCCATACAACTGGGCTATCTGATTATATGCATCTATACGCATAACAGGATCTCCTTTCTATTTATATTTCATCCTTGAAATATGTAAATTTTGCTTCCTGACATATTTATCGGATGTTTTTTTTATTTCTTTATAGACCGTGGAAAATTTTTGGTTACCGTTCGCATCCGCCTGTGAGAATCGTTGTGATGTGAGTGGATTTAATCCCCTCTGTCACTGTCTGCAAAAGTATGCGGTATGTATCCTCCACAAGCTCACAGTCCGACGGTTCAATCCCAAGCTCTGCTGCTTTTTTTAGAATGAACCTGACCTTGTCATCATCATGCTCCACCGCATAGATGTCATCAAACATACCTGCATAGTATCTGTCTAAAAATCTGCGCTTTGCAGCTGTCTCGATTTTTGTGCCTGATGTGGTAAGCACATACAACTTCGTGCCTTTTTCCTTTGCCTTCATGGCATACTCCTTTACCTGCATCACAGGACGGCACCACTCATATGTATCCTCACCATGCTTACTGCAGTAGTCTGCCCACTGCACATCTGACATTCCTATCTGAAATTTTCCGTTTACCTTGTAGCACGGACTGCTTAAAGTGCCGTCTACGTCTATGAACATTGCCTGCATAGTGTCTGCTCCTATATAGTTAGTTTATGCAGCTATAATAACATGATTAAAGGGTCAAAAGGTATTTTGCCCTTCATTTATGATTAATCAGTGGAAATTTCCTTAATCCTACCTGCTCATATCATAATAGCGCGCATATATTCCGTCCTGTGCCAAAAGCTCCTCGTGTGTGCCTCTTTCAGCAATGCCACAATCAGCTACCACGAGAATTTCGTCTGCATTTCTGATTGTCGAAAGCCTGTGGGCAATTGTGATAGTCGTTCTGTCCTTTGCCAGCTCCTCCAGACTTTTCTGGATAAAGCGCTCGCTCTCATTGTCAAGGGCACTGGTTGCCTCATCAAGTATTAGCACAGGCGGATTTTTAAGGAACACCCTCGCAATGGAAATCCTCTGTTTCTGCCCTCCTGACAATCGGGTGCCTCTCTCACCGACAAACGTATCGTATTTATCCGGCAGCTCCATGATAAAATCGTGTATATTCGCCTTTTTGGCCGCATCTACAATCTCATCCATCGTCGCATCCGGTTTTCCATAGGCGATATTGTCCTTTATACTTCCGCCAAACAGATAAACATCCTGCGAAACCAGTCCAATCTGCGAGCGCAGGCTTTCAAGCGTGAGCTTTCTCACATCATTTCCATCTATTGTGACCCTGCCCTCCGTCACGTCATAAAACCGCGGAAGCAGTGAGCATATTGTAGTCTTTCCGCTTCCTGACGGTCCAACAAGCGCAATTGATTTTCCTGCCGGTATCTCAAAGGATACGTGCGAAAGCACCGGTGTATCATCATCGCTATAGTGGAACGAAACATCCTCGTAACAGACATTTCCCTTTACATTTTTAAGCGGTTTTGCATCAGCAGCATCAACTATATCCGGCTCAGTTTCCACCACCTCTAAGAATCTTCTAAAGCCCGAAAGTCCCTTCTGCATCATCTCAGTCAGCTCTACAAGTATCTGGATAGGACTGATAAAGATGCCTATATACAGCGCATACATAGCAAGGTCGGATGCCTCCATCCTTCCATGCGCTATCAAAAAACCACCAAATACCAGCGTAACAAGATACATCATCCCCTGGAAAAATGCATTTCCGCTCATAAAGCTTCCCATACATCTGTAATTTGCATCCTTTGAAATCAGGAAATTTTCATTACTTCTGTTAAATTTTTCCTGCTCGATACGCTCATTGGCAAATGACTGTACCACCCTTATGCCCGCCAGAGTATCCTGAAGACTCGAATTAATATCACCGATTTTTCTCCTGTTATCCATAAAGGTTTCCTGCATTTTCTTATTCTGGCCATATGAAAATACAAGCATAAGCACCACAAGAATAAGCATAGGAACCGCAAGCATACGGTTTATCATAAACAGAAAAATGAACGAACCGATTATCTTTATAAGCGATATAAAAAGATTCTCCGGTCCGTGGTGTGCAAGCTCCGATATATCAAACAAATCGGATACGAGCTTGCTCATCATCTGTCCTGAATTATTCTGATCATAATACGAAAAAGAAAGCTTTTCATATTGGTCGAAAAGCTCCTTTCTCATGTCGCGCTCCATCCTCGCTCCCATCATGTGCCCCGCATACGTCACATAATACCTGCACGCAGTCTGTATGATATATGCCACCAAAAGGCCTATTGTAATAGGAATCAGCGCAGAAATGATTTTTCCCGGTGCTCCTGCAAAAAGGGTTTTGGTCAGCGTGCGAAGCAGCTGCGGAAACGCCAGATCTATGGCACTGATTATTGTTGCGCAAAGCAGGTCTATGAAAAAGACTGTTTTGTAGGGCTTATAGTATTTGATGAATTTCTTTAATGTTTGCATTGTGTTCTCCTGGGATGTTCTTTTTAAAACAATTTGTTTCTCAACGTACATCATTATATATAGGTAAACCTATATATGCAATAGGATAACCAATGAAAAAACAGCGGATAACACCTGATAAATAACATAGCATTTCGTTTGTAGACGAAATCTATGCGAAATTTTCACCTTGTTATGCGAAATCAATGTGAAATCACAGTTGTTATATTTCGCATAATGACATATAATATAATCAAAGTATTGCTATTAAATTATTATGCGGAGGTGCCACATGGAATATTTATCTTGCTCAGATGCATCAAAAGCAATGGGATTTTCTGTACGAAGAATCCAGCAGATGTGCAAAAACGGTGAATTGCCCGGTGCAATAAAGGAAGGACGTAAATGGTTAATCCCTGACGAAACCATACACATGAATCATTTCGCGAAAAATAAATCTCTGCCAATAGGTGTATCTGATTTTAAGCTTGCAACCACCGGCTATTATTATGTAGATAAGACTCTGATGATACGTGATTTTCTGGATAAAAAACCGATGGTATCTCTTTTCACACGCCCAAGGCGTTTTGGAAAAACTCTGAATATGGATATGCTGCGCGTATTTTTTGAAAAAACAAACGAGGATACATCTGTTTATTTCAAAGACAAACAGATATGGCAATGCGGCGATTACTACACTAAACATCAAGGACAGTATCCTGTCATTTTTTTGACGTTCAAAGATGTTAAAAGCATGACCTGGGAAGAAACCTTTCAAAAAATCCGCAGGCTTATATCTCTAGAATTTATACGACATAACGAGCTTGAGACAAGTTCTGTTTTAACCGCTTACGAAAAAGAACAATATCATCTTCTTGCCGGAGACAGCGGGGATGAAGTCGATTGTCAGATGGGTCTGCAGCTTTTATCATTACTGCTTCATAAGCATTATGGAAGGGAATGTATCATTATCATTGATGAATATGACACACCCATCCAGCAGGGGCATACCTGCAATTTCTATCCGGAAATAGTAAATTTCATGCGCAATTTTTTCTCAGGAGGACTCAAGGACAATCCACACCTTGCCTTTGGCTTTCTTACAGGAATACTGCGTGTAGCAAAGGAAAGTATCTTCAGCGGCATGAACAATCTGAAAACCTATTCTATTCTCGATGATGGCTACAGCTCTTATTTTGGTTTTACTGAAAAAGAGGTAAAAGACATGCTGCGATACTATGGAAAAGATGATAAATATAATGAGCTCAGCGAATGGTACGATGGATATCGTTTTGGCAATACAGAAATCTTTAATCCATGGTCTGTAATCAATTATATCTCTGACAACTGCTTTCCGAAAGCATTCTGGCAATCCACCGGCAGCAATGAGATAATCGGAGAAATTATCCAGGCAGCTACGCCTGAAATTACCAAAGACCTTTATAAGCTGCTCTGTGGTGAAAAAATCGCAGCCTATATTGATACCGGTGTTATCTATCCCGAGGTTCAGAATAATCCATATAGTATATACAGCTTTCTTCTGGTAGCCGGATACCTGAAGGTTGCCAATATTTATCCGCAAAGCGATGGAAATTTCATGTGTGACGTTGCTATTCCGAACAAAGAAATTACTTTTGTTTACGAAAAGGAGGTTCTAAACCGCACCAACCAAAATAGCCTTGCCATATCTATCAGTCAGGCTATCTTTTCCAAGGACACGCAAAAACTCCAGGCTCTGCTGGAGGATTTTATGGTAAAAAACATTTCTTCTATTGATGGAGCTAATGAAGGCTTCTATCACGGAATGATGCTTGGTCTTTGTGCCATACTTGGAAACCGCTACAAGATACGCTCAAACCGCGAATCAGGCCTCGGTCGATTTGATATTCAGCTTATGCCTTTAACAAAGGGAATGCCTGGATTTATCTTTGAATTTAAACACACTAAAGATGAACATACCGATTTATCTGCATTAGCCGACAGCGCCCTGCAACAGATAGAAACAAAGAAATACGACACTGAGCTGCGCGATAATGGTGTGAATTCAATTATCAGAATCGGTATTGCTTTTAGAGGGAAAAGTGCTGTGGTGAGGAGAGGCTAAAAATCTCACCGAATATTAGTATCTGTCTCTTATACACATCTGACGCTGCCGACGAAG
>OJQR01001169.1_pt1 | contig 12528 bp, 10 predicted proteins | sample 1599011 | NCBI WGS metagenome assembly OJQR01 (sample SAMN03922456, study PRJEB24848) | human gut metagenome | isolation source: stool sample | host: Homo sapiens | place: Germany | collected 2009-11 | reverse complement strand
CCTGGAGCGCCTTCGCCTCCGCGATGGCCTTCTCCTGGGCTGCCGGCGGGCAGTCGCCCCGCAAGCCGCTTTGCGCCCTGCGGGGACCCCGCATTGGATGCAAATCGCCCGAAGTGAATTCGGCCGATTTCAAGATTTTGCCTCCGGCAAAATACTTGTACGCCGGACTCCCGGCGGAGAGACGCGGACTGCCTCTTCCTTACTTCTCCTCCGCCGCCTGGAGCGCCTTCGCCTCCGCGATGGCCTTCTCCTGGGCTGCCGGCGGGCAGTCCTCGTAGCGGACGAAGTGGAAGGTGAAGCTGCCGCGGCTCTGCGTCATAGACCGCAGATCGATGGCGTAGCTGCCCATCTCAGCCATGGGCACCTCCGCAGAGATCACCTGGTTGCCGTCGCCGGTGGGATCCATGCCCATGACGCGGCCCCGGCGCTTGTTCAGATCGCCGATGACGTCGCCCATGTAGCTGTCGGGCACAGTGACCTTCAGCTCGCCCACCGGCTCCAGCAGGACCGGGTTGGCCTCCGGCAGGGCGGCCTTGTAGGCCAGCTGCGCCGCGGTCTTAAAGGCGATTTCGGAGGAGTCCACCGGATGGTAGGAGCCGTCGTACAGCACGGCCTTCAGGTTCACCACGGGATAGCCCGCCAGGGGACCGTGGGCGCAGGCCTCCCGCAGGCCCTTCTCCACCGCAGGGAAGAAGTTCTTGGGCACGCTGCCGCCGAAGACCTCCTCGGCGAAGATCATGTCGTCCTGCTCCGTCTGGGGTTCAAACCGGATCCACACGTCGCCGAACTGGCCGCTGCCGCCGGTCTGCTTCTTGTGGCGGCCCTGCTTCTGGACAGTCTTGCGGATCTTCTCCCGATAGGGCACCCGCACGGGCTTCAGATCCGCCTCCACATTGAAGCGGCTCTTCAGCTTGCTGACCAGCACATCCACCTGCATGTCGCCGGAGCCGTTGAGCACCATCTGGTGGGTCTCGGCGTTGTTGGTGACGGAGAAGGTGGGATCCTCCTCGTTCATACGGGCCAGGCCCTGGGCGATCTTGTCCTCCTGGCCCCGGGTCTTGGGCACGATGGCCACGGAATAGCAGGGCTCTGCGAAGGGCAGTTCCTTCAGGGCGACGACCTTCCGGGCGTCGCACAGGGTATCGCCGGTCTTGACCTTCTCCATCTTGCCGATGGCGCCGATGTCGCCGCAGCCCAGCTCCTTCACCTCGGTGGCCTTCTTGCCCCGCATGGTGTACAGGCGGCCCAGTTTTTCAGAGACGCCGGTGCGGGCGTTGACCATGGGCAGATCCGGCGTCAGGGTGCCGGAGAGCACCTTGACGAAGCTGTACTTGCCGTACTGGTCAGAGACGGTCTTGAACACGAAGGCCGTAGGCACGCCGCCGGGGGAGACCACAAAGGGCTCCGTCTCGCCGTCCTGGCGGGTGGCCTTGTGATAGTTGCCCTCCATGGGGTTGGGCAGCAGGTCCACGATGTCGTCCAGCAGCATCAGGCTGCCCATGCAGTTGACAGCGGAGCCGCACAGCACGGGGAACAGGCTCAACTCCCGCACGCCCTGGCGCAGGCCCTGAATCATCTCGGCGTAGGTGAAGTCCTCGCCGCCGAAGAACTTGTCCATGAACTCCTCGCTAGTTTCGGCCACGGACTCCTTCAGGGCGTTGTTGAACTCCTCGATGACGGCGTCCTTGCCCTCGGGGATCTCGATCTCCACCCGCTTTTGGTCCTGCATCTCATAGGCGCGCTTGTTCAGCACGTCGATGATGCCGGTGACCTTCTTGCCCTCGTCCCAGATGGGCACCACCAGAGGCGCGATCTTGTTGCCGAACCGGGCCCGCAGAGCCTCGAAGGTGGCGTTGTAGTCGCTGTTGTCCTCGTCGGTCTTGGAGATATAGATAAAGCGGGGCATATTCCGCTCCTCGCAGTATTTCCACGCCTTCTCCAGGCCCACGGACACGCCGTCCTTGGCGGAGCAGACGATGATGGCGGCGTCGGCGGCCCGCAGAGCCTCGATCACCTCGCCGGCGAAGTCGAACGCGCCCGGCGTGTCCAGCACGTTGATCCGGCACCCCTTGTACTCCAGCGGCGCCACAGCGGTGGAGATGGAGATCTGCCGCTTGGTCTCCTCCGGATCATAGTCGCAGACCGTATTCCCGTCCGCGCCCCGGCCCATCCGGTCGATGGCCCCGGTCATATACAGCAGGCTCTCTGCCAGGGCGGTCTTGCCGTTTCCGCTGTGGCCCAGCAGACAGACGTTGCGGATGTTTTGTACAGAATAGCTCATGTTTGTTCCACTCCTTATGTTGTGCTGTTGCCGCGGCCAGTCCCACCGGCCGCCGGGGATGCCTAATGTAGAAATTATACAACCTTTGCCGGTGCAATACAACAAAAATTTTGGCACATTCCCCGTTTTGGGCAGGAGAGCGAAAAAACAGCCGGAAATTTCGTCAAGTCGGCGAAAAACAGTTTCCCCCCGCCGGGCGGCGCCATGCAGGCACGCACGGCCGTCTCCAGCGCGGCTGCAAAGACGGCAGCCGGGCCGTCCGGCCACCGGAGCAGCTGTGGCGGCCCCTCATTTCTCTCCGCCGGCTGCATCTCTCCCGCCTGTTCAAATTTCCCCTCTATCCAAAGCTGAAGGGGTGTAGAAGTTCATGATGATCCGTGATATGAGTCCCTTCTCTCCTCGTCAAACGCACCAGGGTGGGCTTTTGTCCCCGCAGTCCGTTTCATCAGAGCGCCCATTTTTTCCAAAAGGGGTTGGAAATGCCACAGTTTGAAAAATTTTCTGCTTTCGGGGAAAAAACGCGCCGGACAGAATCCTGTCCGGCGCGTGCTGGAAGGAGCGGGTCTCTCAGGTGTTGTCCCGATTGATGGGTTCCCGCACCAGCAGCCGGCGAAGCGCCTTGCCGTTGAAGGGGATCAGGGGATAGAGATACCCGTGGCCCACCAGGGGTTTTGTGGTGGCCAGCAGGACTAGGATGCCCACGAACCCCAGGCAGAATCCCCAGACGTCGAAGGCCGCTGTCAGCAGCAGCAGCGCCACCCGCAGCAGCTTGAAGGCGTACCCCAGCTCATAGCTGGGCTGGGCGAAGCCCGCCACGGAGACAAATGCCATATACACCAGTACTTCCGGCCCCAGCCATCCGGCCTGCACGGCAAAATCACCCAGGATCAAGGCCCCCAGCATGGAGAAGGAGTTGGACAGCGTATCCGGCGTGTTCAGGGACGCCAGCTTCAGCACGTCGATCAGGAATTCCACCACCAGCAGCTGGGACAGCAGAGACAGCGCCGCCGGCTCCGGGGAGGAGAGGAAATCCAGCCAGGACGGCAGGCGCCCCGGCGAGCTGACCATCAGGTACCAGGCAGGGGTAATCAGCAGGGAGATCAGGAACACCGTCACCCGCAGGACCCGCAGATACGTGCCCACCAGCGGGGGAAAATAGAAGTCATTGGCCTCCTGGGTAAAGTCAAAAAAGGTGGTGGGCAGGATCATCACCGCCGCAGAGTTGTCCACCATCAGGATGATGCTGCCCTCCATGACGCAGGCGGCGGCGGTGTCCGGCCGCTCAGTGTACCGCACCTTTGGGAAGGGGTTGTACCACTGCTTGGGGCGGATGGCCTCCGCCACGCTCTCCTGCGCCATGGTGAGGGAGTTGGCCTGGATGTTCTGGAGCTTGTGGCGCAGCTCGTCCAGCAGGGCGTGGTCCACCCGGTCATCCAGGTAGCACAGCGCCACGTCGCTGTGGGTCCGCTGGCCGACCTTCAGCCCCTCCATGGTCAGGTGGGGATCCCGGATGCGGCGGCGCAACATGGCCATGTTGGGCACCACCGCCTCAATGAATCCGTCATGAGAGCCCCGGAGGACCTTGCCGTCCGGCGGCTCTCCCACGCTGCGGCTGGGATACTCCTTGGCGTCGATCAGCGCCGCGCCGGACAGCCCCTCCATCACCAGCAGGCTTTTGCCCATCAGCACGGAGGTGACGATGTCATCCCGGTCATAGCTGACGTTCACCTCCATAAAGGTCACATAGCGGTCCGCGAACTGCTGCATCTCCGTCAGGCCCTGCACCGCCTCCGGCTGGAGCGACAGCCAGAAGGCCCCCATCCGCTCCAGGATGGCGTCCCCGCCGAAGCCGTCGATGACCCAGAACCGGGCCCGCCGGCCGCCCACATACAGGTCCCGACATACCATGTCGCAGCTGCGGCCTGCCCCTAGCACGTCGTTGAACCATTGCACATTTTCCTCATAATTGGATGAAATCCGATTCATGCTCCACCTCCGTGATCCCCGCTAGTATGTGCCGCGGCGGCGCGGTGTATGCCCGACAGCGAACACAAAACGGAATATCATCCGTCAAAAATCCACATCATTTTCAAAAATCCGGCAGGAAAACAGCGCATCCAACGCCGGATGCGCTGTTTGTTCCATTCTGTCTTACGGCTTGTTCTCCGACTCCTTGGAGGCGGCCTGCCGCTCCCTGCGCCTCCTCTTCCAGAGAAGGCGGCCCGCCACGGTGCCAACCGCCGCCAGAAGCAGCAGCCACACCCAGCCGTAGGCCAGGGCCACGGCCAGACTCTCCAGTGCGCCCACAAACCCCCGCCAGCCAGAAGCAAAGGCCGCGCCCATGCGGCTTGCAAAGCTGGTAGCCGGCTCCTCCACATTGGAGAGCTGGTACACCTCCTGGAGGGAGAGATGGACAGTGGCGTAGTCCACCAGGGCGTCATACTGCCGCAGGGTGCCGGTGAGCCGCTCGATCTCCAGCTCCGTGTCGGAGATGGCGGATTCGATGGTGATAATGTCCTCCATATTCTCCGCCTGGGCCAGCAGGTTCTGCAGCCGCTCCAGCTTGGTCCTCTGAGTGGCCAGGCGGCTCTCCGCGTCGTAGTACGCCTCGCTGACGTTCTCGCTGGTCTGCTCCTGATAGGTGACGTGGCACAGTGTCCCCACCCGGTCCAGGAAAGGCTGGAACTGGTCCGCGGGGATGCGCACTTTGTAGTCGCCGGAGCGATAGCCGCTGCCGTAGTCATGGACCGCCGCCTGCTCAAAATAGCCCCCCAGGACCTCCACCAGCGTCCGCAGGTCCGCGTCGGCGGTGTCGAAGGCGGTGGTCTCCACCTCCATCCGGGCGGTGTAGATCATCTTGGCGTTTTCCAGACGGTCGGAGGCACCGTCCTCCGCCGTACCGCCGGAGTCCTCAGCCACTTCCGCCTCCGCCCAGGCGCCGTAGGAGCCGCCCGAGTCATCCGCCCCATCCGTGGCGGCGCTGTTGGAGGCTGTGTCCGACGCAGTCGTATCACCACCACCGCCGCAGCCGGACAGCAGACCCAGCAGCGCCAGCAGCGTCAGCAGCCACGCAAAGCCTCTTTTCATTCCAATACCCTCCTTTTCACGCCCCGCTTCCAAACCGGGGCCTCTGCCTATTCAGACGGAAAGGCGGGCCGTATGTTGCAGGAAAACAAAAAATTTTTCCAGCCTCTTTTTGCGCCCGGGAACTTCTCTGCCAAAGGTTGCCTTTTTCTTTTAAAGGGAGTACAATCAAGGCAGCCTTCCGCGGCGTGCCGCGGTTTTCGGAAACCAATTCGGAGGGGAAAATCTATGACATATCAGGAAGTTCTGGAACAAGCGCGGGGCGCTATGGGCCCCTACTGCAAGGCCTGTCCCGTGTGCAACGGCCTGGCCTGCAGGAACACCGTCCCCGGCCCCGGCGCCAAGGGCATCGGGACCGGCTTCATCCGTAACTATCAGAAGTGGCAGGAGCTGTGCGTCAACATGGACACCATCTGCGAGAACAAGCCGGTGGACACCTCCTTCACCTTGTTCGGCCGCACGGTGGACCTGCCGGTCTTCGCTGCCCCGGTGGGCGCCATGACGCTCCACTACGGGGACAAGTACAACGATCTGGCCTATAACGATATCCTGGTGGCCGCCTGTGCTGAAGCGGGCATCGCCGCCTTCACCGGCGACGGCACGGACCCTGCGGTCATGGAGGGCGCTGCGGCGGCCATCGCCAAGAACGGCGGCTGCGGCGTGCCCACCGTCAAGCCCTGGAACCTGGAGACCATCCGGCAGAAGATGGACCTGGTGAAGGCCGCAGATCCCTTTGCCATCGCCATGGACATCGACGCGGCGGGCCTGCCCTTCCTGAAGAACATGACGCCCCCCGCCGGCAGCAAGACTGTGGAGGAGCTGCGCGAGATCGTTGCCATGGCGGAGAAGCCCTTCATCGTCAAGGGCATCATGACCGTAGCCGGGGCCAAGAAAGCTCTGGAGGCCGGGGCCAAGGGCATCGTGGTGTCCAACCACGGCGGCCGGGTGCTGGATCAGTGCCCCTCTACCGCAGAGGTGCTGCCCGCCATCGTGGACGCTGTGGGCGGCCGGATGACCATTCTGGTGGACGGCGGCATCCGCACCGGCATGGACGTGTTCAAGGCCCTGGCCCTGGGCGCGGACGCGGTGCTGATCGGCCGGCCCTTCGTCACCATGGTGTACGGTGCCGGTGCCGAGGGCGTCAAGACCTATGTGGAAAAGCTGAAGGCCGAGCTGGCCGACACCATGGCTATGTGCGGCGCCCACTCCCTGGCGGACATCAGCCGCTCCATGCTGTACGGGTTCTGAGCTCTGCTCCCGCTTCAAATCACAGCGCCGTCCCGCGGATGCGGGGCGGCGCTTCGCTGTTCTCTTATTCCAGGTCCGCCAGGCAGGCACGCTGCCAGCGGTCCACCACCGCCAGCTGCTCCGGCGTGTGGAACCAGTGCTCTCCGGTCTCCTCCACAGTCAGGCGGCAGCCATTCCGGGCGGCAAAGGCCTCCACGGTCTCCCGGTCCGTCAGATGGTCCCGGGCGCCGTACAGGATGGCCGTGGGCGTCCGCCACCGGCGGGCAGGGTGGGTCCGGACGTATCGCAGATATTCCCAGGAGAGGGTCTGGCCGAACGTTGTGGGGATGCGCCCCTCCCGGGCCAGCCGCTCCTCACTGACACCGGCCCAGCCCATCATTTTGCGGATCAGGGCCTCCATGTCCACCACCGGAGAGAGGAACAGCGCCCCCGCCAGGGGCGCGTCCGGATATGCCAGCAGGCCGAACCAGGCCCCCAGGCTGGAGCCGAAGAGCCCCACCCGGTCCCATCTGCCCCGCAGCTCCGCCAGGGCGCACCGCAGCTCCGGCACCACCTGCCAGGGGACCAGAGCCGCGGCCTCTGACTCCCGGTCCCCGTGGCCGGGCAGATCCACGCTGACGGTCTGCCACCCGGCGTCCGCCGCCGCGGCGGCAAAGAACGCAGCCTCCGCCTTGCTTCCGCCCTGGCCGTGGAGGTAGAGGATCCCCTGCCGGCTGGGCCGCCCCCAGCGGAGGGCCGGCATCCCGCCCAGGGAAAATGGTTCCGCCCGCATCTTAAAACACGCACTGGGCGGAGAAGCAGACGCCCTCCGGGCCCAGGCCCTCCATCAGATACTCGCCGCCCTTGCGGCAGCCCACCATCCGCAGCTCCTGGCCCAGGGTGGCTTCCTTGCTGTAATTGATGAAGAACTCCCGGGGCACCTTTTCCTGCAGGTCGGCGGGCAGGTAGTCCCAGACGAAGTCACCGTAGTTGCCGCTGTACACATGGCCGTTACCGTCCAGGTCGGACCAGACCACCTTCCGGGTGCCCAGATCCTCAACCCCCTCCCGGGGCAGCAGGATCTTCCGGGGCTCCGGAGCGTCGATGACCTTGGGGCAGGTGCCCAGCTTCTTGGCTGTGAAGGTGCCGGGCCGCATGATGCGCCGGGTCTGCGGGTCCACCAGAATCCAGTCGCTGCGGATGGACACCAGAAGTCCCTCCCTGTCCGTGATCTCATACACCCGCTGCATGTGGGCGGCCTTGACGCCGTCCTCCCAGGTGGTGACGTCCACCACCTGCAGCGCCCTGGGGCAGCGATGGATCCGCAGGGCGATGCGGGAGAGCAGGAACACCTCCCGCATCTCATAGAGCTTCTCATAGGTCAGGCCCCGGGCGTCGTAGTCCGCCCCGGCCACGGCGGCGGCGATGCTCAACAGCGTGCTCACCCGGGCCCGCTGGTACCGGTCGCAGTCCGCGAAGATCAGCTGCTTCTGGCGCAGATAGCTGTTCTCCTGAAGGACTTCCCTCAAATCGCTCATACTTGCTCTTCTCCTTCCGGCGGGCCGTCCGCCCTTCCTGTAAGACATTCCAAAAAAGTATACCACGATTTTCCCTTTTTCACAAGCGCCGGTAGTTGACTTTTCTGCGGCGGATGTTATGATGAAGGTATCCAAATCGATCAAAGGAGGGTTTTCCCATGAAAACCGTGATTTCCACCCCCAACGCTCCGGGCGCCATCGGCCCTTACTCCCAGGGCTACGCCTTCGGCGACCTGGTCATCACCTCCGGCCAGATTCCCGTGGACCCCGCCACCGGCGCTATCCCCGAGGGCATCGCCGCACAGGCGGAGCAGAGCTGCAAGAACGTGGGCGCCATTCTGGAGGCCGCCGGCGTCACTCTAGAGAGCGTGGTGAAGACCACCTGTTTCCTGGCGGACATGGGCGACTTCGCCGCCTTCAACGAGGTGTACGCCAAGTATTTCACCTCCAAGCCCGCCCGCAGCTGCGTGGCCGTGCGAGAGCTGCCCAAGGGCGTGCTCTGCGAGATCGAGGCCATCGCCGTCAAGTAAATCTGATTTCCAGCAAAGAGAGCCGGTCCCCAGAGGGGCCGGCTCTTCTGTTTGATGCCAGGGCGCGGGAAGCGGGCCGCCGGGCCTGCCGCCCGCAGCGCGCACGGTCTCACGCCTTCCGCAGGAAGATCACGCCCAGGGTGCCGGGGCCGCAGTGACAGAAGATGGTGCACCCCGCCTTGGCCTCGATGATCTCCTGGAACCGCCCGTCCTGACGCAGGACCTCCCGGGCGATGGAGGCCAGGTGGTCGTCCGGGCAGGTGTCCACCAGAAAGGCCCGGTGGGTGTCCAGGTCCGCGCGGTCCCGCAGCCGGTCCCGGACGTACTCCTCCACCACCTTCTCGATGGAGCCCCGGTACTTCTTCGTCACCGGCAGCTTGCCGTCCACTACGTCCAGGCAGGGGTGGAGCTTCAGCAGGCTGGCACCCAGGGCCGTGGCGGTGGAGCAGCGGCCGCCCTTTTTCATGTAATCCAGCCGGTCCAGCACAAAGCTGGTCTCCACCCGGGGAATCATCTCCTCCAGCATCGCCAGGATCTCCGTCACAGACTTCCCGGCCTCCGCGGCCTCTGCGGCGGCCAGCACCAGCATCCCATGGCCCACCGTCAGGTTGGCGGAGTCCACCACATACACGCCGTCCACCTCCTCCGCCGCCAGGCGGGCGTTCTGGTGGCAGCTGGAAAAGCCCATGCCGATGTTCAGGTGGATGACCGCGTCATACTCCTCCATCAGACGGCGGAACAGCTCCTCATAGTCCGCCACATTGACGGCGTTGGTGGTGGTGATCTCGCCGCCGGCGTCCACATGGGCGGCGATGTCCCCGGTGCGGATGTCCACCCCGTCCTGGTACAGCTTCCCCGCCTTGATGATCCCCAGCGGGGTCACGGTGATATTGTATCGCTCCAGCAGCTCCCGCGGCAGGTCGCAGGTGGAGTCGGTGGTGATCTTAATCATACAGACAGCTCCTTTTGGTCGCATCCCCGGACGGCCGTCCGGGGTTGAGGTTGTTGGATGGTCGGCCCCCCACGGGAGCGGTGCGCTGACGCTGCGGCTGCTGCGCCACCCCCCGCGGGGATCTGGTGCTCCGGGCGGCTGTCCCGCAGGAGGCCGGGCGTGGTCCCAGCCATGGCAGGCGCCCTCTCGCCGCTTTGCGGCCATTGTACCATAGTCTCTCCCAAAAAGCTAGTCCTATGGCGCACCGCGGCGCCGCCCGGAGGCGGCGCCGCGCTCTGTTCTTCCTTACAGCGTGACGACCGGCGATCCCGCCGCGTCGGCGGCATCGTGGGTCACCAGCAGTACCGGCCGATCCCCCGCCGTCTCCCGGATGCAGGCCAGGGCCAGGTCCCGGTTCTCCCGGTCCAGGCCGGTGAAGGGCTCGTCCAGCGCCAGCGCGTCAAAGGGCGCCAGCAGCGCCCGTGCCAGGGCCAGCCGCCGCTTCATGCCGCCGGAGAACTCCCGCACCGGCTGCGGCCCTGTGTCCGGCAGGCCCAGCCGGTCCAGCAGGGCCCGGGCCGCGGCGGGGTCATAAACCCGGCCCAGCACAAACCGGAGATTGCCCTCAGCGGAGAGGTGCTCCAGCAGCCGGTCCTCCTGGAACACAGCGGTGAGCCGCTTTCCCGCAAGCCCCTCCACCGTGCCGCTGTCCGGCCGCTCCAGCCCCAGCAGGATGCGCAGCAGGGTGGTCTTGCCGGTCCCGGAGGGCGCCATGACGGCCGTAATGCCGGGTCCCGCAGTAAAGGTCAAGTCCCGCAGCACCGTCCGGCCCCCGAAGGATTTGCACAGGTGCTTCACCGCAATCTCCATCAGCTGCCCGCCTTTCTCACTGCGGCGTCCACCAGGCGGAGGAACAGCCGCTCGAATATCACCGATACCGTCACGATCACCGCCGTCCAGGCGAAGAGGTCTCCGGTCTGGAAGTACACCTTGGCGGTGTACAGCGCCTCGCCGATAGACCCGGCAGGCAGGCCGATGACCTCCGCCGCCGCGCCGGACTTCCAGCACAGGCCCAGCCCCAATGACACGGCGGAGCGGAAATAGGGCAGCACCGCCGGCAGGTAGATGCCCCGCAGCTGCCGGGAGACCGGCACCCGGAACACCCGGGCCATCTCCAGCAGCTGCCGGTCCGTGTGCCCGATGCCCTCCAGCACGTTCAGATACACCGGCGGGAACACCATCAGGGCAGAGATCAGCAAAGACAGGTTCTCCGACGAGAAGAAGATCAGCGCCAGGATGATGAAGGACACCACCGGCACCGCTTTCACCACCGCCACCAGGGGGCTCAACAGGTCCCGGATCCACTGGAAACGGGCCGCCAGCGGTGCCAGCACCGCCGCCAGCGCGCAGGCCAGGAGAAAGCCCCCCAGGATGCGGAGGGAGGAGAAGGCCACCGCCTGCCAGAAGGCCGCCGTGCCCGCCAGGGCCAGCAGCCGCCCCAGCGCCTGCACCGGAGAGGCCAGCAGCAGCATCCGCCCGCCGGTGGTAGCCGCCAGGGCCAGACTGGCCCCCTCCCACACCAGCAGCCAGAAGGCCGCCGCCCACAGCCGGACAGAGCCTGTTCGCCGCTTCATCTGCCTCCCCCTTTCTCCTGGAAACCACCGCGCCCCGGGTGTTCCCGGGGCGCGGAAAATTTGTCAGCCGTTACGCGCCGTAATAGAAGTCGTCGTTGGGCATACCGCCGCCCACGGATTCTGCGTCCTGCTCCCACAGCACGCTCAGATAGCCGGACAGCATATCCATCATCTCCGTGCCGGTGACGCACACGATATTGCAGTAAGGCAGGGCCTTCTCCGCCACAGTAGCGTCCACGATGTCATAGCCGCCAATCAGCTCCGCCGCCTCCGCGGTGTTGGCGTTCACCCAGTCCACGCTGGCGCTGTACTGCTCCAGGAAGTTGCTGACCGCCGCCGGGTGCTCTTTCACGAAGTCTGCCCGGGCCACCACCACGCCGGTGAGCAGGGCGGAGCCGTTGTCCAGGGCGTCCCACTCCTCTGTCAGGTCCAGGGCCACCCGCAGGTCCGGCAGCTGGGTCTGGGCCACGGTGACGAAAGGCTGGGGCAGCATGGCGATGGTAGCCGCGCCGGATGCCAGGGATGCCACGCATTCGCTGTGCTCGCTCTTCCAGTCGATGGTGACGCCGGTGTCCGGGTCGATGCCGTTCTCCGTCAGCAGATACCGCAGGGCGTACTCCGGCGTGGAGCCCTTGCCGGAGGCCACGATGGTCCGGCCCGCCAGATCCCCCATGGACTGGACGGAATTGCCATTCTCCACAATATACAGCACGCCCAGGGTATTCACCGCCAGGGTGACGATGCCGCCGTCCGTCCGGTTATACAGCACGGAGGCCAGGTTGGCCGGCACGCAGGCGATGTCCAGCTCCCCCTGCATCAGCTTGGGGGACACCTCGTCGGCGGAGGCGGCCAGGGTGAACTCATAGGTGTTTCCGCCGCCAGCGGTCACCACATTCTCCTTATCCTCCAACGCTTCCTCCACAGGAGCATAATCGCTCATCAGCTTCACCATGCCCATGGCGGTGGGTCCCTTCAGGGCCGCCACCCGGACGTTGACGGACTCCTCCGCGGGCGTCTCGCCCTCCTTCCCGCCACAGGCGGCCAGGGTCAGGCACATAACCAGGGCCAGGCAGGCCGCCAGACTCTTCTTCATCCACTGTTTCATCTTCTGTTTCCTCACTTTCCTTGTTGCAGCGCATCCTCCGGCGCGTAAACGGTCTTGGCCGTGATCCCCGCCAGCCGGCCGATCTTGCCGGACAGGGCGGAGATGGCGTCCGCCGGTGCGTCCACCGCCACGCTGATGATGTTCACGCCCCGGGCGTGGTAGGGCACCCCCATCCGCCCGATGATATAGGGGGCGCAC
>OJQR01001168.1_pt1 | contig 12529 bp, 11 predicted proteins | sample 1599011 | NCBI WGS metagenome assembly OJQR01 (sample SAMN03922456, study PRJEB24848) | human gut metagenome | isolation source: stool sample | host: Homo sapiens | place: Germany | collected 2009-11 | reverse complement strand
TGGGCCGTTTCCAGATGCTGGACCAGAACCAGGACTACACGGTCGTCTGGGGGCTCCGGGCAGGGGAGGCCGTTCAGGCGGAGGACTGTTTTCTCACTCTCACCTGGGACGGGGAGTGGGACCAGTGGGAGATCCATATCACCTGGTGACCCTTTCCCCCTGGACTTTTTCTTCCAATTCGGTTACACTGGGAGGGATTTCTGAACCAAGGAGACTTTTGCATGGACGCCATCCTTCAAACGCTCGCCCGGGAGCTGGAACGCTCTCCGGAGCATGTACAGAATGTGGTGACCCTCATCGACGAGGGTGCCACCATTCCTTTTATCGCCCGCTACCGCAAGGAGCTCCACGGCTCCATGGACGACCAGCTGCTGCGCCGGCTGGCGGACCGCCTTCAGTACCTGCGGAACCTGGAGGCCCGGAAGGGGGAGGTCGCCGCCGCTATCGAGAACCAGGGCAAGCTCCCCCAGGAGCTCTCCGACGCCATCGCTGCGGCCGCCACTCTGGCGGAGGTGGAGGACCTGTACCGCCCCTATAAGCAGAAGCGGCGCACCCGGGCCACCATCGCCCGGGAGAAGGGGCTGGAACCCCTGGCCCGGCTGCTCTCCGCTCAGGGCCCGGCGGTGGACCCCCGTCAGGCGGCCCTGGACTTTCTGGACCCGGACAAGGGGGTGGAGACGGCGGAGGACGCCCTCCAGGGGGCCAGCGACATCCTGGCCGAGGAGATCTCCGACGACGCCGACATCCGCAGGGAGCTGCGGCAGCTGTATCTGCGCCGGGGCGTGCTGGCCTCCCGGGCTGCGGCCAAGGAGCCGGAGGACACGGTCTACCGCCTGTACTACGACTTCAAGGTCCCGGTGGGCCGGGCCCAGGGCCACCAGGTGCTGGCCGTCAACCGAGGTGAGCGGGAGGGGGTGCTCAAGGTCACGGTGGAGCTGGACCCGGAGACCGCCCACGTGGCGGTGCGCCGGGCCGTGGTGCCCGGCGCGGCCTGCATGGACTTTGTCCGGGCGGCGGCGGACGACGCCTATGACCGCCTGATCCAGCCCTCCATGGAGCGGGAGATCCGCGCCCACCTCACTGAGCAGGCGGACGAGGGTGCCATCCACAACTTCGCCCTGAACCTGAAGCCCCTGCTGATGCAGCCCCCGGTGAAGGGGCGGGTCACCATGGGGCTGGACCCGGGCTACCGCATGGGCTGCAAGGTGGCGGTGGTGGACGGCACCGGCAAGGTGCTGGACACGGCGGTAGTCTACCCCACCTATGGGGAGCGGCAGAAACAGGAGGCCATCGCCAAGCTGTCCCATCTGGTGAGAAAGCACGGCGTGGAGCACATCGCCATCGGCAACGGCACCGCCAGCCGGGAGACCGAGCAGATGGCGGTGGAGCTGATCCACAGACTGGGGGGCGGCCTGAGCTATATGATCGTCAGCGAGGCCGGGGCCTCGGTCTACTCCGCCTCCAAGCTGGCCGCCGAGGAGTTCCCCGAGTACGATGTGAACCTGCGCTCCGCCGTGTCTATCGCCCGGCGGCTCCAGGACCCCCTGGCTGAGCTGGTGAAGATCGACCCTAAGGCCATCGGCGTGGGCCAGTACCAGCACGACATGCCCCAGGCCCGGCTGGGCGAGGCCCTGGACGGGGTGGTGGAGGACTGCGTCAACGCGGTGGGCGTGGATGTGAACACCGCCTCCCCCTCCCTGCTCCAGCGGGTGTCCGGCCTCACCGCCGCCACTGCCAAAAACCTGGTGAAATACCGGGAGGAGAACGGGGCCTTCACCACCCGCAGGCAGGTCCTGAAGGTGCCCAAGCTGGGCCCCAAGGCCTTTGAGCAGTGCGCCGGCTTCCTGCGGGTGCCGGAGAGCGCCTCCGTTCTGGACAACACCGGTGTCCATCCGGAGAGCTACGCCGCCGCGGAGGCGCTGCTGGCCCAGTGCGGCTACACCCTGTCCGACGTCAGGGCGGGGGCCATGGGGGCCCTGAAGGAGAAGGCGGAGGCCATGGGCCTGGAGGCGCTGGCCCGGGTGTGCGGCGTGGGCGTCCCCACCCTGGCGGACATCATCAAGGAGCTGATGAAGCCCGGCCGGGACCCCCGGGACGAGCTGCCCGCCCCCATCCTGCGCACCGATGTGATGGAGGCCCGGGACCTGAAGCCCGGGATGGAGCTCCAGGGGACGGTGCGCAACGTCATCGACTTCGGGGCATTTGTGGACATCGGGGTCCATCAGGATGGGCTGGTCCACATCAGCAAGCTGCCCCAGCGGGTGAAGCACCCCTCCCAGCTGCTTTCCGTGGGAGATGTGGTCACGGTGTGGGTTCTGGAGGTGGACGAGAAGAAAAAGCGCATCAGCCTGACCATGAAAAAACCGTAACACGGGTGCGGCGGCCGGAGGGGACACCTCCGGCCGCCGGTCTTTCATCCCTGGCCGCCCCTGACCGCCCCGCGGTCCCGGCCCAGCTCCTCCGGGGGCACCCCCAGCAGCAGCAGGGCCCCCGCCGCCGCCAGCACAGACAGGGGAGACATGTGATCCGGCAGGCGGAGGGGCAGCTCCTGCCGCTCCACCACCCGTCCCTCCACCGTCACCAGCTCCCGCTGGATGGCGCACCACAGCTGCCGCCCCTCCCGGCTGGACAGGGTCAGGGTGTCCCTGGGCCCGGTGCCGTAGCTTACCGCCGCCGCGGGGTCCAGCCCGGAGAGCAGCCCCCCCGCTCCGCCGGGCAGAAGCACCGTCCGGCACCCAGTGGGCAGCTGCCTCCTCCGCTCCGCTGCCCGGGGGGAGACCACCAGCAGCCAGGGTGATCCTCCCGCTACAGTGCGCCGGTCCCGCTCCCCCAGCTGCCGGCGCACCGCCTCCCCGATGCCCTCGCTCTCCTCGGCTACCCAGAAATTCTCCACAGATCCCGCCCCTTTCCTCCTCAGTCTGGGGCATTTCCCCTCTTTTTATTCCCGTCCCACCCATTCTTTCCCTTTTTTGTCTGTCTCCCAGCCTCTTTTTTCTGTCCCAGGCCGCTCCGCCCTTTTCTTGACTTTCTCCGTCCAAATGGGGTATTATTATAATTGTTATTTTGCGCGGTCCCGCGCCGCATTGTACTGTGAGGGATCTTTATTACTATGGCTCAGAAGAAACCCAGCTACGGCAACGAATCCATCTCCGCCCTAAAAGGGGCCGACCGGGTCCGCAAGCGCCCCGGCGTCATCTTCGGCTCCGACGGGCTGGAGGGCTGCGAGCATGCCGTGTTTGAGATCATGTCCAACGCCATCGACGAGGCCCGGGAGGGCCACGGCGATCTCATCATCGTCACCCGGTTCGAGGACAAGTCCATCCAGGTGGAGGACTTCGGCCGGGGCTGTCCGGTGGACTGGAACGAAAAGGAGCAGCGCTACAACTGGGAGCTGGTGTTCTGTGAGCTGTACGCCGGCGGCAAGTACGGCGGGGACGGCGACAACTATGAGTATTCCCTGGGCCTCAACGGCCTGGGCTCCTGCGCCACCCAGTACGCCAGCGAGTATTTCGACGCAACCATCTACCGGGACGGCTCCAAATACACCCTCCACTTTGAGAAGGGGGAGAATATCGGCGGGCTCCACAAAGAGCCCACTGACCGGGGCAGAAAGACGGGCTCCACCTTCCGCTGGAAGCCCGACCTGGAGGTCTTTACCGACATCGACATCCCCGTGGAGTACTACCTGGACGTGATGAAGCGCCAGGCTGTGGTTAACTCCGGCGTCACCTTCCGCTTCCGCAACCAGACCGGTGGGAAGTTCGAGACCACCGACTTCCGCTATGACAACGGCATCCTGGACTATGTCACTGAACTGGCCGGGGAAAATCCCCTGACCCAGCCTGTGTTTTGGCAGACCGAGCGGAAGGGCCGGGACCGGGAGGACAAGCCGGAGTACAAGGTGAAGCTGTCGGTCTCCTTCTGCTTCTCCAACCGGGTGTCCATCGTGGAGCACTACCACAACTCCTCCTGGCTGGAGCACGGGGGCAGCCCGGAGAAGGCCATGAAATCCGCCTTCGTCTCCGCCATCGACGCCCGGCTCAAGCAGCTGGGCAAGTACCAGAAGTCGGAGGGCAAGATCAGCTTCAACGACATCCAGGATTGCCTGGTACTGGTCTCCAACAACTTCTCCACCCAGACCAGCTACGAGAACCAGACTAAAAAGGCCATCAACAACAAATTCGTCCAGGAGGCTATGACTGATTTCCTCCGCGCCCAGCTGGAGGTCTATTTCATCGAGAACCCCTTCGACGCAGACAAGATCTGCGAGCAGGTGCTCATCAACAAGCGCAGCCGGGAGACCGCGGAAAAGACCCGCCTGAACATCAAAAAGAAGCTGTCCGGCTCCATGGACATCTCCAACCGGGTGCAGAAGTTCGTGGACTGCCGCACCAAGGACGTGTCCCGCCGGGAGCTCTACATCGTGGAGGGAGACTCTGCCATGGGGGCGGTGAAGCTCAGCCGGGACGCGGAGTACCAGGGCATCATGCCCGTCCGGGGCAAGATCCTCAACTGCCTCAAGGCGGATTACGCCAAGATCTTCAAAAACGAGATCATTACCGACCTGCTCAAGGTCATGGGCTGCGGAGTGGAGGTCCAGGACAAGCACGTGAAGGACCTGGCCTCCTTTGACCTGGACAGCCTGCGCTGGAACAAGGTGGTCATCTGCACCGATGCCGACGTGGACGGCTTCCAGATCCGCACCCTGATCCTCACCATGCTCTACCGCCTAACCCCCACCCTGATCCAGCAGGGCTATGTCTACATCGCGGAGTCCCCCCTGTACGAGATCACCTGTAAGGAAAAGACCTGGTTTGCCTACTCAGACAAGGAAAAAAACGACATCGTCGCCTCTCTGGAGGGAAAAAAGTGCGATGTGCAGCGCTCCAAGGGCCTGGGCGAGAACGAGCCCGATATGATGTGGCTGACCACCATGAACCCTGAGACCCGCCGGCTCATCAAGGTGATGCCGGAGGACGTGGAGCGCACCGCCCAGGTCTTTGACCTGCTGCTGGGGGATGACCTCCAGGGGCGCAAGAGCCACATCGCGGACAACGGCTACAAATATCTGGAGCTGGCGGACATCTCGTAATCATCTCATCACGAGCGGCAGGGAGAAGCCCAATGTCAGACGATTCCATTGTGATGTTTGGATTTTCCATCCTGTGTATCTTCTTTCTCCTGCTGGGCATCATCCTGTACAGGACTGACGCTGCAATTCAGGCCCTCTGCTATTTTAAGGACGGAGGCATCTATCTGGTCAAAAACGGCAGGCGACTTGCCGACGACACGCCGGAGGACCGCCGTCGGCTGGCCAGATGGCTGGGGCGCTTTGTGATCGGCCTTTCCTGCCTGATGTTTCTCTTTCTTTTATTGCTTTACTTCACATGAGATCGCAGCGGAGGAACACACCTATGAACCTGTTCGACATCCTGGGTCCCGTCATGGTGGGGCCCTCCAGCTCCCACACGGCGGGGGCGGTGCGCATCGGCCGCATGGCCCGGGCTCTGCTGGGGCAGGAGCCCGTCCGGGCCCAGCTGCTGCTCCACGGCTCCTTTGCCTCCACCGGAGAGGGCCACGGCACCCACCAGGCCCTGGTGGCCGGGCTGCTGGGCCTCTCCCCGGCCGACGTCCGGGTCCCAGACAGCTTCCGTCTGGCCCGGGAGCGGGGGCTGTCCTTCTCCTTCGGCACCTGCGTCCTGCGGGACGTCCACCCCAACAGCGCCCTCATCCGTCTTGAGGATGCCGGGGGCGGACAGCTGGAGGTGGGGGCCTCCTCCCCTGGGGGCGGGCGCATCCGGGTCTTTCAGGTGGATGGACTGCACACCTCCTTCAGCGGGGAGCTGCCCACCCTGGTGGTCCACAACACCGACCAGCCCGGCTGCGTCAGTCAGGTCACCGGCGTGCTGGCCAGGCGGGGCCTCAACGTGGCCACCCTCCAGCTCAATCGGGGCGGCCGGGGCGGCAGCGCCGTCATGGTCATCGAGTGCGACCAGCCTATCCCCGAGGACGCCGCCCGGGACGTGCGGGCCCTGCCCGGCATCCTGCGGGTCACCCGCTACACCCCGGAAGAACAGGAGGTGCCCCTTTGATCGCCTTTGACTCCATCGCCCAGATGCTCCAGGATACGGAACAGTTCGGCCTGCCCCTCTGGGAAAACATTCTGGAATCCGACTGCCGGCGGCAGGACCTGCCCCGCGCCCGCTCTCTGGAGCGGATGGGGGCCATGCTGGACGCCATGGTGCAGGCGGACGAGAGCTATCAGGCCCAGGACCGCTCCCACAGCGGCCTGTCTGGGGGTGACGGGGCCAAAATGACCCTGTACGCCGCCGGGGACCCCCTGTGCGGCCCCCTTCTCTCCCAGGTGATGGCCGGGGCTCTGCGGATGGGGGAGTGCAACGCCTGCATGAAGCGCATCGTGGCCGCCCCCACGGCGGGGGCCTGCGGCGTGCTGCCCGCGGTGCTCCTCCCCTGCGCCCGGCACTTCTCTCTCTCCAGGGAGCAGCTGGTCCAGGCCCTGTATGTGGCCTCCGGCTTCGGAATGGTCATCGCCGCCCGGGCCTCCATCTCCGGGGCCGAGGGCGGCTGTCAGGCGGAGATCGGCTCTGCCGCCGCCATGGCCGCCCCCGCCCTGGTCCACCTCCGGGGCGGCACTCCCTCCATGATGGCTCACGCCTGCGCCATGGCTGTGAAGAATCTGCTGGGGCTGGTGTGCGATCCTGTGGGCGGGCTGGTGGAGGTCCCCTGCGTCAAGCGCAACGTCATCGGGGCCATGGACGCCCTTTCGGCGGCCCAGATGGCTCTGGCCGGCATCGAGAGCCGGGTCCCCCCAGACCAGGTTCTGGACGCCATGGCAGAGGTGGGCCGTTCCCTGCCCCCCTCCCTCCGGGAGACGGGAAAGGGCGGCCTGGCCGCAACACCCTTTGGGATGGCGTACGCACCCAAGGAGGGGTGATATGAAACGGCTCACACATCTCTTTTTCTATACACTGGCATCCATCGCTTTTCTGAATGTCTTCTCACACAGTTTTCCCTCTCTCCCCGCTCTGTACGCCTGCATGACCATTTTCTCTCTGTTATTCGGTGTATCCTTTCTGACGGCCAGCGGAATGCCTTCCGCCTGGACAAGTCGGAAAGTTTCCTCCGCCGTATGGGATCACTGGAAAAAGATCCTCGGAGCTCTGTTTTTGCTCAATGGAGCGCTCTGCCCCACAGGTTTTCTTCTGTGGTTTTTTCTGCGGTTCGACCAGGATCTTATTTTATGTACTCAAATCTTTGGATCTTTGAGCATTTGTTTTGCCAGCCTGATCCCTCTATATCGGGCAGATGCGTGATCTCTTTCAGTGTTTGATTGAAAATGTCCCCCTAAGCTGGGGCAGAAGATAGGACGGATATCCCTATGCCAAAGAAGAAAAACCCCGACGAGACCAAACCCAAGGTAACCAACCCCAACGTCATGGGCCTGCGGGCCGAGGTGCTGGAGCAGCCCATCACCGAGACGCTGGAGATCAACTATATGCCCTATGCCATGTCGGTCATCGTCTCCCGGGCCATCCCGGAGATCGACGGCTTCAAGCCCTCCCACCGGAAGCTGCTCTACACCATGTATCAGATGAAACTGCTGGGCGGGGCCCGTACCAAGAGCGCTAACGTAGTAGGCCAGACCATGAAGCTCAACCCTCACGGGGACGCCGCCATCTACGACACCTTGGTCCGCCTCTCCCGGGGCTACGGGGCCCTGCTCCACCCCCTTGTGGACTCCAAGGGCAACTTTGGAAAGGTGTACTCCCGAGACATGGCCTGGGCCGCCAGCCGATACACCGAGGTGCGGCTGGACCCCATCTGCGCCGAGCTGTTTCGGGACATCGACCAGGACACCGTGGACTTTGTGGACAACTACGACGGCAAGCTGAAGGAGCCCACCCTCCTGCCCACCACCTTTCCCAACGTGCTGGTCTCCGCCAACCAGGGCATCGCCGTTGGCATGGCCAGCAACCTGTGCGGCTTCAACCTGGGGGAGGTGTGCGACACCACCATCGCCTATCTGAAGGACCCGGACCACGATCTCATGTCCACCCTGAAGGCCCCCGACCTGCCCACCGGCGGTGAACTGCTCTACGACGCCTCGGAGCTGGCCTCCATCTACCGCACCGGACGGGGCTCCTTCAAGGTGCGCGCCAAGTGGCGCTACCTCAAGGCGGACAACATCATCGAGGTCTACGAAATCCCCTACTCCACCACCGTGGAGGCCATCATGGACAAGGTGGCTGAGCTCATCAAGTCGGGCAAGATCCGTGAGATCACCGACATGCGGGACGAGACCGACCTGTCCGGCCTGAAGCTGACTATCGACCTGAAGCGGGGCACTGACCCGGACAAGCTGATGGCCAAGCTGTTCAAGTCCACCCCCCTGATGGACAGCCAGTCCTGCAACTTCAACATCCTCATCGCCGGGATGCCCCGGGTGATGGGGGTGCGGGAGATCCTGGAGGAGTGGACCGCCTGGCGCAGCGACTGCGTGCGCCGCCGCACATACTTCTCCCTGAAGAAGAAGCAGGAGAAGCTGCACCTGCTCAAGGGCCTCAAGCGCATCCTGCTGGACATCGACCGGGCCATCCGCATCATCCGGGAGACCGAGGAGGACGCGGAGGTAGTGCCCAACCTGATGATCGGCTTTGGCATTGACCAGATCCAGGCCGAGTTCGTAGCCGACATCCGCCTGCGGAACATCAACAAGGAGTACATCCTCAAGCGCACCCAGGAGGTGGACTCCCTGGAGGAGGAGATCGCTGACCTCCAGGACCTGGTGAACAGCCCCCGCCGCATCCGTCAGGTCATCATCGGTGAGCTGGAGCAAGTCAAGAAAAAGTACGCCCTCCCCCGCCGCACCGATATCGTCTATGACCACCAGACCGAGGAGCTGCTCACCGCTGAGGAGGTCCCCGACTACCCGGTGAATCTCTTCCTGTCCCGGGAGGGATATCTGAAGAAAATCACCCCCCAGTCCCTGCGGATGTCCGGCGAGCAGAAGTATAAGGACGGCGACGGCCCCTTCCTTACCTGGGAGGCCTCCAACCGGGACGAGCTGCTGGTCTTTACCGACAGGCAGCAGTGCTATAAGACCCGGCTCAGCGAATTTGAGGACACCAAGGCCAGCGTGCTGGGGGACTACCTGCCCACCAAGCTTGCCATGGACCAGGAGGAGCGGGTGGTCTGGGCCTGCATCCCCGGGGACTACCGCCGCCAGCTGCTCTTCTTCTTTGACAACGGCAAGGCGGCCCGGGTGGAACTGTCCGCCTACCAGACCCAGACCCGCCGGAAAAAGCTCACCGGGGCCTATTCCGACAAGGCCCCCCTGGTCTCCGCCTTCCTGCTGGAGGAGGACCAGGAGATGGCGGTCTACTCCACCGAGGGGCGCTGCATGATCTTCCACACCTCCGCCCTCTCCCCCAAGACTACCCGCACCACCCAGGGGGTCAACGTCATGTCCCTCAAGCCTAAATACCGGGTGGAGAAGGCCCTGCCCCTGGCTCAGACCCCCATCCGCAACGCCGCCCGCTACCGGGCCCGCTCCCTGCCCATTGCGGGAGCCCTCCTTCGGGAGCCCGACCGGGGAGAGGAGCAGATGACCCTGCTGTAACACCACCGTCCCGGGCAGCCGCCGCGCCGCCCAACCAGAAAAGGAAAGGAAGTTTTTTTGTGCGCACCGGCAAGCTCTGGGCCGCCTTCCGGCCCTATCTGTGGATCACACTGGCCTCCGCTGTCTTTGCCCTGGGCTTTGACTGGTGCTATGTTCCCAACCAGATCACCTTGGGCGGGATGACCGGCCTGGGGCAGATCATCCATGCCATCGTCCCCGCCATCCCGGTGGGCAGTGCGGTCATCGCCCTCAACCTGCCCCTGTTCCTGCTGGGCTGGCGGCTGCTGGGGTGGAAGCTGCTGGCCTCCTCCCTCTTCGCCACCGCCGCCACCTCCCTGGGGGTGGACCTGCTGGCCGCCCGTTACTCCTTCCCGCCCATGGACCCCATGCTGGCCTCCGTCTTCGGCGGCGCGCTGATCGGGCTGTCCCTTGGGATGGTGTTCCTCCAGGGAGCCACCACCGGCGGCACCGATCTCATCGCCCGGCTGCTGAAGCTCCGCTTCGGCCATCTGCCCATGGGCACCCTGGTCATGGCGGTGGACCTGGTGGTCATCGCCCTGGCCGCTCTGGCCTTCCACAGCCTGAGCAGCGCCCTGTACGGGCTGGTCTCCCTGTATATCTCCTCCCTGGTCATCGACCGGGTGCTCTACGGCCTGGACAACGCCAAGGTGGCCTATATCATCAGCGACCGCCCCCAGGAGATCATCCGCTCCATCAGTGCGGAGCTGGACCGGGGCGTCACCATCCTCCGGGGGGCCGGGGCCTGGTCCGGGGAGGCAAAAGACGTGCTCATGTGCGCCTTCAAGCAGAAGCAGATCGTGGCCCTGAAGCGGGCGGTAAAGGAGACCGACCCCTCCGCCTTTCTCATCGTGTGCGATGCCCACGAGGTGCTGGGCCAGGGCTTCCACAGCTATCACCAGCATGACCTGTGATCCATTCATTTTTTCAGGGAGGTATCACCATGGCAGATCTGGAAAAACTCCGCGCCAACCTGGAGGCCCGCGGCTTCCGCACCGCCTACTTCCCCACCGCAGATGAGGCGGCCGCCTATCTGGACGGCCAGATCGATGGGAAAACGGTGGGCATCGGCGGGTCCATGACGGTGAAGGAGATGGGGCTCTACCCCAGGCTGGCTGCCCACAACCAGGTGGTCTGGCACTGGGAGGGGGGCGCCCTGAGGGACTCCGTCCTCACCGATGTGTACATCACCTCCGCCAACGCGCTGGCGGAGACTGGGGAGATCGTCAACATCGATGGCAACGGCAACCGGGTCTCCTCCACCCTGTACGGCCACCAGAAGGTCTACTTCCTGGTGGGTGTCAACAAGGTCGCCCCCGATTTTGAGGCGGCACTGTGGCGGGCCCGGAACGTGGCCGCCCCCAAGCGGGCACAGTCCATGGGGTGCAGGACCCCCTGCGCCGCCAAGGCAGACCGGTGCTATGACTGCAAGAGCCCGGAGCGCATCTGCCGAGGACTTGCGGTTCTTTGGGCTCGTCCCAATGCCACAGAGGAGATGGAAGTCGTACTGATCGGAGAGGCGCTGGGGATGTGAGCCCCGGCGGGAACATGGGAGGAGGGATCTGATGAAATGGAGGCTCTGCGCGGCCGTGGCCGCGCTGTCCCTGCTGCTGTCCGGGTGCTCCTCACTGCTCGCCCGCAGCTACACCAGCGTGACTCCCCACAGCGCCACGCCCCCTGCCGAGGGGGACTCCTCCATCCTTCGGGTGGAGAACTACCAGGAGCTGGTCAATGCCCTGATCTACCTCATCTCCCTGGGTGAGGAGGAGGGCACTGTCCGGATGTACAACTACGACCAGGATGTGGAGCAGTCCCTGTCCAACGCCTGTCTGGAGGTGGTCCAGGAGGACCCTCTGGGAGCCTATTCAGTGGACTTCATCCGCTATGATGTGACCCCTATTGTCTCCTACTATGAGGCCGCTGTGGAGATCACCTACCGCCGCACCCGGGAGCAGGTCTCCGCCATCGTGGCCGCCACCGGTGCCACCGCCATCCGCTCCCAACTCAAGGACCTGCTCTCCTCCTTCGGCACCGAGGCCGCCCTGCGCATCAGCTACTTCGAGGGGGACGAGACCTACATCCAAACCCTCTTCCGGGAGGCCTACTATGCCAGTCCGGACACCGCCCTGGATCTGCCCGAGGCCCAGGTCTATATCTATCCCCAAGGGGAGGAGAGCGGCCGCCAGCGCATCGTGGAGGTCCTGCTTACCTACCACCTGGAGCAGAAAGAGCTCCAGCGCCGCCGGACTGCCCTGGCCCGGCGCGCCAATGAGATCGTGGTCTCCATCTGGGGGACCGAGGGGGACGAGGCCATCCAGACCGTATCTGCCGCCGTGCTGGACGCCGGACACTACGATCCGGAGGGGGGGGCCAGCGCTTATGACGCCCTGGTGGCGGGGGCAGCAGACAGCGAGGGACTTGCCCTGGCCGCCCTGCTGTTGGCCCAACGGCTGGAGCTGACCGGCATGGTGGTACCGGGCACCCTGGACGGGTCACCCCACTTCTGGAACGTCGTCCGCACCGAGAGCGGCTATCGCCATCTGGACCTCACCCGGGGGGCGGACAGCCGCGGGCAGTACCCCCTCCTCTCTGACCGGGAGATGGCCGCCCTGGGCTACCAGTGGGATACCCAGGCGGTCCCCCCCTGCGGGGAGCCGTCGGACAGCCAGGAGGGGACGGAGGAGGTTCCCGGCACCTCCTCCGCCTCCTCCGACGGGGCGGAATGAGATCATTCTCAATTTTTTCATTTTATGCTTGACAGCGACAAATTTTCTGCTATAATATGCTTTGTTGTTGCGAGTGTAGCTCATCTGGTAGAGCGCCACCTTGCCAAGGTGGAGGTAGCGGGTTCGAGCCCCGTCATCCGCTCCA
>OJQR01001162.1_pt1 | contig 12584 bp, 13 predicted proteins | sample 1599011 | NCBI WGS metagenome assembly OJQR01 (sample SAMN03922456, study PRJEB24848) | human gut metagenome | isolation source: stool sample | host: Homo sapiens | place: Germany | collected 2009-11 | reverse complement strand
GAACAAATACTGGGTCAACAAAAAGAGTTTCGTCACCGTCACGGGCAAGCCCACCCAGGCCCGCAAGCTCATCGATGAGCCCCATATCAAATGGCCCCTGTTCGCTGTCTGCCTGGTGGTGGCCGCGGTCATCATCCTGTTCTACGGCACAGTGGTCTTTGGTTCCTTCGTCAAGACCTGGGGCTACGACTACACCCTCACCCTGGACCAGTACACCCGCGCCTTGCAGCAGGGCTGGGACAGCCTACGGAACTCCATTATCCTGGGTCTGATCGGAGCGCTGATCGGCGGCCTGCTGGGCATGGTCATCGCCTACATCACCGCCAAGCGGGACTACTACGGCAAACGGTTTATCGAGGTGTCCTCTGTTCTGATGTTCGCCGTCCCCGGCACTGTGCTGGGCATCGCCTACATCCTGGCCTTCAACACCGGCTTCCTGGTGCTCACCGGCACCGCTGCCATCCTGGTGATCGTGTTCGTGTTCCGGAATATGCCGGTGGCGATTGAGTCCGGCACCACCACGCTGCTGCAGATCGACAACTCCATTGAAGAGGCCTCCACCATTCTGGGTGCCGGCAGCGGCTACTCCTTCCGCCGGATCTCCCTGCCTATGCTGCGCTGGGCTCGGAGATGTGTATAAGAGACAGCCTTCGTGAAGGCCATCACTGCCGTCAGCGCCATCATCTTCCTGGTCTCTCCCCGCTGGGATCTGGTCACCAGCAAGATCTACACGCTCTTTGACCAGGCAAAATACAGCCAGGCCGCGGCCTTCGTCACTATGATGGTCGTAATCCTGCTGGTGTTTATCGGCATTTTCAACGGATTGATCAACCTGCTGCTGGCCCCCCGCTCCAGGGTGCCCAAGGGCGCAGGCATTCACGAGAAAACGGAGGAAACAAAATGAGCAAGCAGATGGAAAAGTCGGCGCTGGGCCAAAAGAGCTCCGGCGTGGTTTTAAAAGAGATCACCAAGATCTTCCAGCAGCCGGATACCGGCAAGGATTTCGTGGCTGTGGACCACATCAACCTGAACATCCAGGACGGCGAGATGGTGACGCTGCTGGGCCCTTCCGGCTGCGGCAAAACCACCACGCTGCGGATGATCTCCGGCTTTGAGTACCCCACCAGCGGCAGCGTGTTTATCGGTGAGCGGGATGTTGCCAAGATCCCCCCCAACAAGCGGGGCATCTCCATGGTGTTCCAGAGCTACGCTCTGTTCCCCCATCTGAACATCTGGGAGAACGTGGCCTACGGTCTGAAAGTGGCCAAGGTCTCCCAGGATGAGGTGGTCCGCCGCACCAACGCCGTCATGGAGCTGATGCAGCTGACCGGTATGGAGCGCCGGTTCCCCAACCAGCTCTCCGGCGGACAGCAGCAGCGGGTGGCCCTGGCCCGCGCCGTGGTCATTGAGCCCAGCGTGCTGTTGTTTGACGAGCCCCTGTCCAACCTGGACGCCAAGCTGCGGGAGAGCATGCGGGACGAGCTCCGGGCCCTTCAGAAACGGCTGGGCATCACCTCCCTTTATGTCACCCATGACCAGTCCGAGGCCATGGCCATCTCCGACCGGGTGGTCATCATGAAGGACGGCGTCATCTGCCAGCAGGGCACGCCCACAGAGATCTATGAGCAGCCCAACAGCCGGTTCGTGGCCAACTTCATCGGCAAGGCCAACTTCATCGACGGCACCTTCCGCGGCATGGACGGCGAGAACGCCCTGGTGGAAGTGGGCGGCCACACCTTCCCCATCCCCGCCCCCGGCAAGATGGAGGGCGTCCAGAAGGACGGCCCCTGCTGCCTGGCGGTTCGTCCGGAGTCTATTCTCCTCTCTGAGGAAGAGGGCCCCCTGTCCGGCCGTGTCTCCCGGGCCACTTATTACGGTGCCAAAGTGGAGTACGAGGTCATGCTGGGCGACCAGCCCATCATCGTGGAGGTCTACAACCCCCAGCTGTCCAAGCGCTTCGCAGAGGGCGAAGCGGTCCACATGACCCTCATCGACCGCTGCGTGCGGGTGCTGGCCTGATCCAGCACAGTTCTTCATCTAACTGAAAGAGAGCGCCCGGGCCACGTGGTCCGGGCGCTCTCTTTCACGCGCACTCCGGGGCAGCGCCTATTCCTCCCGCAGATAGTTCAACTTCCCCAGGTCCAGGCCCATTTGCAGCCCCAGAAAGAAGTGGGCGGCGCAGGCCCGTTCTCCCGCGCCAGCCCAGGCGTCCTCCATCTCCAGGACCTCCTCCAGCAGCGGCACGTCCCCGCCGTGGGTTTCCCGGAAGCTGGCCATCAGTTCTTGCTGCTTCCGCTCCAGCGCCTGCCACTCTTCGTCCCGTCCCTGAAGCCTGGGCCGCAGATGCGCCAGCATCAGGCGCAGAAGTTCCATTGTATCGCTTTCCATTTTTTTCCTCCTTTTGAGTTTTTCCTAACTATACACTAGGGCCCCGCCTCTCCTCAAGAAAAACTGTTGCAGCGGACCGCCGGCAATGCGCAGAAGGGTACCGCCCTCCGTCCCCACAACCGCAAAAAACGGCGCCCTGTCCATCTGCTTGGACAGGGCGCCGGAGTCGATTTTATTTTTTAAAAGTCCGCACTGCCGACCGTTCTCGGGTGGGGCAGGACGTCCCGGATGTTGCTGACGCCGGTGAGGTACATCACCAGCCGCTCAAAGCCCAGGCCGAAGCCCGCGTGCTTGCAGGAGCCGTAGCGCCGCAGGTCGCAGTACCACCAGTAGTCCTTGGGGTTCATGCCCAGCTCCCGGATGCGGCTTTCCAGGATTTCCAGCCGCTCCTCGCGCTGGCTGCCGCCGATGATCTCGCCGATGCCGGGTACCAGGCAGTCCGCCGCGGCCACGGTTTTCCCATCGTCGTTGAGGCGCATGTAGAACGCCTTGATCTCCTTGGGATAATCCGTGACGAACACCGGCTTCTTGTACACCTGCTCGGTGAGATACCGCTCGTGTTCCGTCTGCAGGTCGCAGCCCCAGGAGACCTTGTAGTCAAACAGGTCGTTGTGCTGCTCCAGAATCGCCACCGCCTCGGTATAGGTCACCCGGCCGAAGTCAGAGGAGGCCACGTGCTCCAGCCGCTCCAGCAGGCCCTTGTCCACGAAGCTGTTGAAAAAGGCCAGCTCCTGAGGGCACTTTTCCATCACCTGACGGATGACGAACTTGATCATGGCCTCCGCCACATCCATATCGCCCTTCAGGTCTGTGAAGGCCATTTCCGGCTCGATCATCCAGAACTCGGCGGCGTGGCGCTGGGTGTTGGAGTTCTCCGCCCGGAAGGTGGGGCCGAAGGTATATACGTCCCCGAAGGCCATGGCGAAGTTCTCCGCGTTCAACTGGCCGGAGACGGTGAGGTTCGCAGGTTTACCGAAGAAGTCCTGGGAGAAGTCCACCTCCCCATCCTCGGTCATGGGCGGATTTTTGGGGTCCAGCGTGGTGACCCGGAACATCTCGCCGGCGCCCTCACAGTCGCTGGCAGTGATGATGGGGGTGTGGACGTAGACGAAGCCCCGCTCCTGGAAGAACTGATGAATGGCGTAGGCCGCCACGCTCCGCACCCGGAACACGGCGGAAAACAGGTTCGTCCGGGGCCGCAGGTGCTGGATGGTACGCAGAAACTCCACGCTGTGGCGCTTTTTCTGCAGGGGGTAGTCGGAGGTGGAGGTGCCCTCCACCTCGATGGAGGCGGCCTTCAGCTCCAGGGGCTGCTTGGCCTCCGGCGTCAGGACGACGGTGCCGGTGACAATCAGGGCGGCGCCCACGTTCTGGGCGGCGATATCCTTATAGTTCTCCAGCGTCCCGGCCTCCATGACCACCTGGAGGTTCTTGAAGCAGGACCCGTCGTTCAGCTCGATGAAGCCGAAGGTCTTCATGTCCCGGATGGTGCGGACCCAGCCGCCCACGGTGACCGTCTGGCCGGAGAGTGCCTCGCTGTCGGCGTAGATGGCCGCGATTTTCGTATAGCTCATAAACTTCACCCGTTTTCTTGTTTTTGCTGGAAATGGCTGCATAATCATGGATATTGTACTCCATTTCAAATAGTTTTACAAGAGGGAACGGGCGTTTTCCCGGTTTTCAGGAGATCGCCTCCGCCCCCACGGTGTAATCGCCCCACTGGCCGCCGCCATTTCGGACAGCGGTGCAGTCTGTGAAGAAATAGGCCCCCAGGCCGCTGCGCCACTTCTCCGCGTCAAAGCGGACGCCACTGTAGTCCGGCATCTCGTCCCCAGGACCGAAACTGGGCAGATTAAAGGTCACCGGGTTTTCATCCTGGGTCTCTTTGACGGAGAACAGGCAGCCGTCCTTCCAGAACAGTGCTTCCCCGTCGATATACCCGCTGTCCACGAAGTCCTGATATGTACCCTCCATAGCCATCAGCCCGTGGGCGGAGCCGAAGGCATAGGCCACCGCGGCCTGTTCGCTTTCCGGCAGGGAGGTCCCGGACAGGTCCACCCCCAGCTCCGTGATGCCATCATTCAGGCTGGGGTCCACCTCCCAGAGATCGTTCAGCACGTCCAGGTACAGCCGGCACAGATCGTCAAAGCCGTCCTCCAGGATGCGAACGGAGGCCACCGTGCCGAACCGCATGGGGTAGGACTCCATAACGGAGCCGTCCCAGGTGACCTCCACCAGAGCGCCAGGCATGGGAGACCAGTCCAGCAGGTCCATCTCCTCCTGGGTGTATCCCTCGATAGTCAGGTCTTCCACACTGAAGAGGTCCAGGGTGTACACAGCTCCGGCCCCGCCGTCCGTCCCGGCCAGCACAGAAGCCGGATCATCGCCGTCCCCCACAGTCACCAGCCGGAAGGTCTCCGTCACCCGGCCGGGCTCCGTCGTCTCTCCTCCGGTCCGGGTCTCCTCCGCGGGTGTGCCGCCGGAATCGGCCCCCGCACCGGCGGAGACGTCCCCTCCGGCGCAGGCTGCCAGCAGACAGATACAGAAATACAGGCTCAAAAACAGGCACCATTTTTTCATGAAGCATCGCCTCCTCTGCCTGTATAGTCGGCAAAGGCAGCGGTTTGGTTCCACTTCCGGCGCGATTTTCATTCCGCTGGGAGAACATGAAGCTCCCGCCCCATCAGCACCTCTCTGTCCGGTGCCTGCGGCAGGCGAAGCGGGCATCCCCGTCCCACAGACGGCAGACGGCTAAAAATTGGGTCTTGACTTTTTCAAAAAAACAGATAAACTAAGCATCAGATTATATATCTTAATTTTTGCTTATAAGGAGGCGGCGCCATGACCCAGCGGGAACGGCAGATTCTGAACTGGATCGAAGAAAACCCTCTCATCTCCCAGCAGGAGCTGGCGGAAAAGGCCGGCATCACCCGGTCCTCCGTGGCGGTGCACATCTCCAACTTGATGAAGAAGGGCTACATCACCGGCAAAGGCTACATCGTCCATACAGCGCCCTATGTCACGGTGGTGGGCGGCGTCAACATGGACATCGGCGGCTGGCCGTCGGAGGTGCCGGTGGACCGGGACTCCAACCCCGGCGCGGTGCGGATGAGTCTGGGCGGCGTGGGCCGGAACATCGCCCACAACATGAGCCTTCTGGGCCTGGACGTGCGGATGGTCACCGCCTTCGGCGACGACCTGTACGCCCAGAAGATCGCCGCCAGCTGCGGGGAACTGGGCATCGACATCTCCCAATCCCCGGTGATCCCGGAGGGGCACACCTCCACTTATCTCTTCATCAATGACGAGAAGGGCGACATGCTGCTGGCGGTCAGTGACATGGACATCTACCGCCATCTGACACCCCAGCTGCTCTCTCAGCGGCAGAAGCTGCTGTCCGGCAGCCAGGTGCTGGTGATCGACACCAATATTCCCGCGGAGAGCATCGCCTATCTGGCAGAGAACTGCCCGGTGCCTATCTTTGCCGACCCGGTCTCCACCGCCAAGGCGGTGAAGTTGCAGCCGGTGCTGGGCAGGCTCCACACCCTCAAGCCCAACCGCATCGAGGCGGAGCTGCTCTCCGGCGTGGCCATCACCGATGAGGCCAGCCTGCGCGCCGCCGCGGACGCCCTGCTGGCCACCGGTCTTCACCGGGTATTCATCTCTCTAGGCGGAGACGGCGTGTTCGCCGCCGACCGTTCCGGGGAGCGGGTGCACCTGCCCGTCCTGCCGGCGGAGATGGTGAACACCACCGGCTGCGGGGATGCCTTCATGGCAGCCATCACTTGGGCCTATCTTGCGGGCACGGATCTGACGGGCACCGCCAAGGCGGGTCTGGCAGCCTCCGCCATCGCCATGGAGGGGGCGGAGACCATCAACCCCGCCATGAGCGCGGAAGCGCTGAAGCTGCGGGCTGGGCTTTAAAGTTCCCGGTCCCCCCCATTTCCAATTCCTGACACCCCATTCCCCATCGAATAACCAAAATTCAAATCTGGAGGTTTTTATCATGGCTCTGAACAAGTATCTCGACATCGCCCCTGAAGTGCAGAAGGCCCTGGACGAGGGTCGTCCCGTGGTGGCACTGGAATCCACCATCATCTCCCACGGCATGCCCTATCCCCAGAATGTGGAGACGGCCCTGAACGTGGAGAAGATCATCCGGGAACACGGCGCCACCCCTGCCACCATCGCCGTCATCGGCGGGCGGCTGAAGGCCGGCCTCTCTCCCGAGGAGATCGACTACCTGGGCAAGACCGGCCCTGCCGTGGCCAAGGCCAGCCGTCGGGATCTGCCCGTGCTGGTGGCGGAGGGCAGGGACGGCGCCACCACTGTCACCACTACCATGATTATCGCCCACATGGCCGGGATCTCCGTGTTCGCCACCGGCGGCATCGGCGGCGTGCACCGGGGGGCTGAGACCACCATGGACATCTCCGCCGATCTGGAGGAGCTGGCCCACACCCCCGTGATGGTGGTCTGTGCCGGCGCCAAGTCCATTCTGGACCTGGGGCTGACCCTGGAGTACCTGGAGACCCACGGCGTGCCCGTCATCGGCTACGGCACCCGCGAGCTGCCCGCCTTCTACACCCGGAAGAGCGGCTTTGCCGTGGACTATGAGATCGACACCCCGGCGGAGCTGGCCAAAGCCTTTTATGTCAAGCAGGATATGGGCCTGGGCGGCGGCATGCTGGTGACCAACCCCATCCCGGAGGAGTACTCCATGGACGCGGACGTCATCAACAAGGCCATCGACGAGGCCGTGGAGGAGGCCAAGGCTCAGGGCATCCACGGCAAGGAGACCACTCCTTTCCTGCTGGCCAAGATCAAGGATCTGACCGGCGGCGACTCCCTGGCCTCCAATATCCAGCTGGTGTACAACAACGCCAAGCTGGCGGCAGCCACTGCTGTGGAACTCAGCAAGCTTGCCAAAAACTGAAACTTCTGCTACACTGGACTGGCTGGGAACTCCCGGCCAGTCCAGTGCTGTTTCAGGAGGCGGCCGTTATGGAAGAAAAGACACTCTATCTGCCCACAGAGCACAATGACCGTATCGTTGCCTTCATCGGCTCTCCCCTGGGGCTGCTGGCCGCCTGGCTGGTGCTCATCAACACTGTGACCTTTTTGATCTTCGGCGTAGACAAGCTCCTGGCCAAACACCCCCGGTTCCGCCAGCGGGTGCCGGAGAAAAATCTGTTGCTTCTGGCCGTGGTGGGCGGCAGCGTGGGTGCCCTGCTGGGGATGTACCTCTTCCGCCACAAGACGCTCCACCGGGTCTTTCGGGTGGGCGTGCCGGTGATCCTGGCCGTGCAGCTCCTGCTGGCGGCGGCCATTGCCCTGTACTGGAATTTCCTGCAGTGATCCTGTTCTGAAAAAAGCCCCGCCTCGTTCGTGAGGCGGGGCTTTGCGTATTTCAGGCGGGCAGCGCCTGCCGCAGCAGGGACACGGCCTTCTGCAGGGCCTCCTCCAGCGGGATGGTGTAATCCTCCTGTTCGATGCTGAGGGCGCCGTCGTAGCCGCAGTCCTGCAGCGTCTCCAGAAAGCGGCGCCACCAGGCGGCGTCGTGGCCTGTGCCGGGGGTGACGAAGTTCCAGGAGCGGCTGGCGAACTCCAGCACGCCCTTGGTGTCCAGCAGGGTGTTCTGCCCGGCAGCCGGTTCCAGGCGCACGTCCTTGATGTGGACATGGTAGATGCAGTCCGCCAGGGCGCGGGCCACCTCCACGGGGTCCGCCCCCATCCAGAAGAGATGGCTGGGGTCCAGATTCACCCCCAGAATGTCGTCCCCCACCTCACTCCGCAGGCGGCGGAGCGTCTCCACATTGTACACCAGCTGCCAGCCATGGAACTCCAGGGCGATGCGCTTCACCCCGTGGTCCCGGGCCCGGGCGGCCAGCGCCTTCCACACCGGGACGGCCGCCTTCCACTGGTAGCGGAGGATTTCCTCCGTCTCCGGCGGCCAGGACGTGACGATCCAGGTGGGAGTACGGTCCTCCGGGCAGCCGCCGGGCAGGCCGCTCATCATCACCACGGTCTCCACCCCCAGCTGCTCCGCCAGGAGGAACGTGCCCTCCGCCACCGCCCTGTCTCCGGCTCCCTTCTCCCCGGGGAACAGGGGGTTGCCGGAGCAGTTCAGGGCGGAGATCGTGAGGCCGTTTTCCCCCAGAGTATCCAGCAGCCGGTGCCGGGCACCGGCGTCCGCCGTCAGCCTTTTCAGGTCCACATGGGGCGCCGGGGACCAGTTGCCGCAGCCCAGCTCCACCTGCTCCAGCCCCAGTCCCCGGCAGACGGCCGCTGCCTCTGCCAGGGAGCGGTCTGCCAGGCTGTCCGTCACCAAGCCGAGTTTCATGTCGATTCCTCCTCCGTCTTCGTTCTTGATACCCTGATGATACCAGAACCTCTGCCCCGGCGCAATCCTGAACTGATGCTTGACGGCGGCGGTTTTGGGTTGTATGGTAATAAGGGGAAAATTTCCTCCGTATTCTGACAAAAGGAGATCTAGCCATGGGATGCTTTTACTGCGATGAACATCACGAGGGCCGGGAGGCCATCATGTACAAGGTCGGCGAGATGGAGGCCGGTGTGCTCTATCTCTTCAAGGATCAGGCCCACAAGGGCCGCTGCGCCCTGGCGCTGAAGAACCACCGGAAGGAGCTGTGCGAGTGCGGGCCGGAGGAGCTGGCCGCCTTCGCCCGGGATCTGGCCCGGGCCTCCGGTGCAGTGAAGGAACTGTGGGGCTGCGACAAGATCAACCTGGGCTCCTTCGGCGATACGAATCCCCACCTGCACTTCCATATCGTACCCAAATACGAGGGCGGATTCGAGTTCGGCGGTTCCTTTGCCATCACGAATCCGGAGCCGGTGCTGCTCTCCGAGGGCGAATATCAAGAGATGATCGCCGCCCTGCGGGAAAAGCTGGGGATGTGAGCCTTCCCGCGCTGGCGGGCCTTTTGGCGGATCCCTCTTGTTTATTGAACACTTTTCCACTTTTTTGCGCTGCGGCTTTGTGATAAACTGTCTTACAGTTTGTATCCCTTTTGACCGAAAGGTGGATTTTTATTTATGAGAAAGACAAAGATCGTGTGCACCCTCGGTCCGGCCACGGACAGGGAGGGCGTCCTGCGGCAGATGCTGGAGGCCGGCATGAACGTGGCCCGGTTCAATTTCTCCCACGGCAGCCACGCGGAGCACAAGGGTCGTCTGGACGCCCTGAAGGCCCTGCGGGCGGAGCTGGGCCTGCCGGTGGCCGCCATGCTGGACACCAAGGGGCCGGAGGTCCGGCTGAAGTCCTTCGCCGCAGGTTCCGTCATGCTGCGGACCGGCCAGTAGTTCACCCTGACCACCCGGGACATCGTGGGGGATGAGCAAGGCTGCTCCATCACCTACGCCGACCTGCCCGGGGACGTGAAGGCCGGCGACACCATCCTGCTGGACGACGGCCTGGTGCGCCTGACGGTGCTGGAGACCACAGCGGCGGACGTCCGCTGCCGGGTGGAAAACGACGGGGCCATGAAAAACAACAAGGGCGTCAATGTGCCGGGCATCCGCCTGTCCATGCCCTACATGAGCCAGCGGGACCGGGAGGACATCCTCTTCGGCGTGGAACAGGGCTTTGACTTCATCGCCGCCAGCTTCGTCCGCACGGCGGACGACGTGCGGGAGATCCGCCGCCTGCTGGATGAGGCAGACTCCTCCATCCAGATCATCGCCAAGATTGAAAACCAGGAGGGGGTCAGCAACCTGGCGGAGATCCTGTCCGTGGCGGACGGCATCATGGTGGCCCGGGGGGATATGGGCGTGGAGATCGACTTCACAGAGATTCCCATCATCCAGAAGGACATGATCGCCCAGTGTGTGGCCGCCGGCAAGCCTGTCATCACAGCCACACAGATGCTGGACTCTATGATGGAGAATCCCCGCCCCACCCGGGCGGAGATCACCGACGTGGCCAACGCCATCTACGACGGCACCTCCGCCATCATGCTCTCCGGCGAGACAGCGGCGGGCAAATACCCCGTGGAGGCGGTGCAGACCATGGATGCCATTGCCCTGCGGACCGAGGCGGACATCAACTACGCCAAGCGGATGCGCAACCTGCCAGGTTCCAGCCGCCTGTCCATCGCCGCCGCCACGGCCCATGCCGCCTGCACCACTGCCATGGACATCGGTGCCGATGCCATCCTCACCGTCAGCCAGAGCGGTGCCACCGCCCGGCTGGTGAGCCGTTTCCGCCCCGGAACCACGGTGGTGGCCTGCCTGCTCAGTGAGCGGGTCCAGCGGCAGATGGCCCTGTACTGGGGCGTGGTGCCCCTGCTGATGCCCTATGCCCAGAACACCGACCAGCTGATCGAGTTCGCCATCCAGGCGGCAGAGAAGGCAGAACTCGTGAAGCAGGGCGATCTGGTGGTCATTACTGCCGGTGTGCCCGTGGGTGTCTCCGGCACCACCAATATGATCAAGGTCCATCTGGTGGGCGGGGCCCTGCTCAACGCCGTCGGCGTGGGGGCCAGCAACGCCTCCGGCCCCCTGTGCGTCTGCCGCTCACTGGAGGATGTGGCCGCCAAGTTCCGCCCCGGGGATGTGCTGGTGGTGCCCTACACCACCAACGACCTCCTGCCCTATATCCGACAGGCGGCCGCTGTCATCAGCGAGGAGAGCGGCACCAACGGCCATGCGGCCACTGTGGGCCTGACGTTGGGCAAGGCGGTGATCGTGGGCGCCGCCGGCGCCGTCCAGCGCCTGAAGGACGGTGCCATGGTCTCTGTGGACTGTGCCCGCGGCGTGGTCCAGACGCTGCCCCAGTAAACGCGCCAAAAGCGCCTCCGGCTTTTGCCGGAGGCGCTTTTTCTCTTCATCGGCGGCCCGCAGAACCGGAATGGAAGCGGGCGCTATGGGGAACCATCCCTCGCCAGGGTATCCTTATCCCGTAGGAATACCGGGAATTAAGGTGTGAAGCTGTGCTGTACGGGTCTCTCCGCCTGAGGGAGGTTCGTTTTTGCCGCCGGCTGCGCTGCCGGCAGAATGTCCATCCGCCGGTAGACCTCCCGCAGGCGCTCCCCCATCACCGACAGGCTCCGCTCCTCCGCCACCCGGCGGCCGGCGGCTGTCAGATCCGGCAATGTCCCTGTCAGAAGTCCTTCCGCCTTCTGCTGGAACTCGTCTGTGCCGGAGGCCTTGTAGACATTCTGTCCCTCCCGCAGCCAGCCGTTGTAAACAGGGATGTCCCGCACCACTGTGGGAATGCCGCAGGCCAGGGCTTCCAGCACCACGATGCCCTCGGTCTCCTCATGACTCATGAAGGCGAATACATCCGCGCCGCAATATGCCTCCCGCAGCGTCTCCCGGTCTACAAAGCCGGCGAAGGTCACATTCTCCGGCGCCTGTTCCATGGCCTGCCGGATCTCCTGGGGGATCAGATGGGGATCCGTCCAGCCGAACCAGAGGAAACGGGCCTCCGGCATCCGCCGGGCCAGCTCCAGAAATTCCGGCAGCCCCTTCCGGGCAATGGTGTGACCCACGGAAATCACCGCCCGCTCCCCTTCCCGGAGGCCCCAGCGGCGGCGGAAGGACGCCCGCCGGGTGGGATCCGGCGCGAAGAACTCTGTATCCACGCCGTTGGAAATGCTGTACACCGGCGGCTTGAGGCCGTAGCTCTCCAGCAAACGGCGGGAGTATTCCGTGGGGGTCAGCACCACGTCGCCCAGGCTGTAGCAGAAGGTGATCCACTTGCGGAAGAGGGGTGCCAGCCGGTCCGAGCCTCGAAAGGATCTGCGGAAATCCTCCATAGTGGAGTGGCCGTAGTAAATGACCTTCCGCCCCATCAACTTGGCCGCCAGAGCCGCCAGCACCGAATCCGGCAGCACCGTGTTGATATGGACGGCCCCGGCCCGCTGGCACCAATGGTCGGCAGTGTCGATCCGGGCCCGGCGCAGCATCTCCCGCTGGTGGAGGATGGCCTGTCCCACACCGCTTTTGCCGACCAGGCGCAGGCCGCCATTGTAGATAAAAACGCGCATGTGTGTCTCCTTTACCGATCCGCCCGTCCGCGGATGTCTTTACCCCAGCCAGCCTGTGATCTGCTGGAACAGCACCGTCAGCCCCAGGCTGTACAGGGCGATGGAAAGGGGCTTGCCCAGCAGGATGATGGTGGTGAACCGCCGCCAGGTCATGGACTGTCTCTTATACACATCTCCGAGCCCACG
>OJQR01001136.1_pt1 | contig 12790 bp, 13 predicted proteins | sample 1599011 | NCBI WGS metagenome assembly OJQR01 (sample SAMN03922456, study PRJEB24848) | human gut metagenome | isolation source: stool sample | host: Homo sapiens | place: Germany | collected 2009-11 | reverse complement strand
CCGTTTCGTAAAGCTGCCGGATCAGGGAGAACACCCCGGCGTTCCACGCCGCCGGGGTAGTCCCCACTTGTACCGCGATCTCCCCGACCTGGGTGTTGACGTAATCCGTGAGCCCCTCAAGGTTCCCCATGATCCCGCCAATCAGCAGCTCTTTGAGCCAGTCCGTGAGCCAGTCGGTGAGAAAATCCATAAGCCGCTACCTTAAAACAGGCCGGACAGCAGAGGGATCAGGGTGGTGCCCAGCAGGATGATGCCGCCGCCCGCCATGAGCTGCTTCATGCCCTGGCTTTTGGAGCCAGGGTTGTCCGAGCCGTAGCCCTCCAGCAGATTGACAACACCCCACACGCCCAGGCCAGCGCCCAGCGCAACAACAAGGGTCTGCAAAGTCGTGATAGCAGAAGCGAAAAATTCCATATATCCTCCATTTCTCCGGGATTGTCCCGGCCATGAAAAAAGCCGCCCGTTTGGGCGGCAGGTTGCGACCTCTGGACACTTTGTCCAGAAGTGATTTATACATAGGCATCCGGATCGTCCACGTCGTCGTAATTGAGGATGTCCTCGTCCTCGCTTACGGGCCCCGCTTCGGATACGTCTACCTCGTACACCTCACAAGCCTCGGAAAGCCCAGGCCGCCTGCGGCGGTTGATGAGCTTATCCAGGTCAAAGGCGTTTTTCTTTTTATCGGCCTCAGCCGTGTACTTGTAGTTCGGGTGCTGTTTCAAATCGTATTTGGACGAAAAGAACGGGGGCAGGCCCCGCAACTGCAAAATGCACTTGTCGCCCGGCATGGTAGCCAGCTCGCTGGGTGTCATCAGTTCCCGGCCCAGCCGCTGGGTGTTCTGGTTGTAGCTTTCCGACTGCCCGCGGGAGCGGCCCTCGGTCTGCATGGAGATGGTGGCCTTTCCCAGCCAGTTCTCGGATATTTCCTTGATGGTGGAGCTTTCCCGCCCGCCCAGGAAGATCACGCTGTCCATGTTGCCTAAGATCGTTTCTGCGTTGTCCTTGTAAATGGCCTTGCACTGCGCGTACTGCTGATAGAACAGGCACAGGCTCACCTCGCGGGAACGGATCACGGCCACCAGCTTCTCCAGGGAGGGCACCTGGCCCGTGTTCGCCGCTTCGTCCCACAGCACCCGCACATGATGGGGCAGGCGGCCCCCGTGAACATTGTCCGCCCGTTCACAGAGAAGATTGAACATCTGCGAAAAGGCCAGGGCCACAATGAAGTTATAAGTCGGGGTTGTATCGGAAATTGTGAAGAAAACCGCCGTTTTCCGATCCCCGATGCGGTCAAGCTCCAGCTCGTCATAGCTCATGATCTCCCGGAGCTGGGGGATGTCAAAGGGGGCCAGCCGGGAACCGCAGGAAATCAAAATGCTTTTTGCGGTCTTGCCGCTGGCCAGCTTATATTTTTTGTACTGCTTCACCGCGAAACAATCCGGCTTGCGCTTTTCCAGGCCCTTGAACATATAGTCCACCGCGTTCATATAGGACTCGTCATCCTCTTTCACGTCCATGCCGGAAATCATGTCCACCAGGGTATTGATGTTCCGATCCTCGGCAGGGGCTTCAAAGATGATATAGGCAATCAATGCACAATAAAGGAGCGTTTCTGCCTTTGTCCAAAACGGATCGCCCTCCTTGCCCTCGCCTTTGGTGTTCGCTATGAGGGTATCGACAAACTTTAGGATGTCCGCCTCATTGTGGATGTAGGACAGCGGATTGTAGTGCATGGATTTTGAAAAATCTATGCTGTTGAACACTTTTACCTTATATCCCCGGCGTTGCAGGAAAGCCCCCACCTGGGAGAGCACCCCGCCTTTTGGATCGACGCACACATAGGAGCTGTGCGCCTGGAGTAGCTGGGGCGTGAGCCAGAAGCGGGTCTTGCCGGAGCCGGACGAGCCGATGATGCAGGCGTTGAGGTTGCGGGCGTTGGCCGGGTTTTTAGGGCGGGTGTTCATAGTGAGAAACTCCGTCTTTGTCAAAATGACGTTGTTCTCAAACTTCGGATCGACAAAGGGCTTGATGTCTTTTTCGGTGCCCCAGCGGGCCGACCCGTATTCTCCATCCCGCCGGAATTTCTTTGCGTTTTTGCTTTTCATATAGATCAGCAGGCGGAAGCCCACCGCGCCCACAATGCCGATGAGCCAGTCAAAGGGATTGAGCCCCGGCGCAAAGTCGGCAAAGGCCGGGCCGATGCTCTGGCCCAGGCCCATCAGCTTGTGAGCAAAGTCCGCTCCGGGAGCCAGGCGGTAGGCCGTCCCCAGCTTTAGGCAAGCCCACAGGATAAACAGGTACGGGATGTTGGGTATCACATATTTCTTAACGCTATCTGTCCTCATGCACCGCCTCCCTTGCACGTTCTTTCTTGTGGGACGGCTGGCGGGCCAGTTCAGCGGCGGCCCGTTTGAGCTGTTCCCGGATCGGGACGCGCCGGGACTTGGAACGCTTCATCACACGCCGGGAATATTCCGAAAAACAAGCGGTGATGGCATCAGCCTGCCCGCTTTTGAAAAACAGCAGGTACTTGTCCGGCCCGGTCTTATAAAAGGCATAGTCTACATTCCATTTCCGGGCCACCCGGTCAAAGTCCTTTGGGGACTCCACCTCGATGCTGTTCGTGGCGGCCCCGTGGCCCATGAGCTGGCGCACCATCTGTTTGCCGTGGGGTGTCTGGCGGGCCCGGTGAGCTTTCTTGATCTTCCGGCCCACCGCCAGACACGCCTGGGCCAGCACCCGGCCCGTGAGCTTTGTCGCCTTAATGGAAACTGCTATGGTACGTCTGGAAACGTCCTCATCAATCAGCCGTATCCCTCCCTTCCTTGAAAAAAGCACCTCTGGACAAAGTGTCCAGAAGTGCCGCTATCGCTCCTCATGCTCCTTTTTGGCGATCTTCCGATAGCCCTCCAGGGAGGAGCCGTCAATAATTTCTTTATAGGCCGCCATCTGCTCCCGCACCGAGAGCTGCGGGAACGCGAAAACCTTGTGCTCGGCGGGAATGTCCTCGATCCCGTGGTAGTGCTCGATAAATTTGCCGCCGTTGTTCAGCACATAGCCGCCGGGGGCAAAGTGGCCGTCCTCGTTGATCCGCACGTCCCGCCCGTATGCTTCATAGTCGAAGTAAGGGAGCAGGTGATCGGGAATGTCAATAGCCTCCATATCCTCCACATAAATGCGGCCCAGGGTTTCATCGTCCTCCACACCGGGATAAAACTCGTAGCAATCCAGATTTTGCGCCAGATTGATCAGGTCAGCCACGCTGGAAGTATGCCCGCCGCTGTCAATGACCGCCTCAAACTTTTCCAAGTCGCCCTGATCCAGCTCGGAGAGCAGGCAGGCCAGATGGTTGAGCTCGTCCAGGTTCTCATACTCGCCTAAGTAGTCATAGAGCCCCAGCACATCACCGTCAAAGCTGGTGATGAAAAATTCCTCATACCGCACCCCGTCCACGCCGATGCGTTTCAGAAGTCCCTGCACCTCCTCCGTGGTAGTGGGGAATTTCAAGGTTTCACCGACCAGCTCGCCCTCGTTGTATTTTCCCAGGTTCGTGATGTAGGCTTCAAACAGGGACGCCATATCAGCGGCGGCCCTGTCCCTTGACGGTCAGGATGCCCTCAAGGGTGGTAGCGGTGATCCCCAGCCGCTGGGCCACGGCAATATCATTTTTCATGGACTCGGTGACAGTATGGCCGCACACCACCAGCACACGGGAGCGCCGGAGCAGGTCACGGCCCATGTCGATGCCGTTCTTGTGCTCCTCCGGCACCGCGTCATTGAGAAACAGCGGCAGATAGAGCATGGGGCAGATGGGGGAATAGCCCGCATCGTAGACCACGCGGCAGTAATGCGCCGCCTGCTCCATGTCTACCGCAGGATCGCCGCGCCATGCGGCGGTAATATAAGCAAGGGATCGTTTCATCTTCAACACCTCCGATATTTATAATAGGTAGTTCGACCCTATCCCCCCGCCCTTTCCCTATCCAGGGAAAGGGGGCGGCTCTGGAGGATATATACCCCCGCCGCGCCGCTGGAGGTAGCACAGCCGGGGCAGACCGTCAAGGGCAAGCCGCCGCGAGCGGCGGTGCGTTGCACCCTTGACGGCCCACTCCCGGCTGTGCAGGAATATAGGCGGCGACGGGGGATATATCACCACAGAGCCCATCCCAAGCGCGGGGCATTTACCTCTGGACAAAGTGTCCAGAAGCGGGGCCCGCTTACTTCTCCAAGTCCTTTTTCTTGTCCGGCTTCGCCAGTTCGGGCGGCTGTTTCTCTTTCCACTCGTCCAGCAGAGCCATAATCTGCTCCTTCATTTTGGCAGGAGTGACCTCCTTGCCGAAATACTTAGACAGTTCAGCAGTCGAAATAATCACACCGCGATCCTCCTTTTTCTCTTCACTCAAAATACCGTCAATCACATCGCCGTTGAGCTTGCCCTCCTTGTCCAGCTCGTGGAGCCGCTTCGCCTGGGCCACCGAGGGGGAGGACTGCTCCCCGTCAATGGAAACGGCAATCAGCCGCTGGTTTTCCGGCCTGATATACGAGATCTCCACCGCAGGCATAAAGCCCATCTGCTTTGTGTCCACCTTGTCCAGAAGCTCCGGCACCAGGGAGTTGAGCCGGATATACCGCATGACCTTTTTATAGTTCATGTCGTGATCCTTACCCACAATCTCCACCGAGAGCTTACCCAGGGCCTCGGCCTCTTTCTCTGTTTTCGGGCGGGCCCCCTGCCGCTTGATGGCCTCCACCTCCAAATCCAGGAGCTTTGCCAGCTCGCTGGGGAGCGGATCGCCGCGCTGTTTATTGCTGTTCCGCATTTCCCGGACGGCTTCAAGGTCAGTCATCTCCCGGACAATACAGGGCATTTCCTCCAGCCCGGCCCGTGTACCACCGTGATGGCGGCGGTGGCCCGCGATAATCTCATAGCCCTTGCCGTCCTTTTCCGGGCGGACAGTGGCGGGTGTCATAATGCCGTGTTCCTTGATCGTCCCCACCAGATCGTCCATCGCCTTATCGTCCTGCACCTTGTAGGGGTGTTCCCGGAACGTGTGGAACGGATGGAGCTCCGACATCTTCAAATAGACGATTTTTCCCTCTTCCACCGGGCGGGGCGGCACCTCCGGCGTGGGTGGTAGTTTGATCTCCGGCGGCGGGACTGCCGCCTCCTTGACAGGAGCGGCCTTGCCCGGCTTTACCGTCTTAGCGGATTTAGACGCAGGCGCACCGCCGGAACTCGTTTCCTTGCCCTTGTCGGCTTTCTTACCTCTGGACACTTTGTCCCGAACAGAGGGCGGAGCCTCCTCACGGGCCGCCTTGTCAACCTTAGACGGGCGGCCTGTGCGGGGCTCCGCCGCTTTCGACTTTTTCTCCACAGTCGGCCCGGCCTGCTCTTTCGGCGGACGGCCACGGCGCTTCGGCGGCTTATCCGCCTCCGGCGTTTTCTTGTCCGGGGCGGGAGCAGAAGCCTCCTTGCCGCCCTTATCAGCGGCCTGGATGTCCGAGAGGTTGATCACCTTGCCGGACGATGCGGGAGCGTCCTCACCCATACCGGGGAGAACGGTCTGCTGGGTATGTCCCCCAGCGGCAGGCTCCGCATGAGAGGGGGCCGCTTGATCCCCACCAGGGACAGCACGGCCCTCGGTGTGTTCCGGCGCGGGCGGATCGCCCGGCCCGGACGGGGCCGGAGCTTCCGGGGCTTTCTTTTCCTCCGGGCTTGCGTTCACTTTTTCATCTGCCATTGGCTAACCTCCTTTTTCGTGAGATGAAAAAAGGCCAGACCTCCCGGCCTGGCCAGCTAAAAAAATTCCCCCTTTCGTTTTAGTATTAAGTCAGCACCACTCCTTTCCAAAACCGGGCCATGAAAAAAACGCCGCCTTTTTCTTGAAAAAAGCGACGTTTTAGTGTAGGTTGGCTCGGTTTTTTGTTGTGATTTATGATTATGCCTTTGTAAAGAAACCTAACCACCGCCACAAACAGTTCAGCAGTGACGGAACTGAGCATACGTACCTTCCTGGTATTGACTCCAGCTAGACGAGTAACCCCTCATTGCCGCCAATTGAGTAGTTGTACCGTCCGAAATAGGTCTTGTCCCTCTGGAAACAGCTTATGATGAGGGCCGCGACCATAAGAAGCGCGCAGATGGGCCGGGGCCGAACTTTCTCTGGCCGGTCCGCTTAAATATATCAGGGAAATCAAAATAGGTTTCTGATTTGAAGGATACATAGGCTATAAGTCATGGTAGCCACCATAGATGGAGATGATGAAGTAGGAGTTCAGGCTCATTAGGTTTAACGCCGTGAGGAACCGGGAGCCGCATATGCAAAGAAGATAATGACTTCGGTGGGAAGGATAAGGATGTAAAGCTGTTCTACCAATTTTATAACAGAGCTTCAAGGGACCCAAGGGTCAGGTGAATGTGCCCGTTTTCCTCAGACTTCACGATGCAACCTCGATGTGAAGCTAATCCAGAGCTTTGTCACGCCAACGCCTACAGTCCGATACTTAGGGCTACCGGTATGTGGTTTCTCCCTCAGCCCCCGGTGGACGAGATATTGCCCGGCGTATTACTTTTTCGCCTGGGTCAGGCGCTTTGATTGGGAGACTGTAGGTGCGCGGTACCCTGGCCTATGATTACAAAATGCCCCTCTCTCCTCCTCCCTACCAATAACAAGAGGGAACCCCGCCGCAACGGCAGGGTTCCCTCTTACCTCTTAATATTGTAGTAGAAAGCAATATTGCCAGAAACGTGATGTGCAGCCAGAGCTTATCCTAGCTGCGGGATGTACCAGCTTCCTTTATCGTTTTCTCACCTGACAGTGCAAGCAACACCGCTACCAGGGTGCCATCCCTGCGCCACTTGGCAAATCTGGCGTATACAGATTGCCACGGCCCATATTTTCGGGGCAGCATCCGCCAATGAGCACCGTTTTGCACCACCCAGAGCATGCCGTTCAGCATAGTGCGGTCATTCTTACGGGGACGCCCCCGTCCATCAGCCCTGGGGGGAGGCAGAAGTGGCTTTACCCGTTTCCACTGTTCCTTGGTCAGGTCATATGCTCTCATGGGTGCTTTCACCATCTCTATCCAGTCTCTGCAAACTCAGGCTTCCGCTTCCGCAATGCTTTATTGCAGCATAGCAGACACAAAGGTATCCAGGTCCATACGCACAAAATAATCCTCCACCGGCCAGTCTTTCAATGCCTGCCGAAGAGCGCCTTCCTCCAGCGGAGTTCCCTGAAGGTACTCCGCCAGTGCGTCGCTGTCCTTCCGGGCGAAGTAATCCCCCCTGAAGGCAAGCCGGGTAATGTTCCCCTTCTCCACATCCATATGAATCTGAAGGGTTCCACACCCCTCCACCCGCCGCTCCTTCCGAATGCTGCAAGCCGGTGAATGGCCGTAGTTCCACTCCCACTGGCTATAAATCCGCTCCCGCAGTTCCTCCACCTGTTCCAGCTCCTGCGGTGAGAGCTGATACTTTCGCATGGAAAAGCACCGGAACATTCGTTCCCGCAGGGCCGCCCAGAAATCCTCCACCGTCATTTGGGGATCATTTACATAGGGCTTGATATTGGTGACCCGGCTGCGCACCGATTTCAGTCCCTTGGACTGAATTTTGTCCGGCCGAACGGCCAGTGCCTGGCCCACCGCCTCCAGATCGGAGTCGAACATCAGGGTACCGTGATGCATAACCCGTCCCTGCCGCAGATATTGGGCGTTTCCGGAAAACTTTTTGTCCCCGATGGTCATGTCGTTGCGGCCATTGATCTGAGCCGGCACCCCCATCTCCCGCAGGGCGTCGACCACCGGCCGGCAAAAGGACGAGAAGTCGATCATTCCGCCCTGACAATCTCTGGCCACAAAAGTAAAGTTCAGATTGCCCCGGTCATGATATACCGCACCGCCTCCCGACAGCCGCCGAACCACGGTAATACCGTGCTCCTTTACATAGGTACTGTTGATCTCCTCCAGAACATTCTGGTATTTGCCCACCACAATCGTCCGGTCGTTCTGCCACAGCATGAAGCAGTCCTCTCTGGGGCCCAGCTGGTCAAAGACAAATTGCTCCAGGGCCAGGTTCCAGGCGGGATCCATGCTGGCGCTTTCCAGGTAATACATGACCTTCCGAACCTCCGTCAGCTCTCCAGATCGTGAATCTCGACCTTGACGCCCAGCTCTCGTCCGGTGTCAAAGTACTCAAACGTCTCCACTCCGGCCACATGTCCCTTCATCACACTGGCAATTCCCCGCTCTGCCATAGTCTCGCGGAACGCCTGGTTGTCTGTAAGGATGGAGATATGGTGAATATGGCCCTCGCCGTGCTCCTTCAGGTGTCTGGCGTAGTCGCTGTACTCATCCAGCGGCTGAATCAGCTCCAGCTGCACGTTTCCCGCCATGCACAGCGCCAGAGACACCTTGAAGTCCTGGCGCTTTCCATATACCATCAGATCCTCAGCCTCGTCCTTGAAGCCCTTTTTTCCGTCCCGGATCTCCCAGGGGCCGATCCCATAAAGTTTCTGGTAGCGATCTACCATAGCATACAGATCTCCTGTCACGATGCCGATCTGGGTAATATTTTTGATTTCAGCGCTCAAGATGCAGCTCCTCCTGTTCCATTTCTTTTGCCAGAGCGACCGCCATGCGCACCGCGCCCTCAATGGCCTGGGCGCTGTGGTCACAATTCATGTGGCACACAAAATGGTCGTTATATGTATCCTGACCGATCCGGTACGCCAGCTCTTCTATCGGCTCCTCGAACAACTCAGCCACAGAAACCGGCAGACCCACCTTTCTCCCAAAACGGATCACACGCCGGATCTCCTGCTCCTGATACCCCTCCAGGATTAGCTGAATCACCAGGCCCACCATCACCCGCTCGCCGTGCATATAGTCGTGCCCGCCCGGCAGAGAGGACAGATAGTCGCCAAACCCATGCGCTCCGGAGCAGCCCGTATTGACTCCGCCGATGCCGGAGAGGAAGCAGTTGGCCTCGATCACCCGCTCCAGCGCAGGGATCACAATATGGTTTTCGGCCGCCAGCCGGGCCAACATCCCATTTTCCAGGATCAGCTCCCGGCAGATCCGGCACAGGGCCACTGCCGTGTTGGACATTTCATGCCCGTTGCCCGCGCAGCTCTCCATCTCGTACCAGGTCGCCAGGGCGTCTCCCATGCCGGACACCAGCAGACGCACCGGAGCCTGGGCCACAATGGTGGTATCGACATAGACCAGATCCGGGCACTTGTGGAAGATACGATCCCCCACAATCTCCTGGCCGTTCTCGGAGTAGAGCACGCTGACAAAGGTACAGGGCGCGTCGGAGGCCGCTGCCGTGGGAATCATGACCATAGCCCGTCCCAAGTCCATCGCGGCGGAACGCACAATGTCCATCACTCCACCGCCGCCGATGGCGCACAGCACCTGGGCTCCGCTGTCCGCCGCCAGCTTTGTCACCCGCTGTACCTCCGAGGCGCAGGGCACCCCGGAGGTGAGCTCAAACTGTATCTGGGCATCAGTCCCCGAGAAGCTGTGCGCCAGCTTTTCCTTTGATACCCTCAGGGCGGATTTGCTGCCAACAAACAGGAAGGATCGTCCGTAGCACATCGTATGCTCCGCGAACTCCTCCAGCGCGTCTTTTCCTTGAAAATAGGCTCCCGGAAATTTCATTGACAAGCTCATATCTCACGCTCCATTTTGAACATGCAGGGCTGTCCGGGTTGGTCCTTCTCCCCCCGGCCAGTCTGCTGTATTTACGCTCTGTTCGCGTTGGCCTCTACCTTGGCATACACGTTTTCAGCGTAATTTGCCATAAAGTCCACATAGTAGTCGTAATTTACCTCGGCATTATTGCGAACCAGCAGGTTCTGATATTCCTCGTCGGAGATGGTGTGGGTGGAAAGCGCCTCGTCACTCAGGAACTTGTAGAAGTCCTCCGCATTGTCAGAAGTCACTGTGAACAGCTCCAGGCTGTCAAAGTAGGGGGCCTTGCCCTCAGAATCCTTGATTACGTTTCCATCCAGGTAATTGACCAAGAGGGTAATCGCCACTCCGCAGCTTGCAAACACGCCTCCGCTGCATGCCTCTACCTCACCATCCATAATAAGCTGGCAGATATTTGGACTGATATCAGCGCCGTAAATCTTACACCCCTCAAGGCCGCGGGACTTGACAACATCCGCGGCCGGCGCCACGTAGTCATTGCCGCACGCATATACGCAGTCCACATCGGGATAGGCGGTCAAGAGATCATTTGTCTTCTGCACTCCTTCAGAGGGATCCGCGGAGTGAGAGACAAACAGCACCTCTCCGCCGCCAGCCTCAAACGCCTCGGTAAAGCCGATGATACGGCGGTCGTGGGCGTAGTCGCCGGAAGCGCCGGCGGAGATCACCGCAGTCTTACAGCCGTCGGCCAGCGCCAGCTCCGCAATGCCGGCCCCTTCGCCCTGGGGACTGTAGACCACCGTTCCCACATAGTACTCGTCCTGCTCAAAGGCAGCCACATCCTCATCCTTGGGCGCACACGCAAAGAACACATACGGTGTCTCCGCATTTTTGCAATACTGGGCAGCTACCGGGAAAAGCGTCTCGGAGATGCCCAGAAATGCCACCCCGTCAGGAGCAGAGGCCAGTTGGTTCTGGAGCTGGGTGATCGACTTGTCAGCGGTAAACTCATTGTTGGTTACATTCAAAGTCACACCGAGGGCATCCGCCGCGTTCTGCTCATAGGCCGCATTTGTATCAAGCGGATAGACACCCGCGCCGAAGTTGTTGGTGGCGATGGTATAAGAGGTATTGCTGCCGGTACTGACAGCGGGGCTGCTCTGTCCACCGCCAGACTCCCCTGTGGGGGCGCAGCCGGAGGCCAGCGCGGAAAGCATTGCCAGGCCGAGAACCAAAGCAAGGATTCGTTTCATGTGTTTCCCTCTTTTCATCCGGTTTTATACTCATATAGCTTGCGGCAGTCACACATCATGTTAACCGCGCTCCACATGCCATCACTCCAGAAGGCCGCTCTGCACCACCATGTTTGCGGCAAGCCGCCTCTGGGATAAGGCTGGCCAGAGCTGGAAGGGCCCGGCCAGCCCGCTCAGGAGACAGCGCTCTTACTGTGCGGCATTTGCCTCCACTTTTGCGTAAACGTTCTCCTCATAGTTGGTCAGGAAGTCGTAGAAGTAGTCATAGTCCACGTCGGGATTGTTGCGAACCAGCAGGTTCTGATACTCCTCGTCGGAGATGGTGTGGGTGGCCAGGTTCTCATCGCTGAGGAACTCATAAAAGTCCTCAGCGTTCTCGGCAGTCACCATGAACTGGGTTAGGTTATCAAAGTAGGGCGCGGTGCCGTCGGCGTCCTTGATCGGGTTGCCGTCCAGATAATTGATCAGCAGGGTCACCGCCAGACTGCCACAGACAAACTCACCGCCCGTGCAGGCTTCCACCTGGCCATCCATAATGAGCTGGCACACAGAGGGGCTGATGTTGGAGCCGTAGATCTTGCAATCGGTAATGCCGCGGGACTTGATGACGTCGGCGGCAGGGGTGATGTAATCCTCACCGGTGGCATAGATACAGTCCGTGTCGCCATAGGCGGTCATGTAGTCATTGGTCTTCTGTACGGCCTCGGAGGGATCGGCGGAGTGGGAGACAAACAGGATCTCACCGCCGCCGGCCTCAAAGGTCTCAGTAAATCCGATGATGCGGCGGTCATGGGCATAGTCGCCGGAAGCGCCGGCGGAGATCACCGCGGTCTTGCAGCCGTCAGCCAGCGCCAGCTCGGCCAGCCGCGAACCCTCGTTCTTGGGGCTGTAAATGACCATGCCCACATAGTACTCATCCTGCTCAATCTTTTCCATATCCTCATCGGTGGGAGAGCAGGCATAGAAAACATAGGGCGTTTTGGCGTTCTTGCAATACTGCGCCGCCACAGGGAAGAGCGTCTCGGAGATACCCAGGAAGGCCACCCCGTCGGGGCTGGCGGCCAGCTGATTTTGCAGCTGGGTTATAACCTTGTCGGCGGTAAACTCGTTGTTGGTAACGGTCAGGGTCATGCCAGTGGCGTCCGCCGCGGACTGCTCGTTGGCCACCATCATATCCAGAGGATAGGCGCCCACGCCGAAGTTGTTGGTGGCAATGGTATAACCACCTTCGCCGCCCGCGTCAGCCGTGGGACTGGTCTGGCCGTCGTCGGTCTGATCTGCGGGCGTGCAGCCGGCGGCCAGTGAAAAGAACATTGCTGCGCTGAGAACCAATGCAAGAAGTCGTTTCATGTGTTTCCCTCTTTTCATTCGTTTTTATATGCGCATGGCTTGGGGTGGATAAGACGTCTCTTATCCTCAATTTTATGGTACATGCCGCATGTGCCTCATGTCAATTGCAACCGGCATGCCAGCCTCCGGCGTTCAGGGGCCGGCACACCAAAGGCCTTGTGTCCCGTTACGTCCCAGGCAGTCTCCCTCTGCCCGCGTCCTGCCCGCGGGCGGCTTTTGGGCAGAAGGAAGCTTGCATTCGTGCAATTTTTTGCACCTGTGCAAACAGTGCCCCAATAACATTGCCGGAATTTCCTCCGCGCTCAGATCTCCGGGAAATACTTGGCGTCCTTTTCGGCCACCCAGGCGTGTTCAGGTACAACCGTGGTAACCATGGGATCATTGTCGCGCAGACGGATGGCCCAGATATAGTATTCCGCATACCCGGGGGCAGTGGCCTGGCTGTGAGTCACGCCGTGGGCCATGCAGGTGGCGTCATTGTGGTGAACTTTATAGACGGTGTCTCCCACCTCGGCATAGCCGTAGCC
>OJQR01001123.1_pt1 | contig 12897 bp, 7 predicted proteins | sample 1599011 | NCBI WGS metagenome assembly OJQR01 (sample SAMN03922456, study PRJEB24848) | human gut metagenome | isolation source: stool sample | host: Homo sapiens | place: Germany | collected 2009-11 | reverse complement strand
TCTACACCTAAGCCTTCGTCGGCAGCGTCAGATGTGTATAAGAGACAGGTTTTAATGCTTTTTGTAGTTCAATAATTCCGCTAACCGCAAAGACAATGGTGCGGGGACCTTTCTTGCTGATAGCCCAGCGAAGTGTCCCTTCCGAACCGTCGTCTGCCAGGGACGTAACAGTGTATACAGTACCTCCGGCACCACCGGTGGTATATTTTCCTGCTCCGTCGGCACCGGGGAAGGCGAGAACTTTGGAACGATTCGGGGTAGGATAGTCCTTTGATGCTTTTTCAACCGAAATGGTAGGTTGCATGGCTTGTCCCACTAGAGGAAAAGCCAATATCAAACTACAGATTGCTAATATATTCTTTTTCATTATTAATTTATCATTTGGGTTCGAATTTACTAAAATTATTCTATAACACTGCCACCTGTCGCACCATTTACCATGATTTCGTGCACCAGGCTATTGAGATACATTTCCAGATTAGTGTACTTCCCATTTTTGTCAATAGTCGTTTCTTTTCCATCAGCAGATTTCTTGGGATTCAAACCATATTCTTCTTCCCAGTAGTCGGGAATACCGTCACCGTCCGTATCTTTCACGTTTGCATTGGTTACAGATTTCAGAACATCGTAGGGATCGTTTACGCCTAAGGCTGTGCAGACATCTTTCGGGTCGTTGATATATCCACTTTTGTTTTGTGAGTAGCCGGAAAGACCTTCCCATTTGCTGGCATCTCCCGTGCAACTTGCTTTTCTGTTTTTAACGTCGCTAATTATCAACTCGTCGACTTTATCACGATAGTTGCTGGCTCCTGCATAGCTCATCACACGTTCATAAGCCTCATCCGGTGTATGAGTTCTTACATTTCCTGCCTTAACTATCGGTGAACTTGATTTTATCTGGGTATGTTGGTTCCAAAGCTCCGTAGTTGCACAGTTTTTATTATCCATTTGTTCAAATACGCCTTTTGTCCAGTTATCATTGCTAACAGTCGTATTGCCTACCACTTTATTTCCGTCGATATAAAACTTCCCCCAAGTTTGAAGCCATTTTTTGTAGGCTTCGCCAGAGTAATTTTCCGGATATACATCCGGTTTGGCGATACGGTAAGCACGGTCTGCTTTACCGCTTTCATCGGTTCCGGGGCCTGGCTTGTAGTAGTTGTTAACGATATTCACGTGTTGCGCTTCACCACCGTAGCAGCCTTCGCCTCCCCAATTGTAGTAAACATTGTTGCGCATATCCACTCGCTCTCCATCGTTGTTGTTCAGTGCTAATGTAGTATATCGGGGACCAAGGCGTGGAACACGGCTTTCGCAATGGGCTATCAGGTTATGGTGGTAAGAGGCATAGTTTCCTCCCCAGTTACCGCCATATCCGTGAGAAGCGAATTTACCTGTGGCAGCATTGATCTTTACATTAGTCACACGTAAGGCTTGATAAGCTAAACACCATTGTACGGTAGAATTTTGCATACCATAGACAGAAAGACATTCATCGCTTCCCCAGCTTACTGAACAATGATCGATGATTACATTTTGTTTGTCACAACCTCCTAATCCGTCGCAGTCTACGTTAGAGTTTCCGGGGCGAAAACGGATGAAACGAATGATGATATTGCTGGAATTAATCGTAAATGGGTAATTGGCGATACAGATACCGCCCGGTGATGTTTGTCCGGCAATGGTCAGATCATCTTTCTGGGTTTTTAATTCCGATTTCAAATAGATGGTACCCGATACATCAAATACAATCGTTTTAGGACCGTCTTGTTTCATAGCCCAGCGCAGACTTCCGCTGATACTTCCACTGGCGTCGTCTTCAAGGCTAGTCACATGATAAACTTTTCCTCCGCGTCCTCCGGTGGTATTGCGACCGTGGCCTTCGGCGTATGGGAAAGCAAGAAGTTCTCCATAATCCAGTTGCTTGACATCAGAAGATGTTCCACCTGGATTATTTGTTCCTCCACCTGTATCATCTACAGGATCGTCGGAAGAGCATGAGGTACATAATCCTGCGATGCTGAATGCAATAGCTACATAAAATAGAGATATTTTCTGCTTCATTATCTTTTAACTGTTTGGGGATATAGACGATTTATTTGTTGGGATACAACGTTTCTACCAGACTGTTGAGGTAAACCTCCAGATTGGTATACGTTTTACTTAGAGTATATTTGGCACCGTCGGCCTTACTTTTGGGGTTCAAACCGTTGGCAGTCTCCCATTCATCAGGGATGCCGTCGCCGTCGGTGTCTTTTGGACCGGTTTCCTTTTTATATTCCGGCCAGCCACCTACATCGCTGGCTTTATCAATGAGTCCCTTTTCACTGCCATTGCTGCCGTCTGCCGTATAATCTCCGTTGCGAACGTTGGCTATGATGCGTTTATCGACATCATCATATTTTAAGGAAGCACCGGCATACTTTAATACTGATTCATAAGCTTCTTTTGCCGATTGAGTGAATTCGGATGCATCTTCGGAAATAGTAAATTCGTTACTTGACTGAAGTGCTTTTTCTCCTCCATCGGGTAAAGGAACGGCTTCTGTTGCATTGGGGTGTAACCCTTGCCAGTTGTCATTGTTTACAGAAGTAAGCAGAGATTGATATTCGGCTTTCAATTCAGGACATGTGCCATCAAAATAGTTTCCTTTCAGATAAAAAGTACCCCATATACCTTTGGTGTTTTTATTTGTACCGTCATCACCGTTAGGTTGGAAGATACGGTTTACAATATTTTTCTTGGTATTGGTAACTGGTCCGGGCTTGTAGTAGTTGTTCACGAAATTATAGCTTCCTCCTTCTCCTGCATAGCCACCATTGGTCGGTCCCCAGTTATAGAAAACATTATTTCGTAAATCGACTTTTTCATTTTCCGGTTTCCCTGTATAGCGGCTACCGCATAAACGTGGTGTACGGCTGCTGTGGTGGGCTAATAAATTGTGGTGGAATGTAGCGGGTGATCCTCCCCATATTCCTCCATAACCGTGATTACCTTTGGTGTGTACCGAACGATTCAAACTTTCGCTGATGATACACCATTGCATGGTAAAGTTAGTGTTATCGTAGAAAGAAGCACATTCATCAGTGCTCCAACTCATCGAACAATGATCAATGATAATATTTTTATGTTGCTTTCCCCACAGTGCATCACCACTGTCGGCTTCTGCTTCTGTTGTAAAGTTGTCCGATCCCATGCGGAAACGCATGAAACGGATGATTACGTTGTCCGCCTGTACGGATACGGGATGTCCTTTCAGGCAAATACCGTCACCCGGTGCACTCTGGCCGGCAATCGTTACATCTCCGTTGGTTATCCTCAAGGGGCTTTTCAGTTCTATCAATCCGCTTACCGCAAATACGATCGTGCGCTTTCCCGTGCGATTTAATGCGTAGCGTAGTGTCCCTTGTGTTGTGTTATCGTTGTCTTCAAGCGAAGTTACTGTATACACTTCTCCGCCTGCTCCGCCGGTAGTATAACGACCTGCACCGTAAGCACCCGGAAAGGCATAACGCGTTTCGGCAGGTGTCTCTTCTTCACCACCTTCGTTCTCATTACCACCGTTACCGGTATTCTGTCCCGGTGTTTCATCAGTGATACTTGGGTCTTCGCTGCTGCAAGCAACCGATAGGTTGATTACACAGAAGCACAATAATCCCATTTTAATAGATTTGAGCATACAAATTATCTTTTAAAAAAAATAGAGTTCTTTGTCTCATACATTATATTTGCTGATGATGTGACAAAGAACTCTTTATTAAATCTTATTGGTTTTATTCGCTTACTGTACCGTACTGGCTTACAGTTTTCACTGTATAAATATTGCTTTCGTCAGTGTTGGTCAGTGTAACGGTAGTGTCTGTAGTTTGCCCTGCATAGTTGCCATTCATAAAGATGAGGTAACCGGCAGCACCGGATACTGCATCCCATGTCAGAGTGTTTCCCGACAGATTGACATTGGTAGGTGCTGCAAGGGGAGTTTCCATATACTCTTTCGGGTTCCAACTGTCAATAGTTATTATATTCTCATATGTATATTTAGCAGCTTCGGATGCTGTTAGCACTGAACTAGTGAAGGAAACGTTTCCGGAGGTGATTGTTTTACTTTCCGCAATCATATTTCCATTCTTGTCGATAGTGTTATATTCAGCATATAGTGTAGGTACTTGTCCACCATATCCCCAGTGTGAATCTATAATATCCATTTTCAACTTGGTGTTGATCCAGACAGTTTTCGTGGTTGTGGCTTGGGAACGTCCGAATGAGAATTTTGTATCATCACCGTTTACCGTACAATCTTTTATAACATATCCGTATTTATCGCTTTCACTGGTACGCGAAGCAGTTATAACACTACCACCGTCATTGTCTGTATTATAGAATGTACTGTTTTCGATAAGTACATCGCCACTTCCCCAGATATAATCTGTATGACCTTCAATCCATGAGTTATAAACGTATGCACGATGAGGGGTTGTATTGTTCCAATAACGGGTCCACCATGTATCCTGATAGGAGACAAGCAAACAATTATTCAAAGCAAAGCGGTCTTCACGGTTTATCAAGGCTTCTGCCTGTCCGTTTTTACCTAAACCACCAGTGTGACGATTTGAGAATGCACCATAAAGATTGATGATTGAAATGTTTTCAGCATAAAAATCTGTGGCTTCAATCAACACTACTGTGTTTTGCTCTTCACTATATCCGGCTTTGCGGGCTGGTGAGTTTTCGTTGAAAATAGAATAAGGCCATGAGGTAGCATTACTTGAATCATCTACACGGTTTACTGCAAACTGGATTTTAACACCATCGCGGCTCTCACCGATTAAATGAACAAATGGTTTATTCTTATTGATCCGGACACATTCATTATAAGTTCCGTTGGCTATGAAGATTTTATAAGGACTGGTCGGTGGAGTAGTGATGGCGTTGATTGCTGCCTGGAGAGTAGTGTAATCGCCATTCCCTTTTGAATCAACAATTGCATCGAATACTTTTCCACCACCCGAAATTTCAGATTTGGCAGTAAAGCTTAAAAAGAAGTCTTCGTCGTAAGCTCTTCCCTGCATATCCGTTAATGCTCCGGCAGGAACTTCGAAAGTACATTCTTTGTTTTCCATACCAGAGAAGGTATAACGTACTTTTTCGTAGTTGATGGATACACGCACTACTCCTCCGTTGAAATAGATTTCTGTGTCTGGAGCCTGACGCATAGCTTTGCTGAAAGTCAGTTCTACATATCCGCTCGGACCTACTACATCACCATCATTGATATTCTGTGAAATCAGAACAGGGATGCTTGTATCTTCTGCATCATCGTTGTCATTACAGGAAGCACCTGTAAGAATCAACAAGAGCAGAAGTAAGTATTTACTTATTGTATTGATTGAATTTGTATTCATAATATCTGTTGCTTTTTAGAGAAGATTCTCCGTCAAGTAAATGCAAATTCCAGACTTGACGGAAAACCTTGTAGTTTTATTTAGTTATTTGTTCCAACGTTGGTCACCGATGACTTTGTATTCTTCAGAAACATTGTTGCCATAAGTCAATGTGAATTCGGAATTAGAATCAGTGCATGAGAATAATTCAGATGAACTTAAAGTCATAGTGTCATATGTTGTAGAACTAGTTGTATTAGTGAATTTGAAGTCACTAGTAGCATAAACTTTCTGCCAACTAACATTTGACGGTGCAACTGTTGCCGAATTAAAGACTTTATAATTAGTGTTACTTGCAGCGAACAAAGTATTTGAAACATTAAATGTACATGTTGCTCCAGTAATATCTCTCATTAATTGCTCACCAGATGTTGTTAAGCCATAGAACGTACAATTTTCAATATTAGTAGTGACATTCTGTTGAGTGTTTGCTGTTCTTACTATTGATGAAGCGGCTCCAATGAAGTTTGCAATGGTAGAATTGGTTAGATTTAATTTGAGAGATGCGAGAGAACCTGCACCACTACTTCCTGTTATATCGCTTGCATGTAGAATGCCATAATGTCCACCTTGTAATCCTTTGATAATACAATCGTCAATTTCTATTGTTGTATTTGCATTACTTGTTGTTTTACGTACACGAATAACACCACGGAAATCTCTTATCATACAAGATGAGATAACTAACTTTTCTACAGAACCAGAATTAGTCTTACCTTGATTATCCAAATAAATGACAAAATTGCCACCTTTATTTGTAGAATAAATATCTAGATTATAGAATTCAATCTTTTTACATTGTCCAGAGAAATCAATGTTATTAATTTCTACACTTGGTTTTGTTTCGCTTCCCCAGAATACAATTTCCTCAATGTCAGCAGGAATACTGTTATTAGGCAGAATTATTGATGCATCGTTGCTTATATTAATCAATACCTTTCCACTCAAAGTAGACCAATCTACATTTTCCCATTCTATTTCAGTATAACCCGTCGGTTTACCTTTCTTAGTTGTAAAGGTGATACGGGAACATATAGAGCCGTTTGCGAAAGCATAAGCCGTATATTCCGTACTGGAAGCCAAACCTGTGATTGTCACCTTATGTGCAGCAATATCTGCTGGTGATAATTGGGTTCCTGATTCAGGTACTCCTTCGGTAGAAAGAACACAAGCATATTCATCTACATCCACCGTTTCTTCCCATGAGAATACAGCTGAATTTGCTGTTATATCACTGATGGTAGATTCGATTTCCAAACCAGGAATGGTAACAGTCTGTGAACCACGCGGATTATTTTCATTATAAATAGTAATTGTGTATTCAGTGAACGACTTCAAATTTTCAACCCATGCTTCACCTGCGGCAGCTTCTGTTGACGAAATAACACGTGAAGTTGCTTCTGTGGCACCCGTTTCCATGATTTCGAAATGATCGACTGCTAATCCGGCTTCCCATGACATACGTACTTTTCCTTGACCTTCAGGTAAGTCTTCAGTAGTTGGAATATTTAGGATAGCTTCTTCCTTAACTGAAGCAAAAGTCTTTTTATAATTTACCCAACGAGATTCCTTCTCTCCGGAAATAGACTTGATACGCATATAATAAGTCGTATTTACCGCCAGATTATCCATTGTGTAAGGTGACTGCTTGATCCGGTTGGCAGGATCATTTCCATAAACGATATTTCCATTTTCTTCTGATCCCATTGGAGTTTCGTCAGTCATCTCGTTAGGACTAATCTCGATAATGTAATAGTCGGTATTGGATGTTGAGCTCCAAGTTACTACCGCTCTGGCTACTTTACTGTCTGTTTCTACACTGATTCCGTTTTCATCAGTTCCGAAAGGACGGCTATAGGAAGAGTCAATATCCCAATCACTTTTCTCTGTACACGAAGATACAGCCAAAGAGGTCAGGAGCATGAAAGCTCCCATTCCCAATATATTTTTTATATTCTTCATCATTTTACGATTTTAAGATTAATCCGAATAACCATAAGAGTTATGTAATTTACCGTTTGAGGTAGAGATGGTTGTAGAAGCTATCGGCAATAAATAACGATTCTTCACAGCCTTGTTCAATCCGCCAGAAATACTAGGCAAGTTTACTTTCAGATTCTTTTGCTCCTTGTCACTGGTTTCAGCTCCGAAAAAGCTCTTGTTTTCATATTCTCCACCTACTTTAGCTCCAAATACGAGAGAAGTCATATCGATATACATCGGATTGTCCGTGCGATATTTATAGTTCACATACTGTGGATATGTACCATTATACACTGCATTTGTATATTCGTTTTTGAATTCGTCTATTTTTTCGCTCAACAGGTTCCAACGGATTAGGTCGAACTTACGAACACCTTCTCCTGCCAGTTCCCATGCATTTTCGTCAACAATTGCATCGAAGAAGTCTTTTCCCATTAGAGCAGTCCATGCAGCATCACGTTTGGTTGCATCGGTGAAAGCACGGTCGTGTACTTCTTTCAGGGCTGCTGTGGCTGTTAATGTACAACCTTCGGCTGTTGCACCCTTACCATAAAGTTCGTTCACAACTTCGGCATACATCAGCAATACTTGCGGATAACGCATTTTCACTACGTTGATACCGGAACAAACTTTCTGATCGCTGGCCAATACAGCTGCGTACCATTCAGAGTTTTCCATCATCTTACGATAATCCCATTTTCCACAATAAAGACCGAAAGGAGCATTTCCTAACATATATTCTTTAAATACTTTGGTGTTTTTGTCTGTAGAAAGTTGTGAAATAGCACAAGTCAGATCGCGGCGGATATCTCCTTCGCCAAATGACAGATAATAAGGAGCAGTCAGTTTCAACTTACCGGATGAGTTACCTTTCGGACCAAATAGGGAACTGGCACCGTTTATACGATATCCGATAGTATATCCCAGCTCACCACTTTTGTTTAGTCCCATTGGAATCTCGAACAGGTTTTCTTGATAAGTCTGATCTAGTTGTCCGATATTTATTAAACGCCAGTATTCTTCTACAGAAGGATTCAGTTTATGTTTTCCTGAACTGACAACAGCTGCCAGATGTTTTTCGGCCAATTCGAATAGTTCTCTACGTTTGGTATCGCTGCAACGTTGAGTAGGATAAGTAGCGTCACTGTTATCTCCGGTGATATATCCGTCTTTAGCTTGTTCGCGGATAGCATATCCGGCACGTGTCATTGCAATGTTAGCCAAGAGAGCGTGAGCATAGCCTTTGCTTACATGTTCGGTTGTATAACCGTCTTCACCAGCCCAAGGTAAATATCCGATAGCTTCCTCGAGTTCAATTATCAATTCATCCATGATATCGTCACGATCTGCCTTTCCAATGTAAACATTAGACAGGTCGCTGTTGGAAGATTCTGTTTTGAAAGGAATATCACCGAACAAGCGGATCAGATCGAAATAAATCATCGCACGCAATGTCATCGCTTCTGCACGGAATTTCATCATGCTGGTACGGGTTGCTCCTGCTTGTTGTATCAGTTGGCTATTGTTTATACCATCTACTACCAGATTCGCATTCTCGATTACTCCGTACATGGCATCCCATACTTTGGAAAGTTGTGACCATCCCGGATTAGCGTTGTAGTTCATATTACCACGTTCGCTGGACGTGTTGCTTGCATCCGTACCCAAACCGTCAATCAGTTCACAGTCGGTATTGGTTCCGGCAATGATAGGTAGGAAGTTAGAATAAGTCTGGTCTTGCGTCAGGCTGCCGTAAACTTTATTAAGTGCCAATTCTGTATAATAGGCATTATTAAAAGTTGATTCATTATCCAATTCAGACGGTGAGGTCTGATTCAGGAAGTCCGAACAGGAAGACAGGGCAATTAACCCCAGCCCCAGGAATAATGTCTTATATATTTTCATACGATCAATCTGTTTAATGTTTTAATTAGAATGTAACGTTAATACCACCCACAAATGTGCGGCTCTTAGGATAAGCGGCGTAATCTATACCCGGAGTCATCGCATTTTTCTTACTGCTTGTATCGACTTCAGGGTCTGCTCCGCTGTAGTTAGTCCAACAGAACAGGTTATATCCTGTCAGATAGATTCTCACATTCTGCATAAACGCTCTCCTTACAATTGTTTTCGGAAGAGAGTATCCGATAGTAATGTTATTCAAACGCAGGAATGAGGCTTTTTCTACTGCATAATCAGTCAGCTGCATGGTAGTAGCGCTGGCCGGATTGTACATATTGGCGTTAGCGTTTATTTCATTCAGACGTAATCCTGCTGTTGTCATGTCTCCATAGGTATTGAGGACATCTGTAGAGCTGGACGACAGGTTCAAACCAGTTTCCGGATCAATCCATGTGTAACGGTTAGACAATCTGAAATCATTGTTTAAGTTATAACCGGTTCTTGAACCTGAACGGAAAGAAGCTGCCAGTTTTGTTCCATTGACAATTACATTTCCGAGAGAGTAGTTAAAGAATACATTGAAATCGAAATTACCTACACGACCATCGAATCCAAAACCTCCGGTTGTAGGAGCGATAGTGTTACCCAAACGTTGTTTGAGAGGGTTACCATCTTTATCACATTCCAGTTTCAAACCACCCGGATAGTATTTACCACCGGTGATAGTAGGACTGTTATCTTGCATTCCGTCTTTTAATCCCCATTCGCTACCTGCCCAAACCAGTTCGCCGGTAGGGTTGGTGACAGGATCATATACAGTATAATAACCGTTTGTCTTATATCCCCAAACTTCACCCAAACGTCCGCCTTTCTCTACGCGGAAGTCTTCGTATTTGGCCATTGTACTACCTGACCAGTTACTACTTTGCCAGGGAGAGTCTGTATTCAGTTTATCAATGCGGTTGCGGTTGTAAGCAATGTTGGCATTGAAGTTCAAAGAGAAATTCTTTTTATCAAATAAAACAGCACTAACAGACAATTCTACACCTTTATTGGATGTCTGTCCGAAGTTCTTGTACTGATAGTTATATCCGGAGAGAGAAGGAATTTCAGTACGCATCAATAAGTCTCTGGTTGTATTCCAGTAAAAGTCGATAGCACCGGAGATACGATTGTTCCAGAATCCATAGTCAATACCGATGTTACGGGTAACTGTTGTTTCCCACTTCAAATCGGGGTTGTATAAGTTCGTTCCATGTTCCAACATGGTAGTGCTTTCTCCGTTGAAGAAAGGATTGCGTGCATCATTACCTCCCAAAGAGTAAGTGGTGGAAAGCAAACCGGAATTGATACGGTTGTTACCGGCAGTACCGAAGCTTAAACGTAGTTTCAAAGCTGACAGCCAGTCTTGAGTGTTACTCATGAAAGCCTCGTCAGAGATACGCCATGCCAAAGCTGCTGACGGGAAAACACCCCAACGATTTCCGGAACCGAACTTGCTCGAACCGTCTGCACGTACTGTAACAGCAAGCAAGTATTTATCCATCATAGTATAGTTCACACGACCAAAGAATGATAATATGTTTTCTTTTGCAGCAATGGTAGATTGGTTGGCTAAAGCTTTGCCCGAACCCATATTTGCTTTCATATCATCGAAATTCATAGTAACAGGGAAAGCTACAGATACATTTTCTATTGATTTCCTTTGGCTGCTGCTTACTTCATGTCCGATCAATACATTGAGTTTATCACGACCTTTGAACAGTTTTTTGTTATCATAGGTCAATGTGTTGGCATTACGCCAGCTCATCGTCTTTTCTCTCAACAGGTAGGCTTGTGGCTGACCGTTATATCCATATTTAGAATTAGATACTGCATCTACTCCCCAATACTGTTCTGTATCGTCAAACTTCCATCCATATCCGAATTCGGAACGGAATGTCCAGTTCTTGAATGGTTTCCAGTTTAAACCTACATTGTAGTTCTGGTTGAAAGTATTGCGGGTTTTATCCGTTGCAAGCAGACGTTCCAATGGAGATTTCTGTTGTGCCGAACTGTTTTCTTCGTCGTCATCACTGTATTTAAGTGAATCAACCGGACGGAATACGGTAGCATTAGCCACAGTTGAATTGGCAGCATTGGATTCATTGGTATCAGCACCACCACCTAAACCGTCAATGGTAGAGTAACTTAACCGGGCATTAAAGTCCAGTGTCATCCATTTATTCAGTTCTGATTTAATTTTTGCATTTACATTGTCTTTTTTGAAGCCGGAATTAAGCATGATACTTTTTTCTTCATTATGGGCATAGCTGACACTATAAGTCATTTGCTTGGTTCCGCCACTTACATTAATGTTATATTGTTGCTGGTTTCCAGTACGTCCGAACATCTCGTCTTGGTAATCGGTACCATTAATAGAACGCCAGATATCCATATCGGCAAAGTTACCATAATCCAGAGAACCGATTTCACGCTGATAAGCAACGAAATCGTAAGGACTCAAGACTTCAGTCAGTTTGGTTACCTGTTTAAAACCGAAAGAAGCACCGAAGTCTACTTGCGTTTTACCTTCTTTTCCGCTCTTAGTAGTAATGATGATTACACCATTTGCACCACGGGCACCATAAATGGCTGTGGAAGAAGCATCTTTCAATACGTCGATGCTTTGAATTTCCGAGGGGGCGATATCACTAATGCTTGAAACAGGGAAACCGTCTACAATATATAAAGGTGAGTTATCCTGTGATAATGAGCCACCACCGCGAACACGGATCTTTATATCTGCATCGGGAGAACCTTCAGTAGTAGTAACACTAACTCCGGCAAGTTTACCGGTAAGGGCTTCAGATGCACTTGCTACTGGTATAGCAGCTAAGTCTTTGGCACTAACAGAGGCTACAGAACCGGTTAAATCTCTTTTATTGACTGTACCGTAACCAATTACTACGACTTCGTCCAAAGCTTTCGAGTCGTCGACCATTTGTACATTAATTGTTTTTCTACCTTGAACGGCTACTTCTTGAGTTTTCATACCTATGTATGAAATAACCAATGTTTTTTTGCCATCAACTTTAATAGAAAAATTACCATCTAAATCTGTAATCGTACCATTGGTAGTATTACCTTTTTCTACAACAGAGGCTCCAATAACAGGCTCTCCGCTGGTGTCTTTCACGTTACCTTTTACGGTAATCGTTTGCGCAGATACGCTAAGCGATATTGCTGAAAATAGTATTAGCAATAAGGAGCGCATGTTTTTCACTTTGTTAGACATTCTTTGCATGTTTATTAATTAATGGTTGTTGTTTGATATTTCATAAAAAATCCCGATGAGAGTTCATTCATCGCTACAAAAGTATGAGAATGAAGATATAGTGATGTGCAATATTTGTTTTTCACCTCGTATTTTTTGTTTTTTAGTTTGTTGCGAGGTGTAGTTATTAGCTTTGAAGGGTGTTATTTGTGTTCTAAAGGCCGGCAAATATACGAATCAGAGATTTATAAATTGATTTTTTCACCGGTTTTTATCCGGCATTCATCGGAATTTATACCGTAAATCAACTGAAAA
>OJQR01001121.1_pt1 | contig 12926 bp, 17 predicted proteins | sample 1599011 | NCBI WGS metagenome assembly OJQR01 (sample SAMN03922456, study PRJEB24848) | human gut metagenome | isolation source: stool sample | host: Homo sapiens | place: Germany | collected 2009-11 | reverse complement strand
TCACTACACACCCTACAATCATTTTACAGGCAAGTAAGTGTAATACTTGCACTCATACTCTTACCAGCATAATTACTATCACTTGTAGTAATAGTCAAACAATATAATGTTCTAGCTAGTACACTAAAGTTAGCTGTCACTGAACCAACTCCCGGTAACGTAATATCATTGATAGTTGCAAAATAGTTGTAACCGTCAACAGGAATAAATATTGACGCAACATAGTTACCATTAGTATCTGGGTTAGCTGGTAAAGTGATGTACTGTGAAATATCAATCTTACCAACGTAGAAGTTAAGTCCCGGGATTCCATTATTTCCAGAACAACCTGTACCGCACATGATGTTACTATCATTGATAGGTAAGTAACTAACCCATGTACTTTCAAAAGCGGTAGTCTTTCTAAATCTAATTCTGCCATAACCAGATTCAGAATATGTGTTATTAGAGAACACGACCCTCATAGGACTAACTGTACCACCGTTGGTATAACCAGCGTCATCTAAAAGCACACAAAATTGTTCAGTGGTGTGCTGGAAATAACAATCATCAACAATCAATGCTTGGTTAGTTCTTGCGTAACTAGAGTTGTGAGCGTATACAATACTTTCACCACCCTCTAATATACAACCTTTCAACTCTAAGGTAACACCCTGTCCACTACCATATCCAACAGCACTTGAACCACCGTAAAGTCTACAATTAGTAAAACTTAATTTACCACTAACCATACTATCAACAGGGTCACAATGTACTGCGTAAGCAGTACCATTTGTGTTGTTAATACTCAAATTATAGAAACTAACATCACCTTGAACATGAACAACACAATCTGGGTAACTATCGTTAAATCTAATAACTGTTTTATCAATACCACAACCGATAAACGATAACCCATGAACATCATTCAAAATAATCTGTTCATTGTAAACACCAGCATAGATAAAAATGCAAACAGGGTTTTTATTACTTACACCTAAGTATTTTGCACGGCTGATAGCGTTACTTATACTTGTAAATTCTGCACCCTTTTTACCAACTGTTAGCATATTTGAGCCACTAGCTACATTTAACATTTGCCAAAGTCTAGCGTCTTTTACTTGTAATTTTTCTCCTAATAATTCGATAACTGAAACATACTTATCATTCATATCTTTTACCTCATTTCTTTAAATAAATTCTGCACCGTCATAACAAGAAACACCAGCGTTCAATGATGTTGTGCTATAACCTTTTACTACACCACTTGTGTTTATTTCTATTATAACAGGATGAACACCAGCAAAATGAAACGTTCTGTAAACCTGTGAGATAGGTCTATACCCACTAGGAAGTGTTAAAAGATTTGTCCATGTATTAGCACTTAAAGCACTTTTCAAGGATTTACCACATAGTTCTAATGAAATATTGCCTTTTCTGTTACAAACATACCCGTCAATTGCAGTACCAGAAATGCTCGTATACTGTGTATTAAAATCTGTGTTGTTAGCTTTGCTAGTTTCTAAATTGCTAACACTTGTTGCAAGGGAATTTATACTACTTTGCATTGCACTAACATTTTCACTAAGGGTATTTACACTACTTTGCAACGAACTAACAGTGCCACTAAGATTATTAACACTCGTTTGTAACGAATTAACGTTACCTTGTGTTGAACTTATATCGTCTTGCATAGTGCCTGTAATATCCTTAAGTCCAGCAATATCATTTTGTATATTACTAATACTTCCTTGCAAACCTGTTATACTACTTTCTAAAGAACTTATAGCTTGTAGAATATCAACTATATTTTCTCTACTTTGTTTATCAGCTACATCAATAGGTACTCCGCCTATTTTAAATTTCTCTACTGTTAAGTCCATATGCTATTTCACCTCAATTGTATTTGTATCATTTAAGTAAACATGTTCATTTCCTGTACTACTAATCTCTTTGGAAAGTACCAATGTTTCTGTACTTTCATTATAAGTCGCGTCAATCATGATACTGTCAAAATACTTGTCCAGATATTCTTGCACTAACTTTGTATAGTCCTCATTCATAGCGTCTATGATTTCATTCATTTTCGCTACCAGCTTCGCTAACTCCTCATAGTAAGATAAGCTATCAGAATAAGCACTAGGAAGTGACGGAAAACAACCAAACATATCCATTCTACTAATTTGTTTCATTTTACATTCCTCTCTTTCTACCATAAGTTAAGAAATAAATCACTTAATTCTTCAATTATTTGCAAGTCTATGTTTAAAAATGTTTCACGATATTTAAGCAATAAACTTGAATAATCTTCTGTACCTTGTTTACCTTTAACAGTTTCCAGATAATCTTCTACGTTTTTAATAACGCTATCACTTTTACCGTTAGTACTTGTATTAAAATTACCGTTTGAATTATCTGTACTCTCAAGCATATCTTTAGTAGCGTTGGTTAAATATGTTTCAGTTTCAACACCTGTTAAAGCACCTTGTGGTGTATCAGAGTACAGATTCCTGTTCGTACTGTTACTGTTTGTCGTGTTCTGATTCGTACCATTACTCTTGTTCTCATTCGTTTCATTCCTTGTTCCATCACTCCTTGTATTATGTTTTCTTGTTATATCTACATCATAGAATGGGTTAAATTCTAGTAATGTACTACTGTAAAGCTGATTATAATAAGGCATAATCTCATTCATTTTGGTGTCTAATTTCAGTTTCCAAAGTCCAACAGTTTCAAGTCCTATCTCTCTAGTGTAGTAATGTTTTATGATTTTTGTTTCTAAAACACTACGATATTTTTCATCAAAAATAGGGAAACTAAAATCAAATATTTTTGTTCTTGATTTTTCAATAATATCAGCTACACTCATTTCACCACTAAAATGTGGATAACCAGCGTAGTTTTCACAAATTGTTCTTACTTCTGTTGTGTAATTAGCCATTATCTTCACCGCCCTCTATTTCATCATCAACTAAATCATCATATAGCTGGTAATCTTCTCGATATTCCACATCAATGTTAAGTCCAAACATTTCATTTATTTTCTTACAAGCCTGTTTTCTACTATCTAATCTGGAATATCTACTTGCAATAACACCGCCTTGATTTCTTTGTACTTCATCCGTAATCATCCTTTCTTTCTTCATAATGTTCGTGTTTGAAATACCTAAGTATGTCAAGGCTTCATTCCATATTTGTGTCTTTAACTCATACAACCTATCAGCAACATAAGGTGCGTCAGTTTTTAACACCTTTAGCCCATTAGTATTTAATGCTTTATCACCAAAAATAAAAGGCTGATTACCGTCATATTGTTCATATAAGTTTTTCATAGTTAAACGCTGGTTTTCATCACACTGTATCAAAACAGGTGTTTTCTGTGCGTTAGCATTTACGTCTATTGCCCTGTCAAGATTATACAATCTTCTCGAAAACATTTCAACGTCTAGCATTGAATTTGTGTGTAACATATTATTAAATATAATAACAGAATTTGTATTATCTAGGTTACGTCTATAACCATTAGTTGCGTATGCTACACGATTGATAGGTATTCTATAAACGTCTAACTGTCCACTAATCATACACTGTAACGCTAAGTCACCTAAAGCTTCATCTCTAAAGAACACGCTCATACCGTCACTAAATAGCGTTAATTCTAAAAATCTAGGGTCAATAGTGTCTGGTAAGTTTTTCCACTCAAACATACTAATTGATAATTCTGTTAATCTGTTGTAGTATTGCATATATGTTCTGTTATTCATGTAACTACTTTCCCAGAAATTTTTGTTACTATGTGGTTTTCGTTTTCCCATATATTTTTCACTCCTTTACAATGGTGTATTATCTAAATCGTAGTTACCAACTTCATCACCTTTTTTCCAGAAAGTAATACCGTTGTCAAAAATACTACATATCTTTTTCATATCATCCGCTGGCACACTACCCTTAATTACGCAACCACTTGTTTTAGTATAATTCCAATGTGGTCTGGACTTTATGTTTGGAATACCTACCTTTTTAGTAGCGTACCCATACATATTAAAATAACTGTCAATCAATTCAGCATATTCTTTTCTTACACTTTTTCTTATAACAGTAAAACCAAAAATATCATTGTTTACATACAAGTTAGCGGTATTAGTATTACCTTGTATTTTCTGTGGTTGACGTTTTATGTTTGCTACGTCAGCTAATTTTGAACCAACAGATAAAACACCACCAACAATAGGTAAAGGGTTTCCACTTGCTACACTACCTAGTGCAGTACTTCCTAACGCTAATAAAGATTTAGTTGCGTCTGCTTGTGCCTGTGTAGCAAAGTATTGTAAATACCCGTTTTCACTCCATGAACACAAAGGAAATCCATTTAGACCAACTGTGTCTATTTCATTTATTGCAATACCTCTATAACCATTGTTAGCAAGAATAGCGTTTGGCGTGTTTACAGAACTTTTATATATGGTGAAAATGCTTGAATAACCATACTCAAAAAGATAGTCGCAACTGTCACCACTTGAACTTGTAACATTACAGAAATTATATGGATATGTTAATAATTTTTTATTTTTAGGTGTGTAACCGTCAAGGGTTTCACCAACTGTAATACCACTGTCATACGTTTCTGTTTTAGCACTATCACTTGAACCTTTGAAACTTTCTGGACACATATAGATATTTACAATATCATTTCCGTCTGCTAATAGTTCGTTTATAACCATATTGATAGATTCTGTGTCAAAGTCTACTACCATTATTGTTTCAAGACCAGAATATATTTTACCATATAGACCACCACTAACACTTTCTTTGTTGCTTTTTGTGTACTGTATCCATACTCTCATATCAGTATAAAAATGATTACTTACTTCATTAGCAACATACTCGCCTAGTGGGACATTTTCTGGGACTGTATTAGCACCAGCAATATCTAATATGCTGTGTTGTCTTTCAATAAATGATTGACAAAGAGTAAAGTCAAAAAACCATGATTGTAGTACGTCAATTTCAAAATGTATTTCACACACTTCATTGTTTATATATTCTACACTTGTAATAAAAGCATAAAACCATTTTGAACCGTAGCTGGTGTTCTGGAACATCATATAATTACAATCATAACATTTATCTGCACTTAACCCAACTCTTGCTATTCCTTTATTTACACGTTGATAAGTATAGTTAGCAAGGGTGTGTTTTGACAAACTAGAAAAGTATGCCGATTGAGCGGAAATACTTTCAAAATATAATGTGTGATTATATGATGTATCTAATGGTACATTCTTTAACAGTTTAATACTTGTGTTTGGTTCAATATACATATCATCACTCCTAAAATAAAAGGGGTAGTTTCCTACCCCTTAAATAATTTACCCAACAGTAAGGGTAGCACTTCCAGATTTTTCACTATCATATACGGAAGTAGCGGTAATAACAATTTCACCACTAGCGTCTGCACCGATAGTTACTACACCACTCTGATTTACAGTAACATTTTCACCGCTAGTCACGCTCCATGTAACCGCCTGTGGTGCAAAGTCAGTAGTCTGCACAACTGCGGATAACTGTACTTTCTGCCCAGCACTTACGTTTGCGGTAGCTGGTGAAACGGTAACACTTGTAACAGTTGGTGTTCCAGGGATAAACAGTGCATTGTTTGCAAAAGGTGAAATGGAAAAGGTTTTCCATACATGATACCAATAATTCCAATACAATCCCTCACCATTGTACTGTTCTGTGAAGTTATAGAAGTTGTCAAAAATCATAAAATAATCTTTGTCAACGATAATAGCTGGAATACTGTCTAAAGCCTGTAAATCAGCTTCACCGATTTCTGTATAGGTTGGGTCATCTGCGAACAGTAGATTTAAACGTTCAATGTCTAAATCTCCAAAACTGTCAACTAATACTCTGTGTCCAGCAAATTCAGCCTTGTCCATGTTGAAAGCACTTGCTAATACTTCAACATCCATTTCAGCGTCAAATTTACTGTTTACCAGCAAATACTGTTCAGCCTTTTTGGTATGTGTCTGAACACCAGCTAAGTTATATTTGCTACTCATAAATTCAAATTTGTTAGAAACCGATTTAATGGTACTAACAATTGATTTCATGTTGTCCGTCTGTACAGTTGGAATAGTAACAGGATATAACTGCCCGTTTAAGATACGCTTTGCAAGCATATACTTCATAGTCTGGAACTCATCATAGTTAGCTCCTGTGTACATAGCGTCAACGATTTTAGCAATTAAATCAGTAATACCTTGCCATGACAAGAAAGCCTGTCTAAGCTGGTCATTCTGAATAGTAGCTTTGTAATACTTCTGATAGTTCATAATGTGGAAAGCACTACGAACATCTGGTATCTCTCTTTTGAATACAGTTGATTCAGCAACCTGTGGGTCAAACTGATAAGGCTTTGCAATATTCACAAAGATTTCCTCAATCGTTTCACCAAACTCCAGCATACCTTTTTTAAACATAGACCAAGGGTTGTCATACATTTTTGATGTAATCAGCACTCTACCGATTCTGTTTACTAAAGCTGATAAGAACTCATTCTGTAAGTTTGGATAGTCCATAATTACCGCACCAATTTCACGAATTGATTCTGCGTCTGCGGTAGCAACAGGAACATAATCTTTGTAATTCTGTGTTGCGTTGTTTCTAATGACATTTAAAATGTCTACGGAACTGTTTGTTAATGTTACAATATGTGGTTTTGTTGGCATATCTTATCCCTCTCTTTCTTCAAATAAATCTTCAAAACTACGTTTCTCACCGTCAGCGTGAACATTTTCTTCCTGTTCATCCAACGCATTATTAGGCGTGGTAATGTGTTCTTCACCGTCATTTTCGGCTTTACCAAAAAATCTGTCACGATATTTTTTCTTCCAAGATTCGTCAAGTTTTTCGTATTCAGATTTCCAATCTTTACCGTCACCAGTTGCCCTTGTTTCCATATCATTGAATGTATCGGTAACATCCTCAACAAAAGTAATTGCTTCATCACTTGTATCGTCACCAATACGTTCTTTGATTTTGTTGAATAAATCTTCTTTACTCAATACTGCCATGTTCTCACTCCTTTACTTTAATAATCTGTTCACTTCTGTTTGAACAGTGTTATAATCATAACCAGCATTTGCTAGTTTAGATTTTCTTTCATCACCATTACCCCACTTACCAGCAATTACTTCTTTTGCTATTTCTGTAACAGACTTTTTATTCTGATTTAAGATAGCGTTTACTTCATTCTGAACAGTAGTGTAATCATAACCACCGTTAGCAAGGTTAGCTTTTCTTTCATCACCGTTGCCCCACTTACCAGCAATTACTTCCTGTGCAATCTCTGTGATAGATTTATCAGAAACAGGTGTATCAAATAATTCTTTTTCTTTGTTTCTTCTTGTAACCAACCCAGCTAATTTCTTACCACCAGCATTACAATACTCTGGAATTTTAGAAGATATTTCTGAAATACTTCTTGTACCATTATTTGTTAGCTGGTTAATATTTCCAATGTTGAAAGCAAAGCTAACTAAACTATCGAACTGATTCTGATTGAAATTGTACTTGTCCATGTATGTATTTACATGGTCTACAAATTTATCACAATCTTTCAACAATAAATTGTCAGCTTGTTCCTGTGTAATAACCATTCCCTGTGTAACGTCTGCACCATAATGTCCGTAACCTATTGTATAATACTGTTCAGAACTCTGGCACTTGTACGCTGATAGTCTACATCCTTCAAACTGTTTAATTAAAGCTAGTCCAATATTTGATAATTTACGTTTCATTTCTTACTCCTTTCCTAGCTTTGTTGATAGTTCCTTCAATGCTAATGTGTTGTTGTTAATAGCTTCAACAACTGTTGTCATTTCTTCTGTGTGTTGTCCGTTCAATTTTGAAACTTCTTCCCTGTGCTTATTTGTCTGGTCTACTACGAACCACCCCATAGCACCACACATCACAATAGGGAATCCCACTGTTGTAATCAGTTGCATTACCTGTGTGTAATCCATATTATCACCACCTTTAAAATTTCTACCTTAATTATAATACTTATATTGCAATTTGTCAATGTTTATGATATAATAAATAGAGAAATTATAAACTTTTATAAGGAAGTGAAATAGTATGAAAGAACAAAAGTATTATGACGGTACAAAACTTTTGTCAATGAAAGATATAAATGGAAACAAACCAGAAATATATATGTGTACTACTAATAGAACTGGCGGTAAAACAACCTATTTTGGTAGGTTATGTGTAAATGGGTTTCTTAAAAAAGGTGAAAAGTTTGGTCTTATTTATAGGTACAACTATGAATTAGATAATGTTGTTGAAAAGTTCTATAAAGATATAGGTTCTTTATTTTTCCAAGGGCATGAAATGACAAGTAAACGTAGGGCAAGTGGTATTTTCCATGAACTGTTTCTGGATGAAAAGTCATGTGGATATGCTTTTTCACTTAACAGTGCCGACCAGATAAAGAAATATAGTCACTTATTTAATGACGTAATGCGTATGATTTTTGATGAATTTCAAAGTGAAACTAATCACTATTGTAGTGATGAAATTACAAAACTATTGAGTATACATACGTCAGTAGCAAGAGGACAAGGGGAACAGGTAAGATATGTACCTGTGTATATGCTCGCTAACACTGTTAGTATTATCAACCCTTACTATACAGAAATGGGTATCAGTGCAAGGCTAAGGGATGATACAAAATTCTTGCGTGGTGACGGTTTTGTTCTGGAACAGGGGTTTATTGAAAGTGCAAGTAAAGCACAAAAAGAAAGTGGTTTCAATCGTGCTTTTTCTAATAATAAGTATGTAGCTTATTCAAGTGAATGTGTGTACTTAAATGACAACAAGAGTTTTATTGATAAACCTAAATCTAAAGGTCGGTATCTGGCAACCTTAAAGTATCATGGTACAGATTTTGCTATTAGAGAATATGCGGAAGAGGGTATTATCTATTGTGATGATAAACCAGATAGTACATACAATATGCGTATCACTGTTACAACAGACGACCATGCTATCAACTATGTAATGTTGAAAAGAAATGATATGTTTTTAACAAACCTACGCTGGTATTTTGAACGTGGGTGTTTCAGATTTAAAGACTTACGTTGTAAAGAAGCAGTATTAAAGGCTTTATCTTATTAGGTATCTTCTATTGTTTAACTCAACTGAACCATGTGGATAGCACACTTGGAAGATAGTGCCACATAGAGTTTGTCGGGTATGCTAACCGCTTTTGAGTTGCAATAGTTACAGATATAAAAATACAAGGCTGAGTGTGAACCTAGTTCCCTCAGCCTTTACTATTTATAATTCCAGATTATCATAACATTCATTTCTATATTTGCATAGTATACAGAAATGTCTGCACTCACCTTTTATCCATTTAATTTTAAATATCATAATCTTACATTCAATTTCCATAACTAAAATGTGTACTAAACTTTTTAACATATTATCCCTCCAATTCTAACAACAATACACAATCGTCTGCTATTATGTTTACAACTAAGTAACCGTCAAGCACTTGTGGCTTGTCACTCCAACCACCTACATAAACAGTAGTACCCTCAATCTTTAATTCTACTACTCTGTCTTTGTTAATTAAATTGTTAAATTTATATAAATTCATATCGTTTACCTCATTTCATACGTTGTATCTACCAATAGAACACCACCTCGTATTCTCTTTGGCATTAGTTTTCCGGGAACTTTTAACCCTATTTTAAAGTCCTTTATTGTTCTCTTTGTCTTTAAAAATTCTAGTTCTTCTTCTGTGAAATTGTCTGTTTCTTTTGGTTCATATTCTTGCATAGATTTTTCAAATAAATCTTTACACTTCTGGGGCATACCAGCACATTTAATGTTATAATATGGTTCGTCAATCGGTACAAGATTTTCATGTGTAACGTGTTCAATGTAAGTCTTTTGTCTGGTGAAAATAGCTTCATCCCAGCATGATTCTAGTTTCCAACAACAGAAATTATTATCATTCACTTTTATTCCTGTTATTTCTTCTGGTTCTAAGTCACAATGTATACTGTCTGTGTCTGCATATATGAAACCTCTTTCATTTACACCATGATAGTTCTGTTGTGCTGAACGTATTGTAAAGTTTCTTGCATAACTTGTGATTGCTGAACCACATGGTATGTAACCAGCTTTCTTGTTGTGTTCTTCTACTGAAATAAAACCAATAGACTTGTCCTCTTTTACAAACGCTACCTTGAAACTACTGTCTGTACTACTTGCTAGTTTGCCATACAAATTATTCAAGAATAACTTTGCTTCTTCTCGTACCGCCCCTTTGTTTTCCATTTTTATCTTCTTATATTTATTGATGTACTCGTCAAAAATTCCTACTTGCGTATAGAAATAACAACCGTCTAATATTTCAAAGTCCACCAATTCATAGTGCTCAAGTAAAAGCTGGTAGTCTGTCATTGTTAAGGTTAGTGTTACTCTTGTGTCATGTACTCCGCTAAAATCTTGATAGTATCTGGAGTACTTTTGTGTTTTAGGGTCAAAGTAATCACTTGTTTCCAGTGCTTCTGTTCCTTTGTAAAGGAATGAACCCTTTATTTGTATGAATGGTAGCTTGTCTTTCTTTATATAAAACCTTGTTCTTATCCGTACAAAATAGTATGTGTTATCTTGCAAGGCTTTGTCTGGAATGTAGTTACCATGCCAGAAACAAGGCTTACCAACAGGGTAACGATTCCCAGACTCACCACTCATCATACTAGGGTACAATGAATTTACATCTGCGGTAGTACCTTTATGGTATATTTTGTTTGCTTTTCCTTTAACTAGATAGCACCAACCGCCTTTGTAAGAATGACGTAACCATTCACCAGCGTTTGGTTCACCATATATAGCTGGGTCTAGTTCTATCTCATACATATCTGGAAAGAACAACTCATAATCGTCTGCCATGATTTTCTTGTATTCTTCCAGACAACAACTACCTATCGTTAGACTTTTATGATTGTCATTGAACATCATTTCAAGTGCTTCTTTAACAACAAGTACGTCATTTTTAATGTACTCCTGTTCTTCTGGTGTAATCTCACATCCAGCGTATCTAACCCCTGTGTATTCCATGTCTAACTTCTTATGCTTAGTACCAAAGGATTCGCCTATTTTTCTAACACTGAATGGTAGTAGCTTTAAACTATCTCTTAACTCTATAATATGCCCGCCTATTTTTATTGTAATGGTGTACCACATACCCTTGTTAGATATACTATACTTAAAAGAGTTGTTAGGCATATCTCTTTCTTTTAGCCATTCAACTTGTGTCCCCTCGTCATTTAAAACAGTGTACGCTTGCTTAAAGCCTAAGTCTACCAACAAAAAGGATAACCAGAAAGCACCGTCGAATTTTAAATTGTGATAATAGCAACAAACGTTTTCATTTAAACTCTGGAAGTATTCAAACGTTTCTTCTATGCTATGAAAAATAGTTACATCATCATGGAACAATTCAACTACTGCACTTGCCCAAACTTCTGTGTTCACTTGCCCCTTGTATACAGTAGTTTCAAAGTCACCCATGAAATACCTGAACTTTCTAACTTTCATATCCTCACTCACTTCTAGTTGATTATTCGTCAATTTCATAAGCACCCTCACTTAACATGGAAACTTGTTCTGCTTCAATCTGGGTAAGAGGTGAACCTTTTAATATGTTAGCCACTGAAATAAGATTATGTTCTACCCTGTTTTCATCGCTGTCATATTGTGCACCCTCAATGTAGTCTGATAGAGTGTCAGCATTTTCTTCCAACAATCTTTCCACATACTGTTCACCATTTTGTGCAATACTATCGTCTAAAAGTGAAATAATTATGTTCTTATATCCAGAAAAGTCTTTGAATGTTTTGTCCTCATTTCTACCATGATAAAATTCTCTACTATCTGGTATGCTATTTATTACAGTTTCCCTAAAATTATCAATGTATGAAACAGTAGGAATATAATCAATAACAGGCTTTTCTTTTTCTTTTTTTAATTCCTGTCTTACTCTCTTTATCTCTTGTCTAATTTCTTTTTTATGTGTCTTATACTTTACGACTTCTTCACCGATTATGTACTCACTTTTTTCTCTAAGTTTTTCTGGTGTAATCTTTGCAAGTCTTTGCACACTTGCCTTTGTAATCTTTTTCGGAATTTTTGGTACAACATCTTCATCAAAAATATAACCTATTTTTTCTAATCTTTTTACCGCCTGATGTACTCTACGTCTTTGCTTTCTGTACTCTTTTTGAGTTTGTGTTAGTTTCTTTGCCATACGTTCACTCCCTGTTAATAAAATAACCCCTAGCTTTTATACTAGGGGTTACCAGATTTAACTACTCAATGCTACAAGTTAAAAACTCTTTTCCCTTAAAGTTTTTACTAGGCACACGATACACTACAATCTTCCATGGTTCTGTTTCATTTTCCATTTCTTTGTAAATTTCCATAAAACTTGTCCAGAAAGATTCAGAGCTTGTAACGTACTTTGTTCCGTCTTTATCGACAAGTACATAGTTTACATAGTCCTTATTCTGGTCTGAATGTTCATTATGAATGTTCAGAACTGCATATGCCTGTGGCTCAATGACTACTTGTTCGTTACCCTCTTCCTGTGTCAATTCATCCAACTTAATAGCGTTGGTAGTGTCTTTCATTTTGATTCTTTCCTTTGCAGATAATTCCATTGAACTTTCTGCAATTTCTACTGAATATCCTGTTGTCATAGTTCATTCTCCTTTTCTTTTACTGTTCTACTGTTTCCTGTACTTCTTCTGGTTCTGCGTCAGATTCTAACGCTTTTCTTGTTTCTGGGTCTAGCACAACTGCTTTTTCAATAAATTCCTGTTCAGTCATACCTGTCTCTTATACACATCTCCGAGCCCACGAGA
>OJQR01001120.1_pt1 | contig 12928 bp, 10 predicted proteins | sample 1599011 | NCBI WGS metagenome assembly OJQR01 (sample SAMN03922456, study PRJEB24848) | human gut metagenome | isolation source: stool sample | host: Homo sapiens | place: Germany | collected 2009-11 | reverse complement strand
GGTGAGCCGCATGGAGTCGAGGCTGGACGCCAGCGTCGTCAGCTCGTCGCTGCCCTGCACCGTGATGGGGTGGTCGAGGTCGCCGCCCTCCATGGCCTGGATCTCTTCACTGAGCTGGACGATGTACTTCACGATGCCCCGGCTCCCCCAGAGGAAAAAGAGGGGGAAGGATGCGAGGCAGATGATGAGCAGGAGGTCACAGCCAGTGCTGTAGTAGGCGTCGAAACCGTTGTAGTAGAGCAGGGCCGTGATCTCACCGTCCGAGAAGTTCAGGGTGTAGACGGGCGACCAGTCGTAGAAAGGGCCGTGCTGGTGACTGTCGGTCAGCTCAGGGGCCTCCGGGTTGTTGTTCTTGTAGTAGTGGCGGGGGGCGTAGGACGAATAGATGAGCTTCTGGTCGCGGTAAAGCTCCAACAGGTTATAGCGATGGCTCCGCGTCCAGTCGGTAAGCTTTTTGATGTCTGTGCTGGAAAGGGAATTTTCGGTGATATAGTTCTGCAGCTCGTTGACCTGATACTGGGAAGCTTTGGTCTGAACCTCGGGCTGGTCGAAATAAAGACGGAGGCCCTTGTTCAGCACCACCTGCAGAAAGCCCAGCAGCAGAAAGCTCGCCAGCCCCGACAGGATGATGAGCCGGGTGAACTGTTTCGCCAGACCGTGCTTTTCAGGTGTTGCCATTGCCGTCCTCCTGCGCCGCAAAGCGGTAGCCTTTGCCCCAGACAGTGCAGATGCGCTGAGGATTCTGAGGGTTATGCTCTACTTTCATCCGCAGATTGCGGATATGCACCATGACGGTGCCGTTGGAGACGTAGAAATACGGCTCGCCCCACACGGTCTCGTAAATGACCTGCACCGGGAAGATGCGCTGGGGGCTCTGCATCAGCAGCTTGAGGATCTTGTACTCGGTCTCGGTCAGGTCGGCCTCCTGCTCGTCCACCCAGACCCGGTTGCAGTCCAGCGCGATGCGCACGCCGTGGAGCTCCAGTATCTGGGCGTCGGGCCTGGGGTGGTGAGGTTCGACCTGGTCTTTGCCCTGATAGACGCAGTAGCGCCGCAGCAGAGCCTTGACCCGGGCGCTCAGCTCCGCGAAGGAGAAGGGCTTGGCCAGATAATCGTCGCCGCCCGCCGTCAGGCCCAGAAGCTTATCGGATTCCTGCGATTTTGCGGTGAGAAAGAGGATGGGGACGGTGGAGATCTTTCGTATCTCCTCGCAGACCCGCAGGCCGCTCATGCCGGGCATCATGATGTCGAGGATGACCAGATCGACTTCCGGTGTGAGCAGGCTGAGGGCGCGGGGGCCGTTTTCGGCTTCGAGGATGCGGTAGCCCTCCCCGGACAGAAGGATGCGCACGCCGTCCCGGATGTCCGGGTCATCCTCTACAATCATGATGGTCTGCATAGTCTATGATTCCTTTCCTGTATTGCATAGTATCAGTATAGCAGATTTTCTGCATTGTGGACAGCTTATCACATACTTCTTGGGATTTGTGGGATAAAATCCTAAGGAATTCTTAAGAAAGCGGCCATTTTGCCTCTTGCGGAGCGGGGCGGGGGAGAGTATTCTTATAGAAAAATACACAGGAAGTGAGGGTATCCCTATGCACAAAAAAGTTTTGGTATGTCTGCCCCTGAACGACGCCCACCGCGCCGCGCTGGAGGCATCCGTGCCGGAATTTGAATTCCGTTTCAACGCGCTGGACGACGTCCACGCCGAAGATGTGCTCTGGGCCGATGTCGTGCTGGGCAACGCACCGGTGTCGATGATCAGCCAGAACAAGCACATCGAGTGGTTCCAGTCCAACTCCGCCGGCCCCGACGCCTACCTGAAGCCCGGCGTCCTGCCCGAAACCTGCATGGTGACCAACGCCACCGGCGCCTACGGTCTGGCCATCAGCGAGTGGATGCTGGCCATGTGGCTGGGCATCCAGAAGGATATGTTCCTCTACCGCGACCGCCAGAACCAGCGCCAGTGGGCTCCCATTGACCGCCCCGTGAGGGGCATCACCGGGGCGCGGGTGCTCTGCGTCGGTATGGGCGACATCGGCTCCAACTTCGCCCGCCGCGCCCATATGCTGGGCGCTGAGGTGGTGGGCGTCCGCCGCACGGTCCACCCCGACACGCCCTGCCCGGACTACTGCCTGCGTGTGGTGGCCCAGAGCCAGCTGGACGAGGAGCTGCCCGAGGCCGACCTCATCGCCCTGAGCCTGCCCGGCACCCCTGAGACCAACAAGCTGTTCAACGCCGAGCGCTTCGCCCGCTGCAAGGACGGTGCCATCCTCATCAACGTGGGCCGCGGCACCACCGTGGACAGCGACGCCCTCGTGGAGGCCCTGCGCAGCGGCAAAATTTTTGGCGCGGGCCTCGACGTCACCGACCCGGAGCCTCTGCCTGCCGACCACCCGCTGTGGGGTGAGCCGGGCGCTATCATCACGCCCCACAACTCCGGCAAGTTCAGCCTGCCCAAGACGCTGGACAACATCGTGGACATCTTCATCCACAACCTCAAGCGCTACGCTGAGGGCCTGCCGCTGGACAATCAGGTCAACCGCACCACCCGCTATGCCGCCGACCAGAACGGCGGCCACCGCCTGCTGAGCACCCTGTAAAACGCTGTAACGATGAAAACGCCATCTGCGCCGAGACGCAGATGGCGTTTTTGCTACTTCACAGAGATGACCGGCGGCGGGAAGCTGTCCAGCGCCGTCCAGTCGGGCTTATAGATGCGGAGGAAAAGGTGGAATTTTTCGTCCGAGACGGGGAGCCAGTTGGTAGTGTCCTCGGGCGCGTCCTTGGAGAGGGTGACGTCCACCGAGCCGTCGGCGTTCCGATGGAGGCCGGAACGATCGTTCACGCAGTAGCGGCTGATGGGGTTGTCGATGAGGAAGTTGTCCTCGCCGTAGGCCGTCACCGACCAGAAGCCGTTGCCCACTGTGGGCGGGAGGGCGTCGAAGTGGAGCGTGTAGGTCTTTTGGCCCGTAAGGTCGGCCCCGGCGCTGTCGGTGGAGGTGCGCGGGTAGATGGCGATGTCGGTGGTGTTGGCCCCGAGGCCCATCAGGGCGACCATCGTCCGGTAGTCGTAGGCGGTGCCGAAATTGCCGATGGGGTCGCCATAGTAGATCCACTGGCCCATCTGGCGGGAATAGCGTGCTGCCTGTGCCCGGAGGCTGCTCTTGAGCTGAAGGAGCAGCCGCTTCCAGCGCAGCCCGCCGAGAGGGCCGAGGGCGGAGGCGTCGAACTGCTGGCCCGGGCCGACGGAAAGGGCCGCGAGGCTGCGGAGAAGAGGCGCGTCCGCCTCGGCGGGCGGGTCTGTCTCCATCAGCCGGTTGGCGGTGTCGAAAAACTCCTGCGGCGTCATGGCGAGTACCTTCTGCACCGGGACGAAATCGTTCTCCGGAGAATAGCTCCCTTCCGGCGCAGCGGCCAGCCCGGCGGGGTAGGCCGAGAGGGGCATCAGCTGCATCCGGCCCTGAAGCGCCGCCACGTTCGGCAGGTCGTCCGGCCCGGAGAGCATGATGCGGGCGATGGTCCAGACCGTCCGGGTGGGAATGTCGATGCGCCGGACGCCCTCGGGCAGCGTGCCCTCCCAGCTCGAGTAGGCGATGGCGTAGGCCCCGGGTGCTTCCAGCACGGCGGCGGTGTTCGTCCATGCGTCCAGTACCTGCACGTTGAAAAAGCGGTCGGCCTCCGGCACGACGTAGATTTGAGGCTCGGCGCTGACGTCCAGCCACGCCTGCGTGTAGATGGTGTCCACATTGGGGCTGACGACCGTGCGGCTGGAAGCGTCCAGCAGCTTCCGGGCGTGGATGAACTGGTTGACGGGGGCGCGGCTGGCGGAAGCGGTCTTCGTGTTGGTGGAGACGGTCTTGGTGGCGTCCACGAGCACCAGCGGGAAGGCGTAGAGATAAGCTTCTTCCAGCAGGGTCTGGATGGCAGAAGCAGCATCGGCTTTCTGGGCCGGCAGCAGCGTGACGCCGCAGGCGGCGGCAGCGGCAGAGGAGAGCTTGAGGAAATCGCGGCGGGTCATTTTCATGGCGGGAGTCCTCCTGCTTTGTCAGATTCAGCGGGCCAGAACGATGGAAAGGGTGACTTCCTTGGCGTCGGGCGAGAGGTCGAAGCTGCCGCCGTCCTGTGCGGTGAGGCAGATCGTGTAGACCTTCTTCGCGCTGAGACGGGCCGGGGCATCGTCGAAGTGCCAGTCGGACACCTCGTGGTAGCGGCCATCCGTGCCGAGGGCGAAGAGCTTATAGTCGGCGGCATTTCCGGTCAGGCCGTTGATGCGGAAAGAAACAGTAGTCGCGGGGTGGAGGTTGTCGAGGGTGGCGGTGTGGAGCCAGCTTGCGGGGGTGCCGGCGCCGCCTGCGGCCTGGAACTCTGCCGCCGAGAGCACCCGGCGGGAGGTCTTGTCCAGATCGACCTTCCGGTAGGGCATCTCGGGCAGGAAGACGAAGCGGTCCTGCAGGCGGAGCAGCTCTTTGTAGCCGGTGGGGCAGTAGAGCTTGTTGCCGTCACGGCCCGCGTACATGCCGATGGCCATGTTGTTGTAGCCGTAGAGGGAGGCAACGTCCACAGTGAGGACGGTCTTTCCGGTGTCGAAGTCCAGCACGATGTACTGCCACATGCCGCTGTCCACGTCCTGTACGAAGCCGTAGATATAGCCGGTGGCGGTGGAGAGCTTCATCATGGAAGTGTCGCTGAGGTCGTCGCGGCACCAAATGCTCTTCATGGTCCAGCCGTCGGCGGTGCGGATGGTGTCCACCCGTTCGACGCCGGGCATGATCATGCAGTTGCCCTTGAGCAGCCAGTTACGGTCGTAGATGTTCTCGTAGCTCTGGATGGACGAGTCACTGTCGGGCTTTGCGAGGTTGGGGCTGCCTGCGCCGAACCAGTTGCAGACGATGGTGCTGACCCGGCCATTGCCGTGGTCGTAGACGATGGCCGAATTTTCCACCGACACCGGCATGTTGGCGGGCAGCTCGTCGATGACCGGGTGGCTGGCGGCGACTTCGCCGGTGTGGATGTCCACAGCCATCAGGCTGACGGTCTCGAGGTTGTCGGTGAAGAAGACCAGCTCCCGGCTCAGAGAGGGCGAGCAGCCGCCGCCCCATGCCAGACCGCCGCCGGTGGTGGCAGCGCCTTCGCGGCTGTCTTTTGCGCCCACGCTGTCGTAGGGGGTGCGCCAGACGACTTCAACGCCGCCGTTGGCACGCAGCAGGTAGCAGGCAAGGTTCGTCAGGATGACCGCACCCTCCCGGCAGGAGGCAATGCCGTTTTCAGCACCCTCGCCCGGAGCGGGAGCGTAGACATGGACTTCGTGGTCGAGGTCGGCAGTGCCGCCGGCAAGGATGGCGTCGATGGCATTGTGGGAGATGTAGCCCATCGCGCCCTGCTGGCCGCGGCTGGGGTAGATGCGGAAGCCGCCGGTGACGAACCAGAGATTGCCGTCGTAGTCAAAGACGATGGAGAGCAGGTTCTGCTCGAGGCTGCGGCCAAGCACCCGCTCGGCAGCCTCTTTGATGTTGATGTCCAGTACCTTTTCAAAAACCGGCAGAGGCGTACCGTTCTCGTCGGTGGCGCGAAGCATCAGCACATGGTTGTGGCTGGTGGGGCAGACGATGAGGTTGCGCCCGTCCACAAAGGAATAGGAGCTTTGGATGAGATAGCCGCCGCCGTCGTGCCTGGCGGGAGAGAAAAAGCCGATGGTGCGGACTTCTTCTGAGTCGAGGTCGCGGATGGCCAGACCGCCGAGGAACGGGCTGACAGGGTTATCGAAGTTGTCGAAGAAGATGGCCGGGGAGGCGTTGGGGTTCGTCTTTTCCATTGCCACGTTGACCTCGGGGCAGATGCCTACGGGGAGGATGGCGTCGGTGGAGTCAGTGTTGTAGCAGTCGTGGTGGATGTTTGACTCGCTGCGGCCCATAAAGGGGTTGGCGTCCACGACTTTTGCCGTCAGAGGCTTCGGCGGCAGGGCGGTGTCTGCGCCGTGGAAAAGGTCGGACAGAAGGCAGTCTGCCCTGGCGGCGGGGGCCAGCTGGCAGGACAGCAGTGTGAGAGCGGAAGCGCTGAGGAAGTTGCGTCGGGTCATTTTCATGGTGGAGTCCTCCTTTAATTAGCTGTGTCAACCTCTCCGTCATTGCTTCGCAATGCCATCTCCCCTCGGTAGGGGAGCTATCGAGCGAATGCGAGACTGAGAGGTTAAAGGTTCAATAAAATATTCACCCGGAACAAACAGTTCTCGGTCTCGACGGTCATAGAACCGCCATATCTGGAAACAGCCGTCTGGATGGAGACGAGGCCGATGCCCATTCCGTCGTGTTTCGTGGAGTGGAGGGTGCCCTGCTGGCGCTTGAGCACGCCGTCATAGCGGTTCTCCACCAGCAGGCCCAGCATGGCGGGGCTCAGCATCCGGGCCATTACCTTCACCTGCCGCTGTTCGGGCGGCAGCTTCTGACTGGCGTGGAAAGCATTTTCCAACAGATTGCCCAGCATCATGCAGAAGTCGGCCTCCGGGATGGCCAGCTGGCGGGGCAGTTCCAGCCGCCAGTCCACCGGCACGCCGAGGCTGTGAGCCTCGTGGTCGTAGTGACCGGCCAGAGCATCCACGGCAGGATTCGCGCAGAGGGTGGGGCGCTCCTCGCTCAGCTCGGATTCGTACTGGTGCAGGTAGTTTTTCAGCTCATCCACCTGCCCGGCCTCGGTGAGTCCGGCGATGACGTGGAGATGCTGGCGGAAGTCGTGGCGGAGATGCCGCGTCTGCTCCATATAGGCCCGCAGCTCGGTGTAGCGGCGGGATTCCACGGCCAGAAGCTGGTTTTCCCGGTCGAGCTGGGCGCTGCGGGTGTATTCCCGGGCCACCTGATACATCTCGTACAGCAGCAAAAAGATGCCCAGCAGCGAGATGGAGACGGCCAGAACAGAAATGATCATCAGACGGTTGATGAGCACGACGGCCGGGTCCAGCGGCATACAGAAGACGAGGAAAGCCGCGTAGATGGTGGGCAGCGGCCAGGCCGACTGCCAGAAGGCTTCGCCCCGGTACTCCTGCAGCAGCCAGCGGCTCCACTGGACGGCGGTGAACCAGAAGATGATGCAGAGCACTGCCGAGAGTCCCAGCTTGATCAGAGAGGTGGAGACGAGACAGGCCGGGGCGTCGTTGCCCACCTCAGCCCGGGCATTGAGCACCGCAGAAAGCAGGGTGCAGACTGCCATCATGACGCAGGAGACGGCGAAGAGAAAGGCAGTCTGGCTCACGGAAACTTCCGGACCCACCCGCCAGCGCAGCAGCCAGAACGCCGCCAGCAGGGTGGGCAGAAGCAGGATGTTGCTGTCGAGTTCGAAGATGGCGCAGAGGGCCGCCGCCGCAAGGCAGATGACCGTGACGAGAGCGGCTGTCAGCACAGCGGTGCGCCGGGGGGCCTTCACATGCTCCCACAGGGGCGCGAGACAGAGGAATGCCCCCGGGTAGAAGACGGCGAGGTCCAGAAAATAGCGTCCAAATAAAGAAAAGTCCAAGGTCGGGCCTCCTCTCGGCGTCATAGCTCCCGCCGCATATGGCGGAACTGATATTGTGTGAACTGGGCGAACAGGGTATTCTTGTCCTTCTGGCGCACGGGCAGGCGGGTGCCGTCCAGCATCTCGAAGCAGTCGCTGTCCAGCCGGAGCACCTTGTCCATGTTCAGGATGACGCCCCGGTTGCAGACGATGAAGTTCTCCTGCGCCCGCAGCAGCTGCTCCACTTGGGAGAAGGTGGAGACGGCCCGGCACTCGCCGTCGTCGCTGACGATGCGGACGTAGTGGTTCTGGGCCATGGCGTACTGTATCTTCCGCAGGGGGAGATGTACTTGCTGCCGTGCGATGCGGACTTCCAGCTCCGGTTCGGCCCGGAAGAGCACCCGCCGCAGCTCGTCGGCCAGCTGGAAGAGCTTTTCTTCCCGGTAGGGTTTGAGCAGATAATCGAAGGGGTGGACGGGGAATGCGTCCCATACGTATTCCGGGGACGAGGTCACGAACACCAGCAGCAGGTCGGGGTCGGTCCGGCGCAGGACGCGCGCCGTCTCGATGCCGTTGGTGCCTTCCATGCAGATGTCGAGAAAAACGACCTGATGATTTTTTGAGGGAAACGCCTTCAGAAAGGCGTCACCGCTCTCATAATGGTCACAGACCAATGTATGCCCGCCGCCGAAAGCCAGCCGCAAAAGGCTCTCCAACCGCTGAGCGTCGGGCAGGCGGTCTTCTACGACCGCAAATCGAAGCTCCATCCTCAAGTTCCTCCCTTATGACCATATTATAACATAACCATCGGGGCTTAGACACAGCGATTCACGCAGGAAACGACCCCATTCACGCAGGTTTGACAGCCCCGATGCAGCAAAACAAATCGTTCGGGCTCCATCAAACCACAAAACGAAACCTTTGTAAAATATAGAAATTTTATAGACATCTATTCTTTATAAGGATGGATAGCCCTCTCAGTCTGCTTCGCAGACAGCTCATCCCAAAAGGGAGATGAAAATTTGTGATAGGAGAATGAAGTTTTGTGCTGTTGAAAACTTTCGGCGGACATAGAAAAGCGCACCCCTTCTGCTTCTGTGTGGAGAAGGGGTGCGCTTCGTTTATACTTCGAGTTCAGGCAAATGCTCTTATTTTTCCCATCTCTTTTCCACTTCTTTGCCAAAAAAGTGAGATGAAGCACACAAAAGACAACGAAATGCCCGGCACAGAGTAAGAAAAATACCCTGTGCCGGGCGGAGGGGAAAAAGTTTTCTTAGTGGTTGGCGGCGCGGTAGATGGCGATCATGTCGTCGAGGCTGAGTTTTTTGGCCGAGCCGAGGGCGGAGCCGCAAGCTTCGAGGCAGCGGCGGGCCATCTCGTCGATCTGCGCGTCGGTGGGGTCGATGCCCAGCTCATGGAAGCTGGCGGGCATCCCGATGCTGTGGTAGAAGTCCACCATGGCCTCGATGCCTTTCAGGGCGATCTCCTCGTCGGTGCCGTCGGTGGTCACGCCCATGACGTTCCGGGCAAAGCGGACGAAGCGGGGCAGGCAGTCCTTATAGACATACCGCGCCCAGCTGGGCCAGAGGGCGGCGAGGCCCGCGCCATGGGTCACGTCGAACATACCGCCCATCTCATGCTCGAGTTTGTGGGACATAAAGTCGCCGCTGGCGATGCCGCAGCCGGTCAGGCCGTTGTGGGACAGGCTGCCCGCCCACATCACCTCGGCCCGGGCCTCGTAGTTGGCCGGGTCGGTGTGGAGGATGACCGCGTTCTTCATCACGGTGCGCAGCAGGCCCTCGGCCAGCGCGTCGGTCAGCTCCATGTTGCCGCCATTGGTGAAATAGCGCTCCATGGTGTGCATCATGATGTCGGCGCAGCCGGACTCGGTCTGATAGTCGGGCAGGGTCTTGGTGAGCTCAGGGTCCATGAGGGCGAACTTCGGGCGGCTGATGTCGTCGTTGTAGGCCCGCTTCTGGTGGGTGTCCACCCGGGTGATGACGCTGCTGTTGGATGTTTCGCTGCCCGCCGCCGCGATGGTCAGGATGCTGGCCACCGGCAGGCACTTCCTGGCCGTGCGGGTGTGCTCGTACAGCTCCCAGACGTCCTTTTCCGGCTCGGCCAGGCCGTAGGCGATGGCCTTGGCCGTGTCGATGACGCTGCCGCCGCCCACGGCCAGCAGGAAGTCGATGCTGTTCTCTTTGCCGATGCGGATGCCCTCGTAGACCTTGTCGAGGTGGGGGTTCGGCACGACGCCGCCCAGCGTCCAGCTGGAAATGCCGGCCTCGGCCAGCGACTTTTCAGCTCGGTCCAGCACACCGGAGCGGACGGCGCTCTTGCCGCCGTAGACGATGAGGACACGGGTGCCGCCGTATTCGCGTACCAGCGCGCCCACGCGCTGTTCGGTGCCTTTGCCGAAGATGACCCGGGTGGGGGAGTAGAACTCGAAATTGCTTGCCATAGTGGTTTGCCTCCTTGTAAGTGCTGCTTTCTGAGCAAAAGTATACACGAAATAGATTCGAAAGTCTACAGGCCCTGCGCCTGCCGCCGCAAAATATTCGGGACAAAACAAAACCCGCATCCTCCCGGCAGGAAAACGGGAGGATGCAGGCTTCATTGGAAAACATCAGACAAAAAACCTGCCGACTCGAGGCGGTTGCAAGCCCTCAGTCGGCAGGATGCTTACTTCTTCGGAGTCATAGCCTCTTGACCTCGATTTCTTCATTTTTCGGTCTGTACCGGACGTTTCATAGAAGATTCTCCTTTGAAACGGTGAAGAACGATTGGCAGGGGAATGAATTTCTTAGTACATTGGAATGACCCTTTTCTTAACTGTTGGAGTGCGGGATACGAATCACAGAGATGAATTTCATATTACCACATTCTTTCGAGTTAGATTTGCGAAGGGAGTGTCATTACTTAGTACATCGGAGGTTCTCCTTTAGAGTTATTCAAATAAGACGTTCCGTACAAAAGCTTTCTTCATTGGAATCACCTTCGGCGGATCTATTTGAACGCGAGGGATTTTATTTCACAGACTGTTCTGCTATTCACTTTATCGATGCTCAAGAACGGCTCTTGTTGTTGTGTTTTTATACGGGGGAAACATCCCGTTTGTGGTGAGCCTCTGTTTTGCTTCTCAGCGAACCCCGACAGTCTGTGCGTACTGTGCGGGTTCCATATCGACCATCGGTCTTCGCTCCTTTCTGCTTAAAGTCAGCGGGGTTAGCTCTCATTTGAGCTTCTGCTGTACTTCTCTGGTTTCTGGCTTTATTATACACGCGCGGGCGCGGTTTGTCCATTCGCAGAATGCACAATGAATTAGTCATATTTTTTCAAGAAACGACAAAAAAACTGTATTGTTCATACAAACGTACGACTGAAACAGCCTCCCTGCGCAGTCTGGACGGCCCGCAGGGCCTTTTGTGGAAAACCTCTGCGCAAGAACTGCCAAACTTCGCTCCGGGTGATTGACGGGACGGAGGGAATGCGATAAACTGCCCGAAAATTTCGGGTCGTTCGTGGAAGGATTTGCGCAAAACGGGAGAAAACGGCAGAAAACTCTTACGCGGGGCGGGAGTTTGTGCTATCATAGCGGGCAATGAATGGTAGTCGTGCAAAGACAGACGAAGGTTCCGCCCTCGTCTGTCTTTTTTTGTGCGGCGAAAGTTCCGAAAGACTTTACCCCACAACACAAATGAGGAGAAAATCAAAAATGCCTAAGACTCTGCTTGAAAAAATCGTCTTTACTGTCGTTATGGCCGCTATCATGGTCTATGGAATGATCGTCTACAATGTCGCCCTCGCCACCGGCGGCGTGACCAACGCTACCTTCGGCATGGCCCTGCATGAGATGCCCATTATGGTGCCGGTGGCCTTCGTGCTGGAGTTCTTCGTGGTGGAAAAGCTGGCGACTGCGCTGGCCTTCACTTTTATGCGCCCCACCGACCGACCGCAGTTCATCACCTATGCCATCTCTCTGATGATCGTCTGCATCATGTGTCCTGTCATGAGCCTTGTGGCAACGGTGCTGTTCAAGGAGCCCAGCTTCGGTACGTGGGTGCATACGTTCGGCTGCAATTTCCCGATGGCTCTGTGCTGGCAGATGTTCTACTGCGGCCCGCTGTCCCGCTTCATCTTCCGGGCTATCTTCCGCCGCGGTGGACAGAACGCCCAGTGAGCCTATATCCTATATTATAAACAGGTAATATTACTTAATAAAAATAAGCTTCTGATTAAGAAAATTTCATGTATCACACACTTGACAGCCATATGAATTTTATATATCAGATATACATGGAGTGCATAATTCTGCCGAAAGGGTTTCGTTTTACCTCAAAAATGAAACGAATCGCTAAGGAATGACTAAGAATTTGGTCAAAATGGACAGTTTGACTGCGCATTATTAAGCAAGATGCACAACATTCCCGGCCGAGGCGTGAAATAAGATATAACAAAAAGTAGAATATCGGCCAAAGGTCTTATCAAACCGCACCAATCGTGCTATGATACCAGACGCAAAAGGGCTGCGCTGAGCGCAGAAAGAGGGTGTGTTTCCATAAAAACAAACGCACCTTTTTTGATTTTTAGCACAGCTGCTTTAATAAAAGAAACGAAAGGAGATAGAGTGAAAACGAACGATACCTTTACGCTTCAGGATAAGACTCTGCTCAGAAAGGAGGCAAAGCGATGAACGCATTGACTGCGGCCCTGAAAGAAGAGCTGAATGTGGAGATGATCTCCCTCGGCGGCCTGCAGGTGCCGGAATCCGTGGTGGTCAGCTGGGGCATCATGCTGTTTCTGGTCATCGTCTCCATCCTGCTCACCCGGAACCTCAAGGTGGACCACATCTCCAGGCGGCAGGCCATCCTTGAGCTGGTCGTCACCACGATCGACAACTTCTTCACGGGCCTGCTGGGCGAGCAGGGCAGACGGTATGTGCCTTACCTCATGACGGTGGCTCTCTATATCGCCTGTGCGAACCTCATCGGTGTATTCGGCATCAAGCCCCCCACGAAGGATCTGAATGTCACCGCTGCGCTGGCGCTCATGAGCATCTGCCTCATCGAGTATTCCGGCATTCATGCCCGGGGCGGCAAGGGCTTCCTCAAGAGCCTCGCCGCCCCCACCCCCATCATGACCCCCATGAACATCCTCGAGATCGCCATCCGCCCCACCAGCCTGTGTATGCGACTGTTCGGCAACGTGCTGGGCGCTTTCGTCATCATGGAGCTCATCAAGCTGGTGGTCCCGGTGTTCGTGCCGGCCATCTTCAGCCTGTACTTTGATTTGTTCGATGGTCTCATCCAGACCTATGTCTTTGTCTTCCTCACCTCGCTGTTCATGAAAGAGAGTATTGGTGGAGAAGAGTAAATTGATCGATTAAAAGGAGAAATAATTATGAACGGACTCGTAGCTCTGGGCGCTGGTATCGCAGCGC
>OJQR01001118.1_pt1 | contig 12957 bp, 9 predicted proteins | sample 1599011 | NCBI WGS metagenome assembly OJQR01 (sample SAMN03922456, study PRJEB24848) | human gut metagenome | isolation source: stool sample | host: Homo sapiens | place: Germany | collected 2009-11 | reverse complement strand
ACACCTAAGCCTTCGTCGGCAGCGTCAGATGTGTATAAGAGACAGGTTCGGCATCATCGGTAGCGGCATCCAACATAGCTTCGGAACCGATACGGTTGAAACCATCGGGCAGATACCGATAAGCATTGACTAGAAATTTGCTTGTACGTTCATAGGAAGTAAAGGTCATCTCGTTGTCGATAAACGAATCATACTCTCTGTCCAGATAATCACTGCATCCGGACAATATGCTGATAGCAGCAAGAGCATTCAATATGATAGATAAACCTATTGGGTATTTCATAATTATTATATTTTTGTTCTTACCTATTAAAAATCAATCTTTATCCCCAGGTTGTAGGAACGTGTCAACGGATATGTAATCAAAGAACTGCTTTCCGGGTCGGCCAATCCGTCAAGATGACTCACGGTGAAAAGATTGCTCGCATTAGCATACACATACAATCTGGACAGCTTTATCGCTCTTGCTATTGACTGGGGGAAGGTATATCCAATCCGGATATTCTTCATTCTGAAGTAGCTTCCGTTTCTTTTCCAATATGTAGATGTCCGGTAATTGTTTTCAAATGTCCGGGTAGACAAACGGGGGTAAGAAGCATTGGGATTCTCCGGTGTCCAGCTGTCGAGAGCCAGCTTTGAAGCAGAGCCATTGTCGGTAAAGGAATAAGCCAACGGCCCGCTCAAATAGATGTCTCTATTGGCAACGCCATGAAATAAAGCCTCAACGTCTATCCCTTTCCATTCAAAGCCTATTTTCAAAGCATAATTCCACTCCGGAATATTAGAATATCCCACAGGATAGGAGTCATTGGAATCGACTACTCCATCACCATTTTTATCGATATATTTTATATCACCGGGGGTTACTTCTCCAAACTGCGGTACCGGTAAATGTGACTTCAGACTTCCATTCGAATCGAAATCACTCTCCTGATACAGTCCGTCAGCAACAAGTACAAAAGGAGTATTCACGGAACGTCCTTTACGATATTGATAATCGTAGAGTTTCACTTCTTCCGCCATATCGACAATTTCATTCTTTGCATACCACGCCGATGTTTCAACGTAATAGTTGAAGTTATTTTTAAGACTGCTTTCGTACCTGATCGTACCCTCGAAACCTTGATTCTTTACTTTACCTACATTCATATAAGGCAATATGTCGCCATAAGAGGCTCCAACAAATCCGGGAATAGTGGAATACGGCTGTGACAGGATATCATATCTTTCTTTATGGAAATAATCGAATTCTACCGACAGCCCTTTCAGTAAAACTGCATCCAATCCGATATTGAATACACGTTCCTTCTCCCAACTAATATCGGGATTGGCAATCATATCTGCCCGAAACCCGCCTGTTGATGACGACCCTGTACCTAAAAAATAGGAGCCGTTACTGCTATAAGTCTGGTCGAACAGATAACGTCCGTTCTCATTCTGATTGTTTCCAACCAGTCCGATAGATGCTCTTAGTTTCAAATATTCAACCCAGTTGATATTTTTCATGAAGTTTTCTTTCGACAGTATCCATCCGGCGGAGAAAGCGGGAAAGAATCCATATCTTTTTCCAGGAGCATAATCATCACAACCTGTATATGAAGCTGCAAATTCTCCTATGTATTTTTGATTATAAGAGTAAGTTACCCGCCCTGCATAATTCAAGTATTTAATGTCATCACGACTTCCATATTTCTGATATAAATCAGACAGGAAAAAGATGCTGGCAGTGAGTTGATGTTGCTTGAAAACGCGATCATAATCCAACTGTGCCTTAAAGTTCAGACGGCTCCAGTCAGTACGGAATCCTTCATCGGATTCCAAAGGAGAATCAGCGCCGTAGGGTGTATATAGCACCTCTCCCCCTGCTCCTTTGGAAAGAGAATAACGGGCATAATTCTGATTCTTTATAGATGAATCCGCCATATAGTTGTTGTAGGCAATACCGGCACTGACACTTAATCCCTTTGTCAGTTTCTCCAGGTCGTATTTAGGCATAAAAATCAGTTGGAAAGTCCGGCTGTTTTCTTTATAAAGCCCTCTGCTGACGATATTACCGACCGGGTTGGTAAAAGCGGCATTTCCTCCATACGATCCGTCGGGGTTGTACACCGGAAATGCATTCGGAGCTGTTCTCCATATCGCTCCCAAAAGTCCGTTGGCAGAACTGCTGCCTCCGGGAATAGAGCGATTACCTACACTCCCGCTAAAATTGAGTCCGGTAGACAGGTGTTTGCTTATCTGGATATTCAAATTAGACCTGAAATTAAAGCTCGCATAATAGGCATTCGAGTTTTCCCGGCGTTTTTTATCGGTGTCTTTGTAGAAACCGATGTTCTGCAAAAGATTCATCATTACATAGTATTGCACCACATCTCCTCCTCCTTTAAAACTTAAATCAGCCATACTCAAAGGAGCTGTATTATTCAAAATGGCCTTTTTCCAGTTTACATTGGGGTAAAAGTAAGGATCGGTGTTGTTCTGATAGGCATTCAATTCCTCTGGAGTGTATAAACGAGGCAATCCGTCATTCACACGCGCCTGATTGTATAAGGTGGCATAATCATACGCATTGATAGGATCGGGAACGCCCAACGGTTGTTGTATTCCCGTTTGTAAACGGATACTGACTTGCGGAGCGGAAACGCATCCTTTCTTGGTTGTCACCAATAAAACACCATTTGCACCACGCATACCATATAAAGCCAGAGCCGAAGCGTCTTTCAATAATGTTACAGACTCGATTTCCGCAGTGGACAGACTTTCAATCGGGGCTTCGAAACCGTCGACATATACCAGCATTTTTTGTCCGCTTGCATAGGAAGTACGTCCCCGGAGGTAGAGATTCGCGATAGAGAAATCATAGCCGGGCTCTCCGCTTTGTTGCAACAATGTTAGTCCGGGAAGCTGTCCTTGCAGACTATTTCCCAAGCTTGCGGAAGTAGTTTTCAGCAAATCTTCCCCACGTATGGAAGAAATGGCACTTGTTCGCCTCCATTCCGGTTGTTGCCCATAGGCGACTTCTACAAGTGCAGAATCGGCTATGTGTTGAGCAAACAAAACGGGAGCATAAAAAGTGAGAATAGTAGTCAAAAGTATAGCATAACGCTTCCCTTTGTATATACTGTTTATTATTGTCATACCTTTTATTTTTAGTTGATTGAACATATTTACCATCCCGGATTCTGAAGCATATACCCTTTATCTATTTCGGTCTGCTTGATAGGATGTAAATAAGAACGGTCACTCCATAATCTGTTTTCAAAGACATAAGGTTTGTAATGTACTTTACCCGGTGCTCCTGTAACAGCGGAGAGCTGCAATCCATACATGGCACCTTTCATAACACCTTCATCATCGGCTATCAGCCAACGTCTTATATCCCAGAAACGATGATCTTCATAAGCCAGTTCCACGGCTCGTTCTCTTCGCAGTTTCTCCCTGAACTGCTCTTTATTCAAAGTGGAAGGAAAGCCCGGCATTCCGGAGCGTTCACGAACTTTCAGGACTGCATCGAATGCTTCTTTCGGGGGAGTTTCATAATATTCATTCAAAGCTTCTGCATAATTCAGATAGAGTTCGGCTACCCGGAAGACAATCCAGTCCATATTAGTGGAGTTGCGCGGAGCCGTTGCTCTTAGTACGCGAGGTACCCATTTGCGAACCAGGTGTTTCGTTTTATCATTGGCTACATTGTGAGCTCCACCGGGCAGAAAATTAAGAATTCCAATCTCTGTATTCCAGTTAGCTCCATGTGCTGCAATGGTTTGCGCAAAACGAGGGTCCAGTTCGTCGTACTTTTCAAGCAGATCATCGCCACCATCCATATTCCATGTTTGTTGGTTCCCGTCTTTTTTCTCATAGAAACGCACGAAATTGAAGGTTGTAAAAAGACCGCCGTCGCTCCAACTACTTCCCGCCCATGCCGGTATATTGCTTGTTATGGGATGACTGCTTGTTGTGAAATTCCGATATTTTTTGTTGGCCAGAATTATTTCTTTGTTATCGGGAGCAGTCCACACATGTTCGTAATTTGTTTCAGGTGTTCCCTCATCGTACAAGTCATAATAGCCAGAAGATTCAACAGCGGTAATGGCTGCCTTGGCTGCTTTAGCAGCTTCATTCCAGCGTTCTTTACTATAGTTTCCATATCCTATCAGGTCATTATTTCCACTTAAAGGAAGGTACGGATCGTCGGTATTGAACAAAGGACTCGCCGCATACAGGAGTACTCTGGATTTGAGGGCTAAGGCAGCTATCCTGTTTGCCCGTCCCACCAATATCGAATTCGTATAATAGTCCGGTAATATGGAGGCAGCCCGGTCACAATCGACAAGAATGGAGTCTACACAATCGGAAAATGTATTACGGGGTAGTTTACCATCTTCCGACGGATTTATTCTACGGTGTATTATAGGCAGTCCACCATATCTATATACTCCTTCCCAGAAGACCAAAGCCCGCATAAAATAGGCTTCGCCTCTGGAACGTGTCTTAAAATCAACGTCTCCCGGATCATCGGGCACTTCGTCAATACGTTCAAGCACGATATTGCATTTTCGTAATGTCTGCCAACGGGTGTTGTGACGGGGGTCTTCATCCCAGTCTATGCTGCTGTTGTTATGATTGTCCACGTTCCACGAGGCATTGCCCTTCCCCCAGTTTGCACCTTGTTCGGCTTCATCACACGCTCCTGCCAGGGTTGAGGTTGCACACAATTTACGGTCGATCCCGCTACTTCCCATCGAGAACCCCAGCGGCATACCTTCTGCATAGATGCCTGTTATGTATTGTTCTGTCAAAGTCCTGTCGGCAAAGACACCGTCTTCATCCAAATCGACAGAGGGCGGAGCTTCCAGATAGTCACTACACGAAAACATCAATACAGACGACAGAAGTATTGCACATATATATGTTATTCTTTTCATGATTATCAAAAATTTATATTAAGACCAATATTATATACTTTCTGCAACGGATATGTATTGATTTCAACATTTCCACTTCTCGAAGGTGCTTCCGGGTCCAGATCTACCACATCTGTCCACGTGAATAAATTGGAACCGTTGAAATATAATCTTACACTATTCAGGTTAAGCCGTTTGACAAAACCTCCGGTAAATGTATATCCTACTTCGAGGTTTTTCAATCGCAAATAACTGGCATCCCGTATCCAAAGAGTAGAAGGACGATAGTTGTGATCGGTTTCTCCGTTGGGATTCAGAGACAAACGGGGAAAGGTGATCTTTTCTCCTGCCTCATACCGTTCCTGTGTCCAACGTTCTTTTATCAGAGATTTCGCACTCTCTTCTCCTTTCGCGAAAGGCCACATCGACCGTCCGAAATATTTAATGGATACATTGTCGGCTCCCTGAAATAAGATGGAGAAATCAAATCCTTTATATTGCGCTCCGAATGAGAAACCGTAAATAATCTCCGGTACGGGGGTGTATCCTATCGGAACCATGTCGTAATCATCAATCACTCCATCCTGGTTGACGTCTACATACTTGACGTCTCCCGGTTGCAACTGATTCCCGCTCCATGAACTTTTAGGACGGTCTAATGCATTGATTTCTTCCCACGAGTTATAGTATCCGTCAAAGATCAGTCCGAAAAACTGATTCTTTCTTCTTCCGGTAGTCATCTGATAATCATATCTCTTCTGCACTTCATCCATGTAGATGATTTCATTCCTCGCAAATGAATAATTGAAGCGTGCCCAATAATGGAAATCTTGTATATGATGTCTAAAATTAAGGTCCATTTCCCAACCGCGATTTTCCATTTCTCCAAAATTATATGCAGGAAGATTAGCACCTATAATCATGGGGGATGTTGATCTGTTGGCTAATATGTTATTCCGTTTTTCTTTGAATATATCAAATGAAGCAGTCAGACAATTATTGAACAGATTAATATCTACACCGACATTCATCTTTTTCGCCTTTTCCCAAGTCAAATCAGGATTACCGATTTTATTTTCAACAATCATCAGTGAAGTATACGGATTGGAAGCCAAACCGAAATTATACTTGTTCACACCCGAATCGCTCGCTGCTCCATAAGAAGACGGCAGATACAAAAATCGATCACCACCTATCTGATCGTTTCCTACCTCTCCGTAGGACCCTCTCACCTTTAGATATTTAACGATATTGTTTTTCGGAAAAAACTTTTCTTCACTGATGACCCAACCTAATGAAACAGCAGGAAAAAATCCGAACCGTTTGCCTTTGGCAAAATTCTCGGTTCCGTTGTATCCCATATTGAATTCTGCCAAATAACGGGAGGCATATTCATAGGTCAATCGTCCTACCAATCCCTGATAAGCATTAGGTACATAATATTGAAGGGAGGGGGAATAATATTTACTCTGATTATACAGAATAAGTGCTGTCGTTTTATGAAGCCCGAAAGTTCTATTATAATCAATTCCAAACTCCATATATACTTTCCGGTTCTTATCCCATCCGGTACTTACAGACCAGATACTCTCTTCTGATTGGGGGATCAGATAAATGTAATCCGGATCTTCCGCATCACGGCGCGCAAGATAATAAGGAAAGGTTTTCGAATATTTCTTACGGCTGTAATAATAGCTATCATACGCGATACTCCCGTGTACGGACAAACCTTTGGTCAGCAAAGATGATAAATCATAATTCAGACGTAATGTTGTATTGATGTTATTTCTATTATCTTTCTGATAACCGTTGCTTAATAAGGTTTGCCAGGGATTGACGCTTCCCAATCCATCCTGTATGCGGACAATTTTATTGTCCACCAATCCCGGAGAGCTCAAGGGATTGGCAAAAGAAATAGCTTGCCAGATTCCACTGTTACCGGAGCCCGGAGTAATCACTCTGCCTATCTGGGCGGCCATTTGAACAGTTGCCGAAAAGTCCCGCGTTATCTGAAAATCGAAATTAGTTCTGAAGTTATAACGGGTGTTACGGGGATTTACATCATGATCCGAATCTATCTTGGTATGTTTATAGATACCGGTCTGATCGAAATAACTTCCCGATATAAAGTATTTCACACGTTCTGTACCACCCGAAAGGTTGATGTTATGTTGAGTGCGGGTAGAAAACTTTCTAAGAAAATCGTCTATCCAGTTAGTGTTCGGATGCAAAATCGGATCAAAGCCATTTCTGTACAATTCAATATCTTTATCCGTGAATTTCGGTTGGTAGGTAGAACCCGAAACCCGGGAGTCATTTTCTAAAGCTTCATTGTATAAAGTTGCATAATCCGCACTATTCAGATAACTGGGGAGCTGGGTAGATTGCTGCAAAGCAAAATTACCCGAATAGCTCAACCGGGGACGCCCTCTTTCCCCTTTACGGGTAGTAATTAATACTACGCCGTTAGCTCCCTTTACTCCATAGATCGCTGTTGCCGAAGCATCTTTAAGTATATTCAATGATTCAACTTCATTCGGATCTATGCCGTCAAAATTAGTTCGTTCGATGCCATCGATCATTATTAAAGGAGCCGTGTTGTCTGTAAATGTACTGACACCTCTGATTAACAGACTGGAAGCGTCTTCACCGGGAGCACCACTTCTTTGAAAAGCAATCAATCCCGGCATTCGTCCTACCAGCATGTTACTAATATTGGATTGTTGTGTCTGTACCAGTTCTTTCCTCGAAATAGAAGCGATAGATGCTGTCACACTTTCTTTCTTCTGCTTTCCGTAGCCGACAACAACGACTTCCTCCAGACTTTGCTCGGCTTCTTCTATTTCAATAGAAAGCACTTTATTGTCTTTTACAGGTACTGTCGTCGTGACATAACCGATATAACTGATTTCCAAAACTGCATTCGGATTTACAGATAAGGCAAAGCGCCCGTTTATATCGGAAATTATGCCGTTAAATGTACCGACTTCCTTGATATTGGCACCGATAATCGGTTCTCCTTTTGTATCGGTAATAGTACCGGTTATTCTCCGAGGCTCCTGTGGCTGTGAAGAAAGATTCTTTTTCACTGCCGTTTTTCTCTTTACAACAATCTGTTTTCCATTTATTTCATATACCAGATTTGTCTTTTCAAACAAGGCTGACAATTTTTCTGTGATTGTCTTCTTCCTGGATAGATCTACACTGACAACTTGATTTAAACTAGGCCGGATATCTTTCGAATAGATGAAAACGTAGCCTGTTTCTTTCTCTATATCTTTAAAATATTCCAGTAGAGTCCCTTTCTTTATATCATAGAGTTCGCTCGTTCCATTTCCATTAGCGAGAGTTACATTCGCTATAAATAGAAAAATAACAAAAAATTTCACAAACAGATATGATTTACAAAGAAAATATGCCCTATTTGCATGATTGTAATAGGAATTTTCCATATTTTTGCGTATCAATTTTTAGGTTTTTCATAAGTAATTGAAAAATTTAAATCTCACGGGTTCGGAAGAGTTGCCTCTCTTCCGAACTTCTTTTTTACAAAGGCTTCATTTCTGTGGTTTATTCATAGGCATTAAATTTTTAGGGTTATTACTCGATTTTTATACTTCCCGCTTCAATTGTACACTGGACATCGTACAGCAACGAGAAGGTTTTCATGACTTGTTCTATATCATCAAATAAGATAAGTTTTCCCATTGTACACTTTTGCGCAACTTCCGGCGTACATGTGATAGATACATTATAGTAGCGACTTAGCCGTTGGATAATATCTTTCATTGTCTCACCCCGGAACTGAAGTACGCCATCTTTCCATGAAATATAATCGTAAGCATTAACTTCGTCGATGCCGGATATCCCATCACTCAACTTAAAACGCTGATTAGGCAAAAGGACAAAATCTTCATTGGAGTTTGCTTTTACATTTACTTTTCCTTCTACCAACACCACGGATTGCAATGCATCATCAGCATAGGCAGACACATTAAACTTTGTTCCCAATACATTAACTGTCAGTTGGGGTGTCTCTACATAAAAAGGCCGGGAAGTATCTTTGGCAACTTCTATATAAATCTCTCCTTCTACTTTTATCCTGCGTTCGCCCGGACCAAAAGAGGAAGGGAAACGTAATTTACTTCCGGAATTAATCCATACTTTCGATCCGTCTGCCAATACAATGGATGAATGGCTACCATAAGGAACTATCAGTGTATTTTGTTTTCCGGGTTGAACCGCTCCCTCTTTGATTATCTCTGTTTCCTTACCATCGGATTGAATAGTAATATTGCTATCATAAGTAATGACGGCATTATTCTCTATCTGAATCGCTTCCGCATCATCTCTTATCAGCATTACTTTCTGATACAGAGTATCTGCTTTCACATTGACAAGCAGATCATCAGCAGTTCCGGACGTCTGAAAAGAATGAATCAACCAGAAAGAAACAATACCTAATATTAGTACACAGGCGGCAGCATAACGGGTAAATAAGATAAAACGATGTCTCTTATCACGACGCTCCATGCTTGTCTCTATACGTGCCCACAATCTTTCTGATTCTTCGGGTAAGCGCTGAACCGGATTCAGCCGGGCAGATAATATGATTTTGCGGGCCTCCTGTAGGGATGCTTGATCTTCGGGATGCTCTTTTTGATAATTAACCCACCATTCTTCCGATTCCTGGGTAGGAACCAGACACCACAATATGAAGTCTTCATTTTGTAGCCATTGTTTTGTCGATTCGGGTATTCGATCTGAATGCATACTCGTTCTTTTTACGGTTTCACTTTAAAAACACGCAAAGAACAAAAATACCCCCACGAAAATTAAAGAAAATAACCGAAAAGGAAAAAATAAATAATTTGAGGCTGAATTTTACGCATTTGTTCGATAGCCCGATACACTAATTTCTGTGCTGCTTTAGGTTGTATTCCCATCAATTTCCCGATTTCCTCATAGCTAAGTCCTTGGGTATAACGAAGATATACAGCCTCCCGTTGCCGGTCTGTAAGGCTATCCAGCATCTTTTTCAGCTGTTTTTGCATAGCGGCTCTTTCTTTTTCTTCATCTATGAGTTCAAAGCCGTTCACTTCAATAAGGAAACTATAGTTATCAGAACCTTCTTCCAGAAATTCGGTATTCATTTCTTTTTTCTTAATGGTCCGAATCCGGTTCTTCAAACAGTTCAACAGATAGAACTTCATATTCTGACTTTCCCAAAGTTTGTGCTCACGCTCATATAAATGCAAAAAAACATCGTGAATGGCATCTTCTAAAAGTTCTTTACTAATGCCAAAAGCAATGCCGTATGAAAACAAATCGTTCTCATACGTCTCATATAACCACTTATATAAGGATTGCTTATTCTTCACACTATCTTCACAAAAAGTTAGAATCCTATCTTCTAAAGAATATTGAAATGGTAATTATCACCAGCCTGTCTCATCCCATCCGGCAGCGGAGTACCATTGTATCGACTGACGATAAAAAGGATTTATCTCCTCTTCATACGACTGACGAAATATATAAGTAGAAAGTCCTGCAGAGCCATTCATCGAGAAACTACCGCCATAACTGGAGTAATTATTAGGAGTAGTCTTCCAATAAACCACAGCAGCATCATAAGCAGCTTTCCAAGCCTCATATTCGCTAGTCTCACTATCTAAAGAACGTATTAATCCATCAAAATCATAATAATACTTACTGGACCGACAATCATAACAGAGTATGCCCGATGTGGCTATCGCTTGTCTGCCCTTAATATATTTCGGAATAATCTCACTACTGCTTTTATCCAGTTGTTCCAACATGGAAGTGTTCACTACAGAAACAGAGACTCCTGCCGTCCAGGGATCACCTAAGCCCCAATTATATGGCAATTTGCCAGTATAAAGATTTTCATCTGCATAAAATTCAAAATATGCCTTTGCTATGTCCGTAGCCGATGCATTATTGGCAAACATAGCCGGAACTACTTTCTGATATGGAGCACCCGGTGCGGGTATCTCTGTCGGAGAGCCTATTATGTAATCCGCATGTTCCTTCAATTCATAGACCACCTCAACAGATTGCATAAAGCATGCATCGAAAAGAAGAAAACTCAAATGAGGCGCATTACGCAGAACATCTTTTAACTCGGAAATATCCATGTAATTTGAACCACCATCCTGTCCCCACCAACGGGTTTTATTCTGCGATTTTGCCAACCATCCTTCTCCATGAGACCACAAAACCAACCCATAACTCTGTGCCGGATATTCAGAAAATGCCGTGTTGATAACCTCCTTCATCTTAGAGACATCTACAGAATTTCGTCCTTCATACGTAGCGATTACCTCCTGTACGACATTCTTCTTTTTATCCTTCTTCAATCGAATTAGTTTAGGACTTGATCCGGTATCAATGTATACGAGTAGGTTATAAGAGTTATCATCTACAGACTGCATTCCCTCTGTCATTTCCGCCAAATCCTCTGTGGCAAAGCTGCGAAGAGAATTGTCACCTGCTATATAAACAAGAACTGTACGCATCTGGACTCCTCTTTCATCATCGTCATTATGACAAGCGATTACCAGCATAGCCAAACACACAAACAAGGAGAATATTTTTATCTTTTTCATTAGATTTCAAGTTTATTACGAGGCAAAGATAAAAAAATAAGAGATGCAAAGCTGCATCTCTTATTATATTAACAATTTAACTATTGCTTATTATTCTTCCGGTTTCGTAAAGTGGAATTTATCAGAATCAATCCGCGACACCGTCATTCTATTATTTTTCTTGTATTTATTCAGAATCTTCGTTGCTTCTTTTTCTAATTTCTTCTTGTTTTCCGAGAAGTAAATCATACATGTACTATTCTGTTGCAACTGGTTATCCTCCAGATAATTCTTCAACTGATAACTATACAACTCACGGTGAGACAAGAAGCCTTCCTTGCTAACCTTCGCACTATCTAGTATCTGAATGTCCGTGAAATAGACTACTGTATCCGTAAATGAGGCAGAAATTCCAAAAGCATAAACCGGTTTAGAGTGGTCTTTTTTCAAGGAAAAAGCGGAGCACATGGTAAACACAAGTGCAATTGCAAATAGTATTTTTACGTATTTCATATCATATAATTTTTAACCTTGCAAAGGTAACAAAAAAGAGGAGATTACCTCTATTTATCTCAAATAAATAGCATTTCTTAGTCATAGACCCATAGCAGGACTGGTTTCTTTTCCGCTTTGAGCAACCCGTCAACTTTCCTCATCACTTCATCGGATATTACAGGACACCCTTGACTGATTCCTAACGGAAGATGCAAAGGATACACCTCTGTTTCCGGCAACGGAGTATAAGAATGCAACACGATATACCGCTTGAAAGCATTATCATTCGTCGCTTCCAATCCATGTAATTTATAATGAATATTGATTCCCCACTTGCTATACGACCGGATATCCACCTTGTATTTCCCCAAAGAAGAGCAATAACTACCTTCCACATTGCTGAATACAGGCTTGGACACAGTGCTATTTTTCCCATATCCATGAGCACAGAGACTGGCATACTTCACGGAATCTCCTTTGAAATCCCATACAAAGAAACGCCTTTTACCAGAATGAATACTGAAATCTACCAGAAAGCAATAATTCGTATTATATCCGTTCTTATCACAATAAGCCTTTCCCGCCTGTGCTTTTTCCCGCAAACGCTGCTCTACTTTAGCAGGCACCGAATCAGAAGAGGATACCGCACATCTTGCATACGCCACCAGCCCTGCTCCCAAAGCAATAAGAACCAATGATATTAAAACTGACTTTTTCATAAAACTCACATAGTATAAGATTGAATTATAGAATGGGGCTTATGTAAAAAGTCGCATAAGTACATTCTTCTATATGAAAAGTGCGACTTATGCGACTCAAATTCTTTTTTCTTTCAGAAACTGATATTCCTTACTTATCCCAAGTAAGATTTGAGCAATTTACTACGATTACTTTGTCTAAGTCTTCTAATTGCTTTTTCTTTAATCTGACGAACGCGCTCACGTGTGAGG
>OJQR01001107.1_pt1 | contig 13100 bp, 9 predicted proteins | sample 1599011 | NCBI WGS metagenome assembly OJQR01 (sample SAMN03922456, study PRJEB24848) | human gut metagenome | isolation source: stool sample | host: Homo sapiens | place: Germany | collected 2009-11 | reverse complement strand
AGCAGAGCCTCTGGGCGTGATTGCGGCGGTGATCCCCACCACCAACCCCACCTCCACCGCCATCTTTAAGGTGCTGCTGGCCCTGAAGACCCGCAACGGCATCATCATCAGCCCCCACCCCCGGGCCAAGGGATGCACTGTCTCCGCCGCCAGGCTGGTGCTGGAGGCGGCGGTGGCCGCCGGCGCGCCGGAGGGCATCGTGGGATGGATCGACGTGCCCAGCCTGGAGCTCACCGGCCTGCTGATGGCGGAGGTGGACCTGATCCTGGCCACCGGCGGACCAGGCATGGTGAAGGCGGCCTATTCTTCCGGCAAGCCCGCCGTGGGCGTGGGCGCTGGCAACGTCCCCGCCATCATCGACAGCTCCTCCGATGTGGCCCTGGCGGTCAGCTCGGTGATCCACTCCAAGACCTTTGACAACGGCATGGTGTGCGCCTCGGAGCAGAGCGTCATCGTCCTGGACCCCATCTACGACCAGGTGAAGGCGGAGTTTGCCGCCCGGGGCTGCTACTTCCTGAAAGGAGAGGAGACGGACAGGGTCCGAAAGACCATCCTCATCGACGGCTCCCTGAACAATCAGATCGTGGGCCAGAGCGCCCACCGCATCGGCGAACTGGCCGGCATTCAGACGCCTGAGACCGCCAAGATCCTCATCGGCGAGGTGGACAACGTGGAGCCCTCTGAGGAGTTCGCTCACGAGAAGCTCTCCCCCGTGCTGGCCATGTACCGGGCCAAGGACTTTGACGACGCGCTGGACAAGGCCGACCGCCTGGTGGCCGACGGCGGCTACGGCCACACTGCCTCCATCTACCTCAATGCGGTGACTCAGCGGGAGAAGCTGGACCGCTTCGCCCAGCGGATGAAGACCTGCCGCATCCTGGTGAACACCCCCTCCTCCCAGGGAGGCATCGGCGACCTGTACAACTTCAAGCTGGCCCCATCCCTGACTCTGGGCTGCGGCTCCTGGGGCGGCAACTCCGTGTCGGAGAACGTGGGCGTCAAGCATCTGCTGAATATCAAGACCGTGGCGGAGAGGAGAGAGAACATGCTCTGGTTCCGGGCACCTCAGAAGGTGTATTTCAAGAAGGGCTGCCTGCCCGTGGCCCTGCGGGAGCTGCGGGAGGTGATGGACAAGAAGAGGGCGTTCATTGTCACCGACCAGTTCCTGTACGCAAACGGTTATGCTAAGCCGGTCACCGACCAGCTGGACCAGATGGGCATCGCCTATGACGTGTTCTATGACGTGGCTCCCGACCCCACCCTGGCCTGTGCCAAGACGGGCGCGGAGCGGATGCGGGCCTTCGGACCTGACTGCATCATCGCCATCGGCGGCGGCTCTGCCATGGACGCGGGCAAGATCATGTGGGTGATGTACGAGCACCCCGAGGCCGATTTCATGGACATGGCCATGCGATTCATGGACATCCGCAAGCGGGTGTACACTTTCCCCAAGATGGGGGAGAAGGCCGCCTTCATCGCCGTCCCCACCTCCGCCGGCACCGGCTCTGAGGTGACCCCCTTTGCCGTCATCACCGACGAGCGCTCCGGGGTGAAGTACCCCCTGGCGGACTATGAGCTGATGCCCACCATGGCCATCGTGGACGCGGACATGATGATGAACGCCCCCAAGGGGCTCACCGCCGCTTCGGGCATCGACGCTGTCACCCACGCCCTGGAGGCCTACGCCTCTATGATGGCCACCGACTACACCGACGGCATCGCCCTGCGGGCCCTCCAGATGATCTTCACTTACCTGCCCCGGGCCTATGACAACGGCCCCAGCGACCCGGAGGCCCGGGAGAAGATGGCCAATGCCGCCACGATGGCGGGCATGGCCTTCGCCAATGCCTTTTTGGGAGTGTGCCACTCCATGGCCCACAAGCTGGGTGCCTTCCACCACCTGCCCCACGGAGTGGCCAACGCCCTGATGATCTGCCACGTGCTCCGGTTCAACGCCGCTCAGGTCCCGGCCAAGATGGGCACCTTCCCCCAGTATGACCACCCCCACACCCTGGAGCGCTATGCCCAGGTGGCGGACGCCTTGGGCGTCCGGGGCGGGAACGACCAGGAGAAGCTGGATAACCTGTGTGCCGCCATCGAGGAGCTGAAGGCGCGGGTGGGCATCAAGGCCACCATCCGGGACTACGGCGTGGACGAGACGTATTTCCTGGACCACCTGAATGAGATGGTGGAGCAGGCATTCGACGACCAGTGTACCGGCGCCAACCCCCGCTACCCCCTGATGAGTGAGATCAAGGAGATGTACCTGAAGGCCTATTACGGAGAATAAGAAGACAGAAAGGCCGCCCGGCTCACGCCGGGCGGCCTTTCTGTCCAAAAAGCGGAGAAGCCACGTTCCTGAAAAAGGCACAGTCCAGGAGGCCGCTTCCCCCTTTGGTACTGTGCCGGAGGGATCAGCGGTTCCGGGTGCGCCAATACATGAGGGAGTGGAAGCTCACCACCAGCACCCAGCCCAGGCCGGTGGCCAGGGCCACGCCGGACAGGCCCATGGGGCGTATCAGGGCGTAGGAGAGGATGACCCGGGCGGAGATCTGGATGATAGTGCCGTAGACGGGGACGGTCACCTGTCCCCGGCCCCGGAAGTAGCCCACGAAGGTGTTTCCCAGGAAGCAGAGGATGTAAAAGCACCCCACCATCCGCAGGTAAGCCACACCATTGGTCTGGGTGAAGGAGGAGGTCTCCCCCGCCAGCAGGGCGATGGCGGCGGGGGCGGCAGCGTACAGCAGCACAGACATCACTGCGCCCAGGGCCAGCATCATGAGAAAGCTGGTACGGAACCCCTCCCGCACCCGCCGCTCCTCCCCGGCTCCGGTATTCTGGGCGGTGAAGACAGAGACGGCCTGGGCCCCGCTGTCCCCGAAGGAGTTAGCGAAGCCCTCGATGCGGGTAGTGGCGGTGTAGGCGGAGATCATGGGGGTCCCCATGGAGTTCACCGCCCCCTGGACCAGCAGCTTGCCGATGTAGAGGCTGGACTGGTGCAGGGCGGACACCGCCCCATAGCTCACCGTCCGGCGGAGCAGGCCCCGGTCCAGCCGCCGGTCCTCCCGGCGGAACAGGAGCTGGGGATAGCGCCGGGCCAGATAGAGCAGGCACAGCGCCACGGAGAGCAGCTGGGCCAGCACCGTGGCCCAGGCCGCCCCGGCGATGCCCATGCCCAGCCGGGCCACGAACAGCAGATCCAGAGCCAGATTGGCGGCCATAGCCGCCAGCAGGGCCAGCAGGGCGGAGCGGGTGTCTCCCACAGAGCGCAGGGCGGCGGCGCACAGGTTGTAAAAGAAGGTGGCCAGCAGGCCGCCGAAGATGACCACCAGATAGTCCGCGGCCAGCCGGGCCACGTCCTCCGGGGTCTGCATCAGGGTCAGCAGGGGCCGCAGCAGGAGCAGGGCGGCCAGGCTCAGCACCAGGGTGAACAGGCCGCCGAAGACAGAGGCCAGAAACCCCTCCTGCCGGAAGCCGGCCAGATCCCGGCTGCCATACTGCTGGGCAAAGAGGACGGAGATGCCTGTGCAGCAGCCGCTGAGGAGAAAAAGGAACAGGTTCATCACCGTCCCCGCCACCCCGATGGCGGCAAAGGCGGTCTCCCCGGCGAAGCGGCCGATGACCATGGCGTCTATGGTGTTGTACAGCTGCTGGAGGATGTTCCCAAAAATCAGGGGGAGGGCCAGCGACACCAGCTGGGGCGGGATGGAGCCCCGGGTCAGGGCGGCGGTCTCCACAGCGTGTCACCTCACAGTTTCATCAGGTGAGATCAGGATAGCACAGGGAGAAACAGTTGTAAAATAATTGTTTTCTCCCTATAATATATAAAAAAGTTGTATTTTGGGGTGAGACAGGTGACAGAGCTGGACACCCTGCGGGCGGAACTGGCCCAGGTCGAGGGCATCGAGCTGTGCTGAGGGCTCAGGGGGCCAGGTAGAACTCCAGGGCCTCCCGGACCACCAGCTGGGGCATGCCGGGGCCGGACAGGCTGTGGTCCCCGCCGGGCACTTGGATGAGACGGGCGCCGAAGGTCTGGGCAAAGCGCCGGGCCGCCTCCGGCGAGGCGGTCTGGTCCTCATCCCCGTGGATCATACAGACCCGCTCCTCCCCGGAGCGGTACAGTTGAAAGAGGTCGTGGGCATCCAGATCCGCCAGGAAGGCAGGGGTCAGCTTCAGGGGGCGGACGTAGCCCTGGTCCAGCATGAGGAAGCCCTGCCGCGCCAGCTCCTCCGCCTGCTCCGGCGTGGGGGTATGGAAAAGCAGGGGCATCTCCACCGCCGCGCTGCGCAGGAAGGACCGCGTCCCCCGGTGGGGGCGGGTGGACAGGTAGATCAGATTCAGGTAGGCCCCGAAGCTGGAGGAGAAATAGACCACCCGGGCCCCGGGGGCCAGCTCCAGGGCCCGGGCCTCTGCCCGGGCCAGGTCGTCCAGGCAGTGGCGGATGCTCAGAGCGTCCCCGTCCACCGGGCTGTCCCCGTGAGCGGGGAGGTCCAGTGCCAGGGTGCCGATGCCGTGCCGGGGGAGCTCCCCGGCCAGCAGCTGGGCGGTGGGGCTGTCCTTGCTGCTGCCGAAGCCGTGGGTGATGAGGCAGACCATGGACTCGCCGCCCTGGATGGTGTGCCGGCAGGGGATGTCATATCCGTTGAGTCCGGAGAGAAGTTCCTGTGTCATAAGCGCTCCTTTCAAAGGGCGAGGGCCCCTTTTTCTGCTGCACTGCCAAAAGCTGATTTGAAAATACCACAGCAAAATGACCAGGCGGGCAACCGACGGTCAAACTGGCAGTTATCATTCTGTTTTTATCTGAATTGTATCGTTTAGAAATACCAATTCTCCTGATTCAATGAGTTCATCTTGCATATAAGCGCGCTTTTCAACAATAAGAGAATCCTCTTGCATATTAAGAACATAGTCAAAATTGCCTCTGTCTGAAAGTTCATAACTTGCGCCGCCGGCATAGTCGTAAATTATGATTCGATCATCGATGATTCCGGAACCAAAACTTATGGTTGAACAAAGCTCTGGATTGCCATCACCTGTTAAATCATAGAAATAAACGCTCCAAATTGGCATTCCATCATAGAGCGGAACTGTTGTCCCGTCTGCGACAGCCTCTAATCGCTCTGGATGCCAGCGAAAAGTAACTCCTGAAAATTCGTCCAAATCATACTCTTTAACGCCATCCCAAGCCATTTCATCCCCATTAAGGCAATCAAACCATTTGATGACATTGTTAGAGTTCAAAGGTTCACTGCTCTCAGATACAGGTACTTCCTTACAACCTGCCAATAGCAGAAAAAGCGCAAAGAAAAGCATGATTGAAACTGCCTTTTTCATTGCCGCTCCCCTCCCTGATTTGAATTTATTCCTCTGAATTATACCACGGTCAACTCTATCACTTCAACATGCAATGAGCGAGATTGCCAGCGTCCAAATTCAGTGGGACTTAAAATAAATTCCCAATTCCACCTTGAGTTCCTGTGGCTATGGAGCCATTTGAGACACAAGGCTTAGCCACAAAAAATGAAAAATAAGAAGGAGAGGCGGGACCCGCCGTTGTCAGCCAGGACAGACTCTGCTAGAATAGGAGAGAGACCGACCGGGGCTCTCTGGAGAGGAGGAATGGAGATGGAGGGATGGGACCTGCGGGCGCTGGCGGTGCTGGAGCGGCTGAACGCTGCGGGACACCGGGCCGTCCTGGTGGGAGGCTGCGTCCGGGACAGGCTGATGGGCCGGACGCCCCACGACTATGACGCGGCCACCTCCGCCCGGCCGGAGCAGATCCGGGAGGCCTGTGCCCCCATGCGGGTGGTGGAGACCGGCGTGCGGCACGGGACGGTCACCGTTCTGTCCGGCGGCCTGCCGGTGGAGGTGACCACCTTCCGCCGGGAGGGGCGGTACACCGACCACCGCCGCCCGGACCGGGTGGAGTTCACGGGGGATCTGGGGGAGGATCTGGCCCGCCGGGACTTCACCATAAACGCTATGGCCTGGGAGCCCTCCGGCCTGACTGACCCCTTCGGAGGCCGGGCCGACCTGGCGGCGGGGGTCATCCGCTGCGTGGGGGAGCCGGAGCGCCGCTTCGGCGAGGACGCCCTGCGTCTGCTGCGTGCTCTGCGGTTCGCTGCCCAACTGGACTTCCGGATGGAGGAGGGGACGGCCGCCGGCGTGCGTGCCTGCGCCCCCCAGCTGGCCTGCGTCTCCCGGGAGCGGGTGGCGGAGGAGCTGAAGCGGCTGGTCTGCGGCCCGGCGGCGGGTCGGGTGCTGCTGGACTGCCCGGAGGTCCTCACCAGGCAGGTGCTGCCCGAGCTGGCTCCCGCCGTGGGCTTTGACCAGCGCAATCCCCACCACAGCTACGACGTCTACACCCACTGTGTCCGGGCTCTGGAGCGGGTCCCGGCGGAGCCGGGGCTGCGGCTGGCGGCCCTGCTCCACGACGTGGGGAAGCCGGGGTGCTGTACCGTGGACCGGGAGGGGGTGGGCCACTTTTACGGACACGCCGCCGCCGGGGCGGAGCTGGCGGACGCCTGCCTGCGCCGCCTGCGGCTGGACAATGCCCTGCGGGAGCGGGTGGTCACCCTGATCCGGCGCCACGACCTCCAGCTGGAGCCGGAGCCCCGGCTGGTGAAGCGGTGGCTGGGGCGGCTGGGGCCGGAGCTCTTCTTCCAGTGGACCGCCCTGGCCAAAGCGGACGCCGGGGCCAAATTTCCAGACCGGGCTCCGGGGGCAGCCCGCTGGGAGCAGGTGGAGGCATTGGCAAGACAGATCCTGGCCGAGAGGCCCTGCCTCACCCTGCGGGACCTGGAGGCGGACGGAAACGACGCCCTGGCCCGGGGCCTGCGGGGGCCCGCGGTGGGCCGGGCGCTGGCCGCCCTGCTGGAAGAGGTGATGGAGGGCCGTCTCCCCAACCACCGGGCCGAGCTGATGGCTGAGCTGGACCGTTTGGCGGGGAGGGAGCGCTGAGCGCTCCGCCGCCCGCTGGGGGCACAAAACAGGACCGGGGGACAGCGCGGGCTGTCCCCCGGGGCATTTATCCCAGCATCACATCCAGCAGCATCATCACCAGGAAGCCGCACATGACGCTGGCGGTGCCCACATGGGAGTGCTCCCCCAGGTGGGCCTCCGGGATCAGTTCCTCCACCACCACATAGATCATGGCCCCCGCGGCGAAGGAAAGGACCCAGGGCATCACCAGGGAGACGCTGCCCGCCACCAGTACAGTGAGCAGGCCGAAGATGGGCTCTACCACGCCGGACAGGGCGCCCGCAGCGAAGGCCCTGCCGGTGCCCACGCCGTCGGACCGGAGGGGGAGGGAGATGGCGGCCCCCTCCGGGAAGTTCTGGAGCCCCATCCCGATAGCCAGGGCCACTGCACCGGCCAGGGCGCCGCTGCCGGTGTCCTGGGCGGCCATGGAGAAGGCCAGCCCCACCGCCATCCCCTCCGGGATGTTGTGCAGGGTGACGGCCAGTACGATCATGGTGGTGCGGCTCAGATGGGCGGGCAGCCCTTCCGGATCGCTGCTGCCGATGTGGAGATGGGGGGTGAGCCGGTCCAGGACCATGAGGAAAGCCCCGCCCAGCAGGAACCCGCCGCCCACCGGAAGGGCGGGGGACTGCCCCATCTCCTCCGCCATTTCCATAGAGGGGATGAGCAGGGACCAGACAGAGGCAGCCACCATCACGCCAGCTGCGAAGCCCAGAAAGATCTTCTGGGTGGCGGGTTTCAGGTCCTCCCGGAAGAAAAACACCATGGCGGCTCCCAGCACGGTGGCCAGACAGGTAAAGCCGGTGCCGATGGCGGCAAAGGTAAGTTCTCGGATCAGCATAGCGACCTCCTGCCCCAGGGACTGGGGCACGTTCAGTTTATGTAGAGCGGGGCCATTCTATTTGGGCGTCCCCGCTCCTGGGGCGGGTCAGAACAGAAACCCGGGCTCCAGGCCGGGCAGGAGCTCCAGCTCTCGGAACATCCCGGCAGTGAGGGCCTCAAACTCCGCCGGGTCCGCCGCCTTGCGCAGCTTTTTGGCATAGCTTTCCGGGTCACGGAAGAGGTGGATGAGATAGGACCAGAGCTCCTTCATCCGCAGCATGGCGTTGCGCCGGCTGCCGAAGTCACGGGCATAGCCCTCATAGAGGGCGTCGTGGAACGCGCGGAGGGTGTCCCGGTCCGCGCCGGGCCCGCCCTTGGCCTTGGAGGCCAGCGCCGGGTCGGCCACCAGCCCCCTGCCCATCATCAGACCTGCGCCGGGGAAGCGGACAGAGAAAGCTCGGCAGTCCGCCGCTGTCACCAGGTCTCCGTTGTAGCACAGGGGGGTGCGGCTGGCGGCCAGGATGGCGGGGAACAGCTCCGGCCGGGCGGGGCGGCGGTACAGGTCCTCCCGCACCCGGGTGTGGACAATGAGCTGGGCGATGGGATACTTGTTGTAGATGTCCAGGATGGGCCAGAACTCCTCTGGGTCCTGGATACCCAGACGGGTCTTGACAGAGACGGCAGTGGGGGAGGCGGAGAAGATGTCCTCCAGCAGGTGGTCCAGTTCCTCCGGCCGCCCCAGCATCCCGGCCCCCTTCCCCTTGGCGGTGACGGTGCCGGAGGGGCAGCCCAGGTTCAGGTTGACCTCCCGGTAGCCCATCCGGGCCAGCTCACCTGCCGCCCAGAGAAAGTCCGCCCCGCTCCGGGTGAGCAGCTGGGGCACCGCATCCAGGTCCCCGTCTTGCTCCGGCAGGATGTCCCGCAGCTCCCGGCGGGTGAACACGTGGTGCTGGCTGGGGGAGAGAAAGGGCATGAAATACCGGTCCACCCCCGGGAAGAACCGGCGGTGGGTCCGGCGGAACAGGGCTCCTGTGATCCCCTCCATGGGGGCGAAAAAGCAGCGCATAGCCTGCAATTACAGACCCGCCGCAGCCAGCAGGGCCTGAGCATCTCTCTCATCAGGGCGGGTGCGGACCGCGTCGAAGTTCTTCAGCAGAAGCTCTGCCTGTCCGGCGGAGACGGGGTCCTGAAGCATGGCCTCATAGCGGCGGCGCACTCCCTCTCCCATGCGCCCAGGACACATGTACCAGCCAATCACGGTGCAGTTCTGGGGGAGTTCACCCTCAAGGCGGCGGATGATCTGAGAAAAATACGCCTGATCCGCACCAAAGCCGGCGGTGCCGAAGAGAAAGATCTGCTTGCCTGCCAGTGAGGGGAGAACAGCCCGCAGACGGTCGGAGCAGGTGCCCTTGTCCGTCCAGAAACCCAGATAGACCAGCTCGGCTTTCGAGCAGTCCAGGGACCCGACTGGACCGCATGGGACGTTGGGCAGGGCATGGGAGAGGGCTTTGGCCAGATATTCTGTGTTTCCTGTGGCGCTGTCATATAAAATGATCTGCTTCATCATCGGGCTCCTTTTTATTCTAAGCAATAGGGACTGATCCTCATGGTGATTATAGCATCCCGGCGGGGCTCTTGTCGACAGCAAGAGAAGGAAAATCATAGCGGTAGGGAGGGAAAATGTTCATGGTAAAATCTTCACAAAATGAAGGAGGCCAAAAATTAAAATTTCATAAATATGCAAGGTATGTTTTGACTTTTGGACAAAAACACAGTAAAATAAAAAGGGGGCTTCTGCCCGATTTTCCGCGGCACGGGGTGGCCGCCCCCAGAATATTAGGATGACAAAACGCAGGAAAAGGAGAATAGAATGATGAAGACAGGTTTGCGGCGCCTGTTGGCGCTGGCCCTGGGAGCGGGGCTGCTGACCGCGAACACCTACGCGGCCGCCACTACATTCACCGATGTGCCCACCACCTACTGGGGCTATTATTACATTGACCGGGCCGCCACAGAGGGGCTGGTGTCCGGCATCGGAGACAACCAGTATGGACCGGAGCAGACCCTGTCCAACGCCCAGTTCGTCACCATGATCTGCAACATGTTCTATAAGACGGCGGTGGCCGCCAACCAGAACAGCTCCGGCCAGTGGTGGTATCCCTACATGGCCGCAGCTTACTCGGCGGGCATCCTGAGCAACACCACTGTTGCCCAGCGCCGCGCCGCCGCCGGCGGCTGGACCGAGGCCATGGTGAACGCAGAGATCAGCCGCTATGACATGGCCCAGATCATGGTCAACGTGGCCGGCTCCAAGGGGTGGGAGAACCCCAGCGCACTGGATCTGATGGCCGCCCGGATCAGCATCAAGGACTGGAGCACCATCCCCAGCAATTACCAGAATGCGGTGGCCGGGGCTTATGCCAGGAAGCTGCTCAGCGGCGATGAGAACGGTAACTTCAACGGCGCCGCCAGCACCACCCGTGCCCAGGCAGCTGTGGTGCTCTGCTCCCTGTATGACGCCTCCACCACCATCCAGGTGCCCACCTACGTCAACTCCAACCGGCTGGTGAGCGGCAAGACCCCCTCCGAGTCCAACGTGTATGACGACTTGGTGGCCCTGAAGAGCGACTATCCCGAGAACTACCTGTGGGATATGACCCGCAGCTACACCTCCAAGGAACTGGGCACCGCCACCGGCGTGGAGGCCTTTGCCTACATGCTCAGCGACAAGGTGTTCGGCGCCATGGCCGCCAGCAAGCTGAAGGACCCCGCGGACCTGCGGGTGGGCGACGTGGTCAGCTTCGACTCCGGCAGCGACTTCGGCGTGGTGGTCTCTGTGGACCGGAATGACTTCACCTATGTCACCTGTGACAACAGCGGCTGGATCACCTGGAAGGAGACCGCGGACCTGGACGACCTGGACAGCAGGGATACTGTCTACACCCGCTATCTCACCAAGGCCTCCGGCGACGACACCCTGAGCAACGGAGAAAAGGCCACTGAGTCCAACGTGGAGGACCTTCTGGACGACCTGATGGACGACTATGAAGACGGCGACGACTGGGATATGAGCGACCGCTACACCTCCAACGTGTTCGGCTCCGCCAAGGGCGACGAGGCCTTTGCTTACACCATCAGCGACGAGATCTTTGACGAGCTGGATTACAAGAGCGTGAAATATGCCGAGGACCTGCGAGCAGGCGACGTGATCTATGACAGCTGGAATGAGCTGTGGGGTGTCGTGGTGGATGTGGACACCAAGAACGAAGTCTGCACCTACGGCAGCATTGATTCCAAGGACAGGATCGCATGGGATTTCGAGGCTGATTTCGATGACCTGGACGAGATGTACACCCGCTATCCCAGCAGCTCTTCTTCATCCTCTGACGATGAACTGACCAACGGGGACAGTATTACCGAGTCTCATGTGGAAGATTATCTGTGGGAGTTTGAGGACGACAGGGATTATGGCGATGGAGAATACTGGGATGACGATGATGAAGACTTTGCCTGGAGCCTGAGTAATGAAATCTTCGGTGATTTGGATGATACCCGACACAGGGACTCCGATGAGCTGAAGATTGGTGATATCGTGGAGTTGGACGATGGCAGTTATGGCGTGGTCATTGGCATCAGCAAGAGTGATTTCGATTATGTGGGCCTCTATTCCGACGGCGAGATTTGTTGGGACTTTTACGCAGATTTTGATGACATTGATTATATTTATACCCGTTATCCCGATAGCACCTCTTCTGACGACACCTTGAGCAATGGAAAAAAGGTTAATGAGAGCAATGTAGAGGCCCTTTTGGAAAAGAAGCTGAAGGATATCGACTCCTGGGACATGAAGGAATACTATGATTCCAAAGTGTTTGGAGATGATCTGTCTGGAGCCGAGGGGTTTGCCTGGATGCTCAGTGATAAAGTATTTGGAAATTTGGACTATGAGCGTTTGAGCGACAAAAAGGAGCTCCAGGCAGGGGATGTGATCGAGTTCAAAGACGATGATTCCTATGGTGTCGTGACGGATTCGCAGGGAGATAGTGACTACGATTTCTTTTATGTGACTGTAAACAGTAAAGGAAGAATTCAGGAAGACCAAGGGGCAGATTACGAAGATATTTACCGCGTCTACACCCGCTACCCCGACTGATACGCGAACGACAGACCTGACCTCACAGGCGCGCGGCTCAAAAAGCCGCGCGCCTGTTTCATCTCCTTCCCGTCCATCTTCACGCCCCATCTCAGGGGCGTCCCTCCACACGGGCCAATAGGCCGGGCGAGCCTGGGACCTGCCCCTGCATGGAAGCTGGGAACAAATATACCCCGCATGGCGCGCATGCCCTGATCCCAATGTAGGGGCGGGCTGGCCCCGCCGGCCCCAAAGGTATCCCGCCCTGTCACCAGCTTTCCTCAAAAAAGAGGTATATTTTTTCCCAAAAAGCTGGTAGAATAAACCGAAAACATACACAAGGAGTGAGCTTATGGTCCATCTTTACTGCGGAGAGGGCAAGGGTAAGACCACTGCCGCCATGGGGCTGGCCCTGCGGATGGCGGGCCGGGGAAAGCGGGTGGTGGTGGCCCAGTTCCTAAAGGGGGCGGACAGCGGCGAGCGTTATGCCCTGGCCATGCTGCCTCAGGTCACCCTGCTCCCCCTGCCGGAGCGGGTGAAATTCTCCTTTCAGCTCACCCCGGAGGAGCGGGAGGCGGAGCAGGCCCGCTATCTGGCCTTGGCGGAGCAGGCCCGGACACTGGGGGCACAGCCGGACTGCGGACTGCTGGTGCTGGACGAGGTCTGTGCTGCGGTGAACACCGGCCTGCTCCCACTGGAAGAGGTGATCTCCTGCCTGGACCGTGCGGCGGGGGAGGTGGTCCTCACCGGGCGGGACCCCGACCCGGCCCTGGTGGGACGGGCGGACTACATCACTGAGATGGGCAAGCTGCGCCATCCCTTTGACCTGGGGACGGCGGCCCGGCCTGGGGTGGAGTACTGAGGGCAACATCGCCATAAATGTGAAAAAATCGTGAAAAACTCCCGCCGGACAGTTGCAATATTTCGTGCAAATAGGTATAATATTTCCGCGACTGTCAAAGGAGGCCTGTGGGGGCCCCCGGAGGGCGGCGGCGACTTGGGCTTGTTTGAGACATGCCGGTACGTCCGGTGCCGCCGTGTTTCAGACAAGCCCCAGGATTGAAGAAAGGAATGAAGTAAATGGCAACAAAGTATGTGTACCTCTTCTCTGAGGGCAACGCCAACATGCGTGAGCTGCTGGGCGGCAAGGGCGCCAACCTGGCCG
>OJQR01001101.1_pt1 | contig 13155 bp, 9 predicted proteins | sample 1599011 | NCBI WGS metagenome assembly OJQR01 (sample SAMN03922456, study PRJEB24848) | human gut metagenome | isolation source: stool sample | host: Homo sapiens | place: Germany | collected 2009-11 | reverse complement strand
CAGGATAAAAGAAAAAGGAGTGTTTGATGTGAAAAAGACGTTGGCAATGGTATTAGCACTTGTGATGATGTTTACCCTGCTGACAGGCTGCGGCGGTGGAGGCGGTGATTCCGGCGGAGACGGCACCGGCGCGGAATACACCTGGCGCATGGCGCTGAACGGCAGTGCCCCCGGCGAGCTGGGCTATGATATGGCCACGTTCTTCAAGGAGAAGGTAGAGGAGCTCACATCCGGCCGCGTCTCCATTGAATTCTACGGCGGCAACAGCCTGGGTTCCACCACTGAGGTGCTGGAGGGCATGGCTGCCGGCGTAGCGGACATCACCTGCGAGTCCGTGGGCACGCTGGCTCCCTTCACAAATCTGGCAAATATCGACATCATGCCGTACATCTACAACGGTTACGACCACTTCCAGGCGGTCTGGGGCGGCGAGCTGGGCCAGGAGATTCTAGACACCGTGGGCAATGACTCCGGCTTCAAGCTGATGGGCGCCGGTTACCGTGGTGCCCGGATCGTGACCGCCACCAAGGAGATGAAGACCGTGGAGGACTTCGCCGGCTTCAAGCTCCGCAGCCCCAATCTGGAGGGCTACATCAAGGTTTGGGAGTGGATGGGCTCCGCCCCGACTCCCCTGGCTATGGGCGAGACCTACACGGCTTTGCAGCAGGGCACCGTGGATGGGCAGGAGAACTCCATCCTGGACTCCCAGAGCTATTCCTTCCAGGAGGTCTGCCCCTACTGGATTCTGACCAACCATGTATACAGCGCCAACACCATCATCATGGATAAGGCGTACTTTGAATCCCTGCCGGAGGACATCCAGTCCGCGCTGGAGGAGGCTGCCGTCTATGCCGGCGAGCAGATCGGTCAGGAGGTGCTGGAGCGGGAGGATGCCGCCAAGGAAGAGCTGACCGCGGAAGGCGTCACCTTTGTGGATGTGGACAACGCCGCCTTTACCGAGCATTTCAGCGGCTATGCGGAGGCCAACTTCCCCGATCTGGCCGACTGGTGCAACCAGATCCGTGCACTGGCTCCCAATGCCTGACAACCGCCACGAAGGACATAGCGAGGTGTCAAACATGCTGAGAGGATATTCCAAATTCCTAGATGTCCTGGAGAAGGTCGAGAAAGCGATCCTGGCTGTCACCGTAGGGATTATGGTCATCATCATCGCCTACCAGGTCATCATGCGGTACATCTTTGCCCACGCCAACTCCTGGAGCGAGGAGCTGGCCCGGTATCTGTTCATCTACGACGTGATGATCGGTGCAGCCATTGCCATCCGCCGCAACAGCCATCTGCAGATCGACATTCTCATCAATCTGATGAAGCCGAAGGTGCGGACCATCCTCACCATCATCGCCACTCTGGCCGGCATGGTGTTCATGGTATTCCTGCTGTCCTACTCCATCACCCTGGTGCAGACCGGCGCCCGCACCATGTCTGCGGGGCTTGGGATCCCCATGTCCATCCCCTATTCCTGTATGCCCGTCGGCATCGTGCTGATGCTCCTGACTTCCATTGAGGTCCTCTTCAAGAACATCTCTGCCCTGCGCGGGGCCGGAAAGGAGGCCCAGGTATGAACGCCGGCCTGTTAATCATCATTCTGCTGCTGGGTCTCGCCCTCCTGGGATTCCCCATCTACATCGCCCTGGGCATCGGCGCCCTGGCGGCCCTGAACCTGGCGGACCTGCCCCTGATTGTGCTGCCTCAGAGAATGTTCGCGGGCATGAACGGCAGCGCCCTGCTGGCCATCCCCTTCTTCATTCTGGCGGGCAATATCATGTCCCGCAGTATTACAGGAAAACTGATTGACATTTGTAATGCCATTATAGGACACATCAAGGGCAGCCTGTCCCTGGTGACCATTCTGGCCTCCGCCCTGTTCGGCGCTATCTCCGGCTCCGGCGTGGCCACCGCCTCCGCCATCGGCGGCATCACCATCCCCGCCATGAAGCGGGAGGGCTATCCCGCCCCCTTCGCCGTGGGCGTAGCGTCCATCTCCTCCATCCTGGGTCCCATCATTCCGCCGTCCATTGTGCTGATCGTGTACGCCAGCATCACCAATGTGTCCGTGGCGGAGCTGTTCCTGGGCTCCGTGTTGCCGGGCATCATTCTGGCGGTGGCTCTGATTGCCTACGGCCTGTATTACGGCCACAAGCACAATCTGCCGGCCCATGAGAAGCCCAACCTGAGGAAGATCGGCGCCTCCGTGCGCAAGGGCATCTGGGCGCTGCTGATGCCCATCATCATCCTGGGCGGCATCTTCGGCGGCATCTTCACCCCCACCGAGGCCTCTGCCGTGGCAGTGGTGTACAGCCTAATCATCAGCCTCTTCGTATACAAGGACATGAGCTTCAAGGAGCTGCCCCAGGTGTTTGTGGAGGGCGCAGTTTCCACCGCCACCATCATGGTGATGGTGGGCCTGTCCTCCGCCTCCAGCTATGTAATCACCACCTCCGGCCTGCCCCAGCAGCTGGTCTCCTTCTTCAGCTCCATCACAAACAGCCCCGTCGTCATTCTGCTGCTGCTGAACATTCTGTTCCTGATCATCGGTATGCTGATGGAGGCCAATGCGGCTGTGGTGATGATGACCCCGATCCTGCTGCCGCTGTTGAATGCCTTCGGCATCGATCTGCTGCAGTTCGGCATCGTCATGAGCTTCAACCTCTGCATCGGTCTGGTGACGCCGCCGGTGGGCCTGTGTCTGCTGCTGTGCAACCAGACCGGCGAAACCCGGCTGTCTCACTCCCTGAAGGCCATGATGCCCATGCTGCTGATCTCCATTATCGTGTTGTTCCTCATCACCTATGTCTCGCCCCTCACCACCTTGCTTCCCAGCATCATGGCGGGCTGATTGCGAAGAAAGGAAGTCTTGGATATGCAAAAAATCGGATTTTTGGGAATGGGCGTCATGGGACTGCCTATGGCGAAAAACGTGGTGCAGAAGTGCGGGCTGCCCGTGCTGGGCTACGATGTGGTCCAGCAGCAGATGGACGCCTTCCGGGAGGCAGGCGGCATCCCCGTCAGTGACCCGGCAGAAATCTACAAGGCCTGCGACGTGATCCTCCAGATCCTGCCCACCCATCCCATCATCCGCAACAGCGTGGAGCAGGCCATCCAGTACGGCAAGCCCGGCAATGTGATTGTGGACCTGAGCTCCACCGCACCGGACATCATTCTGGAGCTGTACCAGCAGGCCAAGGACGCGGGGATGTTCCTGCTGGACTCCCCGGTCAGCGGCGGCAACCCCATGGCCATCGCCGGGACACTGGCCATTATGACCGGCGGCGACAAAGAGGCCTTTGACAAGGTAAAGCCGGTCCTGGCGTGCATGGGCAGTCCCGTTTACACCGGCGGCCCCGCCAGCGGCAGCGTCACCAAGCTGGTGAACAACATGATCGGCGGCGCCATCCTGGTGGCCATTGCGGAGGGCTATGCCTTCGCGGCCAAGGCGGGCATCGACCTGCAGACCACGTTCGAGGCCACCCGGGGCGGCTTTGCCGGCGGTCCCATGTACGACAACAAGGTGCCCAAGATCATCAAGCGGGACTACACCCCCGGCGCGCGGATCGCCGTCCACCGGAAGGACATCCTGAACGCCAAGCACTATGCCCACAAGCTGGACATCGACACGCCGCTGACAGATGTGGTCCTCCACGTGATGGACTGGATGAACGACAACGGCCACATCGACGAGGACCAGGCGGCGCTGGTCAAGTATTACGAGGACAAGATGGGCGTGAAGGTCGGCCGGGAGGAGACGGCAGACTGACGCTTGTCAGACGATCAATCTCAGAGTGCGCGGGGACCGGATGCCTGTCCGGTCCCCGCGCATTTCTGTAAAGAGGGGCCGCCGGCTTTGCCGGCGGCCCCTCTTTGATTCAGGAGATCAGGTCTGCTCCAAAGGCTCACGCCCCGGCAAGGCACTGCTCCAGCGCATCCAGCGCCTCTCCGGCATCCGCTCCGTCTGCGGTGATCGTGATCCGCGTCCCCGCTCCGATGGACAGGGAGAGCACACCCAGCAGGCTTTTGGCATTGACGTTGTTGTCGCCGTATACGACGCGGACGACGCTGGTAAAGCGGTTGGCAGTCTGGATGAACCGGGCCGCCGTCTGATGGTGCAGGCCGTCAGGGACCTGGACCGTGACTTCTCTCGTGCACAGCATAAGAAGACCTCCTCAGTTTCTCCTTGCCGCGGGCTGTCCGCCCGCTGTGATGGAACAGAATAATTATACCTTCTTTTTCCTGTCCGGGCAAGGGGGTAACGCAAACCCGAGAGCGCCGGGATGGCCCCTGACAGAAGCATGGAGACGTGCCGCATCCGAAGGCACAGCCATCCCGCAGCCTCACGGCCTGCCGCTCCGGGGACCCAGGGGCACCCCGCAGGGCCGCATCAGCTGGAGTGCGCAATGCCCGGCGGCAAAATCCCTGATGCGCCGGGTTCCATCCCAGGGGCTTTTCACAGCCTCCGCATCATTTGACACCCGAAAAAGTCCCATGCCTCGGCTCCCGCCCCCTGCTGCCCCGTAAATAGCATCCGCCTCAGCGCATCTCCCCTACGGCAGCATCTGCTTCCGGTCCAGCTCCTCCAGCCAAGCGGCCGTGTTTGCGAAAATGGTCCGGTAAAAGCCGCTGTCCATGAAATCGTCGAAATCCTCCATCTTCAAAAAGGCGGCGTTCTGGGTGTGGCGGCCGTCGATCTCATCCAGGTGATTCAGCACGCCGTACTCTTCGCCATAGAGGCCGATGAACTGCCAGAACACGGGGAAACGGGAGGTCTTGATGAGGATCTCCTCGATCTCCCAGTCGGACTGCAACCGGCCATCCGTCAGGAACAGCACCAGAATGGGCCTGCGCAGGCCGCCGTAGATCATCATGATGTCCCGCATAGCCTCCGGCTCGTTGTTGTACTGGTAGTTGAGCATGCTCATCCACCGCTCGTATCCGCCGGCCTGAGAGAAGGTGTAGTCCCGGATGTTATCCAGCGTCACCGGCTCCAGCTGGCGGCTCTTCGCAGCAAAGGCCCAGCAGTCCAGGGCGCCGCTGTCTGACAGGGTGGAGGACAGGGCGAAGAACTTGTCGAACATCTGCTGGACCCGGCCCCCGCGGTACAGGTCGAACATGGAGCCGGAGGCATCGGCGCACAGGACCGTCTGAAGGTCCCTCTCCGCTGCCCGGGGCACCTGGGCCAGTGCTGCAAAGGAGGCTTTGTACAACGGCGCCAGGAAGTCCAGGTCCCCTTGGCAGCGGCGGGCCAGCCCCTCCATGCGGGTGCAGACATGGGGCGGCAGGGAGCGCAGGATGTCCCCCACGGAAGGAGGCGGACCGCCGGCGGGCGCGGCCGGCTGCCGGGTTGTCCGGGCAGATACAGCTGTCCGGACAGGCGGCGGAGGCGGCGGGACCGGGTCTGACACCACGCCGCCGAAGCTCTCCACCAGGGCCCGGAGGCCGCCGTTGAAGCCCCGGCCCACGGCGCTGAACTTCCAGTCCCCGTTTTTCCGGTAGAGCTCGCCGGCCACGATGGCTCGCTCCCCGGAGAACTCGTTCCCCGCGTAGGCATACCGGGCCATCTCCTCCCCTCTGACCCACAGACCGATGCTGCCCTGTTCCAGCTCCCGCAGGGTGCGGCCGCCGTCAATGGCGGCAGTGAAGGAGAGCCGCTGGATATGGTCCGGCAGGGCCGCCAGATCCACCTGGAATCGGGCCGTTCCGCCGGATGCTCCCTCAGAGAGGGCCATGGCCCCTTCCGGCGAGCGCCGCTGGTTATAGAAAAGAAAATACCGCTCGTCGGAGAGGCGGCCTGCGCTGTCCAGGCCAAAGCAGGACACGTCGACCGCCAGGGGCCCCTGATGCCGCAGCTCCACCTCCAGGGTCCAGGTCCGGCAGACGGTTTGAATGGAGATCTTCTGTCCCCGCTGCAAATCCAACATGACTTCGGCTCCTCTCCCGTGTTATTTGTGGCCCGCCACCCAGCGGAAGCCGAAGTGGTAATGGGCGTCCACAGCCCGGTGGCTGTTGAAAAACAAGTCCTCCCGCCGGACCTCCAGCCCGCCGTCCCGGCCGGTGAGGCTGGCCAGGACGCAGAACCGTTCGTTGCTGTTGGGGTTGTCGATCTGGACCTCAATATCCGGCGCCCCCTGCTGGCTCAACACCACCCGGGCGTTGGTGGACCGCCAGTTGGGCACGCCCTCATAGATGAAGGCGAAAACCACGGCGAAGTCGATCAGCTCCGGCCGGAAGAAGTCCATGTTTTCGCCGTTGGCGCTGGCGCCGGAGCGGTCGTCCTTGTCCAGCTTGATGTAGGGGGGCTGATCGGCGGCACCGAAGCTGTTGCCCAGGGCCTGGATGACCCCCTGCCGCCCGTCCTTCAGCCGGTACATACAGGCCAGATCCAGGTCGATGCCCCGGCTGAACAGGCCCCGCCGCTGGTCCCAGTTCAGGTTCACGTGGATGCGCCGACGGTTTTTCGTCAGGTCGATCTTGTGGCTCTCTCCGCTCTTCTTCAGGCTGATTTTGGAGAGATTCACCTTCGGCTCCGGCGGAGCAGGTGCCGGGGTCGGCGGGTCAGGCTTGACCTCCTCCCCGCCGAAGTGGGCCAGCAGGGCGGAGAGTCCCCCGTTGAAGCCGCTGTCCACCACGGAAAAGCGCCAAATCCCATCCTTGCGGTACACCTCGCAGAGAATCAGGGCCTTCTCCTGCTGATACCCCGCACCGGTGAAGACATAGGCCGCCCGGTCCAACTCTCCTTCCAGCGTCAGGAGTCCCCGGGCCAGCGCCTGCATGGTGCCGCTCTCCGCCGCCACCGTCACCACCAGCCTCTGCAGGAAGCCCGGAAGGCGGTTCAGGTCCACCGAGAACACCGCGGACTCCCCGGACTGGTGCATGGAGACGGCGCCCTCCGGCGAACTGGTCTGGTTGTAAAAAATAAAATAACGGTCGTCGGACAACTTCCCCGCTCCGTCCACGCCGAAGCAGGTCACGTCCGCCTCGCTCCCCGGCAGGGACACCGTCACGGAGATTCGCAGCTGTCCGCTTCCGGTCAGGTCCGCCAGTTTGCACTTCTGTCCCTTCTGCAGTTCCATGGGATCCCGTCCTTTCTCGCATATCCGTTTCTCCGCCCTGCGGGTTTACCTCCCTATTTTAGTGGATGGCGGCCGCCGAATCAAGAAGTGGATCCGGTTTTTCAACCCAGCGGGCGCAGATCTATCCGGCCGCCGCAGGCCCGCTATGCGTCTCCCCGCAGCAGAAACAGCCGGAGGACCTTCTCAGCCAGCCGGACCTCCCGGGGCGTGCACCGGGCCAGCAGGGCCTCTATGGCGGTCAGATCTGCATCGGGCTGAATCTCCTCTCCCAAAAGGATATACTCCATTGAGAGCTGCGACGTCTTCGATAATTTAATCAGCGTGTCAATGGACATCTGCGAGGTCCCCACCTCGATCTGGCCGTAATAGCCGGCGCTGATATCCGCCAGCTCGGCAAACTCCTCCCGGGTGAGGCCCAGAAGGGTCCTCTGCTGCCGCAGCCGGTGCCCCATGGCGACTCGCTCCTGTTTTGTCATCTGTTTCACGCTCCTTTTAGAATAAGTCTATTCTGGAACGTGTCCATTCAAAATATGCTATAAGATATTGATTTTAGTTATCTTATAGTGTATATTTTGAGTGAGAAAATCTCCGTATCCATTGTGGTGCAATGGTTTAGGAGTTTTTTCAAAAGCGGTTTCACGTGCATAACAATTGTCACAAAAAACGTTAGCTTATAGAGAAGATTCCGTCACCCGCAGGCTTCCAAAAGCATGAAGGTCATTTTTGTGACACACAAGCGTAACAAAACGAGGAGACGCCATGCAGAGTTACACGCTCAACCGCCCCGATGGAGCCTTGCTTTGCCGGGTGCTGGAACAGCATACAAATGATGCCGCGGGAGCCATCCTGCGGCTGGCGTGGATGGCCGGTCTGATGCGGGACGAAATCCAGCACCTCACCTGGGCTCAGGTGGATCTGCTGGGCGAACAGCTCCTGCTGCCGGACCGGGCGGTCCCGCTGGCCCCGGAGCTGGCCGCCTGGCTGGAGGCCCTGCGCCAGGAGCGGAACGGCAGCAGCGAACGGGTGGTGCTGTCGGACCGGGACCAGCAGCCTCTGGCGGCCCAGTCCATCTCCCGCCTGGCCCGCGCCGCGCTGGACGCCGGGGACCTGAAGGCCGTCCGCCTGATCGACCTGCGCCACGACTACGTTCTGCGGCAGCTGGAACGTCACGACTGGCAGTACGTCTCCCGGATCACCGGGCTGGAGGCCGCCGCCATGAACGTCCACTTCGCGGCCTACCTGACGGAGAAGAAGGTCTCCACCCGCATCCGCCGGAAGGCAGCGCCGCAGATCGACGAGTTCGCCCTCTGGAAGCTGCTGCAGGCGGAACAGGACACCCCCGCCGGGGCGGCCCTGTGGCTCACCTGGCAGCTGGGGCTCCAGGTGGAGGAGATCGCGTCGCTGCGGTGGGACCAGGTGGACCTGCAGAAGGAGCGGCTTATCCTGCCGGACAGGCAGGTCCGTCTGACCAGCGGCGTCCTGTCCATTCTCCAGAAGCTGCGCAAGGCGGCGCCGCCAGAGGCGGAGTGGGTCCTGATGTCCCCCCGCAGCCGCCGCCCCTATGAGCGCACCCGCCTGTCCAAGCTGGTGCGGGCGGCGCTGGTGCAGGGCGGGCTGGACGATCTCTCCCTGCGGGACCTGCGCCTGGACTACGACATCCGGGTGGGCGGCGAGAACCAGGTGCTGGACGTTGTCCGGCGCCAGGGCTCCATCACCCGGAATGAGGTGATGGCCCTTCTGCGGGTCTCCAAGAACACGGCCTACAACCGGCTTCGGCAGATGGTGGCCCGGGGAAAGCTGACCAAAGTGGGAAACCGCTATTACCTGCCCAGCACGGTGGTGCCGCCGGAGGACCAGGAGCAGGCGATCCTGGCGTACCTGTCGGAGGCGGGGTTTGCCTACCGCCAGGACATTGCCCGGGTGCTGCGAATCGGCCCTCGCCAGTGCTGGCCCATTCTCCAGCGGATGCTGGCGGAGCACCAGATCGCCAAGGACGGGCAGAAATACATCCTCTTGCAGAAGGAGGCGTGAGACCGGGCAGCCCCGGTTTCCCGCCTCTCTCTTTTTTGGAAATCTGCAACTTTTGTTACATAAATTACCACGAATCAGGCGCTTTTGAACGGCGTGTTTCGTTTGAATAACAATCACGCCGAATCCGTAGACAATCCGGAAAAACACTGATACATTGGCGTTGCGGACGGCGGGAGTGTCACTGGCGGCCGGCTCTGTGGTTGGTGTAGGCCGACACAAGTTGGTTGGCTAGCCCCCACACGAATCTCAGACCCGGCGGCAGGCATACCGGCGGACCGCAAATATTTTAAAGGAGGAGAAATCCCAAATGAAGAAGTTCCTTTCTCTGGTGCTTGCTCTGGTGATGACCATGTCTCTGGTCACCGTCAGCGCCGGCGCCAAGGACTTCACGGACGACAGCGAGATCACCTACAAAGAAGCTGTGGATGTGATCTCTGCTCTGGGCGTTGTCGACGGTTATTCCGGCGGCGACTTCCGTCCCGATGATGTCCTGACCCGCGGTGCGGCCGCCAAGATCATCTGCAACCTGATCCTGGGCCCCACCACTGCCTCCGCTCTGAGCGCAGGCACCGCCCCCTTCAAGGATGTTCCCGTGACCAACACCTTCGCGGGCTACATCACCTACTGCTCTCAGCAGGGTATCATCAGCGGCTACGCTGACGGCACCTTCCGTCCCACCGGCACCCTGAGCGGCAACGCGTTCATGAAGATGCTGCTGGGCGCTCTGGGCTATGACAGCTCCATCGAGGGCTACACCGGCGCCAACTGGACCGTGTCCGTCATCAAGCAGGCCGTGGGCATTGGCCTGGACGACGGCAACGACGAGTTCGTGGGCTCCAAGGCCGTGACCCGCCAGGAGGCTGCCCTGTATGCGTTCAACATGCTGCAGGCCACCATGGTGGAGTATGACCAGCAGAACACCATCGTTGTGGGTGACATCACCATCAACACCACTTCCAGCCGTTCCGATGTGGAGAACAACGGCAAGAGCGACAAGTACATCAATTCCGATGGCAAGATGCAGTTTGCTGAGAAGTACTTCACTGATCTGAGACTGGATGACAGCGGCGAGGATGACTTTGCTCGCCCCTCCAACGTCTGGACCCTGAAGTCCGACGAGATCGGCACCTATGCCAAGGATGCTGACGCCACCTACACCACTAAGGTGGAAGTGGGAGACATCTACAAGGATCTGGGCCTGAACAAGACCGTTGCCAAGGACGATGTCTCTGTGTATGTGGACGGCGTTTCCTCCAAGGATCACCCCAACATGAAGGATCAGCTGCCCGTGGCCATCAAGAAGGGTGACGATGACACCAAGTTCGGTGCCAACGGTGTGTTGACCGAAGTCTTCTATGACGAGGATGACGGCACCGTCACTATCACCGAGGTCAACACCTATGTGGGCCAAGTGAGCAAAAACGTGGCCGCCACTTCTAAGAAGGACGCCTATGTGGTTGTCTCCACCTTGGATGTCGTGCCCTCCGAGAGCGGCAATCTGGAGTTCGAGACCAACGAGGAGTTCGAGGAGGACGCCTATGTCCTGTACACCTACTCTGAAGCAGCTGAGGAAGTGAAGTCGGTTGCCGCAGCTGAGGAAGTCTCCGGCACCGTGACCAAGGTTATCAACAAAGCCTCTGACGATGAAAATAAGGGGCTGACCATTGCTGATACCGCTTACAAGACCTCCAGGACCGTTTCCGGTGAGCTGCTGGGTGACGTGAGCGTGAAGAACGACTACACCGTCTACCTGGATGCCTATGGCTATGTCATTTACATCGAGGAAGAGGAACTGACCGCTCAGGACTATGCCCTGGTGCTGGCCACCGCCAACAAGAGTGACTTCGTCGGCAAGAAGGCCGAGCTCCTGTTTGCCGACGGCACCACCAAGGTAGTCACCACCGAGAAAGACTACAGCAACGATATTGCTGACAACACCATTGTTACTTACAAGGTGGATTCCGACAATGTCTACACGCTGAAGGAAGTTTCCTCCAAGCAGGACAAGGGTGGCTATAACAAGACTGTAAAAGAAACCGATATTTCCAACTTCGTTCTGAAGAACGACAAGGCCAGCATTAATGTGGACGGCACTGCCGTGACCGCCAACTCCAAGACCCTGTTTGTGGTTCAGGATACCGAGGACACCGACGAGTACACCGCCTATACTGGCATCAAGAACGCACCCAGCATTACGGCTGCCAGCGGCAAGGATCGTCAGGTCGACGTGTACTACTTCTGCAAGAACGGCAGCATGGTCACTGTCATGTTCATCATGCCCGAGTCCAAGGTGGACGTGGAGGACGACAGCTCCAAGATGCTGTTCCTGGCCGGCGAGTCTGTCTCCGATCTGATTCACGACGCGGATGACGACTACTTCGAGTACAATGCTGTTGTCAACGGCGAGATCACCACTGTCAAGGTGGCCGAGGAGCTGGGAGATGGGCTGAACGGCCTGTACAAGAGTTTCTCCACCAATAAGTACGGCGTCATCACCAAGGTGACCCGTTACGATTCCTTTGACAACACCACGGATTCCAAGCAGGCTGTGAACGGTGGCACCGGCGTTGACAAGCGTTCCGGCGACTACACCGTCATTCTGGATACTGCGGATGACAACTGGACTGTCAGTGTGGATGATGACGCCGCCTTCTACACCGTCGACAAGAAGGGCAACATCAGCACCGGCTCTTACCGTTCCGTGGTGAAGGACAACAACGATAAGGTCTATGCTGTAATCAGCGACTATCTGGTGCAGTCCCTGTTCATTGAGACCGTTGAGGACGATGAGAAGGACAGCGGCAAGGTGGAGATCCCCTCCAATGTGGTAGTGGACATCTCCGATCTCAACAGCATGACGGTCACCTACCGCACCGGCACCGATAAGCCCAACGCCATGGATGCCGTGGAGTACCTGAAGACCGCCCTGGCCGACAAGGGCTATGAGGTCGGTACAATTAAGAACAACAGCGGCACCTATGAGTTCACTCTGAATGATGTGGAAGGCGCTGCGAAGTTCAACTCCAGCACTGGAATCATTGAGGGCTATGCGGTCTCCATCAACGGCTCTGCCAAGCTGCTGAACAAGACCACTCAGATTCAGAATCTTGGTCTGAAGTCCGGCCTGTATGTAGCAATCACTGATGACGAAGGCAATGTCACCTACGAGAAGATTGCCAGCAATTCTAATGCCATTAAGGATGGCTACCAGTATGAAGATGGCTTCTACAAAGTTATCAAAACTGTTACCAAGACTGGTCCTTTGAACGATGATAGCAGCATCACCGTTGCCATCTCCGATCTCGACGCCAACGACCTGTACATCAAGTCCGGTGAAGAGGTCGAGATCGAGGTCACTCTGATCGCTCAGGCCGACACTGACTTTACACTGAACAAGGGCATCAATGTTGACACAGTTACAAGCAACAATGGCGGTGCTCTGACCGGCGATGTGAAGAACGTCTCCCTGTGGGATGCTGGCGATATCGCTCCCAAGTCCAGCGGTACTGCGGACTCTCAAACCCTGACGGTTAAGATTTCCGACAGCACTCCGATCACCAATGACATCACTCTGACTGTCACCCTGGCTGACGCCAACGCCTGAGATTCTCTTCGGTATATCAGCATTTCTTTATAACGAAAGCCCCCACTCTGAAAAGAGTGGGGGCTTTTGCTCATTTTAGTCCCGGGCACAGGTAGTCAGCCCAGAAACAAGCAGGAACTATTTTTCTGAGAAAGCCGCCAGGCCGCCCCGGCAGAAACAGCCCATAAATCCAGACGCGCAAGCGTCCATCTTCCCAACAGCCGCGGCCTCCAGGAAAATTCCTGGAGGCCGCGGCTGCCCCCCTGCCCGGAGCACAACGCAGCGGGCGCCATCACATCAGGCACACCAGCAGCGTAAAGGCCAGGCTGATGGGGATGCAGAGGGAGTGGATCGCCCCCACGGCGCCGGAATCACAGCCGCACCGCTCACAGTAGGCCAGGGAGACAGAGGGCACCGGCGCCAGAAGGCTCAGCACCAGCACCTGCCGGACCCCGG
>OJQR01001100.1_pt1 | contig 13165 bp, 14 predicted proteins | sample 1599011 | NCBI WGS metagenome assembly OJQR01 (sample SAMN03922456, study PRJEB24848) | human gut metagenome | isolation source: stool sample | host: Homo sapiens | place: Germany | collected 2009-11 | reverse complement strand
GACGAGGTGGAGGCCGCTCTGGCCGCCCCCGGCGTCATCAAAAACAGGAGCAAGGCCCGCTGCGCCGTCACCAATGCCCGGGCCTTTCTGGCCGTGGCGGAGGAGTGGGGCAGCTTTGCCCGCTACCTCTGGCACTGGGTGGACGGCGTGCCGGTGGACCACCGGCTGGAGCGGCCGGAGGACATGCCCGCCGAGGACGACCTGTCCCGCCGGGTGAGCGCCGACCTGAAAAAGCGGGGCTTCCGCTTTGTGGGGCCGGTGATTGTCTACTCCTACCTCCAGGGGGCGGGGCTCATCAACGACCATCTGGTGACCTGCCCATGGCACGGAGAGGGACTATAATTTGCAGGATTGCTTGCAAAATAAAACGGATGGTGCTATGATGTCCCTATAAAATGAAGGACTGCTTGCGAGGAGGCACCTGTACCATGAGCATCCAATACCGCTCCGAGCACGACTCCGTGGGGGAGAGGTCTGTCCCCAAGGACGTCTACTACGGCGTCCAGTCCCTGCGGGCGGCGGAGAACTTCCCCATCACCGGGCTGGCCGTACATCCGGAGCAGATCAACTCCATCGCGGAGATCAAGAAGGCCTCCGCCATCACCAACCTGGAGATCGGCCTGCTGGACAAGCGGGTGGCCGACGCCATCGTGCGGGCCTGCGATGAGATTGCGGCGGGCCGGCTCCACGAGGCGTTCATCGTGGACCCCATCCAGGGCGGCGCGGGCACCAGCCTGAACATGAACGCCAACGAGGTCATCGCCAACCGGGCCATCGAGCTGCTGGGCGGGGAGAAGGGAGACTACGCCCTGGTCAACCCCAACGACCACGTCAACTACGGCCAGTCCACCAACGATGTGTTCCCCTCGGCGGGCAAGCTGGCGGTGCTCAAGCTGCTGGTGCGGGCCCAGATCCAGCTCGAGCGGCTCTCTGAGGCCCTGGAGGCCAAGGCGGAGGAGTTTGACGACGTGCTCAAGATGGGCCGCACGCAGATGCAGGACGCGGTGCCCATCCGTCTGGGGCAGGAGTTTCGGGCCTACAGCCGGGTGGTGCACCGGGACATCGCCCGCTTCGAGCGGGCCAAGGACGAGATGCGCCGCCTCAACATGGGGGGTACCGCCATCGGCACCGGCATCAACGCCGACGAGCGGTATCTGCGCCGCATCATCCCCAACCTGTCCAAGGTCACCGGGCTTGAGCTGGTGCAGGCCTTCGACCTCATTGACGCCACCCAGAACCTGGACGGGCTCGTGGCCGTGTCCGGCGCGGTCAAGACCTGCGCCGTCAACCTGTCCAAGATGTCCAACGACCTGCGGCTCATGTCCTCCGGCCCCCGCTGCGGCTTCAGCGAGATCAACCTGCCGCCCCGGCAGAACGGTTCCTCCATCATGCCGGGGAAGGTCAACCCCGTCATCCCCGAGGTGGTCAGCCAGGTGGCCTTCAACATCATCGGAAACGACGTCACCGTCACCATGGCCGCCGAGGCGGGCCAGCTGGAGCTCAACGCCTTCGAGCCCATCATCTTCTACAACCTGATCCAGAGCGTGGAGACCCTGACCTACGCGGTACATACCTTTGTGGACAACTGCGTCACCGGCATCACCGCCAACCGGGAGCGGTGCCGGGACATGGTGGAGCACAGCGTGGGCATCATCACCGCCCTGTGCCCCCACGTGGGCTATGAGAAGGCCGCCGAGGTGGCCAAGCGGGCCATCGAGACCGGCGCGCTGGTGCGGCGGCTCATTCTGGAGGAGGGCCTGCTGGACGAGGCGGCCCTGGACAAAATTCTGGACCCCTACTCCATGACGGAGCCCGGCATCTCCGGAAAGGAGCTGCTGGAGGGGTGAACGGCCGGGGCCCCCGGCCGTGCGGGGGCCCAATTTCCTGTCATACCTTCCACAAAGGAGAGAGGTTCTGTGGAAAAGTCTCTGTTTACCTGCCCCATCTGCGCCGCCCCCCTGGAGCGGGGGGAGCGGGCCTATGCCTGCCCCAACGGCCACGCCTACGACAAGGCCAGAGAGGGGTATGTCCACCTGCTGCCCGCCAACAAAAAGCACTCCAAGGCCCCCGGCGACGACAAGGGCATGGCGGAGGCCCGCCGCCGGTTTCTCTCCGGGGGATACTACGGCCACCTGCTGGCCGCCCTGTGCGCCCTGGGGGCGGAGTACGCCCCGCCGGGGGAGGCGGTGCTGGACTCGGGCTGCGGCGAGGGGTACTACACCGCCGGACTGTGGGAGGCCCTGGGCCGCCCGCCCCTGGCGGGAATCGACCTGTCCAAGCCGTCGGTGCGCCTGGCCGCCCGGCGGGTGCCGGAGGGGGAGTTCGCCGTGGCCTCCGCCTACCATCTGCCTCTGGCGGATGCCTCGGTGGGGCTGGTGCTCAACTGCTTCTCCCCCCTGGCCCTGGACGAGTTCCGGCGGGTGCTCCGCCCCGGCGGGGCCTTCCTCTATGTGGTGCCCGCCGCCGACCACCTGTGGGAGCTCAAGCAGGTGCTCTACGACCAGCCCTACCGCAACCGTGAGGAGGACATCCCCTACGAGGGCTTCTCCTACGAGCGGGTGGAGCCGGTGGAGGCGGTGGTGGACGTGGCGGGGGAGGCGCTGCGCGACCTGTTCCAGATGACCCCCTATTACTGGAAGACCCCCAGGGAGGGGGCGGAGCGGCTGGCCGCCCTGGACGGCCTGCGGGTGCGGGCCTCCTTCCGCGTCCATGTGTTCCGGCGCAGGTAGGGACCGGACACTGGCCGGGTTTTATGTGCTGTGCCTTCAACTTGTAGGGGCGGCCTTTATGGCCGCCCGCGGGCGACCACAAGGGTGGCCCCTACGCCCTGATACGTTGGGCCGGGCCTGCTCCGCAGAGGTTAACGCCCCAGGGCGGGGTTCCCGCTTTATACTGGGCTGGCGCGTCTTCCATGGGAACCTTTTTGGATCTGTTTTCTTGCCATGCCTCCGGCGGCCCCGCTTTCTTGCCGAAGAAAGCGGGGGGAAAGACGGGTCGGGGCGGGGGATTCCGATTTCCCCCGCCCCGACACCCCACCCCTTAAAACGGCCAATCAGGGGGGCTGCGGCCCCCCTATTGGATGTACCCCCCGGGGGACAGGGTGGAAATCCGCTGGCTTGGCTGGTGCGGCGGGGCCGTTACGGAGTAAGGCCCCGCCGCCGGAATGTTATCAGTAGAACAGCTTGGGGGAAGTTCCAAGAAGGGGGAATCGCAATTCCCCCTTCTTGGTCGTTTCAAGGGGGATGGGCGTTGGGAAGGGGGGAAATCGAAATCCCCCCTTCCCAACCGGCTCTTTCGCCCCTTTCTGGCCGCGCAGAAAGGGGCCCGCCGGAGGCATGACAAGAAAGCAGATCCCAAAAGGGGTAACATGGAAGGCGCGCCGACACGGTGCAGGGCGGGCCGATGTGGGCAGGAGGTGAATTGCCCCAGAGGGGCAAGAGAAGCCGCCCTGGGGCGTCGGCCCCTACGAAAGGCCGACGGTGGTGACAAGCCCTTGTAGGGGCGGCCTTTATGGCCGCCCGCGGGCGACCACAAGGGTCGCCCCTACGCGGAGAGGAGCGGCCATGCTTTACGACTTGCCTTACAATATGTAGTGCTTACAAAGCCCACAGATTGCCATACAGTAGAGATGGTGATTTGTATGGGAAGAAAATTTCAACTGCCCTCCATTCCGGAGACAACGCCCAAGAACATACGTTTTCCCAATGAAATTATTCAGCAGGTGGACGAGGTGATCCAGGGGACGAACGTGACGTTTTCCCGCTTTGTAATTGAGGCGACGCGGGTGGCGCTGGAGAATATGAAGGAGGACGGGGAAGATGGTGAATGACTGGGAATCGGCCTTTGAGACGTGCCCGCCCTACGGCGAGGGAAAGGGGGCCTATGGTCCCGAGGACACGGCCCTTTTGACGGAGATGGAGCGCACGCTGGAGAAGCTGCTGCCCTGGCTGGAGGCGGAGGGGGTTTACCTCCTGAACGAGTATCTGGAGGTCTACCGCCGCTATGCCCGCCGGAGCAGCCGCTACTACTTTTACCGCGGGAGCCTCTACGGGGCCCGGGAGGCCCTGGAGATCTGGGCGGAGAAGCACGGCGGGGACGGCGGCGCACTTGCGTAATGGGCGGGGCTATGATATAGTATTGGCGCGAGACAGGCCGGAGCCGCTTCCGGCCGATGGATTTGAGGTCGCGCCCCCGCGGTGAGGCGGGCGTTTGGGTACGAAACGGGGTTTCGGCTGCCTGTGGGGACCTTGAATCAGGCAAAACGAAACGAAAGGATGTTTGTACCCGAATGGAAATCAACGGCGAGCAGGTGAACGGGACCAAAACCTACGCGGAGCTGGGGCTGTCCGAGGCCATCATGAGGGCCATTGAAAAGAAGGGCTATGTCCAGGCCACCCCCGTCCAGGCGGGGGCGATCCCCTATTTCATGGAGTGGAAGGATGTCATTGCCAAGGCCCCCACCGGCACGGGCAAGACCTTTGCCTTCGGCATCCCCATGGTGGAGCACATCGACCCGGAATGCGCCGACGTGCAGGGCCTGGTGCTGGCCCCCACCCGGGAGCTGGCGGTGCAGATCCAGGAGGAGCTGCGGGATCTGTGCGAGTTCAAGGAGGGGGTGCGCACCGTCTGCCTCTACGGCGGGGCCCCCATCGACAGGCAGATCAACACCCTGAAAAAGAAGCCCCAGATCGTGGTGGCCACCCCCGGCCGCCTCATGGACCACATGAAGCGCCGTACCGTCCGGCTGGACAAGGTGCAGACCGTGGTGCTGGACGAGGCAGACCGGATGCTGGACATGGGCTTCGTGCGGGACGTGACCCGCATCCTGGACCAGCTCAAGCACCGCAGAAACCTGGGCATGTTTTCCGCCACCATCAGCCGGGAGGTCATGGACATCTCCTGGGTGTACCAGCGGGATCCGGTGGAGATCACCGTCCGCCCGGTGGAGGAGTCCAAGCCGGACATCACCCAGTACCGCATTGATCTGGACGGCCGGGAGCAGAAGCTGGACACCATCGCGGCCCTCATCACCCACGGGGAGTACGAGCGGGCCATCGCCTTCTGCAACACCAAGAACATGACCGACCGGCTGGCCGGCCTGCTGAAGATGCGGGGCATCTCCTGCGAGGCCATCCACGGCGACATTCAGCAGCGCATCCGGGAGAAGACCCTGGAGAAGTTCAAGCGGGGCGAGATCAAGGTGCTGGTGGCCACCGACGTGGCCGCCCGGGGCCTGGACATCGACGACGTGGACGCGGTGTTCAACTACGACGTGCCCGACGAGCTGGAGAACTACACCCACCGCATCGGCCGCACCGGCCGGGCCAAGCGCCACGGCGTGGCCTACACCTTCATCGCCACCATCACCGAGGGCATCCGCATGGACGATATCGTGCGCAACACCAAGGCGGAGGTGCAGCGGCTCAGATACGACGCCGACGGCTGCCTCATGCTGGTGGAGGACGGCAAATAATTTTCATGGATTTTTAAGAAAGCCCGAAGGACTTTTTAACCCCTCCCGTGGTATCCTATGTCCAGAATTCGAAATCACCTCGGGAGGATTTTCAGATGAACGAGACAAAAAAGCTGTACCGGCTGGATCACGGCGCTCTGGCTGGCGTGTGCGGCGGCGTGGCCGAGTACTTTAATGTGGACGCCAACCTGGTGCGCCTCATCTGGGTGGCGCTGTGCTTCGCGGGCACCGCAGGGCTGTGGCTCTATGTGGCGGCGGCCTTGCTGCTGCCCAAGAAGAGCCAGGTCTACCCCGGCTGGTGAGGACAACGGAAAATACGGTACGGCGGCCGCCCGAGGGGCGGCCGCCGTGCTTCTGTTATCGGTATTCGGAGGAGGCATTGACATGAATTTTTATGAGCGGGTCTATGAGCTGGTCCGGCGCATCCCGGCGGGGAAGTGCGCCTCCTACGGGCAGCTCGCCCTGATGCTGGGCAATCCCAGGGCCTCCCGGGCGGTGGGCTACGCCATGCGGGCCTGCCGCACGCCCGGCGTGCCCTGCCACCGGGTGGTGCGCGCCGACGGCTCCACCACCCCCGCCTTCGGCCCCGGCGTCCAGCGGGCGCTGCTGGAGGCGGAGGGGGTGCCCTTCACCGCCGACGGCCGGGTGGAGCTGGGCGGCTGCCGGTGGGACGGTGCCTGACGGGTTTTGCTTGCCATTTGCGGACGGGCGTGATATCATTTCGGCATACTAGGAATTTAAGGAGACGAAACCTGCATGATCGAATTCCATGCGCCCACCCCGGCGGACAAGGCCTGGGTGGATGAGCTGCTCGCCCGGGGCAACTACCGGGGGTGCGACTATAACTTTACCAATCTCTACGTCTGGAGCCGGGCCTATAACCAGCGCATCGCCCGGGTGGACGATTTTCTGGTGACCCATGTGTGCGGCCGCCTGGGGTGCAGTTATATGTACCCTGCGGGCTCCGGAGACATTGCTGCCGTCATCCGTGCGCTGGAGGCCGACGCGGCGGAGAAGGGGGAGCCCCTGCGCCTGGTGTGCCTCACGCCCCGGCAGATGGCGGAGCTGGAGGAATTTTTCCCCGGCCGGTTCGCCTACACCGCCGACCGGGACGGCTACGACTACCTTTACGAGGTGGAGCGGCTGGCCGAGCTGGGGGGCAAGAAGCTCCACGCCAAGCGCAACCACATCAACCGCTTTGTAGAGAACAACCCCACCTGGACCTACGAGGAGATCACCCCGGCCACCCTGCCCGAGTGCCTGGAGATGGACAAGGAGTGGTACCGCCGCTCCCTCCAGCGGGAGGGAGACGCCGAGGAGCGGGATCTGGGGGATGAGGGAATTGCCCTGCGCACCGCCATGGAGCACTATGAGGAGCTGGGCCTGGAGGGCGGCCTCATCCGGGTATATGGCGAGGTGGTGGCCTTCACCATCGGTGACAGGCTGTCCGCCGACACCTACGACGTGCACTTCGAGAAGGCCTACGGCGAGCTTCAGGGGGCCTACGCCATGATCAACCGGGAGTTCGCCCGCTGGGTGCGGGCCCGTCACCCGGAGATCCGGTACCTCAACCGGGAGGACGACATGGGCGTGGAGGGCCTGCGCAAAGCCAAGCAGAGCTATTACCCCGACCTGATGGTGGAAAAGCACACGGCGGTTATGAAGTGACGGTTTTTGAAGCGATAAGAAAGGAGCAGCTTATGTTGGAGATGCGTCCCGGCCGTCCGGAGGAGGTTCCGGCCCAGAAGGCGCTGTGGAAGGCGGCCTTCGGGGACGAGGACCGCTATATCGACTGGTTCTACGAGTGCTGCGGGGCCTCAGCCGACGTTCTTGAGGTGGTGGAGGAGGGGCGGCTGGCCTCCATGCTGGCCCTGCTGCCCCAGACGTTGACCCTGCCCGGCGGCGGAACCGCCTCGGGCTGGTATATCTACGCCCTGGCCACCGACCCCGGGGCGCGCAGCAAGGGCTACGGCCGGCAGCTTCTCCGCTTCGTGGACGGCTATCTGGCCGAGCGGGGAGCGGACTGCGTTACCACTGTGCCCGCCGAGCCAAGCCTGTTCAAATTCTTCGGGACGGTGGGCTTTGCGCCCTGCTTTTCCACCCGGAAGCTGGAGCTGCTCAAGAGCATGCTCCAGCCCGCGGCGGAGGGCGACCGGGCAGAACCCGTGGAGCCGGGGGAGTACAACGCCATCCGGCGCCGCCTGCTGGAGGGGGCGCCCGCCGTGGACTACCCGGAAGAGCTGATCCGCTACCAGCAGGGCATGGGCCGCCTGTCGGGGGGCGGGCTGTACCGGTTGAGCGTGGACGGCGCGGAGGGCTGCGCCGCCGCCGAGTACACCGACGGGGAGAGTGTGCTGTTCAAGGAGCTGCTGCTGTCCCCGGACAAGATGGGCCGCGGGCTGGCGGCGCTGGAACGGGTACTCCCCGGGGCGCGCTGCTATGTGCGCACCCCTGCCCTATGGGATGGCATGAAGGGTAGCTACCTCCAGCCCTTCGGTATGATTAAGTGGTACAGCGCCGAAAAGCGGGCGCTCTGGGGGGAGGGCACCCACGGCTATATGGGCCTGGGCTTCGACTGAGCGGAGCCCATGGCGGGCGCGGACATCGGTCCGTGCCCGCCTTTTTGCAATTTATGCAGAAAAGCGATTCAAGCGGTGGGAATTGCATGCCCGGCCGAAATTGCATAAAAAGGGCGAATAGGTGAATAATATACGGAATATTTAAATTCCACACTATGAAAAAAGGCGGTTTTTTGGCTGGCACAACTCGAAAAGCGTCTGACAGCGAAATAATATGTGGACAGATAAGCGGAAAATTGTCTTTGTATGAAGGACACATGCAAGATTAGGGGGAGTTTCCATCAAATTTGGAGGGCCATACTCTTGACGCATGGGACAAATTACGATAAAATGGAGAAACGCTTACGATGGGGCAGTTTCGATTGCGTGAACAGAGAATAATATGGGAAGTGAAAGAATGGCAAAATACATTGTGAAACGGGTGATCATGGCCCTCATCACCATTCTGGTCGTTGCCTGCGTCACCTTCGTCCTGATGATGTCCGTGCCGGGCAGCCCGTTCAACGACGAAAAGATTACGCCGGAGCAGAAGGCGGCCATGGAGGCCAAGTACGGGATGGATGACCCCCTTGGGGTTCAGATGCTGCGCTACCTCAAGGGAGTCATCGTGGACCAGGACTTCGGTGTCTCCCTGAAGATGCAGAAGGACCGTCCGGTGCTGGACATCATCACGGAGAAGTTCCCCCTCTCCGCAAAGATCGGCGTCATCGCTCTGGTATGGGCCGTGGCGGTGGGCATACCATTGGGCTGTCTGGCGGCCTACAACCGGGGAAAATGGGTGGACAGCGTCTTACGGGTGGTGTGTACCCTGGGTGTGTCCATGCCCGGCTTCGTGGTGGCCACCTTCCTGCTGATGCTTTTCTGCAATGATGGGGCGCCCTTTAAATTCATGGGCATCAACGTTATTTTTGACGCCTCCCAGGGGGCCAAGGCCTACCTGATGCCCTGTCTGGCCCTGGGCCTTTACCCCATGTGCTATATTGCCCGCCTGACCCGCTCCTCCATGCTGGACGCCCTGGGCCAGGACTATATCAAGACCGCGCGGGCCAAGGGTCTGCTGACTCCCAGGATCATCTTCAAGCACGCCCTGCGCAATGGTGTCATCCCCGTCATCACCTACCTGGGCCCCCTGACCGCCTTCACCCTGGTGGGCGGCTTCGTGGTGGAGACCGTCTACACCATTCCCGGCCTGGGCCGCTATCTGGTGCAGTCCGTGCAGAACCGCGACTACTTCATAATCATGGGCACCACCATCTTCCTGGCGACCCTGGTGGTCATCATGAACCTGGTGGTTGACATCCTCTACCGCGTGGTGGACCCCCGCATCGATCTGACGAAAGGAGAGTAAAAATGGCAGAGAAACAGAAAAAAGCTGTCTTTGGCTCCCTTCAGCCCGATGTGGACCCCCTGCTGGAGCTGAACGACCTGACGGCGGCGGACTTCGCCCCGGCTACCAGCGGGGAGAAGGAGGACTTCATCCAGCAGCGCAAGAGCGTATCCTACTGGGCGGATGCCTGGCGCCGCCTGCGCAAGAACGTGGTGGCCATGGTGGCCCTGGGCGTGATTGTACTGTTGGTGCTGTTCGCTTTTGTTGGCCCCATGCTGGTACCCTACGGATACGACCAGTTCAACGCCGGCGCAGAGAACCTCTACCCCTGGCATTACTCCCTTGAGGCCCAACAGGCCTATAAGGAGGCCACCTCCTCCCAGGACCCCGACGAGGCCGTTGCCGCCGCTGAAGCGGAGGCGGCCGCCCGCGGCGAGGAGCTCAGCAGCAAGGACAAGGCGCTCATCCGCGCCCAGGCCAAGGCCGGCGGCGGCGCCGAGTACGAGGGTATGAGCGAGGAGGAGATCTACAAGGCCCTGGGCTACTCCGCCCAGCCCTTCGGCTACTCCAACGACGAGCTGCAGCGCATCGCCGACGGCGAGAAGGTGTTCCCCCATGTGTTCGGCACCGACCGCTACGGCCGCGATATCATGGTGCGCACCATGTTTGCCACCCGAGTGTCCATGATCATCGGCCTCACCGCCGCGCTGATCGTGCTGGTCATCGGTGCGCTCTACGGCTCCATCTCCGGCTTCTTCGGCGGTACGGTGGATGTGGTCATGCAGCGCATCGTGGACGTTATCTACTCCCTGCCTGACGTGCTGATCATCCTGCTCATCGCCACGGCCATGGGCCCCCATGTCACCCAGTTCATCACCGACCACCAGGGCTTCTTCCTGGCGGAGTTCTTTAAGAAGGTGGGCCCCAACCTGATGGGCATGTTCATTGCCTTTGCCTGCCTGTATTGGGTGGGTATGAGCCGCATCATCCGCGGCCAGATCCTCACCCTCAAGAAACAGGAATACGTGACCGCGGCCCGTGCCCTGGGCGCCTCCAGCGGCCGGATCATCAAGCGGCACCTGCTGCCCAACTGCATCGGCCAGATCGTGGCCACCACCTGCCTGCAGATCCCGTCCGCCATCTTCACTGAGTCCTTCATGTCCTTCCTGGGCGTGGGCGTGCTGGCTCCCCTGACCAGCCTGGGCTCCATGTGCTCCGACGCGCTGGGCGGCATCAGCACCTACCCCTACCGTTTGATCATTCCCGCTATCATCATCAGCATTATGATCCTGTCCTTCAACCTGTTTGGTGATGGCCTGCGGGACGCCCTGGATCCCCGTCTGAAGAAATAAGAGAGGAGGAGACAATCAATGGAACAGAACGAAAAGTCCGGCAAGCTGCTGGAAGTCAAGGATCTGCGGGTCTCCTTCTTTACCCCCGCGGGTGAGGTCAAGGCCGTCAGCGGCATCAGCTATGACCTGGATTACGACGAGGTTATGGGCATTGTGGGCGAGTCCGGCTCCGGCAAGAGCCAGGAGGCTTACTCCATCATGGGACTGCTCCAGTCCCCCGGCAAGGTCATCGGCGGTTCCATCACCTTCGAGGGCCGGGATGTCCTGGCCTTCAGCAAGAAGGAGATGGCCTCCTTCCGGGGCAGCGAGGTGGCCATGATTTTCCAGAACCCAATGACCTGCCTCAATCCCGTTTACACCGTGGGCAACCAGCTCATCGAGGCCCTGCGGGCCCACGACAAGAAGATCTCCAAGGCCGACGCCGCCAAGCGGGCCATGGAGATGCTGGAGCTGGTGGGCATCAACAACGTGGCCAAGCGGATGAAGCAGTACCCTCACGAGTTCTCCGGCGGCATGCGCCAGCGTGTCATGATCGCCATGGGCCTCATCTGCCACCCCAAGCTGCTGATTGCCGACGAGCCCACCACTGCTCTGGACGTGACCATTCAGGCCCAGATTCTGGAGCTCATGAAGGAGCTCCAGAAGAAGACTCACATGGGCATTATCTTCATCACCCACAACCTGGGCGTGGTGGCTGAGATCTGCGACAAGGTCTCCGTCATGTATGCCGGCAAGATCGTGGAGCAGGGGCCGGTGGACGACATCTTCTACAAGCCCGGCCACCCCTACACCGTGGGCCTGCTGCGCTCCATGCCCCGCGTGGACGCCGAGAGCTATGAGCGGCTGATCCCCATCGAGGGTACGCCCGTGGACATGCTCAATCCCCCCGAGGGCTGCCCCTTCGCCCCCCGGTGTGAGCATGCCATGAAGATCTGCCTGCAGAAGATGCCCCCCTACGTGGAGCTGGGCGAGGGCCACCGCTCCGCCTGCTGGCTGCGGGTGCAGGATCAGCTCGACAAGGCCGGACAGGAGAAGCCGGTACAGGATCAGGAGGTGAGCGGCCGTGAGTGAGAAGAATGACATCCTGGTTCAAGTGGACCACCTGAAAAAATACTTTCCGGTCAAGGGCGTTCATGGGCCCGGCGTCCAGGCGGTGGAGGACGTGTCCCTCTTCATCCGCCGGGGCGAGACCCTGGGTCTGGTGGGCGAGTCCGGCTGCGGCAAGACCACCCTGGGCCGAACCATTCTCCAGCTCTACACCCCCACCTCCGGCCGCATCCAGTACGGCGGCGAAACCATTTTCGAGGGACAGGATCCCTGGCCCGCCGGTGAGAACGGTGAGAAGCAGCACGTCAAGGTTCCCAAATGCAGGCAGGTCAATATGCTGCCCTACCGCCGCAAGATGCAGATTATCTTCCAGGACCCCTCCGCCTCTCTGGACCCCCGCATGACAGTGGGCGAGATCATCGGCGAGGCTCTGGACATCCATAAGCTCTGCTCCTCAAAAGCCGAGCGCACCGACCGGATCAAAGAGCTGCTGGGCATGGTGGGCCTGAACACCGAGCACGCAAACCGCTATCCCCACGAGTTCTCCGGCGGTCAGCAGCAGCGCGTGGGCATTGCCCGCGCCCTGGCAGTCAAGCCCGAGTTCATCGTCTGCGACGAGCCCATCTCCGCTCTGGATGTGTCCATCCAGTCCCAGGTGGTCAACATGCTGGAGGACATGCAGCAGGAGCTGGGCCTGACGTATCTGTTCATCGCCCACGACCTGTCGGTGGTGCGCCATATCTCCAACCGCATCGGCGTCATGTACCTGGGCTCCCTGGTGGAGCTGGCCGAGAGCTATGAGCTCAACAAGAATCCTCTCCACCCCTACACCAAGACCCTGCTTTCCGCCGTTCCGGTGCCAGACCCCGAGGTCAGCCGCCAGCGCCAGCGCATCGTGCTGGAGGGCGATATTCCCTCCCCCATGCACCCGCCCAAGGGCTGCCGGTTCCACACCCGCTGCCCTTACGCCACCGACAAGTGCAAGGAGGCCGTGCCGGAGTTCAAGGAGCACGCGCCTGGGCACTGGGCTGCGTGCCATCTGCTGGGGTAAGCGAGGTTCCGGCACAGTGGCTTTGCCGACGGCGGGGGCAAGCCCCCGCCCTACGTGACGGTCGGTTTCGGTCCCCCTCGGAGAGCGGAGGGGGTATCGCGCCGCAGGCGCGTATCCAGGGGGAACTGGTTCCCCCTGGAAGGCGCGGCTTTGGAGCGAAGCGACACATTTCCCGCAGGAAATGTCCGCGCCTTTACTGGGCCGCGTGCCATCTGCTGGGGTAAGCGGAGTCCCGGCATCAGTGGTTTTGCCAGCGGCGGGGGTATCCCGCCGCAGGCGCGTGTCCAGGGGGAACTGGTTCCCCCTGGAAGGCGCGGCTTTGAAGCGAAGCGACAC
>OJQR01001081.1_pt1 | contig 13317 bp, 7 predicted proteins | sample 1599011 | NCBI WGS metagenome assembly OJQR01 (sample SAMN03922456, study PRJEB24848) | human gut metagenome | isolation source: stool sample | host: Homo sapiens | place: Germany | collected 2009-11 | reverse complement strand
GTTTGGGTATTGTATTCTTCACCATTGCCGTTCTGCCGATTTTCGGTGTGGGCGGAATTCAGGTGTTCGCAGCAGAAGCCAGTGGACCTACTCATGATAAAGTGCATCCTCGCATTGGCATCACTGCTAAATGGATTTGGGGTATTTATGCCGGAATGACGGGAACGCTGATTATTTTATTAATAGGTGGTGGCATGAGTATATTCGACAGTGTATGTCATGCTTTTGCTACGACCAGCACTGGTGGGTTCTCTACCAAACAGGCCAGCATTGAATATTACCATTCACCTTACATAGACTATGTAATTTCCATTTTCATGTTCCTTTCAGGTATTAACTTCACGTTGCTGCTGTTGATGTTTAATGGGAAGATTAAGAAGTTCCTACATGATGCGGAACTGAAGTTCTACTTTATTTGTGTTTCATTCTTCACTCTATTCATTGCTATCTGGCTCCATCAGACTTCTTCTATGGGAGTAGAGGAGGCATTCCGGAAATCGCTTTTCCAAGTGGTTTCATTGCAAACTTCTACGGGATTCGTCACAGCTGACTATATGCTCTGGCCTTCTATCCTCTGGGGCTGTCTCATCATTGTGATGATTATCGGAGCTTGTGCCGGCAGTACAACAGGAGGTATCAAGTGTATTCGTATGGTTATCCTGTTTCAAGTAGTGAAAAATGAATTCAAACATATTCTTCACCCTAACGCCATACTCCCGGTGCGGGTAAATAAGCAAGTTATTTCTCCTTCCATTCAGTCTACTGTATTGGCTTTCACCTTTTTGTATGTGGTCATTGTTATCATCAGTGTACTTGTCATGATGGGCTTAGGAGTCGGTTTTCTGGAATCAATAGGAACCGTAATCTCAAGCATAGGTAATATGGGACCAGGTCTCGGCACATGTGGTCCGGCTTTCTCATGGAGTGCATTGCCTGATGCTGCCAAATGGCTGCTTTCTTTCTTAATGCTCTTGGGACGCTTGGAATTGTTTACAGTATTATTGCTTTTCACTTCCGATTTCTGGAAAAAGAATTAAGAATTCAATAAAGGTAGTCTGTTTAATGCAAAAGCTACAATAAGGAGTACATTATCAAGCTATTACAAAGAGTACTTATCTATTCATATATTCTCAACGATACTCACTGTAATGAGAAAAAATACTCATCGCAATGAGAAAAAGTTCTCATTATAGTGAGAATTCTTTCTCATTACGGTGAGTATTCTATCGTATTTCTACGCTGTTATCACATCAGACCTTTCTAAGTAAAATCTTTCTTACAACAGGCTTATTTATTTCATAAATCTTATTGATAAGAACATCCATTTCCTGTTGGCGAGCATCACGGACAGCTTCAAACATCATCTTTGAATACATATCACGACGTCCCTTCAACCAAACGTTTTTATCCAAGTTTTCATCCATCACCTCGATCGCTTTTCTGTCGTCAGCATACAGCAATCCCTTTTGCTGGAAAAAGCCGAATTCACACCACGCATATTCTCTGAATGTTCTTTCAATTTCCCAACGATATTCATTCAGGTGCATCACCGTCAATGCTTGTTGGTATTGGGGAGTTTTGGATTCAGCAGCAAGATTAATGCCCTTTGCCAGTTCATCTCCACTCCAGGTTCCAATTTCTTCATCGTCTATCAACAACTTATAATTGCCTTTCAGTCCTGTTACTTTCAACGTTTCACGGTTCATCTCTTCCATAAAAGGAACAACTTTCAGCACTTCTGCCTGGCTCTTTTTCTGTCCCCAACCACGAGCAATAGTATCTAAAGGATAAGGAAGAGCTTCTGCCAAATAGTCAAAACTCAAATCTTTTCCATTCTTCTTTATATTTGAAACGGTACAATTTTCCGACTTAACGGCTTGTTTTTTATTAGCATTAATCTCCATATCCGCTACCTCCTTACCTACAAATCCCTGGGCTTTCAGGAAAAGATAGGCCATTACCATGTGTCCGTCGTTATCGGGATGAATACGGTCACTGCCACAAAGGGTAAAGGTAGGATCTTTCTGCTGATATTGCTGATTAATAGCTGTCATAGGAGCATTTAAATCGGTAAATTCCCAATTATTCTTAGCTGCCGATTCTTTCTGATATTCAACAAGCCGTTTGATGGTTTCATTCTTTGTCTTGAACGGTGTATTCTCTTTGAGTTGTACGGTTTCATCATACGGAGAAGTCCCGACCATCACGATACGGGTATCAGGAAGATCTTTAAAACGTTTCTCCATCTGCTGGTAATTCTTTATACTTTCCTGATATTTCTGCTCACCGAATTCTTTGGGCTTATCACCGTTGTATTCAAAATATCCGGAATCATTCATACCAAAAGTAACCATCAACACGGAAGGTTTCATCGCAAAAATATCACCATCCAGACGTTTGTTCATATCATAGGCCGTATCTCCACCAATACCACCGTTGAAAACACGGATAGGCATATCCGGAAAACGAGTCATATAATATAACCAGATGTATGAATGGTAATGACCACCATCCGTTATACTATTTCCCAGAAACACTGCTCTCTCACCCTCCTTAAAAGGTTTCACAGTTTGTGCAAACGCAGCAGTACATGTCATACAAGCCGCTGCAATCAATACAAAAAGTTTTTTCATGTCTTAATTTCTATTTTATAAACTGTTATTTTCATTATGAACGTTTTCTTTATTTTTTGAGAGGATCATATACGGCAACTGCCACGCGTGAATCGGCACAGCCATAATATAAGAACCATTTCTGATTGTAGAATACAAGTCCTTCTATAAATACGGTTCCGGCTGGATATTGTCCGCTCTTTTCAAAGTCTGATTCGGGAATATAGAAAGGTTTATCCAAGCGATCGATTAGTTTAGTAGGATTTTTGGCATCAAATAAGGCTTGTCCGGCGCAATAAGAGTTGGCTGTATACAGTGTGTCTCCTTCTGCGCCCGATTTATTTTTGCCGTTATAAAATAAAAGGATTCCTTTGTCAGTCAGGATGGCAGGAGGACCACATTCGGTCAGGTCACTGTCGAACTTACCTGCGCGGGGAACCATCACTTTCAGGAATTCTCCATTTTCATCCAACATCGGTTCCCAGTTGACAAGGTCTGTGGAAGTGGCTACATTCACAAACTTTTCTCCCCAGTACATCCAGTATTTGCCGTCAATCTTGGCAATCACTTGTTTGCCGTCGATTAATTGGGTTACGATAGAGGCAGATTTGGAAAATTCATCCACGAATCTTCCGTTGTATGCTTTTGCGAAAGCCGGTCCATGTTTTTCCCACGTTTGAAGATCACGCGAGGTGGCCACTGCCAAACGTGCCTGTTTGCGGTTCCATTGTGTGTAATGCATTACGTAAAGCCCGTCTTCTGTTACAGCAACACGTGGGTCTTCGCAACCGCCGGGATTTTCCAGTTCTTTCTGACTGTCGTCTGCCGGATAAAATACAGGTACGGACATTCGTTTGAAGTGTAGTCCGTCGTCAGAAGAGGCATATCCCAAACGGGAGGTACGTGATCCGATACCGATTGCCGAGTTGTCTTCAGCCCGGTAGAAGACTACTACTTTCCCATCATAAACAGTAGCAGCGGGATTAAACGTATCACTCGCTTCCCATGCTACTGACTCCTGTCGCATCGGACAATAGAAAAAGGTAGTAGTGTCAGGAGAAATAATCGGATTAATACCTTCCGGACGCTGGAAATCTGCCCATGCCCAATCCGGGAATTCAGATGTCTGCTTCTTCCCGCCACAGGAAGTGACTAATGCGGCAGCCACCAGTAGATAAGCTATGTTTTGTAGCTTTCTTTTCATTTTCACGTTTGATATTATAAATAAGTACTTTTACAAAATAATCTTAGATGGTTAGGAGGCACGGATTACACGGATTTCACGGTTTTTAGAGTGATGAATATATAGAACAACAGCGTTAATCCGTGTAATCCGTGCCTAAATTTATGATATAAACTTATATGCCTCGTTAATTTGCTTTAAGGAAAAGAGGGAGGTGTCACTTTAGTTCCCCACTTCACGTCAGGCTTGGACGAGGTAGTGTATTCTATCGTAGCCCCATTATTCAGTTGATCCCAATCGATCCATGTACTGTCATACGGTTTACCGTTTAGCTTCATGGACTTGATATAAATATTCTTTTCCGAACCGCCTTTTATCACCATATCCCCTTTCTTCAAATGAATTTTCACGGATGAGAATATCGGAGTGTTCACCGTAAAGCCTCCCACTCCCGGTATTTCGGGATAAAGACCGATACAAGCGAACACATACCAGGCGCCCATCGTCCCTAAATCATCATTGCCCGGCAGACCATCAATTTTACTTGAATATTGTTCATTCAATACACGGTTAATAATCTCCTGTGCTTTATAGGGAGTTCCTACCCAGTTGTATATCCAGGGAATGTGGAAGCTCGGTTCATTGCCGGAAGCGAACCAGGCATCATTATAACCGGCATCCAGACGAGTAAAGAATTCATCCAGACGTTTTTCTGCCGCTGCTTTGCCTCCAATGATTTCTATCAGACCGGCAATGTCGTATGGCACCATCCAGAAATAATTCTTATAGGTCGATTCACGGAAATCTTCAGTCAGTGGTTTCCACGAACCATCCGGATTACGTGATTGCAGCCATCCGGTTTCCGGGTTATACAGATTCTTCCATGAACGTGCGAAATGGAAATAACGCCAGCTTACAAACTCATCTCCTACGGCATGTAAGGCAAATTGTGCGATTGCAAAATCAGCGGAAGTATATTCTAGTTGTATAGAAGCGTTGTAATATCCTTTATCCAAATACTGTTTCAGTCCCGGACGAGCCTCAACCTCCTGTGACATTGCTCCCGGTTCTTCCGCTCCTTTTCTCATGGTTTTGAAAATCGGTTTCGGGTCATAATTGCGGGCACCAAAAGCGTAAGCATTGGATATCAAGATAGGAGTCGGATCTCCTTGCATCACGCCGGTCTCTATATTAGCCATCACCCAACGCGGGAAAGCACCACCTGCTTCTTCGGCAAACAATTGGTGAGAAATAACAATATCAGAGACTACTTCAGGATCAAGGATTGACAATAGTTGAATCTGTGTACGATAGGTATCCCAGTTGCTAAAAGAAGTATAGTGCTTGGAACGGGATTTATGCACTCTGAAGTCAGCTCCCATGTATTCTCCGTTCACATCACTGCATACGTTCGGGTGAATGAATGAACGATACAGATGGGTATAAAATTGAGTGGTACGATCCAGATTGGTTCCTTCTACTTCAATCTTACCCAAATAATGATTCCATTTGGATTCTGCCTGATTCTGAATCTGCAGGAAATCCCATCCGGTATTCTCCGCTTTCAGATTCTCGCGTGCATTTTCTACTGATACATAAGAAACCCCAATCTTATATTGGATATTTTTCTTCTTATTTACATCAAAAGTAAAATAGACTCCGGAGTATTCTCCTTCAGCAAAAGTTGTGTTCGGTTTCAGTTCATCTCTTTTCCATGTTCCCGATTCCAACGCATCCGTATCAAACTCTGCTACAAAATAGACTTTATACGGTGTACGGAGTCCACAGAAATTACCACCTTCTGCATATCCTTCACACTTATTCGGTGCAGTAATAACGATGGCGGCCTGCTCTATCGGAGTTGCGGAAATGCCTCCACCGATAATTACCGTACCATATTGCTGATCGGCCGGATATTCATAACTCGCCATACCAGTTCTTTCGGTCACAGTCAGTTTAGCTTTGATGTCTTCCTGCACCATTGCCTCATAATAACCTGCATGTCCTTTTTCTTCAGAGATATTGATACGATAGTTGAGAATATTGTCCGGAGACATCTTCAGTTTGCCTTTTACCGGAAAAGTAGGGAAGTTGCCCATGTGTTCGCAACCGCCGCCACTCAATTGGTTGATGACGAATCCGGAACGTTTGGAAAAGTAAGAGGGGGTAAACTGCACCATTCCATAAGGGTAGGTGGCTCCGGGATAAAGATATCCCGAAGTCAGACCCACACCTTTCGTTCCTATCAGGGTATTTACCTGACGGGAATAATTACTCCCGGCGCTCTGCGCCGAGAGACTCCCCCACCCTCCAATCAAAACCAATAATAAACCTGTTAAAATTTTATTTTTCATACTGTATTCTTCTTATATCTTTTTAGTTTCTTATTCTTTCGACAATGAGAAAGGAGCAGCATACTTCGACGTACATCGTTCTTTATTCGGTTGACTTCCCATTTCAAAACGGATAATTCCTCCGTCTGCTATATCGTCGTATCTGATAAAATTCTTATCCAACACACGTCCATTTAAGGTAGCAGACTGGATATAGAGATTCTCTTTACTATTATTGTTCGCTTCAATCACGAATTTATTGCCGTTTTCCATCGTTATAGTAGCTTTCTTAAATAACGGACTGCCAATTACATACTCATCCGTACCCGGACAAACGGCATAAATGCCTAATGAGCTCAAGATATACCATGATGACATACCGCCTTGGTCTTCGTCTCCCGGATATCCTCTTTCTGTGGAATTATACAATCTTTCAACGATCTGGCGTACCCAATACTGTGTTTTCCATGGCTGGCCGGCATAGCTATACAAATAAGGCATGTGCTGAATCGGCTGATTGCCGTGTGCATATTGTCCCATACCCGCCAATTCCATTTCTTTCATTTCATGGATCACTCCTCCGTAAGTTCCCGGTTTAATAGTACTGGGAAGGGCGAATACCGAATCCATTTTGGTCGTAAATCTTTGGTCGCTTCCGAACAAGTTTATTAATCCTTCTACATCATGGAATACGGACCAGGTATAATGCCAGGCATTACCTTCGCAGAAAGGTCCACCCCACTCCAACGGGTCAAACGGTTCCTGCCATTTACCATCAACGCCTTTTCCACGCATAAAACCGATAGACGGATCGAATACGTTTTTATAATTATACATCTGACGGGCAAAGACTTCCTGATAGTGTTTGTTTCCAGTCATCTTAGCCAGTTGATAGCCACAGAAATCATCGTATGCATATTCCATTGTCTGTGCACTTGATCCCATTGATTCCGGATAAGGAACATATCCCAGTTCAAAATATTCTTTCCAGAAACCACGTCCGTTGGCACCTCCCCAAGGACCTTTATTCATGGCCTCGTGTGCGTATGCTTTCAAAGCTTTCTCCGGATCAAAAGTCCGAATCCCTTTTGCCCACGCATCTGCCAGCAACGAAATGGAGTGATTACCCAACATTCCTCCTGTTTCTCCGGGAGCTGACCAGGAAGGTAACCATCCGCATTGTTCTTGTGCGGCAAGCAAGGCATTCATGTAACGTCCCTGCATAGTAGGATGCAGAATATTAGTTAATGGAAATTGAGAACGGAAAGTGTCCCAGAATCCATTATCTGTATACATATATCCATCATATACTTTGCCGTCATAAGGACTATAATAATAAGGTTCTCCATTCGCTTTACGTTCATAGAATTTGCGTGAGAAGAGATTGGCACGGAACAGGCAGGAGTAGAAAGTCTTCATTTGTTCGTCTGTTCCGCCTTCAACCTGAATTCTATTCAATAATTCATTCCACGTTTTATGTCCACGCATTTTGGTGGCTTCCAAATTCTTATCTTTACCCAGTTCGTCATTTAGTGTAATTACAGCCTGCTCTGCGCTGATATAGGAAGAAGCAGCCTTTGCCTGTACTTTCGATCCTTTCTTAAATTTGATATAAGCACCATAGCCTTTGCCTTCTCCTTCCAACTTTTTAGAGAAAATCTCATCTTTCTGATTTTCCCACATACCGTAATCCTCAAATGCTTTATCGAACTGCACTACAAAGTAACTACGGAATGTCTTAGAGTTATTTACAAAACGTTGGTTATTCACCCAACCGGAAATTTGTCTCTTAACCGGATCAATCTTGATTTCACTCATATCTGTATATCCGTCAATTACCAGATAGGCGTCTTCGGTAGAGGGATAAGAAAAGCGTAAATGTACACCACGAGTAGTTGGAGCCATCTCGGTTGTAATTCCATTATCCAGCATCACTTTATAATAATGCGGCTTGGCTATTTCATTATCATGGCTGAACTTCGTTGCCCGCATCTCCTGATTTACAACTAATTTCCCCACCATCGGCATAAAAGAATACACTGCATAATCACTCATCCACGGACTGCATTGGTGAGACTGGCAGAATCCTCTGATATTATCTACCGCATATTGATATTTCCAGCCTTCTCCATTTTTCCCTGTTTGGGCAGACCACGTATGCATGGCATAAGGCATACCGGTAGTAGGGTATGTATTTCCATAACTTAATCCGAAATGAGAGTCGGTACCTTGCAGTGTATTGACATATTGCACAAGGTCTTTCATTTGGGCATATATACCTGTTGAGAAAAAAGAGAAGATCACTAAATAAATGAGCTTGTTCATGGTTATTTTTTTATGTGTTACATCTATTTCACTTGACAAATCAAAACAACTATATCTATTTATTACCATAAGTAATACCCTGCCAGTCATCTGTACGGAAAGGGGACGCCGGAAGGTTAACTCCATTGTATAAATTACAAATTGGATTATCTGCCCAAGCATAACACACTGCTATTGCGAAAGCAACTTCAGGAGATGAGACGATGATGGAATTACCATCAATCACAGCATCAGCCCAGTGAAACTTATGATCAACACCAGAGATAGTAAATCCTTTTACTCAAGTGGAGCATCGTTATCGTACAATGATTCCCAATTAAATACACGGTAGAAATAAGGACGATAGAAGTCAGCACTACCCGGTGCATTGAAATTATCCCAAAAGTTGGAACAGTCTGTATTGGTAGAGATCACCAATTCACCGGTACGTGATAAAGCCGGATGAATATTTACCATATAAACATGTTGATAACGTTGTTCGCCAATCTTATCAAGAAATTCGGGCAATGTAAAGAGAGTCTTTTGGTCGACAAACGGCCCATAAGGGTGCTTACTACGGAACATCAGCACGTCTCTCCCGAACCACATGGATTGTCCGATCATGTAATAGGTATCACCTTTTTTAAATACCCAAGGCATAGAGCATGCACTTTCCAAAGGGATAATTGTAGAGTTTTCAGCATCTTGGATTGAGGGGTACTGCGTTGTCCACGAGAAATGTCCTTGCGGATCGGCCACATAATATTCCCACTGGCTGCCAAGGTCGCGTGTAGCGGTACGTGCCACAGCCACCTTATAATTGGAAGTTGTGTAAAGATAGATATGTCCGTCTTCGTCTTCCCACATAGTGTCGCCATAACCTAAAGTGTGGTCGTTAAAATTATCATTACGACTGATAAGTTTCATATAAGTAGCATCACCCGGCTTTCCTTCCAAGCTATAAGTAGCCAAGCAAGTACCAAAGCGGCGCATCAAGTTGTTCGGATCGGTATTATCAACGGCTCCCCACAACATTTGCATCTGATTGTTATATATCGTAGCATCTCCTGCCCAATAAAGATAATCCTGATCGATTTCTCCAGCTTGTATTTTTTCATCCGATAGTGTAGCTTTCGGATGACGAATGTGAGTACGTACCTGATAGTATCTATCCGCATTAGGATCGTTGGTTTGTACGTAATCAGCTAACCAAACAAGATTTTCATCCTTCTCACCAGGTGTTTGTACCATAATACTGTTACGAGGGAAACTACAATTACCTCGTGAACGATTTTCATTGATTACGCCATAGAAGCTATCATTGAACGACCAAAATATATTCCCGTCAGGCAAACCAGTGGTGAACACACCGTCTCCTCCATTCCAGCCCAACGACCGAGTGAAAAGGGCATTGTATTTCAAGTCTTTGTAGACGAACACTTTCCAATATTGTCCTGATCGATTTGGCATTAGTTCGAGATTCCATTCGGAATCAATTTGAGGCATCTTCACTTCTGAATTGCCGTAATAAGGTTCTTGCTGGTCACCACATGCTCCTCCAGCGAGGAGTGCGATACTTAGGATAAGATGAATTGGTTTCATGTTTAATAAGATATTTAAGATTATTTAATTTGTTTCTGCACCTGTAAAGCCGATAATACAAGCTATAAAGGTTGACAAAAAGATGCGTCTCATAATGTTATACTATTAGAGTTTAGGATAAAGACGATTCAGGAATGAAAAACCACTAATTCGGATAATTCTTTCTTTAGATGTATTTGATTTACTATCATTGCTCGAATAATACAATGACCTTTTCACTGAATAATAATACGTGAAAAAAAAGTATTGTGTTTAGTGGTGTATATCTTGTCAATCGTCTTAATACAAATTCAAGTCGTGAATTAGTCTCGGCTTATTGGCTTTAAATTGTTTAATTTTAATTTTATAAGTTTTACTATGAAATTGTACATGAAATCATTAACGCTACTCCTATTTTTAGGAACAGTTGCGTCCTGTAATGACAGTTTCCTCGATCAAACCCAAACTTCGGATTTGAATCGTGAGACCGTTTTTGCAGATAGTACGTATACCGCCAACTTCCTGACCGGAATTTATACCGATATCGGGTTTGATATCAACTACAACCGATGGACATACCTTTTGGCTAATGGTGGTGGGCTGCAAAGCGCTTGTGACGAAGCTGAATTTTATCCTTCGTCAACCATCTGGACAAACATGATGTTTGCTACCGGTACGGTTAATCCGGTTACGGTGAGTGATGATGCATGGTCGAAATGCTACACTAACATTCGCCGATGTAACGTATTCCTTGCCAACATCGACCGATCACCGATGGTACAGAGCCGGAAAGCTCAATACATATCCGAAGCACTTTTCTTGCGTGCCTGGTACTACTTCATTTTGATGAAACACTACGGTGGTGTACCTATTATCGGTAATAACGTGTATGATGCTACTTCGACAATGAAAACCTCGCGCAATACATGGGCAGAATGTGTAGAGTATGTGTCCCATCAATGTGACTCTATCGTCCAACTCAATGTACTTCCCGTGCGACGAACAGGTCAAGAAAACGGTCGCGCCTCATCGGCAGCGGCATTGGGTCTTAAAGCCCGTGTCTGCCTCTATGCAGCTAGTCCATTATTTAATGGAAGTGATTTCGCTCCTACTGATACCAAAGAATTAGTAGGCTATCCCTCTTATGATAAAGAACGTTGGAAAACGGCAATGGATGCTGCCCGCGCAGTAATCAACCTAGGAACCTATAATCTCTTTATTAGAAGTAAAGATTTGAACGGCAAAGCCGAACCAGGTTTCGGATTCTACGTCGTATTCCAAGCCGGTGATACACGAAATGCCAATTTAACCGATGATGATGGTAAAAACAATAACGGAGCCTTTGCCGGCAATATCCTCGACCGTAAGTATCAACGTGAGTCCGGACATGAAGCTGCTTACTATCCACCTAGTGGCAGTCACTCCGGAACACGCCACGGCGGATACATATACAAAGAATTGGCAGATGCCTTCCCTATGATTGACGGTAAACCCATTAACAACAGCCAATACACATTCGATCCTCTGAATCCCGCTCAAAATCGTGATCCACGTTTCAACAACACCGTGATTTATGATGGTGCTTTGGTCCCTGCTGACGATACTTACAGTGCTACCACAGTTGTTAACACATGGATTGGCGTAGGGCAGACAAGCGATGCCGTATACCAAGGCACTGCCACCGGTTTCTATGTACGCAAGGGATGTGATCGCTTATGTAAAGGTAGTACATGGAACCCAAGCCGCCACAACGATCCACTGATACGTTACGCGGACATTTTACTGATGTATGCTGAAGCAGCCAATGAATATCATGGTCCCGATTTCGAAGAAACACTAGGCGAACAACAACTTGGTTGCTATCCTATATTAAAACTCATTCGCAAGCGTGCCGGCATCGAGCCCGGTGCAGATGGTATGTATGGACTTGAAAAGAATATGACACAAAAACAGATGCGCCAAGCCATTCAGGAAGAACGCCGCCTTGAATTTGCTTTTGAAGGACATCGCTTCTTTGATGTACGCCGCTGGATGATTGCTCCACAAACCGAAAGCAAAACCATGCATGGCATTGAAATCACTCGCGCCACTGACGGAACAAAGACTTGGAAAGAATTTGATGTACGCACGCATGTATGGCGTCCGGCTATGTACTTCTTCCCAATTCCTTACAATGAAACGGTGAAGTCGAAAGATTTGCTACAGAATCCCTACTATAATTAATAAAATACCCAAAATATGAAACATAGCATACATTTGGCGGCAATAGCCTTGCTGACTACTCTGCTTGTGACATCGTGTGATACGTTCTCTGCTCCTGCTGATCCTGACAAAAACACGGAGCAGGTCAAAGACATATCAGGCACGTGGCAACTCACCACAGTGAGCCGCAACAGTAATGATATTACCGAAACCATGGACTTCAGCCAGTTCCAAATTAACCTGAAGAAAGATGGTAAGTACACAATTGAAAACTATCTGCCTTTTGTGGTACGCCACAATGGCACGTGGAAAGTTGACGATATCTATTATCCTTTTCGCCTCTATTTCACAGAGGATGGAGCCACGGAGCAGGCCAGTACCGATATCCTATTCCCCATTACCAATGGCGAACGTAACATCGTGATTACTCATAGCCCCGGGTGTGGTTCGAATACCTACACCTATGTATTCAAGAAAATATCAGAAAACTAAAAATCATAACGCTTTATGAAAAAGAAATTAATCAGCTTGCTTCAACGCAAACGGCACATCGTAGCGTTATCAACTATACTTATGACTTTCATCGTTATGAGTTGCCTCTTTATCGATTCTGTCGATATAACCCAAATGATAGATGGAAAAGCCGTAAACTATGCAAAGGCCGGAACGACTGCTACTTTCAAAATGCATGGACACATTAAAGTTCAAGGAGACCCGCGTAATGACAAACGACTGGTTTTCGGCTTTTTGGCTCCTAAGAGTTGGAATCTGGCACAAAATGCCAGAGTTTCATATATAGAAGATACATTTGATCCGAATATAGGTGAGCAAAACATGACACTTATACCATCGACCGAACAGCCTAGCAATAAACCAGGATTGTCATGGTCGGCCGCTCTCATGCAAGAATACGGTGTAGGTACCAATATTCTGGAAGATATGGAATGGGCAGCCTATTGGACAAAACCCTATAACGGCGTTGCAGGGGAGATTCATTTTACAATCTATGTCCGTGTACCGGTAGGAAACAAAAATCTGCGTTTTAAGCCATCATTCTTTATTAACAGTACTGACGATAACTTCAGTACAAGTGCAGATGCAA
>OJQR01001062.1_pt1 | contig 13543 bp, 10 predicted proteins | sample 1599011 | NCBI WGS metagenome assembly OJQR01 (sample SAMN03922456, study PRJEB24848) | human gut metagenome | isolation source: stool sample | host: Homo sapiens | place: Germany | collected 2009-11 | reverse complement strand
GCGTCAGATGTGTATAAGAGACAGACAGAGGGCACCGGCGCCAGAAGGCTCAGCACCAGCACCTGCCGGACCCCGGCGGGCAGCGGCAGCATCCAGCAGACGGCGGAGGCCGCCAGGCCGAATCCGTAGCGCAGCAGAACCACCCGCAGAACGTCGGACCGGCTCTCCTGCGGAATCCGCGGCTCCAGCAGCAATCCGATCATCAGCATCGCCAGAAAGGCGTTGGCCTGGCCGAACATCCCCGCCACGGTGTAAACCGTCTGCGGCAGGCGCAGGCCGAGCAGCCCCAGGAGCAGAATGGCCAAAAAGGTGTCGAAGGGCACGGAGCGGAGCATTCTGCCCAGAACAGAGCGGACCGTCAGGCGCTCCCCGCCGGTGAGGGCGGCCGTCAGCGCATAGGCGCCGCCGCAGTTGAAGGGGCTGTTGCCCGCGTCAAACATGGAGACGGCCAGCAGCATGTCCGGCGGCAGAAAGCTCTGCACAAAGGGCAGGACAAAGGTGCCGATATTGTAGCTGGGGGCGTTGAGCAGGTAGAGCGCCCGGACGGGCCCCGGCCGCCTCCGGGTCACCAGGGCGGAGACAGCCAGCAGCAGGACATTGGCGGCTGCTGCCGCGGCGAGAACCGCCAGCAGGGACGGAACCAGCCTGAACGCGCTGAAGCTGGAGAGGAGAGCCCCCGGCAGCGTCAGGTTGACGATGATCCTGGACAGCAGACGGGCATCGCCCTGCTGAAAGACGCCCCGTCTCTTGAGAAGGTATCCCAGCGCCACGATCAGCAGCAGCCCGCCGGTTTTGATGAGTAAAGCGTCCATGCCGAAACCTCCTGAAATGGACACAGCCACCAGGACGTGCCTGGTGACTGTGCCGGAAAAAAGAAGAAAAGAAGATTGGGAAAAATCAGTGCTCAGAGTTGAGGCGCTGCCGGCTGCGGCTGACCACCGCCTGGATCACAATGAACAGGCACAGCAGCAGGGCGATGATGATGCGCGTCCACCAAGCGGAGAGCGTCCCCTGGAAGGTGATGAAGGTTTGGATCACACCCTGGATCAGCACGCCGAGAAGGGTGCCTGGCAGGAAGGCCACGCCGCCGGACATCAGCGTGCCGCCGATCACGGAGGAGGCGATGGCGTCCATCTCCATGCTGACGGCGTGGAGGGGATACCCGGAGAGCATGATGAGGGAGTAGACCACACCGGCCAGCGCCGAGCAGAAGCCGCACACCACGTAGGCGAGGATTTTCGTCCGTTTGGTGGGAAGGCCCATCAGCTGCGCAGACATCTCATTTCCGCCCAGCGCGTAGATGTTCCGGCCGAATCGGGTGAACTTCAGCACCAATGTGGCCGCAACCAGCGTCACCAGCGCGATCACCACGCCCACGGAGATGAATCCGCCGGGCAGGACATAGATCCGCGCGGACGCCAGCGAGGTGTACACGGGATTGTCAATAACAATCGTCTCCCGGGAGATGATCGCCGTCATGCCGCGGGCGAAGAACTGCCCCGCCAGCGTGACAATGAAGGGCTGCATGTTGAATTCCGTAATCAGCCAGCCCTGGACCAGGCCGAACACAGCCCCCATGGCCAGCACGATCAGGATGACGGCGGGCGCGGGCAGGCCCGTGTTCTGCAGCATCTGCGCCGACGACATACAGGTCAGCGCCACCACAGAGCCGATGGAGATGTCAATCCCGCCGATCAGCAGGACAAAGGTGATGCCGATGGTGGCAATGATCAGGGCCGCATTGTCGATCAGCAGGTTGCAGAACACCTGGGGCTTCATGAAGCCCCGGTAGTTCATCATGCCGACCACATACAGCAGCACGAACAGGCTCAGGGTGATGCCGAAGGAAAAATACCGGGAACCGACCAGGCGGTCTTTCAGGCTGCTCTTCTGCTTCATCTCTGCTTCACCGCCTTTTCTGCTGTGCGCTTCTCCAGAACACCCTTGAATTTTTCGGACTGGAGGAGGCAGATCAAAATGACCACAAGGGCCTTGTATACCGGCAGCTGCTCCGAGGAGACGCCCAGCGCGTACAGCGTGGTGGTCATCGTCTGGATGGTGATGGCGCCGATGATGGAGCCGCCGATGTAGAATTTACCGCCGCTGAGAAGCGTTCCGCCCAGGGCCACGGACAAGATGGCGTCCATCTCCATGTTGAGGCCGGCGTTGTTGGGGTCCGCCGCCGCGATCATGGAGGATTCCATCAGTCCGGCAATGCCGGCGCAGATGCCGGAGAAGACGTACACCATAAAGATGATGGAGGAGACCTTGAGGCCCGTGCGCCGGGCGGCGTTGGCATTGATGCCCACCGCCTGGACGAACAGTCCCACAGACGTCTTTTTCTGGATTAGAACCACAAACAGCACCATGAGGGCGGCAATGAAGATGGTGGTAGGCAGGGGGCTGCCGGGAATGGTGGTGCCGATGTAGGTGAAGGGCTCATAGTACACGGTGACATTCTGCCCCTTGGTAATCAGCATGGCGATGCCTCGTCCGGCGGTCAGCAGGATCAGTGTGGCCACCATGGGCTGGATCTTCAGCTTGGAGACCAGGAAGCCGTTCCACACGCCGCACAGGGCGCAGACCAGCACGGCGATCAGACAGGCCGGCAGCAGCGGCATATTGGCTGTGCCGTCCCCTGCTCCGCCGATCAGGGAGCAGCAGATGGCGCCGGAGATAGCGATGACAGAGCCTTGGGAGATGTCGATGCCCCCGGTGGCGATGACGAAGGTCATGCCCATGGACAAGATCACCAGGATCGAAGCCCGGTTGAGAATGTCAATAATGCGCCCGTAAAACTGGCCGTTCTGGAACTCAATGGCAAAAAAGCCGGGGGTGGCAAACGCGTTGAACACCAGCAGCAGAGCCAGGGCAAACAGCGGCAGAAACAGGTGGTTGGACGTCACCTTTTTCACTTTTCCCATCATTTAGGCACCTCCTGCAATGGCTGCCATCACCCGGTCGGAGTTGATGTCGTCGCCGGTCAGTTCCGCCACCTTCCGCCGGTCCCGCAGGACTGCCAGGCGTGTGCAGGTGCGGGTCATCTCGTCAATCTCGCTGGAGATGAAGATAATGGACATGTGCTGCTCCCGGGCCAGCTGGATCACCATTTTCTGGATCTCCGTCTTGGTGCCGATGTCGATGCCGCGGGTGGGCTCATCCAGGATCAGCAGATCCGGCTGCGTCACCAGCCAGCGGGCGATGATGGCCTTCTGCTGGTTGCCGCCGGAGAGGTTGCGGATCAGCTGCTCCGGAGAGGAGACCTTGATCTGCAGCAGCTTGATGTACTCGTCGGCGATTTGCTCCTGCTCCTTCAGGGGAATGTGGTTCCACATGCCCTTTTTGGCCTGAAGGCCGATGATGATGTTCTCCCGGACGGAGAGGTCCCCGATGATGCCCTGGATCTTCCGGTCCTCCGGGCAAAAGGCGATCTTGTGGTGCATGGCGTCCAGGGGGGAGTTGAAATGGACTTCCCGGCCGTTCATCCGCAGTGCGCCCTGTTCGGGCTTGGCCACGCCGGCCAGAAGCTCTGCCGTTTCCGTGCGGCCTGAGCCCAACAGGCCGGCAAAGCCCACGACTTCGCCCCTGTGGATCTGCAGGTCAAAATCCTGGATACGGCCGAACGCGGAGAGTCCGTCGGCCTCGATCAGCACCTCGTCCCCGCACAGGGCGGTGTTTTTGCCCATGCTCTGAATATCCCCCAGCTCCTTGCCGATCATCTTGGAGATCAGCTCCACCCGGGGCAGCTCCGCCACGGCATAGGCGCCCACCAGCTCACCGTTGCGCAGCACCGTGATCCGGTCGCAGAGCTCATAGATCTGATCCAGGAAGTGGGAGACAAAGATGACCCCCAGGCCCTGGGCCTTCAGCTTGCGGACCACTGCGAACAGGCGCTGGGTCTCCTCCTCATCCAGGGAGGAGGTGGGCTCGTCCAGGATCAGCACCTTTGCGTCCACATCCACCGCACGGGCAATGGCAATCATCTGCTGGACGGCCACCGAGTAGCTCCCCAGCGTCTTTGTCACGTCAATGTTCAGATTCAGCGTAGTCAGCAGCTCCGCGGCCCGGCGGTTGATGGTCTTCCAGTCGATGCCGCCCGCCTTTTTGGGCTCACGGCCGATAAAGATGTTCTCCGCCACGCTCAGATTGGGGCACAGGTTGACCTCCTGATACACGGTGGAAATGCCGCACTTCATGGCCTCCAGCGGGCTGGAGGGGGAAATGGGCCTGCCCTCCATGGCGATCTTGCCGCCGTCCTTTGCGTGGACGCCAGTCAGGACCTTAATCAGGGTGGATTTTCCCGCGCCGTTTTCGCCGACCAGCGCGTGGACTTCACCGGAGTGCAGGGTGAAATCCACATTCTCCAGCGCGCGGACGCCGGGGAAGTATTTACAGATTCCCCGCATTGTCAACAGGGCTTCTTCTGCCACAGGTCATCACATCCTTTGTCTTGGATTCGGCGGGCCTGGCATCCCGCCGGAGGCCCTGGGGAGCCAGGGCAAAACAGTCCGCGGGCGGGGAGGACATCCCCCGCCCGCGGGATCATGGAACGGTTGGCGAAAGCCGGTCAATAGGTGCGGTTGGGCAGCTCCTGCTCGGCAATGTCAGCGGGGAAGATCCCCTCTTCCAGCTCAATGGTGGCGGGTACTTCTTCGCCGGCCACAATTTTCTTGGCGGTTTCCATCAGGGTCTCGCCGAAGTTGGGGGTGTGCTCCACGGCGCAGTTCATCTTGCCCTCGATCATAGCGTTGAACTCGCCCTTGGCGGCGTCGATGGAGACGATGACGATGTCCTCACCGGGCTTCAGTCCGGCAGCCTCAATGGCCTGAATAGCGCCCAGAGCCATATCGCCGTTGCAGGAGAAGAGAATATCGATCTTGTCCCCGTCGGACTTCAGGAAGGACTCCATGACCTCCATGCCCTTGGCACGGGTGTACTCACCGGTCTGGGAACAGATGACGTTGTACTTGCCGCTGTTGGGGGATTCGGCCATGGCATCGGTGAATCCCTGCAGGCGGTCGGCGGCCACGGAGGAGCCGACCGTGCCCTCCAGAATCGCCACCTGGAACTGATCGCCGCCGGCACGGGGAGTCTTGCCCTCAGCAGTCATATACTCGTCAACCCAATTGAAGGCATTAGCACCCTCCTTCAGGGCGTCGGCAAAGATGTGGGTCACATACAGAGAGGGGTCCGCAGTCACGCCGCGGTCCACCAGGACCACCGGGATCCCGGCGTCCTTGGCCTCCTGCAGGACCGTATCCCAGCCGGTCTCCACGATGGGGCAGAAGGAGATCACATCCACGTCAGATGCGATGAAGGAGCGGATGGCCTTGATCTGGTTCTCCTGCTTCTGCTGTGCGTCGGAGAACTGGAGGGTCACGCCGGCGGCCTCCGCGGCAGCCTTGATGTTGTCGGTGTTGGCAGTGCGCCACTCGCTCTCAGAACCGACCTGGGCAAATCCAAGGGTGATGCTGTCCTCACTGCCGGCATCGGCGCTTTCCGCGCCTCCATCACTGCAGGCGGCCAGAGACAGGGCCATCGCAGCGGCCAAAACGCCGGTCAACCATTTCTTCAGTTTCATACCTTTCAATCCTTTCTCGCTTTCTTCATCTTCCGAATGGGCGGTCTCGCGCCCTGTGTTAAATAATATACAAGACGCCTCCACCTTTGAAAAGAGGCGCTCCAACGGGTTTTTATTTGAATTTTACAGAAAAAAGTCCGGCCGGAAAGCCGGACTTTTGCTTTTTTCTGCTGCTTCTCAGCTTTTTTACGATTTTGCCGGAATCTGCAGTGTGACCCGAGTCCCGCAGCCCAGCCGAGAACTCACGTGAATGCCGTAATCCGCTCCATAGGCCAGCTGAATGCGCTTTTGAATATTGGGCAGCCCAAACCCGCCCTCGGAAATCTGGCCGAGATCTCCGGCCACCTCCCGTTGCACTTCCTCCAATTTCTCAGGCGTCATGCCGCAGCCGTCATCTGCCACCTGAACCACCAGGCAACCGTCCTTCACATCGGCGCAGACGCGGATGGTGCCGCCCCCCCGCTTCTTTTCAATGCCGTGGTACAGCGCGTTTTCCACAAGGGGCTGCAGGCTCAGCTTTTGGATCCGGCAGTCCAAGGCTTCGGGCTCCGCCTGGATCTCATAGTTCAGGATATCGGCATAGCGCACTTTCTGAATATAGAGATAGCTTTGGATGCAGGACAGCTCCTCCTGAAGGGACACCACTGCGCGGCCTTTGCTGAGGACCACCCGGAAAAACCGGGAGAGGGACTGGACCACCTGTATGACCTGCTCCTTGTCCCCGGACTCCGCCAGCCAGACGATGATCTCCAGCGTGTTGTAGAGAAAGTGGGGATTGATCTGTTCCTGAAGCAGCCGCAGCTCCAGCTGCTCCTGGGTGCGGGTGTCCTCCTCCACTTTTTCCATCAGGCGCTGGAGTTTTGCCGCCATGCGGTTGAAGCTCTTGTTGAGGATGGTGACCTCATTCTCCCCGGCATCTTCCATCAGGGCATCAAAGTCGCCCTCCGCCAGCCGCCGGGTGTTTTCCACCAGCGCCTGGATGGGGTCGTTGATGGTCCGGTTGATGCGCATCAGCAAAAATGCCAGAACCGCCACCATCAGCACCACCGCCGCCAGATCCCCCAGCAGCAGCAGCTGAAATCCGGTCTGGAGCATCTGATCAATGGACTCCCCCCAGAGCAGCTCCAGATAAATGTATTCCTCAATCTGGTTGTACACCAGGGCGGAGACATCCCGAATCTGCTCCAGCGTCACATTCTGCAGTTCCAGGGACACGTCCGCATCAATCTCCTGCCCCAGCTTCTGACAGTACCGCTGCAGGGTGCCGAAGGTGCGCGTGGCAATCTGCAGCTGGATCCGGCCGTTTTCAGAATTGTTCTCCTGCTTCAGCAGATACAGCCCCTGGCGAATTTCCTCCATGTGGTGGAAGAGCTGGGTCGTCTCCAGGGTGCGGCGCCCCGCCACCAGATAATAGGCGTCCAGGCTCACGTCATCCCGGACAGTGGGGATCAGCTTGTTTGCGGAAATGACCCGCTCCGCCAGGATATGGTATTCTCCCAAAAAGTGGTGGGACAGGCCGATAACCAGCAGGTTGATACTCAACATCCCCACCAGGATGACCGTAAACCCCGCCAGGATCTTGCTCCGTATGCTCCCACGGCGGCCCAGGGCGGTTTTCAGGGCGCCGGCTGCACGACTCATCCGTCTCATAGCGTGTGGGAGCGGCGGTACTGGCTGGGCGTCTGCCCGGTGTTTTTCTTGAACAGCATGCTGAAATACTCCATATTCTGATACCCCACCCGTTCTCCGACCTCACTGACCCGCAGATCGCTGGTAATCAGCAGGCGTTTGGCCTGGCGAATTCGGACCTCCGTCAGATATTCACTGAACCCGACGCCAATTTTGGATTTGAAAAGCGTGCTGAGGTGGTTGGGGCTTACAGACACTGCATTCGCAACCGAGGAGAGGGACAGCTCCGGGTCCATATAGTGGCGGTCGATATACGCTCTGGCTTGCTCCGCGGAGGGCGTGTGCCGGCTGCCCCCGGGGCGGACCTCCATCACCTCTTCGCAGAGCTGGCAAGCCAGCGTCAGGAAATCATCTACGGAATTCGTCAGCAGAATACGCTTTTCCAGCAGATCCTCCTGGCGCAGGGATTCCGGAAGGGGGATCCGGTTTTCCTGGCAGAACTCATGGACCACAAAGAAAAGCTCTGTATAGAGATAGCAGCGATAGACAAAGGAGGAATACCCGGACTCGATGGTCGGCCGGTAGTGGGCCCAAAATGACGGAAGTGCAGACGGCTTCCCAGTCCGCAAAAAGTCCAGCAGGGTGTCCCGCTGGAAGGAGGTGGAGTGGGACAGCGTCTTGCTGTCTGCGGACTCCCGCTGCTTTTTCTGAATCGTCAGCAGATGGTATGCTTTCGGCAGGTCGCTGAGCCGGGCCGCCTGTTTTCCAGGCAGCAGATGCACGCTCAGTCCCTCCTGCCCGGCCAGTGCATCCAGCCATGCAGAGAACTCCCGCAATTTCGGGGGAAGCCCGGCCGCGTCTTCCGCCAGCAGCAGGAACGTGGCCCGCTCCCCATCAAAGCCGGAGCCGTATGCCATTGGCGCGGCATACAGCTTGTCCCGCAGCGCCTCCCGATCCGGTATCACACCGTCCAGCTCCGTCAGGATGATCTGGTAGGCTCCTGCAGCCAAAGAGATCCCGAGCTGCGCCGCACGCTGGAGCATCTGCGCCGGTCCCATCAGGATGCCGCTGTACAGATTGCTGAAAAAGAGCTCCCGCTGTGTGATGCTATGGCTCTGCCGCTCAATCCGCCGTGCGCGGCATTCCAAAATCTGCGCCTTGCTGCGGTCCACGGCTTCCAGAATATCCCTGCTGGAGACAGGCTTGAGCAGATAGTCATTTACGCCCAGGGTGATGGCCTTTCTGGCATATTCAAATTCATTGTGTCCGCTGAGGATGATGATGCGGGTATCCGGCAGCTCCTTCCGCACGATCCGGGCCAGCTCCAGGCCGTCCATAAACGGCATCTTGATGTCCGTCAGCAGAATATCCGGCCGTTTTTCCAGGAGCTGCGGCAGAGCGACTTCTCCATCCGGCGCATCCCCCAGGAACAGGATATCGTGTTCCTGCCAAGGGACATTGTCTCGGATACTCTCCCGGGCAATCCGCTCATCCTCAACAAGAAACAGCGAAATCATGAGTCTCCTCCCCATACGCAGTGTTCTGAATTTCAAACAGCTCCCGCCGGCAAATCCCACCGAATCCATTCCATGCAAACGGAGAGGCAGCGTCCCGGCTGTGGAACAGGCGTTTTTCTTTATTATATCGTATTTTGTCGAAAAGAAAAGGTGCTGAATCATTTTTGCGGATTTTCCGGCTGTCGGCGTATATGCAAACCGCCGCACGGACAGGCCCCTCCATCGTTCCGGTTCGTGGGGAGAGAGCTATCGGGGCGGCGGCTTTGTGAGGCGAAATATTCAATTCCCGGAAATGAAATGTTGGGGTCTTCGGGCGCAATCAGTCCGGCGGAGGATCCCGCCGTTCCGGCCAAGCAAAGCCACAAACCTGGAGCCGAAGGCCGCTAAGTCTTACTTCGGGAGTCGGCACACCTCTCACATAGAGAGTTTGTTCTCCTGATCTGCCGGCAAAATCTTAATGGTATGAGAATCGTGGGCAGCACAGTCCGGCCCAGTGCCTGTAACGGCTGCTTCTGCTCGCTTTTCAGTCCAGTCAATCGGCTCGAATTGAGAACCGGAAATGGTAGGAGACACGTCTACGGCCCACATAGCTGATTTCCAGAAGGTCCCTTGCCTTTCTCTCACTTAACTGCCAAATCCATTCATTGATGACGCCCATTCAGATTTCATCCGGACTTGATTCCTCCTTTTGTTCGTTCCGGTGGTTGGCAGCTCTCTTCCATTCCAGCAAAGGAGGATGCTTTTTCAGAGCTTAGGCTTTGGGGAACCTCCGGCTGTTCCGGCAGTTTTCTTTATGCACGGAAAAGCCGTCTGATTTCTTAAAAAATCAGACGGCTTTGTGGCTGCTGGGGCCGGATTTGAACCAACGGCCTGCGGGTTATGGGCTGCTGTCGGTTTCTCCATCTGCATGGCCTGGGGGCAGCATCAGTTGAGATGTACTTGGGTTGTGATTACCCGATCATCCGAATGAGCTCCGGCAGCTGGGACAAATCGTTCAGCACAAAGTGGGCTCCAGCGGTGCGGAAGGTCTCCTCTGCCCGGCGGCAGACATCCCTGCGCACCTCCGGAGTGAGGGCCTCGTACTCTGTCTGGCTCAGACCCAGGACGGAGCTGCCCTCGATGACCCCCACTGACCACACGCCGGCGTTGACCCCCTCCCGGATGTCGGAGACAGTGTCCCCCACCTTCACGGCGTTCTTCACACTGGGGACCTCCAGCGCCTTCAGGTTTTCAAAGATCATGTAGGGATCGGGACGGCCCCTGCCGCCCACCCCGTCGGGGCTGATCCAGAAGTCAGGGGCGTAGCCCAGTCGGGCGGCCGTGGGTGCGACAATGTGCATCATGGAGTCGGTATAGCCGGTGGTGGAGCCGATCTTCAGCCCCATCTCCCGCAGGGCGGCCGCTGTTTCCACCGCAAACGGCTTGGGTGTGGAAAACCGGTCCAGGATGGAGAAGAGCTTGGGCTCAAACAGGGCGTACACAGCCTCCACGTCCTCCTCCCCCGCGGGGCGGCCGTGGGTCTCCTCCCAGGCCCGGGCGATGCGCTCCATTCGGAGCATGGTGCGGATGTGATCCCGCTTCAGCATACCCATGGGCTTACGGGTCTCCTCCAGGGTGACCGGCACGCCGTGGTGGGCGAAGGCCTCCTGAAAGGCCTGGACGGGGGCGAAGCAGCCGTAGTCCACAGTGGTGCCCGCCCAGTCAAAGATGACGGCCCGGATCATGCGATCTCCTCCTTATGGGCGGCCAGGAAGCCGGCGATGATGGAAGCAAGTTTCTCAATATCCTCCGGGTAGATCTCTCCGATGTTGCCCACCCGGAAGGTATCTGCATCGGTGAGCTTGCCCGGGTAGAGGACGTAGCCCCGCTCCTTGATGTAGGTGTAAAACTCGGAGAACTGGAAGGGTACCCCGGCGGGATAGAAGAAGGTGGTGATGATGGGGCCCTGTCGGCTCCCGTCGATGTATGGGGCAAATCCCATGGCGCGCATCTTCTCAATGAGCAGGCGGTTGTTCTCGGCATAGCGGCGGTGCCGGGCGGGGATGCCCCCCTCCGCCTCCAGCTCGTCCAGTGCCTTGGAGAAGGCCAGCACCACATGGGTGGGGGAGGTGAAGCGCCACTTGCCGTCCTTCTCCATCCCCTTCCACTGGTCCAGCAGGTCCAGGGACAGAGAGCGGGCCTTGCCCTCGCTGGAGAGCAGCTTGTCCCGGCGGCACAGGATGAAGGAGAAGCCGGGTACTCCCTGGATGCACTTGTTGGCGCTGGACACCAGAAAGTCGATGCCCCAGTCGGAGACGGGGATATCCACCCCGCCGAAGGAGGACATGGCGTCCACGATGAAGGTCCGCCCGGCGTCCCGGACCACCTTGCCCACGGACTGGATGTCGTTGAGGATGCCGCTGGTGGTCTCACTGTGGACCATGGCCACGTGGGTAATGGCCGGGTCCTGAGCCAGCAGACGGGCGACGCGGGCGGGGTCGGGGATGTGGTCATAACTCTCGGCGTAGTGGACATAGGGAATGCGGTTCCGGTCACAGATCCGGGTCATGCGCACCCCGTAGGCCCCGTTGGAGCAGATGAGGACCTTGTCCTCGTCCCCCACCACGCTGGAGAGGACGCTCTCCACTCCGAAGGTGCCGCTGCCCTGCATCAGGACGGCCGTGTAGTCATCCTCCGACACGTGCCCCAGCTGGAGCAGCTGGCGGCGGATCTTCTGGGTGACGGCCTTGTAGTCGTCATCCCAGGTGCACCGGTCCACCAGCATCTCCTCCTTCACCGTGTCGGTGGTGGTCAGGGGCCCGGGGGTCAGTAGTTTATAGGTATTCATGGTCGGTTCCTCCTTTTCTCACAGACAAGCCAGTTCAGCCCTTGGCCCGTTCGGAGAGCTCCTGGTGGGCGGTGAACAGCTCGAAGGTCAGGGGCTCGTCAAAGATGCTGGGGTAGTCGGACTGGTTGGCGGGGTCGGCGGTCTCGCCCTCATAGAGGGGATTCGGGTAGGTTTGGATCAGCTCGGCGCGGCCGTTTTCTATGATGCACCGCGCCATCTCCATGGCCAGGGGGTTGGTGTCCTCCCCCTTGTCCAGGACGGCCACGGACTCAGTAAGGGAGAAGTTGCCCTCCGTCGGGTCCACGTAGTCGATGGGCAGGCCGTCAGCCTTGTCGGCCACCGCCTGGTGGCGCAGGCCGAAGCCGATGGCCACCTCGCCGGCCCGGCACAGCTTCAGGGGGCCGGAGCCGGAGGTCTCGATGTGGGCGCCGCAGTTGTCATAGATGGCGGCCAACGTCTCCTCGGCCCCGTCCTCGCCGTAGGCGTCCACCAGGGCCTGGATCAGCAGCCATGCGGTGGAGGAGGACTGGATGTCAGTGACGGCCACCTGTCCGGCGTACACTGGGTCAGCCAGGTCCTTCAGGCAGGTGGGAGTGGGCAGGTTCTCTGAGGCCATCAGCTCAGTGTTCAGGATGATGGCCCCCTCCTGGGAGGTGATGGGGGCGGTGTAGTCAGGCACCTCCTCCAGGGTGTTCACCTCAAAGTCCAGGGGCAGGAACATGTTGTTCTGCTCCTGGGCGCTCTGGAGATAGAAGGTGCTCATGGTCACGAGATCCGCCTCTAGGTTGGTGCCCTCGGCCAGCAGCTTGCCCCCCAGCTCGGAGGTGCCGTAGGTCTGCACGATATACTTGCCCTCATAGCCGCCTGCGTCCAGAGCGTTCTCCATGGCAGTGATGGCCTCCTCATCGGCGTTGGAGTAGATGACGATCTGGTCATCGCCGGAGCCGGAGCTGCCGCAGCCGGCGAGAAGGGTCAGGGTCAGGGCGGTTCCCAGGGCGAGGTATTTTTTGAAATTCATTGGACTGCTTCCTTTCTGTTTCCAAAGAGTTGGATGGAACGGCGCTCTTTCACCGGATGGGATGCCTTATAGCTGGCCAGGCAGGAGAAGAGCCCCTTGGCGACCAGGTTAGTGGCCAGGATCAGCAGGGAGAGGACGAACACCTCGTTGAAGCGGTTCACGTACTGCAGCTGCTTGATCATGGTGGTGAGAACCATGGTCCGGGCCCCGGCGATGAAAATGAGGGCGCTGATGGTGACCATGGAATTGATGAAGTAGTAGCTGAACACCTCGATGAGACTGGACAGAGCGTTGGGGGTGACCACCCGGAGGATGGTCTGGAGCCAGCTGTCCCCCATGAGCATGGCTGTGGTTTCCCAGCCAGCGTTCATCTTGGACAGGGAGTTCTTCATCATCAAATAGGGGGTGGAGAAGTAGTGGACGATGTTGCACAGGATCATCAGCAGCAGGGTATTCTGCAGGCCGCTGCCGGAGAAGAGAAACAGATAGGCCACACCCAGCACCATGCCGGGGATGGCGTTGGTCACCAGGGCAATGCTCTCGATGACCCGCTTGTACCGCGGGGGCAAGGTGCTCCGGGCGGTGATGAGGGCGGCGCCGTAGGCCGCCAGAGTGCCCAGGAAGGCAGTGAGCAGGGCCATCACCAGAGAGTGCCAGTAGACGGTAATCAGCTCGCTGTCGGTGAATACGGCGGCGAAGTGCTCCAGGGAGAAGCTGGTCTGATAGGGCCACTCCTCCACCAGGGGGACCACAAAGATCACCGCGAAGATAGACAGGATGGCCACTGAGATCGCCGTGCTGGAGACGCCCCACCCCGTATCCCGCAGGGGGTTCTTCCGCAGGTCCGCCTGGGAGATGCGGGTATAGCGGATATTGAACCGCTCCAGCAGCTGCAGGATGCAGATGCTGCCGATGGAGGGGATGAGCAGGATCATGGCGATGACCTGTCTCTTATACACATCTCCGAGCCC
>OJQR01001056.1_pt1 | contig 13578 bp, 8 predicted proteins | sample 1599011 | NCBI WGS metagenome assembly OJQR01 (sample SAMN03922456, study PRJEB24848) | human gut metagenome | isolation source: stool sample | host: Homo sapiens | place: Germany | collected 2009-11 | reverse complement strand
CAGGGCGATCTCCGCTTACTTTGCTGAAGGTAACGGAAAAAAGTTACAGGAAAAGATTCTCAACGAAGGAGGGCGCTATGAAGACTTTCTTCATTTCGAAGGGAATGCGAACGCCATGCGTCTGCTCACCCACCAGTTCATCGGGCGCCGCAAAGGGGGCTTTGCCCTGACATACAGCACGCTTGCCTCCATCATCAAATATCCGTATTCTTCCGTTTACGCAGGGAAGAAAGGAAAATTCGGTTTCTTCCAGTCGGAAGAGGAGGCTTACCTGCGCATTGCCAACGAATTAGGCATTAGCCGGAACCCGGAAGACGCAAATAGGTTCGTCCGCTATCCGCTTGTTTATTTGGTGGAAGCAGCTGACGACATCTGCTACCAGATCATGGATATCGAGGATGCCTACAAACTGCATATCCTAACAACGGAAGAAGCCATCCGGTTGCTCCTCAATTTTTTCGAAGGGGAACGCCTCGACCATATTGTCCGTGTCATGAAGATGGTAGACGATACCAACGAGCAGATCGCCTACTTACGTTCCTGTATCATCGGCCTCTTGGTTGACGAATGTTCCCGCATCTTCCTCGAAAACGAAGAGGACATCCTCAGCGGAACATACAACACTCCGCTTATCGATAACATTTGCGATCAGGCAAAAGCCGCATACGACACCTGCTCAAAAACCGCTTACAAAAAGATATACCGCGCTAAAGAAGTTTTAGACATTGAACTAGCAGGTTACCATATCTTCAGTCATTTGATCGACACGCTAACAGAAGCTGTCATGAACCAAAATCATGCCTACAGCAAACTTCTGTTGCAACGCATCCCAGAACAGTATGACACGGATGCACCAACTGTCTACGGTAAAGTACAATGCGTCCTCGATTATATCTCCGGCATGACAGATGTATATGCATTGGATTTATACCGCAAGATCACAGGGATGAGCTTGCCGGCAGTCTAATATTCTTCCCTGTACTTGCTCTCCTGCTTATCATCCAGAATGCTCAGGTAGCTTTTATATCGCGATTCGCTGATGCAATGTTCTTCTACGGCACGCAACACGGCACAGCCCGGCTCGTGGCGATGAGAGCAGTTGTTGAATCTGCAATCGGCAGAGAATTTGAATATTTCCGGGAAGTAATGTGCGATTTCCGCACCTTCCATTTCGATCGTACCAAAACCTTTGATACCCGGAGTGTCAATCAGGTAACCACCATCCAACAAAGGAATCATCTCAGAAAAGGTGGTAGTATGCATTCCCTTGTTATGGTATTCGGAGATATCGCCGGTACGGAGATTGACACCTGGGATCAGTTTATTGATAATAGTTGATTTCCCCACACCTGAATGACCCGACAATAAAGTGATTCTCCCTTTAAGATCTTCTTTCAACACATCCAAGCCCTCTTCGGTACGGGCACAAAGCATAGAGCAAGGATAGCCGATCGTCGTATACAGATTGACCAAATCGTCCAACAATTCCCGGTCACCGCCATGATAGCGATCTATTTTGTTGAAGACTAACTTCACCGGCACACGATAGGCCTCGGCTGTAGCAAGAAAACGGTCGATAAAAACGGTAGTGGTAATCGGATAGTTGACTGTCACGATCAACATCGCCTGGTCTACATTCGCGGCGATAATATGCGACTGCTTGGAAAGATTGGAAGCGCGGCGGATGATGTAATTCTTCCGGTCTTCGATCTTGGTGATGAAGGCGGTCCCTTCGGCATTGATATCGATATCGACCCGGTCTCCGACCGCAACAGGATTGGTGGTACGGATTTCTTTCAGGCGGAAATTCCCTTTGATCTTACTTTCTACATCGCGACCATCATCGGTTCGTACAGTATACCAGCTACCCGTATTCTTAATAACCAATCCTCTCATGTTAATTGAAAGTTGAAAGTTGAAAGTTGAAAATTGAAAGAAAGGATCTATTCCGTCACTTTCAACTCTCAACTTTCAACTTCGTTATACTGTCATTATTTCTTTTTCTTTTGCAGCGTAGAGTTCATCTACTTTCTTGATATACTTGTCATGGACCTTCTGAACTTCTGCTTCCGCATCTTTCTCGACATCCTCAGGAGTTCCGTCAGTCTTAATGCTCTTCTTCAATTGCTCGATCGCATCACGGCGAGCGTTACGAATACTGATTTTAGCAGTTTCCGCTTCCTGCTTAGACTGTTTAGCCAACAGACGACGACGTTCTTCCGTCAGAGGAGGAATACCCAAACGAATCACTTCACCATTGTTTTCAGGAGTGATACCGACTTCGGAATCCATAATTCCTTTTTCAATATCCTTTATAATCTTCTTCTCCCAAGGAGTGATCATGATCGTTCTTGCATCCGGAACAGTTACGGTAGCTACATTTGTCAAAGGGACAGGAGCACCGTAATACATGACTCTCACACAATCCAAAATTTTCGGATTCGCCTTTCCGGCACGGATATGAGACAACTGTTCGTCCAAATATTCAATTGCGAAAGTCATCTTCTCTTCTGCCGCCTTTACATACTGCTTTATATCTGCCATAAGTGATTGTATATTTTTGTTTTCTTTGTTATTAGGCAAACAAAAATAGTAAAATTTTTCTTTTTGGCAAACTGTTTATAGAAATATGTTATTCCCGAACTGCCGGGACTACCTCAACTTCGTAAAAAGGAAGAGCAGATAAAACACTCCAACTACCAAGACCAACAAGGCACCTGTCTGCGAATGAAGGGCATCAGAAGCAAAGCCCATCAAGAGCGGAAAAACCGTTCCACCGAAAAGTCCCATAATCATCAAGCCGGATACTTCGTTTTGCCGTTGAGGCATCGACAACAAAGCCTGGGAGAAAAGGATAGAGAAGACGTTTGAATTGCCATATCCGACCAAAGCAATGCTGACGTATAGCAGGACCTTACTGTCAAACAAAAGGAAACCTGCCATCGAAGCAACCATCAGTACGACACTGACGACAAAAAACTTCTTCGCCGCCCAATGAGCTAAGACCAACGAACCGGTCAGGCAACCGATCGTACGAAAAATGAAATAGAGGCTCGTTGCAAATGCCGCCACATGTATATCCACCCCCAACCTTTCCATCAGGATCTTTGGGGCGGTAGTATTCGTACCAACATCTATGCCGACATGGCACATGATACCTACAAACATCAACAAGATAAACGGGTTACCCAACAAGGCTATGCATTCGGCAAATGTGGACGGTCTACCTTCCGGCGCCTCTTCCTTAATAGAAGCCGCCCCCAACAGTAAAATTGCCACAATCGCTATTGCCATATAGACCGGGAACAGTACACGCCAGCCCAATCCCAGCGAAGGGATCGCCGCCGTCGCCCCCCACATGGCGATATAAGGTGCCAGAAAAGAAGCGATCGCCTTGACAAACTGCCCGAAAGTCAAACTACTCGCCAACTTATCTTCAGTAATAATATTAGAGAGAAGCGGGTTCAGAGAGGTCTGCATCAAAGCATTCCCGATCCCTAATAAAGAAAAAGAGACCAACATCACCATATAGCCATCGCCGAAACATGGGATCAGCAACGACACGAAGGTAACGACTAGGCTCAGCATGACCGTCTTTTTCCGCCCGATCTTATTCATCAACATTCCCGTCGGGACAGAAAAGATCAGAAACCAGAAGAACACTAAAGAAGGAAAGATATTCGCTTCGGAATCCGTCAATCCTAAATCCAACTTCACATAGTTGGAGGCAATTCCTACCAAATCCACAAATCCCATCGTGAAGAAAACTAACATCACTGGGATCAGCCTTATATACAAGCTTTTCTCTTTCATAATCAGTCTTTATATAGGATAAGCAGGCCATGCACCCTCTTTCGTACAAACAAAAGCTGCTGTCCCGACAGCTGTTTGATGGGCTTCGCGCAAGGATTTACCGGCTAATATAGAATAAACGAATGCTCCAGAGAAAGAATCTCCCGCCCCGACCGTATCAGCCACCTCGACTTTGGGAGTAAGAATTGTCGACTTGTCGGCAGCCGTATAGACAGAACTGTAGCGACTGCCGGCAGTCAAAATCATATAGCGCAGGCTGTAACGCTCAACCAATTGGCGGCAAGCTGTATCTTCATCCTCCGAAAGGGAGAACATTTCACGTATCAGGTCGAGTTCCTCGTCATTGATCTTAAATACATTCGCCTCTTCCAGCAGACTGGCGATCAACTCCTTCGAGTAGTAAGACTGGCGGATATTGACATCGAAAAACCGAAGCGCCTCTTTACGGGCATAGGAAAGTAACGCATGAATCGTCGCACACGATTCGGGCGAACGCTGCGCCAACGTACCGAAGCAGATGGCATCCGCTTCTTTCACCAGATCGATGGCTTCCTGAGTCAAAGGTATATGATCCCAGGCAACACCTTCTATAATCGTATAGGTCGGGATACCGTCTTTCAACTCCACCATCACGCTTCCGGTAGGATATTCGACTGTCCCCAGCAAATGGCAGATACCGTTCTTATCCAACTCCTGGACGATCTCCGTCCCAAACACGTCATTCCCGACCGCGCTAATCGCATACCCTTCGGCCCCCAATTGGGTAGCATGGTATACAAAATTGATCGGAGCGCCTCCGGCACGCTTCCCCGTTGGCAACACATCCCAAAGGAGTTCGCCTATACCGACAACAACAGGTTTACTATCTTTCATTAATTTACTTATTTTATATTTTCTAAATTACTCCCAGATGCATCGGAACGTGTATATTTCCATTTCTTTTACTTCGATATTATTTCCAAAAAAATGAAATCCTTCCCTGTTTTTCAAGTCCGGCCGACGCTCCATCGAATAAGAATAAGCCCCATCATCAATATAAACTTCAATAGAAGTTTTATCCAAGATAATATCGGCCGTGATTTCCATGCTTGTCATGTCCTCGGGCGAATAAAACACACCATTGATCCGATTGTAATTCATATCGTAATCCAGTAATGACTGCCCGAACAGGTTCAGGCCGGCATTCGTGGCATGAGACAATTTGAGGGTTGTACGGATACGCAATGTACTTGCATCCTTATACTGCCGAAGCAGTTCATCAGCTTTATCTGCCGTCAGCGCTCTCCACTTTCCGACTGATGTCTGCAAGCGGTCAAGTTCGTCGATCGGTTTACTAAACAGGCGAATGCCGTCTTTCGTCGTTCTCAAAGACAACTCCGTCGGGAATAACATCATCCCATTAAAAGGCATTCCCGGATGAGAGATACGCCCCCAACCGATCTGAATACGACGGCCATCCGACTCAGGTATATTCGTAAACGTCTGGGCAGCATAGATAGAACCGGTCGAATAGTAATATTTGCCGGATTCAGGTGTAAATTTCTTTCCGTCAAACACACCCAACATATAAGTCCCGGAAGCACCATACATCACCCATTTAGTATTGTCCTTATTCCCATCGACAGGGAGTTCGAACAATTCAGGGCACTCCCAAAAACCGGTAATATGGCTTTCGAACGTCCAGTCTTTCAAGTTGTCAGAGTTGTATATGGAATGTCCATCGCGCTCATTCAGCACCATGACCCATTTACCTGATGGTTTATGCCAAAAGACTTTCGGATCGCGAGTATCCTTACTGTTCCATTTGGCCTTAGAATCGATCACCGGATTGCCCTTATATTTTGTCCAAGTGCGTCCTTTATCCAGGCTATAGGCTATACATTGCACCTGCTTTTCCGGGTTGTCAGCTGTATAAATAGCCACCATCGCCGGAATACCATTCTTTCCGAAGCCGGAAGTATTGTCATAGTCGACCACTGCCGAACCGGAAAACACCGTACCGTGTTCGTCGGGATACAGGGCGATCGGTAGCTCTTCCCAATGTATCAAATCATTGCTTACTGCATGCCCCCAATGCATATTCCCCCAGTCGCGTTCATACGGATTATGTTGGTAGAACAAGTGATATTCACCGTCATAATACAGCAATCCATTAGGATCATTGTTCCATCCTCTACGTTGAGTATAGTGGATTTGCGGACGGTTGGTTTCTTTATACAAGCTATCTTGTCCGGTTATTTCATCTGCTTGATAAATCTTGTTTATACCTGTTTTATTCCCAGTATAAGATATTTTTATCTCTTTGTTCTTCAAGGCGGACATATCGCAAAACACCCAATAGTCCGGTTTTCCCGAGGCCAAACGAATCTCAAACACCCGCTCTTGCCGCCCTCCCACATCAAATGTCATCAGAGCCCGGTCTACCTGATGCGAAACCGGCAGATTGAGGTATCTCTTCGTTATTTTCATTGTCAGGTCTTGCGCACTCAAGGTGAAGATACAACCCACCAGGGCACTCGCAAGCACCCCTATACGTTTGTTATTCATTTCAGCATTAATTATGCACCAGCGTTCCGATGTTTTCACCGCTCATCACCTTTTTCAGATTACCGTTGGTGTCCATGTCGAAGACGATGATCGGAAGATTGTTTTCCTTACACATCGTGGTGGCTGTCAGGTCCATCACCTTGAGGCCGCGCGTATAGATTTCGTCGTAGGTGATGTCCGAGAACTTGGTAGCAGTCGGATCCTTTTCCGGATCGGCAGTATAGATACCATCTACACGGGTTCCTTTCAGCATCACATCCGCTTCGATCTCGATACCACGCAGGGAAGAACCTGTGTCAGTCGTAAAAAACGGATTGCCAGTACCGCCCGACATAATCACAACATGGCCCTGTTCAAGCAATTCGATCGCACGCCATTTGTTATAAAACTCGCCGATCGGTTCCATACGGATAGCAGTCAGCACTTTGGCTTTCACGCCCTGAGCGACGAGGGCAGAACTCAAGGCCAAACTGTTGATGACCGTTGCCAGCATCCCCATCTGGTCGCCTTTCACACGGTCGAAGCCTTTGGAAGCCCCGCTCAGGCCGCGAAAGATGTTGCCGCCACCAATCACAATTCCAATCTGGACACCCATTTCGGCAATTTCCTTGATCTGCGTCGCATATTCGTTCAGACGAACTTCGTCTATACCATATTGTTTACCTCCCATAAGCGATTCTCCGCTTAATTTCAACAGGATACGTTTGTACTGAGCCATATTGTCTTGATTTATTTGATTGTTATACCCACAAAAATACAGTATTTCAATGACCCAGCAATAGCAGTCCTTTATTTTAGTAAAACATTTTAACGAGACTGTACACCCACTGTAACAATTTTGTAACATCCCCCTTCTACCTTTGTCTGTAAAAAAGAGAAACACACACTTATATTACTTATTTTGAAGACGCGAAGAAATCACCAAGACCTTATTCCTAACTTTTATACGGCAATCCTCTTTCAGCGGAAAGAAACGGGTTGCCGTATATTTTCCCGCAATACCTATAAATACTTTAAAAACCGAAACAATACGGATTTACCTCTTGTTTTGAGGGAACAAAACTAAAAAACTGTTTTGATTTTTTCGCCTCATGACTTGAGATGTATTTTGGATCAGATTCATCGCTCTGATGAAGAAGATAGCGAGCTATCTGACGAAGAAGAGCGACGGATATGGCCAAAAAGACACTCAAAGCATAGGTAAAAAAACAGCAAAATAATAAAGCAGGCTGTTTGTAAAAAATCAAAACAGTTTCTAAAGTAGTAATCATTTAAAAACGTAATGGTATGAAAGATTTATTAATCGGTATGGTAGTCGGAGTTGTCACAGGTTATGTACTCCGCAAAATGGAAGATGATGGAAAATTCCGTTGCCTCCACGCAAACCTCCACCACCTCGCTTCAAAGGCAAAAGAAGAAGCGATGAACCTGAAAGACGCAGGCTTGGACAAAGTAGAATATGTTGCCGACCGCGTTCATCAGGTTGCAGAGCAGGAAAAGAGCAAAAAATAAAATAGTCGAAACAAAATCCTGCTCACTAATTCAGACATAGTTTGAGAAAGGTGTGTCAAATATCGGTATTCATGGGACACAAACAACGAAGACGAGCGCAGATCAACGCAGATATTATTAATTATCAGCAAAATAAACCTACGTCTATCTGTGTATTCTGCGTCATCTGCGTCCAGTGATATCAAATTGGCACACCTTCCTCGAATTATCGTGACAGACGTGTTTTACTAACGCGCCTCTCCATTTTTATCAGAGTTTATCCTTTAAATATTTTCCCGTATAAGATGCCTCGCACATGGCCACCTCCTCCGGCGTTCCGGTGCAAACCAGATTTCCTCCGGCATTCCCACCTTCAGGGCCGAGATCTACCAGATAGTCGGCACATTTGATCACATCCATGTTATGTTCGATAATGACAACCGTATGACCTTTATCGATCAGGGCATTGAAAGCCTTTAACAACGTCTTGATATCATGGAAATGCAGGCCAGTCGTCGGCTCGTCAAAGACGAAAAGTGTCGGTTCCTGCTTCTCTTGACCCAAATAGTAAGCAAGTTTCACACGCTGGTTTTCACCACCGGACAAAGTGGATGAAGTCTGTCCGAGTTTAATATACCCCAACCCAACATCCTGGAGGGGTTTCAACTTTTTGACGATCTTCTTTTCCTGTGATCCCGGATATTGTCCAAAGAACTCAATCGCCTGGTTTACGGTCATTTCCAGCATATTATAGATACTCGCACCGTGATATTCGACATCGAGCACATCCTGTTTGAAGCGCTTGCCGTGGCAGGTTTCGCATTCAAGGGTGATATCGGCCATGAACTGCATTTCGACCGTAATCTTTCCTTCTCCCTTACATTCTTCACATCGTCCGCCTTCCTTATTAAAAGAGAAATAAGCAGCCGAATAGCCCATCTGTTTGGCAAGAGGCTGTTCGCCGTAAAGCTTACGGATCTCGTCGTAGGCTCCGATATAGGTCACGGGGTTGGAACGGGAACTCTTTCCGATGGAGTTCTGGTCGACAAACTCGATACTTTTGATCATGTGCATATCGCCTTCCAAGCCGGAACAGTCAACCATCAAGCGGGCAGCCTCGTCCAAATAATGCTTGACACCTTCGTAGAAAATATCACGCACGAGCGAACTTTTACCCGAACCGCTGACGCCTGTTACGACTGTCATCACATTCAGGGGGAACTTCACATCGATCCCTTTCAAATTGTTTTTACGGGCACCTTTCACCTCGATATAATTATTCCAGGGACGGCGATAAAGGGGCACTTCTATCTGGTCCTCTCCCGTCAGATACCGGACGGTATAGCTGTTGCTACTGGTTTTCAAATCGTCCACATCACCCTGATAGACCACTTCCCCACCCAGGCGACCGGCCTTCGGACCGATGTCGATAATGTAATCGGCCGCACGGATAATCTCTTCGTCATGCTCCACCACAACAACCGTATTACCTAATGCTTGCAATTGCCGGAGCACCTTGATCAGCAAATCGGTGTCACGAGAATGGAGCCCGATACTCGGCTCGTCCAATATATAAAGAGACCCGACCAAGCTACTCCCCAAAGAGGTCGCCAAATTGATACGCTGGCTTTCTCCTCCGGAAAGAGAGGAAGACAGGCGGTCAAGCGTCAGATAACCCAACCCCACATCCAACAGGAATTGCAGGCGGTTAGTGATCTCCGTCAGCAAACGTTTGGCAATGGATGCCTCGTTCTCGTCAAGTTGAAGGTGATCGAAAAAGGCTTTTGCTTCCGTGATCGGAAGGGTAACCAGTTCCGCAATATCCTTTCCCCCTACCTTTACATAAAGGGCTTCGGAACGCAGACGGGACCCTTTGCAAGTCGGGCAAACGGTCTTTCCACGATAACGCGCTAACATCACACGGTACTGTATCTTATACAGGTTCTCTTCCACAAATTTAAAAAAGTCATCGATGCCGTGCAGTCCGCGGGCACCGTGCCAAAGCAAGTCTTTCTCCTTTTGCGTCAGATCGTAATAAGGACGATGGATCGGGAAGTTATATTTCTCGCTCTTCACTATAAACTCTTTCAGCCATTCTCCCATCACATCGCCTTTCCAGCAGACTACCGCTCCCTGGAAAACAGACAAGCTTTTATCCGGCACGACCAAATTTTCATCGATACCGAGCACCTTCCCGAAACCTTCGCAAGTCGGGCAGGCGCCTAACGGGTTATTAAAACTGAACATCATATCGGTCGGTTCCTCGAACACCATACCATCGGCCTCGAATTTCTTGGAATATTCTTTTACAACCGTTCCTTCGGATGTGTAGATACGGATGATACAAGTATCGTGCCCTTCAAAAAATGCCGTTTCGGCAGAATCAGCAAGACGGCTTTTCAATGTCTTGTCATCCGATACGACCAGACGGTCTATCAACAGTTCAATCACCGGGTAGGAAAGCAATGCGTCATCCGCCAATACTTCACCGATACGGTAAACGGTCTCATTGATAGACAAACGGGTGTAACCTTCTTTTTGCAGGATTTCCAATTGTTCCTTGATACTGCGCCCATCCGGCAGGACGACAGGGGCGTATACGGCAAAACGAGTCCCGGCGGGATAACCCAAAACTTCTTTCACGATATCGCTCACCTGATGTTTCTTCACCTCCTTCCCCGACACGGGAGAGATGGTTTTCCCGATACGGGCATACAGGAGCCGAAGGTATTCGTATATCTCCGTAGAGGTTCCCACCGTCGAACGCGGGTTACGGGTGTTCACCTTTTGTTCGATGGCAATGGCAGGGGGAATACCTTTGATATAGTCGCATTCCGGCTTGCTCATACGCCCCAGGAACTGACGAGCATAGGCCGAAAGGCTCTCCACATAGCGGCGCTGCCCCTCCGCATACAACGTATCAAATGCCAATGATGATTTTCCACTACCGGAAAGGCCGGTTATAACGACCAGTTTATCTCTGGGGATCTCGACATCGATATTTTTCAGGTTATTGATTCGAGCTCCTTTGATGAATATAGAATTGTTTTCGGACATAATGATGATTTATCAGCCTGACATATAGACACGGATTACACAGATGTGTAATCCGTACCCAATATAAACAACGCAAAGGTAAAAAAGGATTGCCGTTTTGCCAAGTAAACGACTGACATTCACATTCGGAAACAATCAATTTACACATTCTATACAAACGGGGCCGACCAAGCCGGATTTCTGCAACATATCGGTTGGTTTCCAGCTATTGCAGGGTGTCCAGGTTTTCCGTTCGGATTCCGGCAAACCGCTGTCGCCGATCAAACGGTTCATCCAAGTGGTAACGACCTCTATCTCGACTTTATTCTTTCCTTTACGAACCAAATCCGTGACATTTACCCGGTAGGGAGCCGTCCAGACACCACCGGCATACTGACCGTTGATCTTCACTTTTGCCATCACACCGACATCGTTCAGATTCAGATACAATTCGCCCTCAGGCTTCTTTTTCAACTTAAATTCCGTTTCGTACCAAATCGTACCGGAATAATAGCGGATATCGGGGTTCTCGTTCTTACTGATATCTTCCAGGCGGGCAAAGGTCTGGCTTGCGGGGCCTCTTCTCTTTTCCTCAAAGGACACTTTCCAGGGAGCATCCAGGCGGACGAGCGTCTGCAGAACCGGATAGTTTAGTTGTAACCCTGTCCCCTCTGCTTTTGTGGCCGGCCGACGGAACACGACGAAAGCACTCTCATAAGGATACAACTTCAATGGAACGACTGTCCCCGCAGCTGTCTCCTCATAGGCCGGAAGCGTACGAATACGGCCTGTTGTCGCATCCCACAATTCCGGTTGCCTTGAACGGATACGAAATTCCGGACGGATCTCAATCATCTCGTCTTTCTGGTTGGAGATAAAATAGATATCGGCATCTCCGGCAGAACGATGTCCATAGAGAACCGGAGCATCTGCCGGCAATCCGCAATCCGGCACACAACCGATATACTTCAAGGCCTCCTCCATTGTCATACCGAACAGCAATTCGCCCTTTCCTCTTTTGACAGCCTTCACACTTCGCCCGTCCAGACCTGACCATAATTCGCCGGCCAACTTTTCAACCTGCCTGTCAGCCGTCGGGAATGATTCTCCACTCGGCGAACGTTTCGGAGCCGGACCTAAGACAACTGCGCCGTCTTCGATCAGTTTCTTGATCTTGGCAAGCAGTTCGGGACGCATGGTTTCAAGCTTCGGAAGTACCAGTATCCGGTATTGAGTGCCGTGAGGCAACGTCAGTAAACCGTCCTTGACAAAGAGGTCGCGCTCGATCACCTCGGCATTGATATAATCGAACTGGTAGCCTTTCAGCAGTTCAGGGTCTACGATACCGGTCATCTTGGGAGCATCTTCGCCGATGAAATAAGCGACATCGGCAATATTCAAGCCTTGTTGCAACATATAGTTGACTCGTTTCAGATAGGATGTAAACAAATCCATCTGCGGATACCAAGTGTTCAGCCGGTTGAATTCGCTGCTGAACCAGGCGTTCATCCCCGGCTCCCGTTCTTCCGAAGGCTGCGAGATATAGACATGCAACAACGTATTATTGATTCCTTCCGTAAAGAAACGGTCGCCACGCTGTTTCATCATGGCAGGATAACAGCTGAAAGGCGTCCCTCCGCTGGTGAACGATTCGGCCGAAATCTTCTGCTTTCCATAGATATGTCCACAGGAAGAGGCGGCACGGTTCTCGATATTCCCCAAATCGCCAAAACTCCAGAACTCTCCTCCTATCTCGTCCGATTGTCCGCCATATTGCAGGAACTCACCGGGGAACCCCCAGTGCCCGTAGTTTTCCAACCAGGTCGTCAAGCCATATTTATGGCACACCTCCCGTAAGCCGCCAACATAATCGTATGCGACCTTATCTGCGATCAGACGGCGCAAATCCCAAAGGAAACGGTCGGAACGATCCTCGCTCCCGACCACATATCCTTCATAAGCGGGAAGAAACGGTAACGGGTCATAGCCGTAACGCGCCTGGAATTCCGACAAGAAATCGTCGGTAAAGTTTTGTCCACCCGTTTCGTAACTATCTTGTACGACTACTTTCCAACAAGCACGGTCTTCAGCCGGAATACGACGGTAGATTTCACCCATGAAAGCCTCGAAATGCGCTTCTACATGCTTGCGGCTCATCTTATCTATCTCCAGTCCGGTCGCTTCGGGATCAGCCGGGCTGTTCGTCACGCCCGTCGGGAGCATACCGGTACGCAGGATCGTCCATTCTCCCGCCGGAGCTTTCCAGATAAGGCGGTCTCCTTGCAAGAAAGCTGAAATATCCAATACTTTCCCCGGATCAATAACCAGAGAGGGATCACCCACTTCCGGTTGTACCGGCCACTGGTATTCATGCCAATAAGGAAGCGGAGTCTGAAACATCTTGGCTAATGTCTTTTCGGGATAACGTTCCACAGCAGGAAGGGACAAGAATTCCACCTCTCCCAATCCCATACCAGATGCCGTGTTAGCCAGTTCCAACCGGAACTCGCTTGCCGTCGTCTCCGGGACAGAGATAACAACCGGAGCATACGGATCGAAGCCGACATTCAAATTCGCATTGAAACGGTCGATCTTAAATTCGGACAGCATCCGATAGCCTCCGTTCTCTTTTACTAATAAACGGGCATTGGTTTGAATCTGTCTCTTATACAGATCTGACGCTGCCGACGA
>OJQR01001028.1_pt1 | contig 13913 bp, 9 predicted proteins | sample 1599011 | NCBI WGS metagenome assembly OJQR01 (sample SAMN03922456, study PRJEB24848) | human gut metagenome | isolation source: stool sample | host: Homo sapiens | place: Germany | collected 2009-11 | reverse complement strand
GGTATGACGGATACGATGGGTCGTATGCACTCTGATGCACAGTTCGCTGGTTCTTCATCAGTTCCTGCTCACGTAGAAATGATGGGATTCCTAGGAATTGGTAACAACCCGATGGTAGGATGTACAGTAGCTTGTGCGGTTGATGTTGCTCAGGCTTTAGGTAAGTAATTCAGGTTACTTTATATAGATAAAGAACTCCTGTAATCTTAACGATTACAGGAGTTCTTTTTATTTGTAATAATTTGATATGGATAAATTTATTCAGAAATGTATTACTTCATATAAACCATATCATCTTTTCTTTCTCCTTTGTACCAATCAGTGTTTGATTTACATCCACTTTCAACCCACTTTGAATACCCTCCAGACACTATTTAAACTGGACAAATAGGTAGCTTTTAACTTGAATATACAAATATAAACCTGTAAGAGCAAATAATGTAGCTAATTCGAGAACTTTTGTATGACTTCGCCTGTTTACATAACAGATACTAAAACATTATACAACAATGCTACTCACATTCTTAAATACACTTGCCACTATTATCAGTGTTATTAGTCTGCTAATTGTCACTTACGGAGTATTAGTCTGCTTCATCGCCTTTTTACGCAATGAAATAAAACGATTCAACGGAACATATACGGTTAACAATATACGGCAGTTGAGGGCGGATTTTGGCACTTACCTTTTGCTTGGATTGGAATTTCTAATTGCTTCCGACATACTAAAAACTGTGGTTGATCCAACGTTGGACGAATTGGCAATCCTGGGTGGAGTGGTTGTAGTAAGAACTGTGCTTTCTGTATTTTTGAATAAAGAGATCAAAGAATTGGCCGAAAATGATTCAGCGAAAGAAATATAGCATATCGCCGCACAACTAAGTTTCTCCAAAGCCATATCTTTTTTATTGCCTGATATTTCTATTTTGCCTACCTTTGTACGGGAAACATTTACACACTGACTGGCAAGGAATAGAAACACGTCAAAAAAAATGGGAATTACACATCTATCTATTGAGCTTACACTTGATCTGATTGCGTTAATTATAGGAATCATCCTTATTATACGTGCTAAAGACAATTATCCGAAATTATATTGGGGAATTATAGCAACCGGCATCGGTATTATGTTTTCATGGGAAAATATCGGATGGCTGACAATTGTCACAGACACTCCGGAATACAACTTCACAGAATTGCTCAACATAGAGAAAATGCTCAAATGGTATGCTTTAGCAAATATTGTAGCCCTGTTCCCTATCGCTTCTTTATCGCCGGGCTATCTGAACCATTTCAGGATATTTACTTTTCTGTTATTACCTATCATTACGATAACGGTAGGAATCAGTTATTTAGGTTTCAATGGGAATATCACTCCCATCCACTCCATAGATGAAATTATTCCGAATATGCATCAAATAGATGTCAAGCTTAGGGCTTGCATATTCCTGTTATCCGTTTTTACCCCACTCGTTCTTCTTATTTATCCGATGATGAATAACAAGACCTACCGCAGGATAAATAATAACATGTATCTATTCATCGGTTTTCTATTCGTATTTTTAGGGATATACATTTTGTTCACTCTAAATATCAATGAATTTGTTTTCAATCTGTTCGGCATTATGGCAATCGTTTTTACGGTCTTATTCTCCATACAATATTTACGTTATGAGAATCCGTTTTCGAACCATATAAACATGATTCATAATGCAAAGAATACGGAAAGCACTATAATGCTACAAGCTGGAAAGCCATCTCCTACTCTCCCGCTCTTCTCAACGATTGAAGCCTATCTTCAGGAACAGCATCCCTATACCGATCAACGGTATAATATAGAACTTTTAGCCAAGTCCCTGAATAAACAGGAGCACGATATTTCAGCAGCAATCAAAAGTCAGGGTTTTACAGGTTTCCGGGAATACATTAATTATCTTCGATTGGAATATTTCAAACAGTTAGCCGCCGAAAATCCAAAGAGTAATGTAAAAGAACTGATGTTTGCATGCGGTTTCACCTCCCGGGCAACTTTCTATCGTAACTTTTCAGAAAAGTATGGTGTATCACCCAGTAAATTCATTGAGAATCAAAGAGTAGAACAATAATTTCCTTTTTTAAAAGCACAATTCTTAATAGTAAAAAGTGTCTCATTTCAGGAATGAGACACTTTTTATTTTTATAGCTAAAAGCAATCCGTTACTTTTGATGCAAAATAAAACTACGACGTTGGCATCATCAACAGATTAATCGAATACTAAGATAAATAGAATATGAATATTGACAATTGTAATCACACCGACACAGAAAAACATCAAGAAGAAAAGATCTTTTTATATACTACCATTACTGGAAACTTGCAACTAATCCATTTAGAACAGATTGGCTATTTCCGGTATAACTCCAAGAGTAAACTATGGGAAGCTGTATTAAATAATAATCATACCCTGGCACTCAAAAGAAATACAAACTCACAAAAGATATTGAGTCTGCATCCCTATCTTATCCAGATTAGCCAGTCACACATTATCAATATAAGCTATCTGGTTTCGATTGAAGACAACAATTGCATATTGCTTCCTCCATTTAATGAGATGGAACTTTTACAAGTAAGCAAGTCTTTTATGAAAAAGCTAAAAGAAAAATATCCATGTATCTGATTGTATATAGATCATCTTTATGTTCTATGCAACGCCAAGCAGTTCCACTTCGAAGATCAATGTCGAGTAAGCAGGAATAGAATCAAAAGATTTGATACCGTATCCCATTGCATAAGGAATATAAATAATCCATTTATCACCAACATGCATTTTCTGAAGTGCCACCTGCCACCCTTCTATTACATCACTAAGACGTAAGGCATCGGGACAAGTACGCTCATAAGAATTATCAAACACCCGACCATCAATCAGACTTCCTTTGTAATGCACGGTAACAATACTCCGCGCACCCGGAGAAATCGTACTTTCGCCAGTTTCCAAAACTTTGTAATAGATTCCACACGGCAACGCGCAAACACCTTCCTGAAAAGACAGTTTTTTCAAAAATCGCCGATTGGCCTCTTTGTATTCTTTCTTTTTCCCCATAAATAAATTGATTAAGAACTTGCAAAAATAATCAGAATAACAAAGGATTTAGCATAAAAACTGTATATTTGTTTGTTGAACTATAAAAAACTTCTCACTATGGGACAAACAAAGACTACACGTAGCATCAGTGCTACCGGACTATTCTTACTTATCATGATGACTGTGGGTCTATATTCATGCACACGCACTCAAAAAGACATCATTCCTTCTGCCGATTATGCACCGTATGTAAATGCGTATACGGGAGGAGTCATCTCGCAAAATTCGACCATACGTATAGAACTGACCCACGACCAACCCATAGTGGATATGAACAATGAGTTAAAAAGCAACCCGTTCAGTTTCTCACCTTCATTAAAGGGAAAAGCATATTGGGTTAGCAACAATACCATTGAATTTGTGCCCGAAGAAGGAGCGCTGAAACCGGGAACACTTTACGAAGGAACTTTCCGGCTCGGAGACTTCATCGAAGTGGACAAAAAGCTGAAAGAGTTCAACTTCTCATTCCGTGTACAGGAACGTAACTTCACCCTGCAACTGGAATCATTGCCGATTACAGCTACCCAACCGAATGAAATAAATATTAAAGGAGAGATACGTTTCAGCGACGTAGTGAAAAAGGAAGAGGTAGAAAAGATGCTGACTGCCAGTGACGGAAAAAAGAGTTATCCGGTGGAAGTCACCGCAACCGACAATCATACCCGGTATTTGTTTAGTATCAGACAAATCCCCAGAGAAGCTGATGATTACCCCTTGACTATCACAGCCAACGGCAACGCAGCCGGCATCGACCGTAAACAAACCGAAGAAGTACTGATACCGGCGAAAGATTGTTTCCGTTTCATGTCTGCCGAACGCATCGACCAACCGGAAAATGGAATCGAGATTGTTTTCTCCGCTCCCTTATCCACTACTCAAGATTTAAAAGGACTGATTGAGATCCCGGAAATCTCCTCATCGATCTTCCAAATCAGTGAGAACAGAGTTTTTATCTATTTCGAAGCAAACACACAGAACAAACTGACGCTGAATATCCATGAAGGAGTCAAAGACAGTCAAGGTAAAGCATTGGGAACTTCTCATACGATCTCATTCAGTGAAGTAAGTCTGAAGCCACAAGTGGAAATGTCTACTACCGCCGCTATCCTGCCCGATTCGAAAAGTCTGATTATTCCTTTCAGGGCTGTCAACCTATACGCTGTGGATTTGAGCGTGATCCGCATTTTCGAGAACAATGTATTAATGTTTATGCAAACCAATTCATTGGCCTCGGCCAATGAGCTACGCCGTTCTGGAAGACTGGTTTACAAGAAAACATTATGGCTTGCCAAAGATGCTTCCAAAGACATTCATCATTGGGGAGATTACTCGATAGACCTTGCCGGATTAATCCACCAGGAACCGGGTGCCATCTATCGTGTCATACTTTCATTTCGTCAGGAATACTCCGCTTATCCTTGTGGAGGAGGCGAGAATCAGGATATGAAATTCGCCGACAGCAGCACCTCCGACGGGCTGACCAAAGTAAGTGGAAGTGTTTTGTCCGAAGAAGATGAAGCAATCTGGAATACCCCCGAAGCCTACTATTATTACAATGGCGGAACAATGGACTGGAGTGTGTACCGATGGACGGAACGCGACAACCCCTGCCATCCGTCTTATTATATGGATTCAGACCGGGCAGCTGCCTGCAACGTTTTTGCTTCCAACCTGGGAATGATTGTAAAACGGAACTCACTGAATAAACTGTGGATTGCCGTTAGTAATATTTTGGATACAAAACCGATAGGGAAAGCACAGGTAACAGCGTATAACTTCCAGTTACAACCCATAGGGAAAGGAGAAACCAATGGAGAAGGATTCGTTGAAATCACTCCGAACGGTGTGCCTTTCATTATCGTGGCAGAATCGGAAAAGCAAAAGGCGTATGTGCGCGTTGTGGACGGTGAAGAACAGTCCGTCAGCAGATTCGACGTGGGAGGAAAAGATATTCAAAAGGGACTGAAAGGATTTATATATGGCGAAAGAGGGGTATGGCGCCCGGGAGACACGCTGCACATTTCCTTTATATTGGAAGACCGCGAAAAGAGAATCCCCGACAAGCACCCCGTAGCACTGGAGATTTACAATCCGAGAGGACAGTTCTACACGAAAATGATTTCAACACAAGGAATGAACGGATTCTATACATTCGACGTTCCGACACAGGCAACAGACCCGACCGGACTTTGGAATGCGTATATTAAGGTGGGAGGAACCACCTTCCACAAAGGTCTGCGTATCGAAACCATAAAGCCCAACCGCTTGAAAATAAATCTGGCATTGCCGAAGGTGCTTCAAGCCACGGACAAGGATTTCTATGCCCCACTCACTTCAACCTGGCTGACAGGAGCAACTGCCTCCAAACTGAAAGCCAAAGTAGAAATGTCTTTATCGAAAGTGAATACACAGTTTAAGAATTACGGACAATATATCTTTAACAATCCGGCTACGGATTTCACGACTATCAAAACAGATATATTTGACGGCACACTGGATGCAGAAGGAAAAGCAAATGTCATGCTGAAAGTTCCGACCGCAACGGAAGCGCCGGGTATGCTGAACGCCACTTTCACCACCCGCGTGTTCGAACCGGGAGGAGATGCCAGCATCTACACTCAAACAATTCCATTCTCACCATTCACCTCTTATGTCGGTATCAATCTGAACCAGCCAAAAGGCAAATATATTGAAACTGACAAAGATCATGTATTCGATATTGTAACTGTAAACACGCAGGGACAGTTAGTGAACAGTTCTAATCTGGAATACAAAATATACCGCATCGGCTGGAGTTGGTGGTGGGAAAACAGTGGTGAATCTTTCGGAACGTATATCAACAACAGTTCCATCACTCCTGTTGCCAGCGGCAATTTACAGACAAGAGGCGGAAAAGCATCTTTCAAATTCCGTATCGATTATCCGTCATGGGGACGCTACCTGGTTTACGTGAAAGATAAAGAGAGTGGACATGCCACCGGAGGTACAGTTTATGTTGACTGGCCGGAATGGCGGGGACGTTCGAGCAAGACTGATCCCAGCGGTATCAAAATGCTTGCTTTCTCGCTGAACAAAGATTCTTATGAAATAGGAGAAACAGCCACAGCAATCATTCCTGCAGCAGCGGGAGGACGTGCACTGGTATCCATAGAAAACGGTTCTACCGTATTACGACAAGAATGGATAGAGGTTTCCAACGGAGGAGATACGAAATATACATTCAAGATTACACCGGAGATGACTCCGAATGTATATCTGCATATCAGTCTGTTACAGCCTCACGCGCAAACAGTCAATGACCTGCCTATCCGTATGTATGGCGTCGTTCCGGTATTCGTGACTAACAGTCAGACGGTGTTGCAACCGCAGATACAGATGCCGGAAGTGTTACGCCCGGAAACCAACTTCAATGTAACCGTCAGCGAAAAGACCGGAAAACCGATGACTTATACATTAGCTATTGTAGACGACGGTTTGCTGGATCTTACCAATTTCAAAACCCCGGACCCATGGAATGATTTCTATTCACGCGAAGCACTCGGCATCCGGACATGGGATATGTATGATAATGTATTGGGAGCTTCCGCCGGAAGTTACAGTTCACTTTTCAGTACGGGTGGAGACGCCACATTAAAACCTGCCGATGCAAAAGCAAACCGCTTCAAACCGGTAGTCAAGTTTATAGGTCCTTTCTATCTGGGAAAAGGTAAGAGCCAGACGCATACGCTGAAACTTCCGATGTATGTAGGTTCGGTACGTGCCATGGTGGTTGCCGGACAAGAGGGAGCGTACGGCAATGCGGAAAAAACGGCTTTCGTGCGGACTCCGTTAATGATGTTGTCCACCTTGCCCCGTGTGCTTAGTATTCAGGAAGAAATCACCGTTCCGGTAAATATCTTTGCGATGGAAAATCAAGTGAAGAATGTAACCATATCACTTCAAACGTCCGGTGGAGGAGTACAGATTGTAGGAGCTAACCAACAGTCGCTCAAATTTAGCCAACCGGGTGACCAACTTGTGTTCTTTACTTTAAAAACAGGTAGTAAAACAGGAAAGGCTACCATCCATCTGACAGCCAATGGTGGCGGACAACAAACTAAAGAAACCATTGAAATAGAAGTACGCAACCCGAATCCGGTAGTAACCCTGCGCAACAGTCAATGGGTAGAAGCCGGACAAAGCAAAGAACTTTCATACAATCTAAGCAGTTCTTCTGCAAATAATCAGATAAAGCTGGAAGTATCACGCATACCCTCGGTTGACATCAGCCGCCGGTTCGACTTCTTATACAACTATCAGCATCATTGTACGGAACAGTTGACTTCCAAGGCTTTGCCTCTTCTGTTTGTCGGCCAATTCAAAACAATAGATAAGATAGAAGCCGAAAAGATAAAGACAAATGTACAGGAGGCTATCCGGCAGATTTATGGTCGTCAACTCCCCAATGGCGGATTTGTATATTGGCCGGGAAATGCTGTTGCCGACGAATGGATCAGTTCTTATGCAGGAATGTTCCTGACACTGGCACAAGAAAAAGGATACGCCGTTCATTCGAATGTACTGAACAAGTGGAAGCGTTTCCAACGTGCTGCCGCACAGAACTGGCGGATGCCGCAGGATGCAAGCGGCTGGCAACAATGGCAGTCGGAATTGCAACAGGCTTTCCGTTTATATACGCTTGCATTGGCAGGAGCACCGGAATATGGGGCCATGAACCGGATGAAAGAACAGGCAGGATTATCCATTCAGGCTAAATGGAGACTGGCAGCAACCTATGCACTGACCGGAAAGATGAAACCGGCTGAAGAACTGGTGTATAATGCGGAAACAACAGTAAGCCCCTACTCTTCCATGAATCAGATTTACGGTTCCTCCGACCGTGATGAAGCTATGATTCTGGAAACACTGATCCTGATGAACCGGGAACGGGATGCTTTACAGCAGGCAAAAGTCGTTTCTAAGAATCTGTCACAAGAGGAGTGGTTCAGTACACAATCCACCGCTTTTGCTCTTATGGCAATGGGACGTCTGGCTGAAAAGCTGTCAGGCACATTGGATTTCGTATGGACATGGAACGACAAACAACAACCTGCCGTGAAATCGGCTAAAGCTGTGTTTGAAAAGGAAATCGCCACCACTCCCAAATCCGGTATGATTGCTGTGAAGAATCAAGGAAAAGGAGCGCTTAGCGTAGACCTTATCACACGCACACAGTTGTTGAACGATACATTACCGGCCATCAGCGACAATCTTCGCATGGATATAAGATATGCCAACCTGAACGGTACACCGATCTCTGTCAATGATATTATACAGGGAACTGACTTTATGGCTATCACCTCCATATCCAATATTAGCGGAACTTCCGATTACACCAATCTGGCACTGACGCATATCATACCGTCCGGTTGGGAAATATACAACGAAAGAATGGTTGCCCCCGAAACGGAAAGCGGAGCAGCCGACGGTTCCGGTAAATCCGTCAGCAAATATAATTATCTGGATATACGCGATGACAGGGTATTAACTTATTTCAATTTGCGTCGTGGTGAAACAAAAGTATTCACTGTCAGACTGCAAGCGACTTATGCAGGTAACTTTATTCTTCCTGCCGTTCAATGTGAAGCAATGTATGATGTAAACGTACAGGCACGCAGCAAAGCGGGAAGAACAACTGTCAGTCAATAAATTTCAGGCACGGATTACACGGTTCTACTCGTTAACCAAAAATGCGTAATCCGTGTAATCCGTGCCTAATTATTTGTCACAAAGATATGTCTCTTAGCTCTTAACATTTAAATGAATCCTATATATAAATTCTTCAAACGATTATCTGTTACTAAGAAAGTAATGACAATAAGCATTGCTCTTTTGATGATAGGATACATCTTTTGCCTTCCCCGGCAACTGTTTCATGTACCCTACTCCACCGTTGTGACTGATCGAAACGAAGAATTACTGGGAGCACGTATCGCTTCGGATGGTCAATGGCGGTTTCCTCCCCGAAAGACAACACCTGAAAAAATCAAGCAATGTCTTATTACCTTTGAAGATAAACACTTTTACCACCATTGGGGAGTTAATCCGCTATCTACCGGAAGAGCACTCTATCAGAATTTAAAGAATAAACGTGTTGTAAGCGGAGGCAGTACCCTTACCATGCAGACCATCCGTCTCGCCCGGAACAAACCCAGAACTATCGGAGAGAAAGTCATCGAAATGATCTGGGCTACCCGTTTGGAGTTCCGGACTTCCAAAGAGGAAATCTTATCCATGTATGTCTCTCATGCACCATTCGGAGGAAATGTAGTAGGACTGGATGCTGCTGCCTGGCGCTACTTCGGTCATTCTGCCGAAGATTTATCATGGGCGGAATCAGCCATGCTGGCCGTCCTGCCCAATGCCCCCGCCATGATTCATCTATCCAAAGGACGAAAAACACTACTTTCCAAACGCAACCGTTTATTAAAACAACTTTTTGAAGAAGAGATTATTGATGCGTCCACCTATGAATTGGCTATCAGCGAACCGTTACCCGACGAACCACATCCTCTTCCTCAAATAGCCCCCCACCTGGTTACCCGCTTTTATCAAGAAAGAAACGGATTATATACCCGCTCAACCATCGATAAAGGAATACAAACCCATATAGAGAGTTTGGCGGAACGGTGGAGCAATGAATTTAATCGAAGTGATATCCGTAACCTGGCTATCCTAATTATAGACATTCCCACCAATCAAGTGGTAGCATACTGCGGAAATGTACATTTCGACCGTAAGCAAGGGGGGAATCAAGTAGACGTGATTCAAGCTCCCAGAAGTACAGGCAGTATTTTAAAACCCTTTCTCTATGGTGCCATGCTACAGGAGGGAAGTCTATTACCGCAAATGCTGTTACCGGACGTACCCGTTAATATCAATGGCTTTACTCCACAAAACTTCAGCCTGCAGTTTGAAGGAGCCGTCCCCGCTTCCGAAGCTCTTGCCCGCTCATTGAATATCCCGGCTGTCACCATGTTACAAAGATATGGAGTACCCAAATTTCATCACATGCTGCAACAAATGGGGTTCAAGACTATCAACCGATCAGCCTCCCATTATGGATTATCACTCATTTTAGGAGGTGCCGAAGCTACTTTATGGGATGTGACGAATGCTTATGCACAAATGGGACGAAGCCTCTCCAACAGTCATTCCAACGACCTTCCCCAAGAAAAGGAAGTGCAGATACTACTGGGAACAGAAGAAAAGACAGTTTCGGAAAGAGATGGTTCAAGAAAAGTTACTTCAGGAAAGACCATTTCAAGAAAAACAACTTCGAGAAAGGATATATCAGAAGGAGTTATTTCAGAAGGAGTCATTTCTGCAGGAGCGGCCTGGCTCACCCTTTCCGCCTTAACAGAAGTCAACCGCCCTGAAGAGATTGACTGGAAATCAATCCCCTCAATGCAGACTATCGCATGGAAGACCGGAACGAGTTACGGATTCCGTGACGCCTGGGCCGTTGGCGTGACTCCCCGTTATGCAGTAGGCGTATGGGTAGGAAATGCAACCGGAGAAGGAAAACCTGGATTGGTCGGTGCACAGACAGCCGGTCCCGTATTATTCGATATATTCAATTATCTCCCATCTTCACCCTGGTTCGAACGTCCCACAGGAATTTTTGTTGATGCAGAGATATGCCGTCAATCCGGTCATCTGAAAGGACGTTTCTGTGAAGAAACCGACACCGTACTGATCCTTCCCGTCGGATTACGGACAGAGGCTTGTCCTTACCATCATCTCGTCACACTATCCGCCGACGAAAGCCACCGCATCTATGAAAACTGTGCAAACACGGAACCTACCATTCAGAAATCATGGTTTGCCCTGCCGCCCGTATGGGAATGGTACTATAAACAACACCATCCGGAATATAAACCGCTGCCACCTTTCAAAGCCGGCTGCGGAGAAGATTCTTTCCAACCCATGCAGTTCATCTACCCTCCGATGAACGCCCACATCAAGCTGCCCAAGCAACTGGATGGCAGCAAAGGCTTTATCACGGTGGAACTGGCACACAGCAATCCCAATGCCACTATCTTCTGGCATCTCGACGACACCTATCAGACACAGACACAGGATTTCCACAAAATTTCCCTGCAACCTGCTCCCGGCAAACATTCCCTGACGGCAGTAGACGGAGAAGGCAACACAGTTTCCACCACTTTCTTTATCGAATAAACATCTTATTTTATTATCTTTGCCGCATGAAACAGCCATTAAAAGAAAACGGGGGACTACCGGCATCTATCCTCTGGACACTTGCTATTGTGGCCGGTGTCTCGGTAGCCAACATCTATTATATTCAACCTCTATTAAATATGATACGCCATGAACTTGGCATATCAGAGTTCAGAACTAACCTGATTGCCATGGTCACGCAAATAGGCTATGCGGCAGGATTGTTGTTTATCACCCCTCTGGGAGATTTATATCAGCGTAAGAAAATCATCCTGGTCAACTTCACCGTTCTGATATTCTCTCTATTGACTATCGCCCTGACGCACAATTTTCATTTGATACTTATCGCTTCATTCCTCACGGGAGTTTGTTCGATGATTCCACAAATATTCATTCCGATAGCCGCCCAGTTCTCCCGTCCGGAAAATAAAGGCAGAAATGTAGGGATTGTCTTATCAGGACTATTGACCGGCATTCTGGCTTCACGTGTCGTCAGCGGATTTATCGGTGAACTGATTGGCTGGCGGGAAATGTATCACATCGCTGCAGGCATGATGTTTATCTGCGCAATCGTTGTATTAAAAGTCCTTCCTGACATTCAGACCAACTTTCAGGGAAAGTATAGCGGCCTGATGAAATCCCTGTTAGCCTTAGTGAAAGAATACCCGCAACTACGCATTTATTCGATCCGGGCGGCACTGAATTTCGGTTCCCTCCTCGCCATGTGGTCCTGTCTGGCTTTTAAAATGGGACAAGCCCCGTTCTTCGCTAACAGCGACGTAATCGGTATGCTGGGACTTTGCGGAGTGGCGGGAGCATTAACAGCCTCTTTTGTTGGAAGATATGTAAAACAAGTCGGGGTACGCCGCTTCAACTTTATCGGTTGCGGATTGATTCTCTTTGCCTGGTTACTGTTCTTCATCGGTGAAAACACTTTTATTGGTATCATTGCCGGAATCATCATCATTGGCATAGGGATGCAATGCATCCAACTTAGCAACCAGACAAGTATCTTCGAACTGGACCCGCGCGCTTCGAACCGTATCAATACAGTTTTCATGACTACTTACTTTATTGGCGGTTCAATGGGAACATTTCTGGCGGGCAGCTTTTGGCAACTGTATGGTTGGCACGGAGTTATCGGTACCGGAGTCGTTTTAACCGGAATTTCTTTATTAATTACGACTTTCTACAAGAAGTGAGTCAACAAAACGGACGGTCAAACCGTTTATTACAATAAAAAAGCCAATGAAATACGGAGTTAACAGACAAATCTTACTTATCACAGCCGGCACCGTCTGGATTATAGCCGGTGCGAATATTCTGCGAATAGGAATTGTAACCTGGTTAAACACCTCCCAAGATTGGATGTTCAAAATAGGAGAAGCTACCGTCGTTTTCTTGTTATTCTTCGTTCTGGTGTTCAGAAGGCTTTATTATAAACATACCCAGCGAATCGAACAAAAGAAAGAACACAGAAATTGCCCGTTCTCCTTTTTCGATGTGAAAAGTTGGATTACAATGATCTTCATGATTTCTCTGGGAATTACTATACGTAGCTTCCATCTTCTGCCCGAAACGTTCATTTCTGTTTTCTATACCGGATTATCCATTGCCCTCATCCTGACAGGGGTACTTTTCATCCGTTACTGGTGGATAAGGCGTAAGACTTTCGCTAATTGAGCCGGTCTTATACATATTCCAATCAAATACAAACTTATAATAATTTTTATTGCCTGACGTTTTGAAGCAAAAGATTTCATTCTTTTTTGTTGTATCTTTGCGCGGCTATAAACAAAACAGTAGCCGGAAAACAAATAAAAGGTTATAAGAATCAACATGAAGAAAGCCCCCTCTCCCCTTGTATCATTGATACCGATCATTGTACTGGTGTTATTATTGTTTGCCACTATCCGCACATTTGGCAGTGATGCCCTAAGCGGCGGAAGCCAAGTGTCACTACTCACCACTACAGCTATTTGTATCCTTATCGGTATGGTGTTCTATAAAATTCCCTGGAAAGATTATGAGCTCGCCATCACCAACAATATTGCCGGAGTGGCAACAGCCATTATTATTCTATTGATAATCGGTGCGTTGAGCGGGATCTGGATGATTAGTGGAGTAGTGCCTACGCTAATCTACTACGGGATGCAAATTATCCATCCCAGTTTCTTCCTGGCATCTACCTGCATCATCTGCGCATTGATTTCCGTTATGACCGGAAGTTCGTGGACTACCATTGCTACCATCGGTATCGCCCTGATGGGTATCGGAAAGGCGCAAGGTTTTGAAGACGGTTGGATTGCCGGAGCCATTATTTCAGGAGCATACTTCGGAGATAAAATATCTCCTTTATCCGAAACCACCATCCTGGCCTCTTCTATCACAGACACTCCCTTGTTCCGTCACATCCGTTATATGATGATTACTACGGTTCCATCTCTTGTCATTACGCTAATTATTTTCACCGTAGCAGGATTCTCTCATGATGCCAACAATACACAACACATCGCAGAAGTGGCAACAGCTCTGAATGAAAAGTTTCATATCACTCCGTGGCTG
>OJQR01001014.1_pt1 | contig 14015 bp, 20 predicted proteins | sample 1599011 | NCBI WGS metagenome assembly OJQR01 (sample SAMN03922456, study PRJEB24848) | human gut metagenome | isolation source: stool sample | host: Homo sapiens | place: Germany | collected 2009-11 | reverse complement strand
TCCGAAGAAGAAGCTAACCCCAATATGGCCAGTTAATTATTATTCAATCTACTAGAATGTTATTATCACAATGTGGAAAAGTCCGCGAAAACAAAAGGTACCGGATTGGCACATGTGGGAGAAAAAGAAAAAAATTCTGGATCGAATACACCGGAGTTGCTAAGACTGAAATCGACATGTCGGATGTAAATATGAAAGATAATCGTAACAGATACAATGAGGAAATAGAAAAATATCAGAGTATGGATCAGTTTCAGGTTGGCATTGCAGTATTTGATCCGGATACGACAAAAACGCAATTTTATGATAATGTAAGATCTGTCTGTGAAATGATGAACAACAATATTAGCATTTCAGTGGGAGTTACCTGGGCAGAGCACGGAAAAGAATTTAATGAGAAGATCATGGAAGCTGACTGGCGGATGTATGAACAGAAAAATGCATATCATCAACAGCAGCAGGCTGCACAACAGGAACTGCTGCAATAAATGTTTGAAAGAATAGTATATAACTCCCCTGCATACAATGTAAAAACAAGTATTGCAGGGGAGTTTTTGTGAAAACCTATATTGAGGAAAGAGCTATGGAAATAGCCAGATATATTATTGATAATAATACGACGGTGCGTCAGGCGGCGAAACATTTTGGGATTAGCAAGAGTACGGTACATAAAGATGTTACAGAACGCCTTGTCCAGGTCAATCCATCGCTTGCAGCGGAGGCACGCAAAGTGTTAGATGTCAATAAATCCGAGCGCCATATCCGTGGTGGACTTGCAACAAGGGAGAAATATCTGCATCAGCATGCATAAAACGTAAAAGCGTGTTTATTAAAACAAATGGGCGTGTTTCATAAAACAAAAGTTTATTAAAACAAAAACGTGTTTCATGAAACGGAAAAATGTATTTCAGGAGATGGAAAAATGTATTTCAGGAGATGGAAAAATACAATTTACAAAATTGCACAATGAGTTCCATGAATTACAAAAAAAGTTTGTGAAATTAAAACTATTATGTGAGTTCGTGGAATACGCTATAATAATCACACGACGTGCAGCAGAGAAAGCGATCGCAAAGATTGCTTTCTCTGCTTTTTTGTCGGCAAAAATAATTATTTTATCAAAAGAATGAGGAGAGAAAAATATGCCAAAAACAAAGTTACAGGAAGTCGTATTTACTATTTTAATGGTGTTCGTCATGGTGTACGCAATGATCTGCTACAACATTGCACTGAACATGGGAGGAATGAGCAACGTTGTATTTTTAAATGCATTTCATGAACTGATCATTATGGGACCGCTTGCGTTTATTCTTGACTTTTTTCTCTATGGATCACTGTCCAAAAAACTTGCATTTCGTATCGTGACACCGGGCGTGGACAAACCGATCATGCTGATCCTTGTCATTTCATCAATCACAGTCTGTCTGATGTGTCCGACAATGAGCCTGGCAGCAACACTTTTATTTAAACATGCAGGAAAAGAAGTGATCGCAGTGTGGCTTCAGACAACAGCACTGAATTTCCCAATGGCATTTTTCTGGCAGATCTTTTTTGCAGGTCCGCTTGTGAGAACTATTTTCGGAATGATCTTTAAAGAAAAAGAAGAACAGGTCATGAAAGAGGAAAGCGAATTTTTAGAGGGCGGAAGTGTCAGAAATTAAAAAGTTATTCCATGTCCGGTATTGGGAAAAATCAGCGCAGCAGCGCAGTCCGCGAGAAATAAGAGTATCAGCACACTGTTGAAGCCACGTCTGAAGCCTGGCGGCAGGGAAAACCAGAGTTTTCGGAAAATTTCAGAAAACACGCAGATCCAGAGCATGCCGGCAACACCAAATCCGACTGCTGACAGAAGGCAGATATATCCGTGAAAATTAAAAGGATAACTGCTGTAATCCCAGTATCGTAAATCGAAAAAGATATCAAGGAACCATCCGATCACAAGTTCTAAAGCTGTTCCGAGAAGGGCAGTTTTTATGAATATTGTGAGCGGGTGGTATTTTGTTTTAAAAAGAAAAAGTCGGTTTGATTTGTGGAGAGACCTGATGGATATAGTTTCTCTGGAAGAATGAAACAGACAGTAAAATACTACCGCTCCGATGCCATAAACGGGGAGCCAGGGACCATAAAAAAATCCGCGGTTGCGAAAAGTATTATCTTTTGCAATGAAGATAAGGGTTTCCCAGAGAAATCCCCAAAAGCTTCCAAGAAAGAAGAAGTGGATCAGCAGGGAAACTGCATCCTGTATAGAGTTCTGCTCCGGTGCGCAGAGTTTTGAAAAATCCGGGAGATTGGAATGTCTTTTCATGTGGATAGTATGACCGGAGATGGAAAGGGATATGTATTTTTGTTTTACAATTCATAGATTTTAAAATATATCAGATTGGTTTTTAAACAGAAATTCTCAGGTAAGTGTCTTTTACAATTAAGTGATATTTGAGCCACAAGCATGTATTTTTTTAATAAAAATGACAAAATACCGTAATGTAGGGAAAAACGCCTTGTAAACTCCTAAAACGTATCTTATAATAAGTATCATTAAAGCTTGTATCAGGGAAGGATATGCTTTTGAAAAAGGCATCGTCATGAACAGATTGCAGGCAACGAAAACATCAGGAGGAAGAAGATCAATGGATCATGAGAAAGTAATTGTCATTGATTTTGGCGGTCAGTACAACCAGCTGGTTGCGAGACGTGTCAGAGAATGCAATGTTTACTGTGAAATATATTCCTACAAGACGGATATCGCGCAGATCAAGGCAATGAATCCAAAGGGAATCATTCTTACCGGCGGTCCGAACAGCTGCTATGAAGCTGATTCACCGACCTGTTCAAAAGAATTATTTGAACTCGGCGTGCCGGTTTTAGGACTCTGCTATGGTGCGCAGTTGATGATGCACGTACTTGGAGGAAAGGTGGAAAAGGCACCTGTCCGTGAATATGGTAAGACCGAGGTTATGGTCGATACGTCATCACCGTTATTTACCGGCGTATCAGAAAATACGATCTGCTGGATGAGTCATTTCGATTATATTTCAAAGGCTGCACCGGGATTTAACATCGTTGCACATACGGCGGATTGTCCGGTTGCCGCAGCAGAGAACCAGGAGAAAGGATTATTTGCAATCCAGTTCCACCCGGAAGTGCTTCACACACAGGAAGGCACAAAGATGCTTCACAACTTTGTACGCGGCATCTGCGGTTGTGAGGGAACCTGGAGAATGGATTCTTTTGTTGAGAATACGGTAAAAGAGATCCGTGAAAAAGTCGGTAACGGAAAAGTACTGCTTGCCTTATCCGGCGGTGTGGATTCTTCCGTTGCAGCAGGTCTGTTATCCCGTGCAATCGGAAAACAGCTTACCTGTGTGTTCGTAGACCATGGTCTTCTCCGCAAAAATGAGGGCGACGAGGTCGAAGAAGTATTCGGACCAAACGGACAGTTTGATCTGAACTTTATCCGTGTCAACGCACAGGACCGTTATTATGGAAAATTAGCCGGTGTGACAGAGCCGGAGCATAAACGTAAGATCATTGGTGAGGAGTTCATCCGTGTCTTTGAGGAAGAGGCAAAGAAGATCGGTGCCGTTGATTTCCTTGCACAGGGAACCATTTATCCGGATGTCGTTGAGAGCGGACTTGGCGGAGAGTCAGCCGTCATCAAATCCCACCACAACGTAGGCGGTCTGCCGGACTTCGTTGATTTCAAAGAAATCATTGAGCCGCTTCGCAACCTTTTCAAGGATGAGGTAAGAAAAGCCGGACTTGAACTTGGCATCCCGGAAAAACTTGTTTTCCGTCAGCCATTCCCGGGACCGGGACTCGGTATCCGTATCATCGGAGAAGTAAATGCCGAGAAAGTCAAGATCGTGCAGGATGCCGATGCCATCTACCGCGAGGAAGTGGACAAGGCAGTGGAGGAATACACCAAAGCAAACGGAAAGGCACCATCCTGGATGCCGAACCAGTACTTTGCAGCACTGACCAACATGCGTTCCGTCGGTGTCATGGGCGACGAGCGCACCTACGACTATGCCGTGGCACTGCGTGCTGTTAATACGGTCGATTTCATGACCGCTGAGTCAGCAGAGATCCCGTTTGAGGTGCTCCAGAGAGTTATGAGCAGAATTATTAATGAGGTGAAGGGCGTCAATCGGGTAATGTATGATTTGACGAGTAAGCCACCGGGAACGATTGAGTTTGAGTGATGAAATGGACTTGAAAAAGCCTTTATTTATGTGGGATGCAAGCAAATTTATTTAAGTGTTGGCAACGATTTGGCAACATTTCGGGTATCACTCACTGAATAACAGAATACTTCAATAACAGAAAACCTTACTGATTTTCAGAAATAAAGCTGAAAGTCGGTAAGGTTTTTGTGCGTTTCGAGGTTGAAAATTAGTCGGATTCGGGTTTCAAGTCCTGTAAGATAAGGTCGCTGAGTTCTTGTGAGGGAATGACCTTTCTCCATTGTTTTGAGGTGTCTAATTCGGGATATTTGTACCGCCACTGGTCGTATTCTTCTTCGGTTATCTCGCCTTGTTCCAGACGGGCAGCCTGTTCCTGCCATGCATGGAACATATCAAACATAGTGGTGTAGGTTGTTCCGGCAGATTTATCTAACCGCAGACACACTTCTCCGTCAATCTCTCCGATTTTTAAGCCATACATATCTTCCAACGCAAAAAGCGTGTGCATAAGTCCGATATAACTGTCTATTTCCGGCACAGTGATTGCACGAGGACTTACATCGAGGAGATGTGCCATTTCTTTTACAAGGTCTTGTTTCGGTGTTCTGGATTCTGATTCGTATTGTGCCATACGGACATCAGAGGTCTTTCCTAGAAAACCGAGGAGTTCGCCTAACTGTTTCTGTGTCATGCCTTTCCGGTTGCGGAAAAAGCGGATTCTTTTGCCGATTGCCATAATAAAACCTCCGATACTAAACATTTCTGTTGAAGTTAGTATAACATGATGAAATAGGAATAGCAAGCGGAACTTAAATAAAAAAAGTTAAGATTTTTCTGCAAACCACTTGACTTAACGGAATTTATTTAGTATCATGAAAACATAACTTAAACAAAAAGAGTTAAAAATTGAATGACCGTCCAAACCGAACAAACGCCATGACCTTTAAAAAAGAAGCGAGCGTCCCTTATGTAGAGGGACTGGCACAGCACCGAAAAGGGTTGCCTGTCAGAACGGGAAGGAGAGAACGGCAGGAATTTTAGGGAAAGGAGAGGATATAGATGGCAGAAAAATCATTTATGACGGTGGAAGAAGTGGCAACAGAATTAAGGGTATCAAAGTCCAAAGCCTATCAGGTTGTAAGGGAATTGAACACAGAATTGCAGAAACAAGGGTATATGACAGTAGCGGGGCGTGTAAATACTACTTTCTTTCATAAGAAGGTCTGTTACAGTGATTAAGTTGGAAGGAGATGATGGAAATGGCTGTATATAAAGACAATGCTACGGGAACGTGGAGGGTAATTTATCGTTTCACGAATTGGAAAGGGGAACGGAAACAGACACAGAAACGTGGGTTTGCAACAAAAAGAGAAGCACAAGCCTGGGAACATGAGGTTATGCTGAAACAGAACTCCAAACTGGATATGACATTTGCCAGCTTTTTTGAACTTTATGAAGCAGATAAAAAGCAGCGTGTCAAGGAAAGTACATGGGAATCTAAAAGCCATGTAATACGCACAAAGATTTTACCTTATTTTGGAAACCGGAAGATTGCAGAGATTGAAGCAAAAGACATTATTGCATGGCAGAATGAACTCATGGCGTATCAGGATGAGAAAGGTAAGCCCTATTCAGCAGATTATCTGAAGACAATACACGCACAGCTTACAGCAATTTTTAACCATGCTGTAAACTTTTATAATCTGCCTTACAATCCGGCAAGACGGGCTGGCACAATGGGAAATGAAATTCCAAAGGAGATGGACTTCTGGACAAAAGAGGAATATCTGAAATTTTCAGAAGCCATGATGGATAAGCCACGTTCCTTTTATGCTTTTGAAATGCTTTACTGGTGCGGTATCCGTTCCGGTGAGCTGTTGGCTCTTACTGCTGCTGATTTTGATTTCCAGAAGCAGACGGTCACGATCAGCAAGACGTACCACCGTTCCAAAGGGCGTGATATTATTACAAGCCCTAAAACAGCGAAAAGCAACCGTACCGTAAAAATGCCCCCGTTTCTCTGCGAAGAAATGCAGGAGTATATCAAAATGTTCTATGACATCAAGCCAGATGAACGGCTGTTTACGGTTACAAAATCTTATCTCAACCATGAGATGGAGCGAGGTGCAAAACAGGCGGGAGTGAAAAAGATTCGGGTGCATGATATTCGGCATAGCCATGTATCGCTGCTGATAAATATGGGATTTTCAGTGCTGGCGATTGGTGAACGGGTAGGACACGAAGCAGAAAAAATCACTTACAGGTATGCACATTTATTTCCAACTGTTCAGACAGAAATGGCAGAAAAGCTGGAAATGGAGCGAATGGAAAAGGAGAACAGCAATGGAAAGAAGTCTTGATTATAAAGGGCGTTGGAGAAATCATACCGTAGCATTTCGGGTATCGGATGAAGAAGCGAAGCTGCTTAATGATTTGGTAGCATTGTCTGGTTTGACAAAGCAGGAATATATCATAAGACGACTGACGTGCAGGGACGTGGTTGTACAGGGAAATCCGAGAGTTTATAAGGCATTAAAAAATCAGATGGCAGCTATTCATGAGGAATTAAAGCGGCTGGAAACAGTAAGCCCGGATAATGATGAACTGCTCTATACGTTGCAGGTAATTGCAATTACGTTAGAGGGATTGAAAGGAGAAGATGAATGATGGAAAAAATGAAAACGACTGCTCCCGTATCATCTGTTGGCGCAGATGGGGGGCAGCCGAATGTAAAAAAACACAATGAAATTATAGCAAATTCACAGGAACAAATCAATCAGCAAGCCACCAAAAACCCAGAGAAATCCGGGAATGACGGACTGCATACCATGTCCATGCCAGAATTGTATGACACTGTTTTTGTGCCGAGAGTACCGATTGTAGACGGTTTTCTCTATGGCGGCACATATCTCTTTGTAGGTGCGCCAAAGGTAGGAAAATCATTCTTCATGGCACAACTTGCCTATCATGTGGCAATGGGGATTCCGTTGTGGGATTATCCGGTGCGGAAAGGAACGGTGCTGTATCTGGCATTGGAAGATGATTATGCAAGACTTCAACGCCGACTGTCTGGTATGTTTGGTATAGAGTGTGCAGATAATCTGTATTTTGCAACACAGGCAAAGACCTTGAATGAGGGATTAGACAGGCAATTAGAAGGATTTTTGAAAGAGCGTAAGGACGCAAGGCTGATTATTATTGATACGCTCCAGAAAGTGCGTGAAGTCGGCGGGGACAGATACAGCTATTCTAGTGATTATGAGATTGTGACAAAGCTGAAATCATTCAGCGATAAATATGGTATCTGCCTGCTGGTGGTTCATCATACACGCAAGCTGGAATCGGAGGACAGCTTCGATATGATTTCCGGCACAAACGGACTGTTGGGTGCGGCAGATGGGGCGTTTATCATGCACAAAAAGAAACGGACAGACAATGAAGCAGTGATGGACATTGTGGGGCGTGACCAGCCGGATCAGGAACTGACTATAGAATTTGACAGGGAGCGTTGTGTATGGAAATTCAAGAAAGCAGAAACAGAGTTGTGGAAACAGCCACCGAACCCTCTTTTAGAAGCAATCAATGTGTTTCTGACAGAGGACAGACAGGCGTGGGAGGGAACAGCGACAGAACTTGTAAAGCAACTGCCGGATATACAGATACAGGCGAATGTGCTTTCCAGAAGGCTGAATACTGTCAATAGCCAGCTGCTCAATGACTATGGGATTTTCTATGATAATAAGCGGGGGCATGAAAGAAAAATCATTCTGAAACGCCTTGAAGTAAAAGAATAAAAGCGACGATATGCGTCGGTTGCGACGGTATTTTTGATAGCAGGCTGGTGTGGAAAATATCGACGCTATCGACGCAAACCGACGCAGAAAGGGAGAGAAGATGAAGAATGTACAGATTCCTTATGAATTGTTTATGTTGCTGATCCGTCACTATCTGGTGGAGGATGATACTTGTTTGGATGAAATCCGGCAGGGATTAGAGAAGAAACTGGATTCTTTGGTGCAGCATGAACTATATGGGAAATTTAAGACTGCTCCAACACAGGAGGAACGGGAAAAAGCCAGACAGGAATATCTGGATAGACGTGGAGTGCTGGACAGTTTCCGCTGGTAGTGTTTCTTGATGAGAATAGACAGGGGCGTGTCACACCCCTGTGATAGCAGATAAAGAGAAAGGTGTGATTGGATGATAATTCAGCCGGAATGGGGAACTCGGAACGTGAATAAGTATTTTTACGAAAGTGAAGCCAGGAGGATTGCTGACCTCAATGAAATTTTCGGAGAGGTAGAGCTGACAGAAGATGAACAGCGGATACTGATATGGCTTGCCGGATGGGATGAATATACGATAGAAAATATGCTTTCAGCTATCCGAAAAGCTATGGTGGCAGAAGCAAAGCGGCTGAAAGCCGCCCGTCCGTAGGACAGAAAAGCTCCCGGCAGGGCGCAATGGCAGCTTTTGATGGACGGAACGGCTGTCAAAAGTGCTTTTGCGTTACTTTCGACGAAAGTAACAAAGCTATGTGCCGTATCCGGCACTGATTACCCCTAAACAGGGAGAAGGGATAAAGATTGAAGCGAACAATTAGTTTTATGACAGGAAAAGGTTCTGTTAATCATAACAGCAGAAAATTCCATGCAAAAAATATAGATTCGGAAAGAAGTTATCTGAATGTAGAATACTGTAACGAAGATGTCAAAGACGTGTATCACGAATTGTTTGATGAAGCTCTTGTTCGATACAACGAGAAGCAGACCAGAAGTGACCGTAAGATTGATGATTATTATGATAAAATTTGTTTCGGCAAACAGGAGAAACCGTTCCATGAAATCATTCTGCAAATCGGAGATAAAGACAATATGGGAGCGACAACAGAAAACGGACAGCTTGCTGCAAAGGTGCTTGATGAATATATGCGTGATTTTCAAAGACGGAATCCTACGCTACGGGTATTTTCTGCGTACTTGCACATGGATGAAGCGACACCGCATCTACATATTGATTTTGTACCATATACGACAGGAAGCAAAAGAGGACTCGATACAAGAGTTTCTTTGAAACAGGCATTATCGGCTCTTGGGTTTAAAGGAGGCACCAGAAGCGAAACAGAATTAAATCAATGGGTACAGCATGAGAAAAAACAGCTTGCGGAGATTATGTTGGAACGTGGGATTGAATGGGAACAGAAAGGCACACATGAAAAGCATTTATCAGTTTTGGACTTTAAGAAAAAGGAACGGGCAAAGGAAGTTGCGGAGTTGGAAGCGAAAAAAGAAAGTCTGGAAGAACATAATGTTGCCATACTGGAAACCAGTGAAAAGTGGTTGGGAGAATTGGAAAATCTTGAACAGGAGATTCACTCCGCACAGAAAATTCGTGAGGAAGCAGATAAAAAAGCAGAAGTGGCTAAGAAAGAAGCGGCAAGATATGAGAAAAAACTGGTGGAGATTGCTCCTATGGTAAAGGATATGGAGCGATTTGCAGTTAAGTATTCGTATGATCCAGAGGAAGTGCTGCCAGAAGCCGGAACATTGGAAAGCGGAAAGACTTATAGAGAGAAAAAGGCAAAGCCACTGATTGAAAAAATCATAACGGTTCTGCGGTCTGTGTATCGGGCGTACTTGGATATTTCCAGAAATTATAATGATTTGCAAAGGTCATGTGAACGAGCATGGAACAAGGTTAATGCGCTTTCTCAATATGTAGAAAAACTTAGGGACGAAAATATTGAAATGAAAGAAAAACTAAAGGATGTTCAATATTTATATCGAGTTATGGGAAAAGAAAAGGTAAATAAAATTATTCAGCAAGGGAAAGAAGCGGAAACAATAGATAAGATGAAAAGGCAGGCACAAAGAAGAACTCAATGGGAAAGATAAAAGCCTTTACGGAATCGTAGAATGTGTTTATAATTAAGAAAAGATTTTGTATAAGCAGAGAGAGGATATTGTCCTCTCTTTACTTATATTATACCATAAAAATCAAGAATTTTAAAGACTGGAAATGCCATTTAGCTGGTGCTATACTGCTATCACTAATAAAGCGATAGGGGGGATTAACATTGGAAAAAGAGTGGATTCTTATGGTGCAGCAGAATCAATTAGGGAACTTGTTGAAAACTAATCAGAAAACAGAAAAATTCGGACTTTCTATAAGCGAACAAGATGCGGAAATGATTTTGCAGGAGAGAAAGAATGCTCTGCAAGAACAGAAAAGAATTGAATTCGGAGAGGGAATTGTTCAAAAAATTATTTATGAGTTCTGTGATTCAGACTACATTGATCAAAACAACTATGTCAATACGATTATCCGCCTTCAAGAAATTTTTTATCTTTATAAAAATGAAATGAATGATGAAATTACTGATGATGAGCTATTGCATTTTATGAAAGAGCAATTTGATAATGTGTGCTTTGGTGATTTGGAATATTTGGAAGGAACATGTCTTTCCATATTTGCACAGGCAATTCGAGCTGGTTATAGAGGATTTCAAAAAACAGAGGGACGACAAGAGTATGAGCAATTTGATGAGGTGCAGCGTTGGGATTACGAGTTGTATCTTGAAACTCTGAAAAATTTGTGTTGGGAGTAAAGGTTGACTATGGATTACGGGATGAGTGAATTAGTACCGATTGTGGGAAAGCTGGCGGAAAAATATACAGGACATGAGCATACTTCAATAAGCTACGAGAAGGCAGAACAGTTAATGGAGGCAGTTTTATACTGTATTTGTGAGACAGAAAAGGAAAATACGGAATTCGCTGTTCAAGGAGAAAAATTGGATGCTGAAAGAATATATTTACTTGGAAAACATCTTGTAGAGGAAAAAGTTAAAAAAAGTCTGGAGTTATACAATCACATTTCTGCGGAGTTTTGTGATTACGGTAATTTCTGTTTGCAAAATATTTTTTTAAAAGATTTACCGTATTTTTTTGAACATTATAATTATCAGTTCGCTCCTCAAGATACAATGATTATTATAAATTATTCAACATGGAACGATGTTTCCAGTGATAAGGGGATTGATAAAATCTGGAACTTTTTGCAATCTGTTTTGTTGGAACAAAAGTTTTTACAGGCTTTCCCGAAACAAGAGATATATCGTGTTTTGATAAAGTACGATATTGCAAATGAAGGGGAAGCAGAGAATTTGTGCGAGATTATTCTACGCACTATAATGATGAATATTTTCTTGGGAAAATATCCTTTAGATTCTGAGTTCACAAAAGAGGATTGTATTAGGCTGCAGGAATTGTTCAAAGGCATGAGAGAAGATGAGATAGAAAAACAATTTCAAAAAATAGTACAGAAACTGGTAGAGAATTATTATGGTGGCGATGAGAAGCTGCAAGATTATTTGTGTATTGGTTTGAGAGATATGGCAGTTAGGACAAAGAATGCTGTTCAAAACGAAACGCTTATAGGCTATTTAAAAATAGACTGCACACTCTGGTAAAATGTTCAAAAAGAGCATTGTTAATTCTGAAAACTTTGGTATAATAAAAATGTGGCAACATTTTGGCAACAGAAAACCAGTAAGCCAGAATAAATGATGTAATTGAAGTAGAAAACGGTGTGTATTTGCATAAGACTTAAATTAATATAGTTAAGTGCAACGAAGGACACGCCGAGTTTGAGTAGCTTGAAAAATCGCGGAAAAGCCCATAAATAAAGGCTTTGCGGGGTGTCGAAAAGACCAAATGGAGTGCAAATGGAGTTTAAAAATTATTTTTTTCTCTTGTTTATATTCCAGATTCACCTGCAAATTTCGTGAAATCGGTTATTCTCATAAAATAAAATTAGAGTAAATATGAAGAACAGTTTGTTTTGATTGAAGTGATTTTCGTCAAGGCAGACTGTTTTTTTGTTGCCTGCATTTAGAAAACAGATACCACAGAAAGGTTCTTTACTTTCGATGAGCTTAAACTCCATGACACAGTAATCACACTGATGGAGAATTAAAAAACAAGAAAATTTGATAAATTTCGGAAAATGATGTCCGATTTTGCATCTGCCAGTACAGAGTATATGAAGAGATAAATATTCAAAACACAGGAGGTACTGATTATGCAGAATAAATTATTTTTAAAGGCAGCCGATATATGTGAACTTCTGGAAGTAAAACAGACATCGGCTTATGAAATCATCGGAAATCTGAACAAGGAACTGGAAGAACAGGGCTACCTGACGCTTAGAGGAAAAGTTCCGACAAAGTATTTTGTGAAGCGTTTCTACGGAGTAGAAGATACTTGTGAGATTCCACAGGAAGAGGGAAAGGAATGGTTTCATGCGTAAGAGAAAAATGTATTTATCAGTGGAAGACATTGCCGAACTCTTTGAGTTATCAGTTTCTTTTGCTTACCGGGTGGTGGAAAGAATGAATGCAGATCTGGCAAGTAAGAACTATTATGTGATTCTCGGTCGGGTACCAACCCGTTATGTAGAGGACAAGATCTATGGTCTGGAACATGTTGAGCAGTATTTGAAGGAGGATAAAGCGGTATGAGTATGATGCAGGAAAAAATGTATATGGATGTGGATGATGTGTGTGCAATTCTTGGAGTTTCAAAAACTTATGCATATAGTCTGATGCGAGAATACAACAAAGAATTGAAGGCAAAAGGCTATATTGTAGTAGCTGGAAAAATCTCTACGAAATTCCTGGCAGAAAAGATTTATGGCATGAAAGTCGAGGATTAGCAATGGGGGTTTACAAAGAAGGAAAAAACTGGAAAGTACAGGTCTATTACAAAGACTGGCAGGGAAATCGGAAAAGAAAACAGAAAAGAGGATTCAGGACCAAGGGTGAAGCTAAGGAATGGGAAAGAGATTTCCTGCAACAGCAGAGCCAGGGTGTGGATATTGAATTTGGAAATTTTCTGGAGATTTATTACAAAGATATGGATGTCCGTCTCAGAGAAAACACTATGTACACGAAGCGATATATTATTGACCTGAAAATCAAGCCTTATTTTGAAAAGAAGATTCTCAGTGAAATTACGGTGGCAGACGTCCGTGCATGGCAGAATGAGTTGCTGACGTATAAGGATAAGAATGGAAAAGGATATTCTCCTACTTATCTGAAAACAGTGAACTGCCAGCTGACTGCAATCTTCAATTATGCAATGCGGTATTATAACCTGCAGGATAATCCCTGCAGGAAGGCAGGAGCGATTGGCAAGAGTAAAGGAGAACCGAAGGACTTCTGGATGCAGGAAGAGTTCAATGCTTTTCTGGAGACAGTAAGTGATAAGCCGGAGACAAGAATGGCGTTTCTTTTGTTGTACTGGACCGGAATGCGTATCGGTGAATTGCTTGCACTTACTTATAATGACATCAATCTTGAAGAGAAAACCATATCAATCAATAAATCTTATCAGAGACTGAAAGGAAAGGATATGATCACGCAGCCGAAAACTCCAAAGAGTATCCGTGTGATTACGATGCCGGATTTTCTTGCAGAGGAATTTCGGGAGTATTGCAGTCATTTGTATGGAATTATGAAAAAGGAAAGACTTTTTCGGTTTACCAAATCGCATATGGAACATTGTATGGCTACCGGAATCGAGCGGTCTGGTGTAAAGCGGATACGACTTCATGATCTCCGCCATTCCCATGCCAGTATGCTGGTTGATATGGGGGTGGCTCCATTGGAGATTGCAGAACGCCTTGGACATGAAAAGGTGGAAACCACGTTGAACACTTATTCACATCTGTATCCGTCTACACAGAGTAAATTAGCAGGTTTGCTAGATAAGAAACATGAGGAAGAGGAGGAATAAGCGATGGCTGGTGACAGACATGGAAAACACAACA
>OJQR01000988.1_pt1 | contig 14461 bp, 17 predicted proteins | sample 1599011 | NCBI WGS metagenome assembly OJQR01 (sample SAMN03922456, study PRJEB24848) | human gut metagenome | isolation source: stool sample | host: Homo sapiens | place: Germany | collected 2009-11 | reverse complement strand
TCATGGGGAGGCCGTCCGACCAGATTCCTTCCTTACCCCCATTCCCCTCAACCTCGACTGGCTGGGAACCTTCCAAAATGCCCAGCCAGTCCTCAATTGATTTACGTACGGTGTCACAAATGGCGTTTGGCATGGTATGATGGATTTCTCGATTAGATAAGGGTAGATCAGAACAGGTATGTATCCGGGGCTTTCTTCATCTGAAATAGCATGACAGAGCAGTATGTCGGCTTCGGTTATCAGGCGACAGAACTGGAACTGCACTTCCGAACCGCCAGCCCGAAAGGGCGGCGTACGGAAGTGCAGTTCTCTTTTTTACACCAAGCGCAGAAGCTGCGGCCTATGTGTTTTCTCCTGTCAGAGAAAAATATCTATCTTCCTATATAGTTCAGCCCGGCAGGTAAACAGATGCCCTAATTCACCCCGACCAATCACCCTGCTCTACGGCGCTTTCGCCGCACCGAAATAGTTCCCGCAGCTTGGTCTACCTTATCCGCCTGTTCTATCTCTCCCAACGTCTTTCGCAACAGAAACCCTACCGGAAGTAATAGCAGATTCAAAAAGATGGCATATCCGAGAGACAGGCATGCTACATTTAGGGCAATCCCTAATTCCTCCAGATTACCGCCACCCAGGCTGTGCATCATTTTAATCAGACTAAGCAGTGAGCCAGCACCTCCGGCCAGTAAAGATCCTATAGCCACCTGCCGATAGGCCAGATAACTCTCCAGCGCACGGGCGGCGGAAGGTTTTTTCTCTTGAAACATAGCCCGGATTGCCCAACCAAAAGCGCGGAAAGAGTTGTTCCCCAGAAGAACCAGTAAGCACGCGATTAGCAGGAACGCCAGCGTTGTATAATCCAGAAGCGACAGCAAGTTTGCAACATCCAGTCTGATTCCGGCCGGTGTAACTGAACAGACTGCCCCACCTCCGACCAACAGAGCGCATCCAAAGAGATAAACCAGATAACGCACCTTTACCACGCCCTTTCTCTGTCTACAGTAGTATTTCGGTTTCCCTCTGCCCTTAATGGTTTCATGTATCATATCGACATATTTTTGCAAAAATTAAGGCTCTAACCTGGCTACATCTCCTCACTGCTGACAGTGTACTGACTAAGGTAAGGTACAGGAACGCGCCGTACTCAAAAATGCGGCTAAAATAAACGAATATGAAAAATGTCCGATGGGTCTCCCATCGGACATTTTTGGCCGTGTCTACTGCGGATACCCGTACCCCGGTCAGGATATCTCCATCATCTTCCCATTTTCCAGCACAATAGGCGGCAGCTCCGTCTCGTCTCCATATAGGTCCGGACGGGCCAGAAGATAGTGCTCCAATGCGTTCCGGCTCTCAAATTTGGTCGCCTGGAAGGGACCAGCCGGGCCATACTTCTCCACAAACAGCAGTCCGTCCTCCGTCTCCATCAATACGCCGGTATGTCCCACAAAGCGGACCCCGTCAAGTGGGGAATGCAGATATACCTCGATCAGGGACATTCCCTTGGCGCTGTCCACCTGTATGCCACGCTCCGACCACGCTTCCTCAATGCGGGCAAGGTGTTCCTCCTGGGTCGCCGCCCCCTCCAGAGGTACGGCATTGAACAGAGTAATGAAATCGGCCCGTGCTTCTGAACTGAGCTGGTATTCCTTCTGCGTGTCAATGGCCTCAATGTCAAACATTAGATAGGTATCACTCTCATCCGCAGTCCCACAGGTCTGGAGCTGATCCCGCATCAACAGGAACGCGGTCAGGCGGCAATTGGCCTCCATAAAAAATGTGCCGTCTGGCAGTTCCTTAATGTCAAACAAAAGTGAGCTGTAGTCAACAAAGTCACCCTCCATGGCGGTAAAGCCCTCCGTGAGGGTGGGCGTGGTCACCCGGGCGTTAAAGTCGTCTGCCCAGGCCAGCAGGGTATCGGTCTGCTCCTGAGATACGCCGTGGGCCTGAAGCGCATCCACGACCTCCCTCCTGGAGCTGTCATCCGTCAAATTGGAATAGAGGGCCTGTGTTTTTTCCGGCACATGGGAACCGTCAGGCGCGGAGGGTAAGCTCCCAGCAGGTGTACTACAGCTAGCCAGAGAAATTACCAAGAGTGCCGTCACAATTGTAGCGAATCGTTTTTTCTTCATATCAATCTGAGTTCCTTTCATAATTGCCTGTGAATTTGAGATGTATCTAACAGAGCATATATGTTCCGGAGCAAATCTGTCAGCTATCGTCCAGCACAGATTTGCGGCGTCTCCACATTATAGACGCAAATCCAGCTAAAAAGTTTTCAGCAGCTGCTTTGTTTCTAATATTCACGCTCTATCGCGCCCACAAGGAACGTGGTATAATATTTAATAACTTTCTCAAAAAATGTGGAGGGAAATGTGACCTGGCGGCCAGGCCATGCGTGTATAGAACAGGAGGTAAGAACATTGCGTCATGGAGAAACGGTTGATTTAACGGCGCTATACGAAACATATTCCGATCTGCTGTTCCGGACAGCACTGACCTATGTGAGCCATTCAGAAGACGCTCAGGATGTCGTCCACGATGTGTTTGCGGTCTATCTGGCGAAGCGGCCTACGTTCCAGGATACGTCCCACCAACGGGCATGGATGCTGCGCGTTACAATCAATAAATGCCGGGATCTCCAGCGCCGCAACGCGGTACGCAGGTATACCCCTTTAGAAGATGCGGAACACATCGCCTCGCCGGAGGATTCAGAAACATCCGAACTTCTGGCCGCCGTTCGGAGCCTGCCGGACAAGCTGCATGAGGTGGTGGTGCTCCACTATCTGGAAGGGTTTTCAGTGGAAGAAACCGCACGCTGCCTGCGCATCTCGGTTTCCGCAGTCAAAATGCGTCTGACCCGCGGCCGGCAGGCAATCAAAGCACTCCTTGGAACGGAGGAATGAATATGTTTGATCAAAAAGATGTAGAGGCATACCGCAGGATCAAAGCGCCGGAGGAGCTCCGGGAGCAGGTCATGCGCCTGGAACAAAAGCCGGAGCCGACACGCACCAGAACGAAATGGATTTCGTTTGGATCTCTGGCCGCTGCCGCCTGCGCAGCCGTCCTGTTTATTGCCGCTCTCCCTCCCTTTGCTGTGCAGGGGGAAACCGCCCTCTTGTATCAGGGCGTACCCGTTGGGGCGGAACCGGTCTCCATTCCGGCGGACCATCCTCAAATGACATCTGGACTTCGGGAAGTCTCCGGCGGAATTCCTCTGGCGCTGGAAACCGGCGAAACGACCCGGGTATCTGTTTCCGGCGGTGAATTCAGCCTGTTTGATCCGGAGGGCGAACTCCTCGGAGACGGCACCGAAGCAGAGATCTCCGAAGACGTTCTGCTCTACTGGGACCTCTCCGGCACAGAGGACACCATGTTTTCCCTGACCTTGAAAACCAATGGCAAACAGCTTACCTATGTACTCTCCATGCGTGACGATGGAGGGTATGACCTTCAGCAAAATCAGTCACCCAAATAAATGCAGAACAGGAGACCATGTATTATGAAAAAGATGATCACTTTTATTCTCGGTGCGGCAATGGCGATCTCCCTGGTGGGATGCAGCGGCAACAATGGCAGCAGCAATCACGGCGGAAGCGGAGACGGCTCCACCTCTTCCTACTCCAGTGCGGTGGAGGTTCTGGAGACGGTCTATGGGGTGTATTCAGAGGATCAAAAGTTCCCCATCGGCGGCGGCGATTCGGAGCACATGACCACAGATGCCCCAGGCGCCTTTGACGTATCCAAGACCGAGGAGCTGACCTCCACCCTGAGCCTTCCGGAGAGCGAGACCACCCACATTGATGACGCGGCATCTATGATCCACATGATGAATGCCAACACCTTTACCGGCGCGGCCTATCACCTGACCGGCGATGTGAGTGCCGACGAGTTCGCCGACGCCCTCAAGGAGGGAATCCTGGCGAAGCAGTGGATCTGCGGTATGCCGGATACCTTAGTCGTAATCAACGTGGACGGCCAGTATGTCATTGCCGCGTATGGCACGGATGATTTGGTGGAAACCTTCAAGGATAACGCGCTCTCTGCCCTGGACGGAGCCGAGGCAATCATTGACACCCCGGTGGTAGAGGGCTGAGAACCGCCAGTTCAATATAACATTATATAGCGTTGCGGGGCGGCCTCTTCGCCAGGGAGCCGCCCCGTACGTTGCTGTTAAGGAAGGTTTTCTATGCTTTTTTCCAGCATCCCATTTCTATACTACTTTCTCCCGCTGGTTCTGGCCGTATACTTTCTCACTCCGGCCCGCTTCCGAAATGCAGTGCTCCTGCTGGCCAGCCTGATCTTCTATGCCTGGGGCGAGCCTAAATACGTCCTTCTTATGCTGGCCTCCATCCTGTCCGGCTATGGCTTCGGCCTCTTGCAGGAGCGGTACCGGGGCCAAAAAGGGGCCAAACTGGTCTGCGGGCTCTCCGTGGCGGTCAGCCTGTCCTTTCTCCTGTACTTCAAATACGCAGACTTCTTCCTGGAAAACTTTAACGCGGCCACCGGACTGGGGGTTCCCCTGCTGCACATCGCCCTGCCCATTGGCATCAGCTTCTACACCTTCCAGATCATCAGCTATACGGTGGATGTATACCGGGGCGAGCCAGCTCAGAAAAATCTGATCCACCTGGCAGCCTATGTGGCTATGTTTCCCCAACTCATTGCAGGGCCTATCGTCCGCTATTCCGACATTGCACAGCAGTTGGAACACCGTTCCCACTCCACCGCTCTGGCTGCCGAGGGGGTGCGGCGCTTTCTCATTGGATTGGGGAAAAAGATCCTGATCGCCAACCAACTGGGAGAGCTGTGCAGCGTGTTCCGGGCGTCCGATGAGAAGTCCGTGCTCTTTTACTGGCTCTACGCCGTCGCATTCGCCCTGCACATTTATTTCGACTTCTCCGGATACAGCGATATGGCCATCGGCCTAGGCAAAGTATTTGGCTTTCACTTCCTTGAAAACTTTAACTATCCCTATATTTCCGCCAGCATCACAGAGTTCTGGCGCCGCTGGCACATGTCGCTGGGTACCTGGTTCCGGGATTATGTGTATATCCCGCTGGGCGGCAACCGCGTCGGAAGGGCCCGCCAACTGCTGAATATTCTGGTGGTGTGGATGCTGACCGGCTTCTGGCACGGGGCAGCCTGGAACTTCGTTGTCTGGGGACTGATGTTCGCCGTTCTTCTGATCATGGAGAAGCTGTGGCTGCTGAAACCTCTCTCGAAATGCCGCCCCCTCGCCCATCTCTATGTAGTATTCTTCGTCGTGATCAGCTTTGTGATCTTCAACGCGGAGAATATGGGGCAGGCCCTCTCCGACATTGGCGGTCTGTTCGGTGCCGGCGGTATCCCGCTGGTTTCTGCAGAGGCGGTCTACTGTCTGCGCAGCTTCGCTCTGGTGCTGATTCTGGCCGTTTTTGGAGCCACCCCCCTCCTCCGGAATGGGCTTGTCCGCCTCTCCCAGTACCCCACCGCCGGTAAGGTCCTCAACGCACTGGAACCCTTTACACTGTTTATACTGCTGCTGGTCATGACCGGCTATCTGGTGGACGGCTCCTTTAACCCATTCCTATACTTCCGGTTTTGATAGGAGGATACCATGGATAGCAAAAAGAAAAACCTGACGGTCTGTATCCTGTTTGGGCTGCTTCTGGCCGTGGCCTTTCTGGCCTGTTTGTTTCTCCCCAAGGAAGCCACTTCGGACAGTGAGCGGAGGAAACTGGCCGCCATGCCGGCGTTCACCTTGGATACCGTACTGAGCGGGCGGTTCATGTCCGGCTTTGAAACCTACACCCAGGATCATTTTCCCTTCCGGGACCAGTTCCGTACACTGAAAGCCCTGTCCGCCACCGGCCTGTTCCACCGGCAGGACAACAATGGGATCTATGTTTCCGACGGCTTCGCCGCCGCGGTGGAATACCCCCTGAACGAGTCCTCCCTGGACCGGGCGGCAGGCCGCTTCCAGTACCTCTATGACAAATACCTGAACGGCAGCAATCGGGTGTTCCTCTCCGTAATCCCGGACAAGAACTGCTTTCTGGCCCGGGAGAGCGGGCACCTCTCCATGGATTATGCGCAATTGGAGTCCCTGATGGCACAGAAGGTTGGCTTTGCCGATTATATCTCCATCTCAGACCTGTTGGAGCGGGACGACTATTACAGGACCGACACCCATTGGCGGCAGGAGCGGATCACCGATGTGGCGGAGCGGCTGGCCCAGGCCATGGGGGTCACCTTGACTCAAAATTACGAAGAGTCCGTGTTGGAGCGGGACTTCTACGGCGTTTACTGCGGACAATCGGCCCTCCCCTTGGCCCCCGAGTCCATCCACTATCTCATCAACGATGCCATCCGGGACTGCACGGTGTATGATTACCAGAACAACCGAACCGGAACGGTGTACGACATGGAGCGTGCCATGGGAAAGGACCCCTATGAAATGTTCCTCTCCGGTTCTCTGTCTCTGATTACCATGGAAAATCCTTACGCCCAAAGCGGCCGGGAGTTGGTGTTGTTCCGCGACTCTTTTGGCTCCAGCATTGCGCCTTTGCTGCTCAGCGGATACTCCAGGATCACTCTGGTGGATATTCGCTACATCCAGCCGGACTACCTCGGGCAGTTCATTGATTTTGAAAACTGCGATGTACTGTTTCTCTACAGCTCCCTGGTTCTGAACAACAGCGACACGCTGAAATAACCGATCCGGCTGTGGATGCTTTGGGTATCCACAGCCGGATCTTTTTGTTCAAAGGCCAATCTGCCAATCCATGCTGTCATTGGAACAGCATCCCCATTCCCACCCTCGCAGACGCAGTCAATACCCGGTCATTACAATCATCCGTTACAATACATCTGTACGCAGTCGGGGCATAACAATTCTTGAGGACTCGAACCTCGCACGTGCCCTTCCGTGTATCCATGATGCGACTTACGCTGTCGCCGCGCGGCATTCGCCCTGCTTCTGCTACCAGGCACTTTGGCCTATTCCACTAAGTCGGTCTTCCAGTTGCTCTCTTGTAGCCGGTTATCCAGCCGGCGCAGTTCTTTGGACATCCGGTCGATCTCCTTTTGCCAGTCCGCCACAGAGAACGCAGACCGGATCTTGATCTCCGTATTTCTGGCGCGGTAGGATATCTGACTTCCCGCGTACACAACATCCCGGTATACATGGAGTTTGAGGGACAGGGCATCCTTTTGGGCAATCAGTTCTGTCAGAGTCTGCCCCTCAACCACAGTCTGGCAGTTGGTCCGATTGATTCTCGCAATCAAATAGGACAGGCGAGAAATGGAAGCATCCAGCTCCTGTTTTAGATTCTCCGGGCATTCCACCGGTTGCTCGCCCTCCTGCACCAGAGCATTGCTGCTCAAACGGTTTTTGAGCTGTTCAATATTCCGGTTCAGATCTGCGCGTTCCTGTAAAGCCTCTGCAAGTTTCATAACTTCACCCTTCCCGATCCATCGGCTGCTCTATAGCCCTGGCTTTCTTAGGAGATGTAGATACCGCCTGTTTCAAAGGCATCTTACAGCGTCTGCATCTCTCCTTATCCGATTGAATACTGAAACATACATACAGAGCGTGAATCCCATAAACGCTATGTATAAAAGCAATTATAAACATCACTTGACAAGGGCATACAGGGAAAAGAAGCAAAAAAAGTGCTACCAACCTTACACAAAACACCGCCTAACGGGACAATAGGCGGTGTTTTTGTATGCGGAGGAAAATCCCTGAACCCTGGGCCGCATGGGTATGCGGCCCCAATCGTGAAAAGGAGGTATTTGCAAGCATGGCAGACGAAACCAAGACCAACGCCACGCCGGAAGCGCCGGGCGGCCCGCCCCCTCCCGCGCCGGAGCAGACGGAACAGGCGGTGATCCCCGGCATGGACGGCGGCCCCGCCCCCTCCGGCAAGGTGATCGACCTGTCGGACGTGCGGGCGGAGGCTGACAAGACCGGGCCGGAGGCTCCCGCCCCTGGGGACGCTCCCCCGGAGCAGGGCGCTGCTGGCTCCGTTACCGAGTACACCAAGCAGGAATGGGAGCGGCCCCTGGAGGAAATTGAAGCGGAGCGGAAGAAGTCCCGCCGGGGCCGTCCGCCCAAGGCAGACCGGCCCGCGCCGGAGGCTGGCGAGAAGAAACCGGGACGGGGCCGCGCTCCCAAGGCCAAGGCTGACAAGGCCCCCGGCAAGGGCAAGCGGGCCGCCCCCGGCAAGGGCGCTCCCCCTGCCCCTGCCAAGGAGGAGGCCCCGGCCCCGCCGCCTGAACCTGCCCAGCCCCGTGACGCGACCCGCGCCGAAAAAGAGGAAATCGTCTATCTGAACCTCTCCGACCTCCACCCGTTCAAGGATCACCCCTTTGGTGTGCGGGACGATGCGGAAATGCAGGGGCTGGTGGAGTCCGTCCGTTCCGGCGGCGTGAACCAGCCCGCCCTGGTGCGTCCCCGTGAGGATGGAGGCTATGAAATCATCGCGGGCCACCGCCGCCAGCGGGCCAGTGAGCTGGCCGGGTTTATGAATATGCCCTGTATCGTCCGCGACATGACGGACGATGAGGCCATCCTGGCTATGACGGATGACAACCTGCGCCACCGGGAAAAGCTCCTGCCCAGCGAAAAGGCGGCGGCCCTGCAACAGCAGTATGAGGCCATCAAGCACCAGGGGGCGCGGGGTGACGATGACGAGGCGGGCAAGCTCTCCCTGCAAAGCGTGGGCCAGCGCAACGGTATGAGCGTGAAAACCGTCCAGCGGTATCTCTGGCTGAATGACCTTGTTCCCGAACTGAAAGAGGTTATGGACGCTGGCAAGCTGTCGTTCACTCCCGCCGTGGAAATTTCCCGCATCAGGCCGAAGCACCAGAAGTATATCGCCGTGTCCATTGAGGGCCAGCAGTCCTCCCCGTCCCAGGGGCAGGCCAAGCGGCTCCGGGAGCTGGACAAGGACAACAAGCTGAACCCGGACGCCATTGACGCTATTTTGAGTGAAGAAAAGAAAAAGGAGGATATTTCTGTGATTATTTCCGGCGCTGAACTGGAGAAGTATTTCGGCAAAGAGGCCACGCCCCGTCAGATGAAGGATCAGATCATGGCCCTGCTGGACGGGTGGAAAGAGAAACAGCCCCCGGAGCTGGGTAAGGGCGACAAAAAAGTGGAAATGGAAAAGTAACCTCTGGCCAGCCTGACCAGAGGTTTTTCCGTCCCCCGCGTCCCCCGTCCCCCCGCAGGGACAAACCAGGCTCTGGTGGGTATATCCCCCGTCGCCGCCGTTCACAAAGCACAGACGGGGACGGCTGTCAAGGGGGCGGAACGCCCCGCCGCTTGCGGCGGCTTGCCCTTGACGGACGGCCCCGGCTGTGCTATCCCCTGCGGCGCGGCGGGGGTATATCCTCCAGAGCCGCCCCCTTTCCCATGAATGGGAAAGGGCGGGGGGATAGGGTTGACCGTCCCCCACCGACTGAACATAAAAAAGGAGGCTTTTCCGATATGAAACGACCCCTCGCCTATGTAACCGCCGCATGGCGCGGCGACCCCTGCGAAATCACGGAACAGGCGGCCAAGTATTGCCGGGCCGTGTATGACGCTGGCTTTTCCCCCATCTGCCCCACGCTGTATCTGCCCCTGTTCCTCAATGACGCTGTGCCGGAGGAGCATAAGAGCGGCATCGACATGGGGCGCGATCTGCTCCGGCGCTCCCGCGTCCTGGTGGTGTGCGGCGGCCCCGTCACCGAGCAAATGAAGAACGACATCGCCACCGCCCAGCGGCTGGGGATCACCGCCACCACGTTAGAGGGCATCCTGACCGTAAAGGGCCAGGGCCACAGGCGGCGCTGATATGGAGGGCAAAATCCTTGAAGCCTATGTAACCAACCTGGGGAAGTACAACGAGGGCCGTCTGGTGGGTGCGCCGCTGAACTTCCCCACCACCACCGAGGAGGTACAGGCCCTGTTGAAGCGCATCGGGGTGGACGGCGTTCGGTATGAGGAAATCTTCATCACCAACTTTGAAAGCGACATCCTGGGCCTGTACGACCACCTGGGCGAATATGAAAGCATTGACGAGCTGAACCACCTGGCCCATCTGCTGTCCGGTATGGGCGATGACGAGCTGGCAAAGCTGGAGGCCGTGATGGACAGCGGCGAATACACCGGGAGCGTCAAGGATTTAATCAACCTGACGCAAAATCTGGACAGCTACGACTTTTACCCTGATGTTGAAAATGAGGAAGATTTGGGCCGCCTGTATATCCAGGAGCTTGAAGCTGTCCAAGTGCCGGAGCATTTGATTGACTACATCGACTATGAAGCATACGGGCGGGACGTGCGGATCAATGAGGGCGGCCACTTTGCCCCCGGCGGCTATGTCATGTGCAACCACGGCTCCTTTGTGGAGCATTACCACGGCATAGAGGATATTCCCCCGGAGCATCGGGTGTTCGCCTATCCCCAGCTCAATATCCGGGAGCAGATGGCGGCCTATCAGGAGGTGATTGACCGCTCCGCGCTGAACGAGGGGAAACAGCGGCTTGCCACTGGCCGGGAGGACAGGTAGCTTCTGGCCATCGTGGCCAGAGGTACGCGGCCCAAGAAAGGGGGCGTTTGAATGATAGATGAAGAAATTTCCCGCAGCACTATCGCAATCTCCGTCCGGGCCAGCAAGCTGACGGCGCGGGGGCTGGCCTACGCGCTGGGGGAGGCGGCCAAGAAAATCCGCAAGTCCCAAGCGCCCCAGGGCAAGCAGACGGTGAAGCAGCTTCTGCGCCACGGTGGAGAGGCCAGCGCCATCGACCTGCCGGGGCGGGTGAAAGACTTTGACCGGGTGGCCCGGCGCTGGGGGGTGGACTACGCCATCAAGCGGGTGGAAAAGGGAAAATATCTGCTGTTTTTCAAGGCAAAACAGGCGGACGCTATCACGGGCTGTTTCTCTGAATACTCCCGCCGGATGATGAACCGTGGCCGGGATCGGCGCGTTCCCCTCCGGGAACAGCTCAAACGCGCCCAGAAGCTGGTACGCAATCAGCCCCGGCAAAAGGAGCGGACAAAGGAGGCGGAGCGTGAGGAACGATAATATCTGCAAATACATTTTGCCTAACATCCCCTATCTGTTCATCCTGTGGGCCTGTCTGAAAGTGGGGACGGCCTACCGTCTGGCGGCTGGCGGGAACATGGGCCAGAAGCTGGTGGGGATGATGGCAACCTTGGCCCCGGCCCTGTCCGACTTTGCGCCGGGGCTGAACCCCTTTGACTGGCTGGTGGGCATCGCGGGGGCGGCTGGCATCCGGCTGGTGATTTACTGCAAGGCGAAAAAGGCCAAGAAATTCCTCCCGGATGCGGAGTATGGATCGGCCCGCTGGGGTGGGCCAAAAGACATAGCCCCTTTTGCCGATCCCAAGTTTGAAAATAACATCATTCTCACCAGGACGGAATTTCTCACCACCAACACCCGGCCCCAAAATCCGGCCAACGCCCGGAACCTTAACGCCTGTGTCATTGGCTCCAGCGGCTCCGGCAAAACCCGGTTTTGGCTCACTCCCCAACTGCTCCAGGCCCACAGCTCCTATGTGGTGGTAGACCCCAAGGGCGGGGTACTGTCTCAGGTGGGTTATTTTCTCCAGAAGAAAAAGGGCTATAAAATCAAGGTGTTCAACAGCATCGACTTCTCAAAATCCATGCACTATAACCCCCTGGCCTATATCCGCAACGAGGCGGACATCCTGAAATTCGTCAACGCCCTGATTTCCAACACCAAGGGCGAGGGCAAGGAGGGAGATCCGTTTTGGACAAAATCAGAAACGCTCCTGTACTGCGCCCTGATTGCCTACATCATTTTTGAGGGGCCAGCGGAGGACAGGAATATGAATACGCTGGTGGATATGATCTCCGGCATGGAGGTGAAAGAGGACGATCCTGACTTTATGAACGCGGTGGACTATATGTTTGCCGGGCTGGAAAAGCGCAAGCCGGATTGCTTTGCTGTGAAGCAATACCGCAAATACCGCCTTGCCAGCGGCAAAACAGCCCGTTCGATCCTGATTTCCTGCGGTGCGCGGCTGGCCCCCTTTGACATCCCCCAGCTCCGGGAAATTATGAGCTATGACGAAATGGAGCTGGACAAGCTGGGGGACAAGCGGACGGCGGCGTTCTTCATTATCAGCGACACGGACAGCACCTACAATTTCATTGTGGCCCTGGCGTTCTCTCAAATGTTCAACCTGTTGTGCGAGAGGGCGGACAACGTACACGGGGGCCGTCTGCCCCATCATGTGCGGGTGCTGTGGGACGAGGCGGCCAACACGGGCCAAGTGCCGAACCTGGAAAAGCTGGTGGCCGTCATCCGCTCCCGCGAGGTAAGCCTGACCCTGTTCTACCAGCAGATGGCCCAATGCAAGGCCATCTACGACAAGAACGCGGAGACGATACTCGGCAATATGGACAGCGTGATATTCCTGGGGGGCCGGGAGGCCAGCACCATCAAGGAAATATCCGAAAACTGGCTGGGGAAAGCAACCATCTCCATGCAGACGGAGAGCCGTTCCCGTGGGCAGTCTGAGAGCTTCAGCCAAAACACCCAGCGCCTGGGCCGGGAGCTTATGACCCCCGCCGAGCTTGCCACCATGCCCGGCGACAGGTGCATCCTGCAACTGCGGGGCCTGCCGCCGTTTTACTCTCCCAAGTACGATTTGAAGCAACATCCCAATTACAAGTACACCGCCGAGGCCGACAAAAAGAAAAACGCCTTTGACCTCTCCCGGCTCATCCGGCGGCGTATGGAAAAGCTGAACCCCAGCGAGGAATATACCGTGTACGAGGTGGACGTGCCGGACGGGGGCCACATGGAAGAGGACGAGGACATCCTCAACTATGACGACCTGGACGACCCGGACACTTTTGTATAGCTTCTGGCCAGTGTGGCCAGAGGTAGAAGCTGCCGCCTATCAAGGCGGCTTTTTTCATGGCCGGGGAAATGACCCCGGAGAAATGGAGGCTATATGCAGTTCTTCTCTACCGCTGTTACTACTTTGCAGACCCTTGTTGTGGCCCTGGGCGCGGGCCTTGCCGTGTGGGGCGTGGTCAATCTGCTGGAGGGCTACGGCTCGGACAACGCTGCGGCCAAGTCGCAGGGCATCAAGCAGCTCATGGCGGGCGGCGGCATCATCGTGCTGGGTACGACCCTGATCCCCCTGCTGTCCACCTTGTTCTAAGGGCGGGGGCCTATGGGTATTCTCACCGACTGGATCACGGAATGGCTGAAAGAGCTGCTGATTGACGGGATCATGGGCAACCTGGGCGGGCTGTTCGATAACGTCAACGCCCAAGTCGGGGAGATCGCGGTGCAGGTGGGAACCACCCCGGCGGCATGGCACGCCGGGGTGTTCTCCCTCATCCGCCAGCTTTCCGAAACGGTGATACTGCCTATCGCCGGGCTGGTCTTGACCTTTGTGGCAACCTACGAGCTGATCCAGATGATCCTCGAAAAAAATAATTTGCACGAATTTGACGTGGCGAATATCTACAAGTGGGTATTCAAAACGTCCTGCGCCATCCTCATTCTGACGAACACATTCAACATCGTTATGGCGGTGTTTGATGTGTCGCAGAGTGCGATTGCAAGCGCGGCGGGGCTGATACGGGGCAGTACCAGCGTCACGCCGGATATGCTGGCCGACCTGGAGGCCACGCTGGAGACAATGGACATCGGCTCCCTGCTGGGCCTGTTCATGCAGTCCATTTTAATCAACGTCACCATGACGGCCCTGAACATCATTATTTTTGTGCTGGTGTATGGCCGCATGATTGAAATATATCTGCTCACCAGCCTTGCCCCCATCCCCGTGGCGACCCTCTCCAACCGGGAGCTGGGCGGGACAGGGCAGAACTACCTGAAATCCCTGTTTGCCGTGGCGTTCCAGGGGATGCTCATTCTGGTATGTGTGGCGATCTACGCCGTACTCATTCAGGGCATCGCCACCAGCGGCGACCCCATAGGAGCGATATGGGGGACTATCGGCTACACGGTGCTGTTGTGCTTCATGCTGTTCAAAACGGGCGGCATCGCCCAGCGCGTCTTTGGCGCTCACTGATGAAAGGACGGTGATTTATGCAGGAAATTCTTACTTCTGGCCAGTGTGGCCAGAGCTTCGCCCCGGATGGGCGGCCCCTGGCCCCGGACGGCCTGTTTCTCATGGATGGCATTGAGGGGCTGCGCTCCCTGCCCCGGCACTCGGTTGATATGCTCCTGACCGATCCGCCCTACGGCACGACCCGGAATTACTGGGATGTGCCTTTGCCCCTGCCGGAGCTGTGGGAGGCGGTGCGGTGGGCGGTGAAGCCGGAGGGGGCGGTGCTGCTGTTCGCCCAATGCCCCTATGATAAGGTGCTGGGCGCGTCCAACCTCCCCATGCTCCGCTATGAATGGGTGCTGTCTCTTATACACATCTGACGCTGCCGACGAAGGCTTAGGTGTAGATC
>OJQR01000982.1_pt1 | contig 14562 bp, 11 predicted proteins | sample 1599011 | NCBI WGS metagenome assembly OJQR01 (sample SAMN03922456, study PRJEB24848) | human gut metagenome | isolation source: stool sample | host: Homo sapiens | place: Germany | collected 2009-11 | reverse complement strand
GCCCATGTGTCTTTTGCATCGTAGGGAGGGGTCTTGACCCCTCCGCGGGGCGTCGAGGACGCCGCCCCCTACAACATTCACCGCAAACCTTCCGCCATGTGTAGGGGGAAAATCCATCCCTCCCGCGCCGTTTCTGTTACAGCCAACCCTCCGGGCCATCTTCGCCACCCCACCAAAGGAGCCTCACCCATGCCCAACGATTATGAAAATCCGAAATATACCAACAAAAACGAATACCACGCCGGGGACGGGCCGTTCCAGTTCCCGTGGTGGGCCATTGTCATTGCGTTTGTGGTGTGGTGGCCGCTGGGTCTGGTGTTTATCGGCCTGAACGCCGCCATGAAAAACGGCAGGCTCGGCGGCTTTGAGCAAAAGGCCCGCGAGGCGACCCGGGACCGCACGGCATCCGGTGCAAAGCCGGTGTACAATGCCGAGTTCCGCCCCATCTACGATACCCCCGCCCAACCGCAGCCGAAGGCGGCAGCCCCCCATGCGGCTCCGCAGCAGGCGCAGGTACGGGCGGCGGGCAAAAAGCTCAAGGGCGCGGCGCTGGCCACCGGCTTGACGGTGGCGGGCGTGCTGCTGCTTATCTGCGCGCTGGCGGCGCTGCCCGACGCCATCTACTGGCTGCCCGAGGCCCTGACGGAGGGCGGCAGCTATTGGACCTGGCTGGTCGAGGATTCGATGCCAATGCTGATGTCGCTCACCGGCGGTATCGGCTGCCTGTTCGGTGCCAATCACATCCGCACCACCCGCCGTATGCGCAAGAAAATCGACAATATCGTCGGTGATGCGAAATATATGTACATTCAGGACATCGCCGACGCCATCCCGTGCAGCTACGAAAAATGCTGCAAGCATCTGGAAAACTGCATCGACGAGGGACTGTTCGGCCCGGGTGCCTATCTGGATATGCACCGCAAATGCCTTGTCGTCAAGGAGCGCCCGCCCGAGCCGACGCCCGCCCCGGCCCCCGCGCCGAAGCCGCAGAAGGCTGACCCGATGCCCGAGGCCGACCAGTACCAGAAAATCCTCGACGAGCTGCGCCGCGTCAATGACGCCATCCCCGACGAGGAGATGACCGACAAGATCAGCCGTCTGGAGGCCGTGTCCGCCAAGATCTTTGAGCAGGCCCGCACCGACCCCGACAAGCTGCCCCAGATGCGAAAATTTATGGATTATTACCTGCCTACGTCGTTAAAGCTGCTCAATACCTACGCCGAGCTTGACAAGCAGGGCATCGAGGGCGAGAATATCTCGGAGTCCAAGCACCGCATTGAGCAGACGATGGACACGCTGGTCAAAGCGTTTGAAAACCAGCTGGACCGCCTGTTTGCCAGCGACGCCCTCGACGTCAGCACCGACATCGACGTTATGCAGAACATGCTGCGCGCCGACGGCCTGACCGACGATGCACCGTTTAAATTGTAAAAAGGCTTCCCCGTCGGGGGAAGCTGTCACCGAAGGTGACTGATGAGGGCAGACCGCTTGCGGTCTCCCGTTTGCGGGCAAGTCCCGCAAGCTCGCCCCTCATCCGTCTGCGGTCAGGGCCGCAGACACCTTCCCCCAAGGGGGAAGGCACCCCGCCCTGGAACTTTATCCACCGCAAAGGAGCCAACACCCCATGCAAAAATCCACAGGTCAGCTGCACAACAGCTGGCACAATTTTTCCAAGTACCGCCCGCTCATCCGCGAGCTGGTCACCCGCGACCTCAAGGTCAAATACCGCCGCAGTGTGCTGGGCTATATGTGGAGCATTTTAAACCCGCTGCTCATGATGCTGCTGCAAACGCTCGTTTTCTCCTACATGTTCCGGTTCGACATCCCGAACTTCCCGCTGTATCTCATCTGCGGCAACACCCTGTTCAACTTCTTCAATGAGAGCACGAACATGGGCATGGGCAGTGTGCTGGGCAATGCGTCGCTTATCAAAAAAGTGTACGTGCCCAAGTTTATTTTTCCCATCAGCCGCGTGGTGTCCAGCTTTGTGAACCTGCTGTTCAGCCTGGCGGCCATCCTGCTGGTCATGCTTATCACCCGCTCGCCGTTCTACTGGACGATTCTGCTCGTCTGGGCACCGCTTTTGCTGCTGCTGGCGTTCTGCTGCGGCATGGCCGTGCTGCTTTCGGCGCTGGCGGTCTACTTCCGCGACCTGCAATACCTGTACGGTATCCTGACGATGGCCTGGATGTACGCTACACCGCTGTTTTATCCCATCTCGGCGCTGCCGCCCTTCATGGTGCCCGTCATCAAGCTGAACCCGCTGTACCATTATATCAACTGTATGCGGTGCCTTGTCATGTACGGCACGGTGCCCGGCCCCAACACCTGGATCGCCTGCATCGGCAGTGCCGTGGTCATGATGGGCGTCGGCCTCGCTGCGTTCCGCAAGCTGCAGCGCAACTTCATTCTGTATCTGTAAGGAGCTTTCCATGTCCATCATTCAGGTGGAGGATGTCTCGATGCGTTTCAACCTCGCGCAGGAGAAAACCGAGACCCTCAAGGAATACACTGTCAAGCTGCTGAAGCATCAGCTGTTTTTCAACGAATTTTACGCACTGCGGGACATTTCGTTCAAAATTGAGCCCGGCGAGTCGGTGGCGCTGATTGGCCGCAACGGCAGCGGCAAGAGCACGATGCTGAAGCTAATTGCCGGCGTTATGTACCCCACGACGGGCAGCGTGACCGTCAACGGCGAGATCGCACCCCTGATCGAGCTGGGCGCAGGCTTTGACCTGGACCTGACCGCGCGGGAGAACGTCTTTCTGAACGGTGCGGTGCTCGGCCATGACCGCGCCTACATGCAGGAACACTTCCAGAATATCATCGACTTTGCCGAACTGTGGGATTTTGTCGATGTGCCGGTGAAAAACTATTCCAGCGGCATGATCGCGCGGCTGGGCTTCTCGATTGCGACAGAGGTCCGGGCCGACATTCTGGCCTGCGATGAGATTTTGTCCGTCGGTGACTTTATGTTCCAGCAAAAGTGCCACCAGCGGATGGAGCAGATGCTCTCCGGCGGCACAACGCTGCTGTTCGTCAGTCACGACATCAATCAGGTCAAGCAGCTGTGCAAGCGCGCCATCTGGATCGACCACGGCCACCTGCGCGGCGACGGCCCCGCGGAGGAGGTCTGCAACGCCTATGTAGCCGCGATGGAGCGGGGCGAGTAAAGGCTTCCCCCGAGGGGGAAGGCTCAGACTGCCGAAAAAGGTGTGCTCACTCCTTGGCCCCCTCTGCGAGGGGGCTCCGCCCGCAGGCGGTGGGGGAGAGAACTGTGCGGTTGCCCGAAATATTTCTGGCTATGGCAAGGTTCTCTCCCTCCGCCCCTTCGGGGCACCGCTCCCCCTCTGGCGCAAGCGCCACCTCCCCCGTATCGGGGGAGTCTGTCTCGCAGAGGGAGGTTTTTCGACACGCTGACCTTCCCCCAGGGGGGAAGGCATCCCAGCCCAAGTAAGCAACACAAAGGAGACCCCATGCTGACCAAAAAACAAAACCTTACACGGGAAATCCTGACCGTTATCCTGCTGCTGGCGGCGGTGGCGGCCACGGAATACTGGTTCTTCCAGCTGTGGCGGCTGGACTGGCATGTGCCGATGTTCTACGGCGGCGACGGCATCTACTGGGTCGGTCAGGTGCAGCGCAGCTACGGCGAGCTGTCCGGCTCCCTCGGCTGGCCGTTCTATGAGGTCGCGGGCAGATACGACCCGAACTATGATCTGATCTACGACATCTTTGTCTGGTTCCTCGGCCTGTTCACCAAGGACACCGGCACGGTGTTCAACCTGTATGTCCTCGTCATCCCGTTTGCCAACGCGCTGGCGGGGTACGCGGTGTTCCGCATGGTCGGGCTGCGCCGCTGGCTGAGCTTTGCGTTCGGTCTGACGTTTGGCCTGACGCCCTACGTCCAGCAGCGCATGGCCGGGCACATGATGCTGGCCGCCTGCGAGTTTGTGCCGTTCTCGGTGCTGCTCTGTCTCTGGTGCGCCGAGGATGAACAGTTCAACCGCCCGGGCAGGGGCTTCTTCAAAAACAAGCGCAACTGGCTGGCGCTGGCCATGGCGTGGGGGATCGCCAACAACGGCGCGGCCTACTACCCGTATTTCACCTGCTTCTTCCTCTGCGTCACGGCGCTCTGCCTGATTTTGCGGGACCGCAGGTGGCGCGCGGGCACGTCCTGCGTTGTCACGATTGCCGAGATCGTCGCCTGGATGATCCCCGACTTCTTCCCGATGGTGCTGGGCATCCTGAACGGACAGGGCAGCACGCTGACCAACGGCGTCTACCGCAGCCCCGTCGGCGCGGACATCTACAGCCTGCGCATCAGCAGCCTGCTGCTGTCGCCCAACGGCTTCGGCCTGCAGAAGCTCGCCAACTGGATGGGCCGCTACTTCCACGTTCTGGCCACTGACGAAGGCCCGATGTACAACGAGAACGCCTACGGCTACCTCGGCATTGTGGGCATTTTCGGCTTCCTCGCGCTGCTGCTCATGCTGCTGCACAGCCGGGACTGGAAGGCGGGCCGCACCGAACGCCTCGAGTTGGGGGACCGTCTCTGGCTGTTGAGCCGCCTCAACGTCATGGCGCTGCTGCTGGCGACGATTGCCGGCTTCGGCGGCATCATCGGCATCTTTGTGCGGTTCATCCGCGGGTACAACCGCATCAGCCCGTACATTGCGTTCTTCGCGCTGTTGGCTGTCGGCCTGGCTCTTGAAAAGCAGCTGACCCGGTGCACGGGCCGCAGTCGCAAGGCGCTGGCGGCTGTGGCCATCCTGCTGCTGGGCTACGGCTACTGGGAGCAGCAGGGCTTCTTCCGGCCTGAGTACGAGGAGATTCAGGACAAGTGGTATCAGGACGAGGCTTTTATGAACGAGGTCGAGGCTGCGGCAGGGGACGGCGCGATGCTTTTCACGCTGCCGTACATGAAGAACTTTGAGAACGGCTCGCTGAACAACATGTGGGATTACACGCTGCTGCGCGGCCCGCTGCACAGCAAGACGCTGAAATTCACCTACGGCGCGGGCTACGGCACGAAGAATGACCTCTGGTACCGCGAGACGAGCGAGCTGGAGCCGGACGCCATGGTGGCCGAACTGCGCACACAGGGTATGACCGGCATCTATCTGGATCTGGACGGCTACCCCGAGGACGAGCAGCAATCGGCGCTGGCCGCCCTGACCGAGGCCGCCGGCTGCGGCCCGGAGGATGTCATCCACAGCGGAAGCGGGCTGCTCTGCTACATCCCGCTGGGGCAGGAGTAACGCATGAAACTGCAAAAAATAACGCAAAAACGATGGTTCTGGCCGCTGGTCTGCGCGGTGTCCGTCGTGTTCGGCTGGTGGTATTTAAGCATTGTGACCTGTGCGCCGCTGGGCGGCGACGATGAGCTTATCAACCTGCAGAACTACTATTATATTACGCACACCTCGTTTGGCCAGAGCGTGCTGGACTACCTTGGCGATTTGTGGGAGCAGTTCAGCCTGCAGAACGGGCGGTTCCGCCCCTTCTCGTCGCCGCCGGTGCGCGGCCTGACGAGCTGGTTCCTGGGGGATCTGGTCGGCTACCGGCTCTACATTCTGGCGTGGACCTACGCGGACATTGTGCTGACGGCGTGGCTCGTCGGCAAGGCGTCCCGCAACAAAAAGCTGGGCATTGCCTGCCTCTGCCTGCTGCCGATGATGTTCAGCGTCTGGCAGGACTCCACGGGCAACAGCCTCTACTCCTACGGCGCACTGGTGCAAAGCACGCTGCTGCCCGCGCTCGTCGCCGGGCTGGCCGTGCTGCGCTGGCAGGACACCGGCCACAAGCGGTGGGCCGTGCTGGCGGGCTACTGTATGTTCCAGTGCTGCGCCACGTTTGAGATCGGCTTTACCTATATCGTCCCGATTTTCGGTCTGGCGTGGCTCTACACCGACAAGGCCCGCGACGCGCTGCGGTTAAGCATCCCGGCGCTGCTGGGCGAGTGCGTGACGCTGGCCTTCAATATGGGCGCACGGCTCATGAACACGCTGCGGGCCGCGGGCATTCTCGCGGGCAGCGTCTCCCAGATCGAGGGCATCTCCCCGAACTTTGACCTGCCCGCCATCCTGCGCACCTGGGCCATGCAGATGTCGGCGGGCTTCCCGCTGAACGCGATGCTGTTCGGCAAGATGCGCCCCGGGAAAATATATCCCGTGGACGTGCTGTGCGGCGTCATGGTGGCCGGTGCGGCAGTGGCCGCGCTGGCGGCGCTGGATAAGCTGCCGAACAAAAAGCAAAATCTGCTGCTGTTTTTAAGCGGCCTTGCCATGCTGTCCGCCCCGGCACTGCTGATCGGGCTTTCGCCCAAGTACCAGCAGCCCGGTCAGGTGGACTGGCGGCACGGCTACATTCCCCAGACTGTGGAGAGCTTCGGCGTCGGTTTAATGGCGCTGGCCGTGCTGGTGATGCTGCTGCGCCGGGCGCGCGGCAAGAGCTGGCGGCCCGGGGGCCGCGCGGTGCTCTACGGTCTGCTGGCCGTCTGCATGGCCGGGTCGGTGGTCTGGCAGCGCGCCGCGACCCGCTCGGCCTACGACCAGGGCGGGCGCGCCTACACGGTCTTTGGCGACGGCGTCGCCGCGGGCCTGGCCGCCGACTGCGGCGACACGCCGGTGGTGACCGATTACATGATCTGGGGCGGCCATGAGGTCGCGGAGAACGCCTTCTTCCTGCGCTACGGCGATCTGGACGCCGATGCCCACGCCCTGCAGGTCTGGCGCACCGAGGACCACGCCGACGACGAGACAGTGTACCGCGTCGGGTTCACGCTGGGGCAGGACAGGCACTACGACATTGCCTGGTGCGGCCTTGGCCACGGGGCAGACCCGGATGTGCTGACAGATGTCGAGGTCTGGCTGCCCGCGGGCACCTTCCTCTATGATGTGCTCTATTACACAACCGCCGACGGCGAGGAAGTGCGCAGAGAGGTCTACCTCGACAAGAACGGCTCCATGATCACGCTGGACGGCGAAATTCTCGCGGACAGCATCCGGCTGGCCGCTCGTTAGGGGGCACCCCGCCTTACGCATAACGCAAATCGGGGCCTGTAGGGCGGCCTGCCCACAGGCCGCCGTTCCCGCTTGCGGAAGTGCAAAGCCTGTTGGACTGCCACCCCGTAGGGGCCGGGTATGCCCGGCCCGCTGCCCTCCCGCAAAAGCCCGTCCATCTTCCCGCCGCGGGCCGCAGCTATGCGGCCCCTGCGTACTCTATCAATTCAAGGAGGTGCCGCCCTTGGCACAAAATAAATCCCGCCGCCTGCTGTGGGCGGTCTGCCTTGCGGCGCTGGCGGCATTTGCTGCGGCCATGGTCTGGCTGCACTACCAGCAGCTTTGCTCTCCCGGCGGCGGCAGCGACCCCTATACCTCCGACCTTGGTATGCACCTGGCCTTCGCGCAGCGCGGCATGGTCTACTCCACCGTGTCGCTGCTCATTGGCCCGGCGTATGCACTGGCCGGGCGCATCGGCATTGCCGTGCTGCTGGCGGCGTTCCATCTGGCCGCCGTCGCCGTGTTCGCCTACGGCCTGCGCGCTGCCCTGCCCGATGCCCCGCGCCCGGCGCGGCTGCTGGTCAGTCTGGTGGTCAACCTTGCCACGGCGGTCTGGATGCCCCGCGGCGGCTACTGGTACCAGGGCACTGTTGACGGCACGATTTATCACAACACAACGTATATTATGCTCGCGCCCTTTGCACTGCTGGCGATGCTGGCCTTTTACCGTGTCTGGCCGACGATGCGCGATGACCTGGATCTGCGTGCCTACGCGGTCTACACGGTGCTGCTGACTGTGGCGACCAGTTTCAAGGCCAGTCTGATCTTTGCATTCGCCCCGGCGCTGCTCGTGCTGCTGATTGCCGATTTTGTGCGCACCCGCGCCAAAAATCTGAAAAACGAGATCATCATGGGGTGCAGCGTTTTCCCCGGTGTAGCGCTCTGCTTTATCCAGGCCAATGTCCTGTTTGCCGAGGAAGGCTCCGGCATACGCCTAATTTTCACCGTCCCGTTTGACCACCACCGTATGCTGTGGGGGCCGTTCAACGAGGCCGGTGTGCTGGGGCTGGCGCGGTCCTTTGTCTTTGTGGCGGCAGTGGGGCTGCTGCTGGGCCCCGCGGCGTGGCAGCGCTTCCGCTACCGGTTCAGCCTTTTCACCTTCGCCTTCTCGCTGGCCGAGGCGCTGCTGCTGGTCGAAAGCGGTGAGCGGCTCTACCACGCCAACCTCTGGTGGGGGCCGTTCATCTGCTTCTGGGTGTTCTGGCTCGAGTCCGTCAGCGTCTTTTTACAGCAGACGCGCACCGGGGCCGTGCCCCGCTGGCGGCTGGCCGTCTGCGCCGCCGCGCTGGCGTGGCACATCGTCAGCGGCGTCTGCTTCTTAGTCATGCTTTTGCAGGGTGTAAGCTATAACGTGCCGATCCTGACGTATAATTTGTGGTAAAAAAATAAGCCGCAGGTGCAAAAACGCATCTGCGGCTTCTGTATGTTGTCAGCTTCAACCCGTAGGGGCGCATTCTATATGCGCCCGTGGCTGTGTGCGGCAATGAGTAACGCCCGCGGGCGGATATGGAATCCGCCCCTACGATGGAGGGGGGCGATGCTCGTCATCGACCCGGCCAGGCAACGGCAGCGGCAGGCTGCCTGCGGGCGAGCACTGCTCGCCCCTACGATTTGCGCTTTCCCTCATGCCCGCCCGGCAGCGGCAGACTGCACACCAGCGCAATGCCCAGCGCCAGGGCCAGCGCGACCTTGAAGGTCTCGCCGCCTTTGCTGGCGAAAAGCTCCTGCTCGCCCTGCAAAAAGTAGTAGGCCGTGTAGTAGATGCCCGCGCCCGGCACAAGCGGAAAGATGCCCGGCAGCAGAAAAATCGTCACCGGGGCCTTGTGGCGGATGGCAAAGAACCGCGCGCAGCCGGTCAGCGGCAGCGTGGCGACCAGCGTCGCAATCGCCGGGCTTAACGCGAACAGCTCCACGCAGAAGATGTAGACCATCCAGCCCACCGCGCCGGTCAGGCCGCAGGCCAGGTAGTGCCGCCGCGGCATCTGGAATGTGATGCCAAAGCTGATCGTTGCAATGACGGCCACCACAAAATGGGCAAAATAATGTGTCCAGACCGGCATCACGCCACCCCCAATCCACGGGCCATGATCCAGCCCAGCACCACGCCGCCCGCAATGCTGCCCGCAATCAGCAGGGCATCCAGCAGGCGGATGGAGCCGGACAGGTAGTCGCCGTTCAGAATATCCCGCACGCCCATCGTCAGGGCAACGCCGGGGGTCAGCACCATCAGCGCGCCGATGATCGCCGCGTTGGCGTTGACGGCGGGCACGACGGTCTGCACCGCAATGGCCCAGATCGTGCCGCAAAACGCCGCCACAATGTCGGTGAATATCCGGTTGATGCCGTGCCGCGCAAACTGCTGGCAGACGAGCGCCTCCAGCAGGCCCGCCACCGCGGCCACCGGCATGTCTGCCAGCGTGCCGCCGAACAGGTACGCGAACCCCGCTGACCCGACAACGCAGGCCAGAATTTCCAGATGCGGTGTGCTGCGCGGCAGCGTGCGGGCCGTGTTCAGCCGTGCTTCGGCCTCGACGACGCCCAGTCTGCCGGCGGCCAGCTCACGGGAAAGCTCGTTCACGGCCTCGACGCGGCCCAGATGGACCGACACGGTGGGCACATGCCGCACCAGCGAGACGGCATCCCGCCCCGGCAGGTGCGCCGACGCAAAGATGCCGTTGGTCAGAACATAGACATGGAAGTCCCGCACGCCGAGGCTGGCGGCCATGATCTCCATGGTCTGCTGCGCGCGGAACACCTCGCCGCCGTTTTCCAGCAGCGTCTGGCCCGCGTCCATGACCAGCTCCAGCGCACGGTCAAACAGTGCATCAGCCACGGATATTCTCCCGCACAGCGTTGAATTCCGGGTAATGGGCGTACAGATGCTGCGCGATGGCCTCCATGAGCAGGTAGTCATGCTCGGAGTCGATGTCGATGATGCCGGTGTCCATCATAACGCTGACGCCGAACTTGGAGTGCCACAAAATCGGGTCGGGGTTGTCCACAAGGAACGCGCGGCGGATGACGTAAATCGACGCATTGACGTCGTATACCTCGGGTGCCTGCTGACGGCCCGTGAACTGGCTCTCGATAACCATCTCGGCGTGGTCGCCCACGATCTTGAACATATTGAACCACGGATTGCGGCGGGCCTCGCAGACGCTGAAAATGATTTGCAGGTCCTCGCGCTCCTGCGCTTTGGCAAAGGCGTTCTCAATGTCCTGCTCGGTGCGCAGGGGGCTGGTGATGTCCAGATCAATCATAGCATCGTACGGTTTTCCGGTGCGGGCCTCCATGCGGGCAAAGCTGTCCTTGTAGACCTCGACCTTCGGCACGCGGTCTCCGCCCAGCTCGGCCCCGCGGGGCAGGTAGATGACCTCCGGGTACTCGGCGGCCACCAGTCTGGCCAGGTCCTCGCTGTCGGTGTTCAGCGCAACGTCGATTTCCAGCTCCGGGTGCTTTTTAATGAACAGCTCCGCGGCGCTCAGCGAATAGTAAACCAACGGTTTGCCGCAGAAATTTTTCAGGTTCTTGTTTTTAAAGCCCTTGCTGCCGGCACGGCCACAAATAGTAATGAGCAGTCTTTTCATTGTACGTTCTCCCCCAAGGTAAGTTTCAGCACGTTCAGTGCCAGCGCGGGCGGGTTGCAGCTCTCGCCGCTGCCCGTCAGCGCGTAGTCCACAAAATATTCCATCTCCCGCTCATAGCGGCGGTTGACATCCTCCTCATAGTGCTGCACGGTGCCGTCCGGCAGGGTCAGCGTGCCCGCGCCAAAGTCGGCCAGATAGCTGCCGTCATGGCAGAAAAGCTCGATGCTGCGCCGGTATCCGCGGCCAAAGTAATCGAGATGCACCTCGGCCAGCAATGTGGGGTATCTGGCGATATACACCGACAAATCGTCGGAGTCGATTTCGAGGTCGGAGTAGGTGCCCTTGAAATTGTACAGCTTTTCAGGCACGCCGAACAGCTCGACGAGGTAGTCCCATTCGTGGATGAGGTCAATCGTCACGCCGCCGCCCATCGCCTTGTGGGCGCTGTAGACCGTGCGGTAGTCCACGCCGGGCCGCCAGTCGGGCAGATAGCTTGAGCAGATGACCCGCGCGCAGTAGGGGTGCAGACCGGGCAGCCGGTCCTTGAGCGCCAGCATGACGCCGCACCACCGCATGGGCGCGGCCACATAGGCCTTTTGCCCCGCGGGCAGGCAGTCGGCCAGATCCAGTCCGGTCTGCTCGGCGGAAAAAATCGGCTTTTCGATGAAAAGTGCCCCGCCGCGGCCCCTGACCCGGGTCAGAGCGTCGGCGTGCAGGCTTGTGGGGTTCGTGATGAACACCATGTCATAGTGTGCGGGCGCGTCGGCCAAATCGGTGTACTGGGCGTGCAGCAGCGCGGCCACGCCGTCCCGCAGCGGGCGGGACAGGTCGCTGCGCAGCGCGTCGGCCTGTAAAGTCCAGCCCCGGTCCGCACAGAGGTTGGTCAGATTTTTTAAATGGCGCGTCCCGATGGAGCCCAGCCCCACGAACAGCGCGGTGATGGTACGCATAGGAGATCCCCTTTTTATAACAAGTTTACGGCAGGTTTGTGGGGGAGGCATTTATGCCTCCCGCGGGGCTTGCGGCAACCGCAAGGTGCCCGGGCGGATATGGAATCCGCCCCTACGCTGTAGGGGTCGATGCCTGCATCGACTCGGAACCCCGGAGGCTGCCGCACGTAGCTTTTCTTGGCCCCCTCTGTGAGGGGGCTCCGCCCGCAGGCGGTGGGGGAGAGAACTCTGCGGCTATCCGAAATTTTACGGGCTATGGCAAGGTTCTCTCCCTCCGGCCCTGCGGGCCACCTCCCCTGCAAGCGGAGGTGGCTTTAGTGACTTTCAATAAAGTCCATCAGCTCAATTGCCTTCAGGTCCTTTTCAAAGCTCCACTTCGGCTGCTCGTCGCCCTTCAGCACGCCAAAAAAGTTCGTCAGTTCGTCCACATAGGCGTTTTCTACAACGTTGTCGCTGTAGCGGCTGTCATGCTCAAAGCTGGCGTAGGTGTTGACAAACCGCTTGTCGCCGTCCTTGAACTCGTACAGCGCTTTGGGGTTGCCCTCCCAGAACAGGTGGATGCCGTCCCCGAAGCACTCAAAGCTGCGCACGGCCTTGCGGCTGACGACGTCGGCGGCCAGCACACCCTGTACGCCGCCCTTGTGGCGCAGCAGCAGCGTCACGCAGTCGGGGTAGGGGAGCCCTAAGTCGCTGATCGTGTCCTTCTGCACGGTCACGCTCTCCACGTCGCCGAAGGCGTCCAGCAGCCACGGCAGGTCGATGCCGAAGATCTCGCGCACGCCGCCGGTGCGGGCGTTGCCGACGAAGAAGTTTTTATAATTCTCCCACGGATGCCAGTCGGGCAGATACTGCCCGATGTGGTAGATGTAGTGTACGGGCTTGCCAAATTCCGCGACCTGCTGTTTAATATACTGTGTCTCGCGGCGGTACAGCATCGTGGAGGACAAAAACAGCGGCAGGTTTTTGGCCGCAGCCTTGGCCATATTCTCCCGGTAGCCGTCACTGACCAGATTCAGCTCGGTAAAGACGGGCAGGTCGTGGTCCAGCAACTCGCCGATGACCGCCGCGTGAGCCAGCGGCGCGGTGCAGACCAGCGCGGCGTCGGGGTGCTCGGCGGCGACGGCCTCGCCGATGGTGGCATAGGCGGCGTCCGCCAGACCCAGCCGGAGGGCCTCGTCGCGGCGGCTCTCGGCGGTGTCCACGCCGACGATCTGAATAGCCGCGTCAATGCCTTTGGTCAGCCGGGCGCGGCGTTTGCCCATGCTGCCTAAACCGACGATGAGAAGTTTCATACCAAAACGCTCCTTTGCGGGTCAAATTCCGGCACAGGGCCGTCATAAAAGATTTTAGGTCTTGCAAAATCAAATTTTGCCAACACAGCGCAGATTTTTTCGCTGGTCTCGCCGCCGTTATACGGGCTGACGGCGCCGGCTGCCACGGGGGCAAACGCCGGGGACAGCGCCCTGCGCAGCGCGGCCTCGATGGCCGGCTCGTCGGCGTCGCAGCAGAGCACGTTCGCGCAGATGGTGCGCCCGGCCTGCCGTCTGCCGATGTTGACCGTCGGCACCTTAAAGGTGGGCGTCTCGACGACACCGGACGACGAGTTGCCCGCCACGAGCGCCGCGCAGTCCATGGCGGAGAGGTAGCGCCGCAGACCGAGGCTCTGCACAAATCCGGCGCGGTCCGGGTGGGCGGCGGCGAACGTCTGCATCATGGCGGTGCAGACCTGCCCGCCCGCGTCGGCGTTCGACCCGGTGATGAGCCAGAACACGCCGTCCACGGCGGCCATAGCGTCACACAGCGCCTGCACCTGCACAGCGGGGGAGCCTGCGTCGGGGGCGGTCTCGGGGTGGTAGGTCACGAGCGCGAAGGGCTGCATGAGGTCAAACCCAGTCGATTTGCACAATTCCTCACGGCTCATTTTGGGCAGAGTGCGGATGTTCTCATCCCCCAGCCCGCCGACGCAGAACACGGTGTCGGGCGCTTCGCCCATCCGCACAAGCCGCGCGGCGCTGTCGGCGCAGGACGGAAAGTGTACCGCCGCCATTTTGCTGATGCAGTGGCGGTAGTATTCGTCCGCCGCGCCCAAGGTCACGTCGCCGCCCGAGATATGGGCAATCGGGATATGCCGCGCCGCTGCCGCAGCGGCCACGGCGAAGATCTCAAACCGGTCCCCCAGCAGCAGCACGGCGTCCGGGCGGTGGGCGGCAAAGTAGTTGTCGAAAATTTCCATCGTGCGTGCGATGGTTTTGGCGACGGGCTCATCGGCGTTGTCGGTGAAGATCGGCAGTCTTGCCGCGATGGGCAGGCCGTCGGCTTCGATTTCATGCACGGTCTCGCCCAGACGCGGGCAGAGATGCGCCCCGGTCACGACGAGCTGCAAGTCCAGCACATCGGACGCCGCGATTTTCTGCACCACCGGGCGCAGCAGGCCATATTCCGCCCGCGTGGCGGTGACGACGGTGATGGTACGCATGGTTATGCTTCTCGCTTTCTTTTTTAACGGCAGTCTCCCGGAAGGTCGCTTTCTTTTGGCAGCAAAAGAAAGCTCGCAAAGAAAACTGCCGCTGTTTCGACGCAGCGGACCCGCGACTTAGGGGCTGCACGCCCCTAAGAACCCCAAAGAGGAGGTCGGAAGTCTCGGCGGCTAAACGGACGCAGTATTACTGTCCGTTCTTAACGCCGCCGAGCCTTCCTCCACTTTTGAGTCGGGAGTTCCCCCGAACCCCCGCAGCGTTTAACGGGCGCATTATCCCGCGGGCGTCAGCCCGCAAAAAGGCTCCCCTTTTAGGGGAGCTGGCCGAGCCTGCGAGGCCTGAAGGGTCCCGACGGGCCTTACGTCACCACCCGTTCCCGGGCAACCGCCCGTCAACTGCAAAGGGGCGGGCTGCCGCCCTCCCTTGCCCCTCTCGTGCACAACGATTCACGGCAGTCCGTAGGGGCCGGGCATGCCCGGCCCGC
>OJQR01000956.1_pt1 | contig 14879 bp, 10 predicted proteins | sample 1599011 | NCBI WGS metagenome assembly OJQR01 (sample SAMN03922456, study PRJEB24848) | human gut metagenome | isolation source: stool sample | host: Homo sapiens | place: Germany | collected 2009-11 | reverse complement strand
GCGCGGCGGCCCCCGCCCGGCTGCCCGGAGGGGTCAAGACCCCTCCCTACAAGGCACCCGTGAGCGGCAGTTCGTAGGGAGCGGTCTTGACCGCTCCGGGTGCTTTGCGGCAACGTCAGCTTCCCTGTAGGGGCCATGCGGCGGCAAAAAAAGCAGCCGTCCCTTTCCGGAACGGCTGCTTGCTATCATTTTGCCCCTTTCCCCGCGAACACAACGTAAATCGTTTTGAACAAAATCTTTACGTCGCCCCAGAGGGACCAGTTGTCGATGTAGGCTACGTCGAGCTTGACGACCTCCTCAAAATCCTCGATGTCGCTGCGCCCGCTGACCTGCCACAGGCCGGTGATGCCCGGCTTCATCGACAGGCGGCGCTTGTGGTGGCTCTCGTACTGCTTGTACTCGTCCACCGTCGGCGGGCGGGTGCCCACCAGGCTCATATCGCCCCGCAGCACGTCAAAAAACTGCGGCAGCTCGTCAATGCTGGTGCGGCGGATGAATTTACCCACCTTGGTCACGCGGGGGTCATCCTCCATTTTGAACATCAGGCCGTTCATTTCATTCTGGGCCATCAGCTCTTTCTTGCGGGCCTCGGCGTCCACGTACATGCTGCGCAGCTTGTGGATGTAAAAATACCGCCCGTTGCGGCCCACACGCTTTTGTTTAAAGAACAGCGGGCCGGGGCTTTCGAGCTTGAGCGGGATGGCGACCACCGCGATGATCGGGATGCTGATGATACAGCCGATGACAGCGCCCACCACGTCCATGCAGCGCTTGGCGATCTGGTCGCGCAGCTGCAATTCAACGGTGCCCATCGTGACGATGTTGCCCCCGGCGCAGCGCCCCAGGGACCGGCTCAGCCGCGCGGCGCTCGTCTCGTCGCAGCAGGCTTCCTCAATGCGGTCCAGCAGCGGCAGACGGAAGTGCACGGTCAGGCCCATGCTCTCCATCTCGTCCAGATAGGGGATGAAGCTCTCGCCGCTGTCCATCGGCACATCGACATAGACCTCGTCGAGCGCCTCGCGCCGGATCCAGTCCATGAAGTCGTCGAACGTCGCCTTGACCTCAACGCCGCAGACTTTGGTGGAGATCGCGGCGGGCGTGGCCTCCAGCAGCGAGACGCCCACGACCCGGCGGGACCAGTCCTTTCGGATCTCGGGGATCAGCCGCTCGGCCCGGTCCGACGTTGTGACGACGCCGACGAGCGTCTCCATGCCCCAGCTGCGCTGGAACCGGATGAGCAGCCGCTTTAAAATCGCATGGGAGAACGGCAGCAGCACCGCGTTGACTGCGGGCACTGTGACCGCAAAATAACGGGAGTCCAGCATCGTGGCCTTGGCCAGCAGCATGCAGCCTGCATAAACAAGGCCGAGCGCGATGTTGAACTGGAGGGAAAGGCTGATTTCCTCGTTTTCAGACCGTGTTACGATGTTTTTGTCCTGGTCAAAGAAGAAGAAGGTGACGACGAACGCCACAAACAGCAGGCACAGGGTCTGGAGCCAATCGGTGCTGGTGTAGGGGATCAGCACGCCGAACAGCCCGTCGGTGATGAGCCACGCCAGCAGAACGCTGACGGCCATCGTGAGCAGATCGGCGAAAAATACATAAGCGTATTGCAGCTTTTCGCGTTTACTTGTCATGAAGAAGGAGAAGTCCTCTCTAATAGTTATCTTCTTATTTTACCATAGACAGAGGATATTTTCAACAAAATCCGCAATATCATAACAATTACACAATTTATAAGGGCGCGGTAGGGGCCGGGCATGCCCGGCCCGCGGGTGTCCCACAGGCGGGCGCTTGCGGAAAGGCGCAGGGCCGGGCATGCCCGGCCCCTACCGGGGTGCTCGCGGCGGCGCGAACTTGCCGGGACGCATATATGCGTCCCCTACAAACTCTCCGGGAACACCCGGGTCGTGTACAGGGGTGAAAACACTGTAGGGGCCGGGCATGCCCGGCCCCTACCGGGGGCTCGCGGCAGCGGAAACCTCCCGGGACGCATATATGTGTCCCCTACAAACTCTCCGGGAACACCTGGGTCGTGTACAGGGGTGAAAACACAGTAGGGGCCGGGCATGCCCGGCCCGCGGGTGTCCCACAGGCGGGCGCTTGCGGAAAGGCGCAGGGCCGGGCATGCCCGGCCCCTACCGGGGTGCTCGCGGCGGCGCGAACTTGCCGGGACGCATATATGCGTCCCCTACAAACTCTCCGGGAACACCCGGGTCGTGTACAGGGGTGAAAACACTGTAGGGGCCGGGCATGCCCGGCCCCTACCGGGGGCTCGCGGCAGCGGAAACCTCCCGGGACGCATATATGTGTCCCCTACAAACTCTCCGGGAACACCTGGGTCGTGTACAGGGGTGAAAACACAGTAGGGGCCGGGCATGCCCGGCCCGCGGGTGTCCCACAGGCGGGCGCTTGCGGAAAGGCGCAGGACCGGGCATGCCCGGCCCCTACGGCGATGCAAATTTTACCCTTCTTCGTTCTCTCGTCCGACGATCTCGGCCTTTAAGACGTCCTGAATATCTACCAGACATTCCAGCAGCAGGGGGTTGAACTGCCCGCAGTCGCCGTGCAGGATCATCTGCACCGCGGTGTCCGGTGAGTAGGCGGCCTTGTAGACGCGCTTGCTGACCAGCGCGTCGTAGACGTCCGCCATCGAGACGATCTGCGCCGAAATCGGGATGTCGTCCCCGGCCAGGCCGTCGGGGTAGCCGCGGCCGTCCCAGCGCTCGTGGTGCCAGCGGCAGATGTCGTGGGCGGTCTTGACAAGCGCTTCGTTTTTATAGCGGCCCAGACGGTCCAGCATGTTCGCGCCCACAACGGTGTGCGTTTTCATAAGATCGAACTCCTCCGGGGTAAGCCGCCCGGGCTTGTTCAGGATCTTATCGTCTATCGCAACCTTTCCGATGTCGTGCAGCGCCGATGCCATGACGATCAGCTCCTGCGTTTCGGGCGGCAGGTCATACTTGTCGGTTTTCTGCGTCAGCCGCTCCAGAAGGCGCTGGGTCAGCGTGCCGATGTGCAGCACGTGCTGGCCGCTCTCGCCGTTGCGGAACTCGACGACCTCGCTCAGGATCGAGATCATCATCTTGGTGTTTTTCTCTTTTTCCTTGATCTGGCTCGTCACCAGCGAGGCGAGCCGCCGCTGCTTGGCGTAGAGCTTGATCGTGTTGAAAACGCGGCGGTAGACGACGCCCGCATCGAACGGGCGGCTGACATAGTCCGAGACGCCCAGCTCGTAGGCGTGGCGCACAACGGTGTCGGCGTCCTCGCTCGAGATCATGATGACGGGGATGTCCTCGATCCAGTGGCTGCGGTTCATCTCGCTCAGCACCGCAAAGCCGTCCATGACCGGCATGACGATGTCCAGCAGGATCAGCGCAATGCCGGTGCCGTACTGCTCCAGCATGGCCAGGCATTCCCTGCCGTTCGTCGCCTCCAGAATGTTGTAGTCGCTGCCCAGGATCTCCGCCAGAATGGCGCGGTTCATCTCGGAGTCGTCCACAATTAAAATGCTCTGGCGGGAATGGCCTTCGCGCCCGGCAGCGCTCAAAGCGCCGTCCCGGGCGTTGTCCTCGGTCACGACCATGTTTTTGCGGTTCTTGGCCTGGTACATCAGCTTGTCGGCGCGGGAGACTGCCTGCTCCACGGTCTCGCCGGGCTGCGTTATCACGCCGCCGATGCTGGAGGACAGCTGCAGACGGGAATACCCCGGCACGCTGGCGGTGTGCAGCTGCTCCCGGATGCGGTCCAGCTTGGCCAGGAACGCCGCGCGCTCAATGCCCGGCAGCACCAGCAGGAACTCGTCGCCGCCGTAGCGGATGAGCACGTCCGATTTGCGGATGCTGGCGCGCACCACGTCAACGCAGGTGCGCAGCGCCATGTCGCCGGCCTGATGGCCGTAGGTGTCGTTGATCAATTTAAAGTCGTCCAGATCCAGCACGACCACACCGGCGGGGTCGGTCTTGTCCTTGAGCTCGTCCTCAAAGTAGAGGCGGTTGTAGCTGTCGGTCAGTGCATCGTGGTAGAGCTTGGTGTGGTAGCGCGTGATGCTGTCTATCAGGCGGTCCCCGTTTTCGGGGTCAATGAGGGTCTCGCCGTCCAGTTTCTGGACCAGCTCCATGACACAGGGAGCGCCGTCGACCTCGCGGTAGACGGCGGTGACCTGAAAGACTTCGCTGCCCATGTATTCCAGCTTGGTGCGCTGGCGGTGATCCTCCAGCACCTGCCGGGAGATGCAGTTCCGGCAGGGGGTGTTTTTGCCCCAATAGCTGTAGCAGCTGCAAAAGCTGTTGACGGACTCCTCGCCGCCGACCTGCGCAGCATCCAGCAGCCGCACCACCGTAAAGATGGTGCGGTATTGGGCCATTTCCGTTTCGACCTGTTCTCTGGTCATAGTGCTTCCGCCTTTGTGTGAAGGAATGGGTAGATAAAAATTGTGTTACATATAAGAACATTATAGCATTGCAGGGCGTTTTTTGTCAATGTGGTAAGGGGAGACCCCATGACCGCCCGGTAACGGATTGCCGTAGGGGGCGGCCTCCCAACGGCCCTGTCCTACCCGCTGCCCACCCCGCATATACATACCGCAGGAGGTACATGCCATGCGTCGGATCGGATTCTACTTATTTATAATGGCCGTCTTTCTGCTTGCGCCGCTGCTTGCACTGCCGCAAAAGGCTGTCCCGCCCCCCGCCGCGGCACCGACCCCCACCCCAACCGCCGTCGCCCGGGCCGCCGCGCCCTACCGCGCTGTGTGGGTCAGCTATCTGGAATGGGAGCAGGTCGATTTCTCGTCGGCGGAGGCGTTCACGCAGGCAATCGGCACAATGCTGGACAATATACAGTCGATTGGCGCAACCGTCGTGTTGGCGCAGGTGCGGCCCTTCGGCGATGCGCTCTACCCCAGCGACTACTTTCCGTTCAGCCACCTCTGCACCGGCACGCAGGGGCAGGACCCCGGGTTTGACCCGCTGGCACTGCTGGTGGACGCCGCCCACGCGCGGGACTTACAGCTGGAAGCCTGGGTCAACCCTTACCGCATCCAGGCCGGGCAGACCCCGGCGCTGTGCGGCGCAAGCCCAGCGCGGCTGCACCCGGACTGGGTCAGGTACACCGACACCGGCGCGTATCTCGACCCCGCCAGCGCGGACGTGCGGCAGTACATTGCCGACGGGGTGGGGGAGCTGTGCGCAAGGTACGCTGTGGACGGCATCCACTTTGACGACTATTTTTACCCCACCACCGACCCGGCCTTTGACGCGGCGGACTACGCGGCCAGCGGCAGCACACGGACGCAGGACGACTGGCGGCGGGAGAACGTGAACGCCCTGATGGAGCTTTGCCACGCCGCGGCCCGGCGGTACGGCGTGCGGTTCGGCGCAGCCCCGGCGGGCGACCCGGAGCAGAACTACACCCTGCAATACAGCGACGCGGCCCGCTGGCTGCGGCAGGGGACTGTGGATTACCTGATGCCCCAGCTTTATTGGGGGCAGGAATATATAAAAAACGGCGATGCGTCGCACAGCTTTGCGCAGCTGGCCGCCGCGTGGGCCGCACTGCCCCGCGCGGCGGGCGTGAAGCTGTACGCCGGGCTGGGGGCCTACCGCGTCGGCGCAGGGGATGGGTCCGATGCCGGCTCCGAGTGGTTTTCCGGCCATGCGCTGGCCGACCAGCTTGCTTTGCTTGCCCGCTTAGGGGTGCAGGGCGCGGGGCTCTACCGCTACGGCAGCCTGTTTGTCAATTCCGGTGCCCCGGCGCTGGCGGAAAGTGAAGCGGAGGCAATAAAAGGTGTCTGGCAGGGCTGACCGGAAAATCCGGTGCAGACTGTCGAAAAACTCTTGTAGGGGCGAGCATTGCTCGCCCGTGCCCGTTTGCCTTGTAAGCAAACCACCCGGAAAAATGCGTTGCTGCGGTAAGTTGGCGGGCGACCAATGGTCGCCCCTACATACGCAATAAGGCAGGAATGCAATTTTTTGACAGTCTGGACCGGAAAATCCGGCGGTGCCGACAAAGATTTGGTACTTGCAAAAGCGGTAAAAATGCAAGATAATAGAGAGGCGGGGCGGCTTGCGGCTGCCCGCAGGACCCAAGGGAAGATAAAGGAGAATCTCCATGAACAATACAAACGACCTCTATAACCGCTGGCTTGCCCAGCCGGATCTGGACGACGCCGTCAAAGCCGAGCTCGTCTCCATCGCGGGCGACAGCGACGCCGTCACGGACCGCTTTTACCGCGATCTGGAATTCGGCACCGGCGGCCTGCGCGGCGTGATCGGCGCGGGCACGAACCGGATGAACCTCTACACCGTGCGCAAGGCAACGCAGGGGCTGGCGGACTACCTCAATGCGTCCGGCCTGCCCAAAAAGGTAGCCATTGCCCACGACAGCCGCCATAACGGTGCGCTGTTCGCCCGCGAGACCGCCCGCGTGCTGGCCGCAAACGGCATTACCGCCTGCATGTACCCCCGGCTTGAGCCGACCCCGGCGCTTTCGTGGGCGGTGCGGTACCTCGGCTGCGGCGCGGGCGTCTGCGTGACGGCCAGCCACAACCCCGCTAAGTACAACGGCTACAAGGTCTACGGCGCGGACGGCTGCCAGATCACGCTGGAGGCTGCCGAGAAAATTCTGGCAGCTATTGAAAAAATTGATTACTTTGACGATGTCCGGCTGGCAGATTTTGACGCTGCCGCCGCCGCGGGCCGCATTGTGACAATTGACGAAAAATGCCTCGATGATTTTGTGCAGGCTGTCTATGACCAGCGCGTCGGCGACGGCGCGGGCATCGACGCGCTCAAGCTCGTCTATACCCCGCTGAACGGCACGGGTCTGGAATGTGTGAAAAAGCTGCTGAAAAAGCTCGGCGTGACCCATGTGACCGTTGTGCCCGAGCAGGAAAAGCCCGACGGCGACTTCCCGACCTGCCCCTACCCGAACCCCGAGATCCGCGAAGCTATGCAAAAAGGCTTGGAGCTGTGCGACAAGGTCCGCCCCGATCTGCTGCTGGGCACCGACCCCGACTGTGACCGCTGCGGCACCGCCGTGCCCGACGGCAAGGGCGGCTACCGGCTGATTACCGGCAACGAGATGGGCATCATCCTGCTGGACTATATTTGCCGCACCCGTCTGGCACAGGGCACGATGCCCGCCGACCCCGTGGCGGTAACGACCATCGTCTCCACCGATATGGCAGCGCCGGTGGCGAAAAAATACGGCGTCGAGCTGCGCCGCACCCTGACCGGCTTTAAGTTCATCGGCGAGCAGATCGGCAAGCTGGAGGCCGAGGGGCGTCCCGAACGCTATATCTTCGGCTTTGAGGAGAGCTACGGCTACCTGTCCGGCGGCCACGTCCGCGACAAAGACGCTGTCAACGCGACGCTGCTGGTCTGCGAGGCCGCGGCCTGGTACGCCCAGCAGGGCAAGACGCTGCTGGACGCCATCGAGGCGTTGTACAGGGAGTTCGGTTACTACCGCAATGCGCTGTGCAGCTTTGCCTTTGAGGGCGAGAGCGGTATGCACACGATGCAGGAGCTGATGAAGAAGCTGCGCGGCAACGCCCCGGAGGACATTGCCGGGTACAAGGTGGAGTCCGTCGTGGACTACGACACCGACGGCACCGGCCTGCCCCGCGCCAACGTGCTGGAATACCATCTGGACGGCGGGCATAAGCTGATGGTCCGCCCCTCCGGCACCGAGCCGAAAATTAAAGTTTATCTTTCCGCCGTTGGCGACAGTGAGGCAGCCGCCGATGCCGTGAACGCCGCGCTGGCCAAAGCCGCCGCGGACATGATGAAAGCGTGAGCGGTATGGCAATTCTGAAATTGACCCCGAGCTGCAAGGATTATCTGTGGGGCGGCAGCCGCCTGCGCACCGATTTCGGCATCAAGAGCGACCTTGAGCCGCTGGCCGAAGCGTGGGTGCTGTCCTGCCACCCGGACGGCCCGAGCTATCTGCCCGACGGCACGACGCTGGCGGACTACGTGGCCGCGCACCCCGAAGCCCTGGGCACGGACTGCGCAAAATTTGAGCAGTTCCCGATCCTGACAAAGTTCATCGACGCCAGCAAGAACCTGTCCATTCAGGTGCACCCGTCCAACGACTACGCGCTGAAAAACGAACACCAGTACGGCAAAACCGAGATGTGGTATGTGCTGGACTGCGTGCCGGGCGCGTATCTCTACTACGGCTTTACGCACGAGATCTCCAAAGAGGAGTTTGCGGAGCGCATTAAAAATAACACCCTGACCGAGGTCCTGAACGCCGTGCCCGTACACAAGGGCGACTGCTTTTTCATCCCGTCCGGCACGCTGCACACCATCTGCCAGGGCATCGTCGTGGCCGAGGTGCAGCAGAACTCCAACGTGACCTACCGCGTCTACGACTACGGGCGCGTCGGTGCGGACGGCAAACCCCGCGCCCTGCACATTGAAAAGGCGCTGGACGTGACCCGCCGCACGCCGCCGCAAAAGCAGGATTTCGGCAGCCATCTCGCGCAGTGCGAGTATTTCACGGTGGACGCGAAAAAAGGCACGTTTGACGGTGTGGCCGACGAAAAGAGCTTTGTCTCGCTGCTCATCACCGACGGCGCGGGCACGCTGACCTGCGGCGGCGAAACCGTGAAGGTCAAAAAGGGCGAAAGCTATTTTATCCCCGCGGGCAGCGGCAAGTACGCCGTGACCGGCGACTGTGAGACGCTGGTGACGGTGGTGTAAACGGCTGCTTGCCGGTAGGTTCTCTCCCCCACCGCCTGCGGGCGGAGCCCCCTCGCAGAGGGGGCCAAGGTCCCTTGCCTCCCCTTGCAGGGGAGGTGGCGCCGCAGCGCCGGAAGGGTAGAGCTTGCGGCTGCCGTAAACACCCCGGGAGGGATAAATCCCTCCCCTACAAAAAAGACGCACTACGGAAAAACTTCCGTGGTGCGTCTTTTTTTGTAACCTTTTAGCAGAAAGCAGCCCTCGACGTGTTCCGCGAACGGCGGACGGTATACTCCCAATTGACCCGGCGGGGAGACAAGCCCCGCACGGGAAACCAGCAAAGGAGGAACCGTACATGAAAAAACGTCTGTTGGCTGTGCTGCTGGCCTGCTGTATGGCGGCAGGCATGGCCAACGCTGTGTTTGCGGCGGATGATCTGCCCGCCACGGCGGAGTCTGCGGCGGCGATTGCGCCCGCCGACCCGGACCCGCCTGCACCGGAACCCGAAATGGAGGCGGAGCCGACCCCGGCGGCTGACCCCGCGGCAACGCCCGAGACCGCACGCACCCTCGTGATGGAGACGCTGCTCGCCGCGCCCGACCCCGCGGCGCAGACTGCCGTTGTCACAAGCGCAGAGCTGGTGGACAGCATTCGGACCGACGGCTGCTTTACAGCGAAGGTCAACGGCAGCACGGACAGACTCGACGGCGCTGTGTACACCTGGTACCGCAGCAAGGACGGCACCAACTGGGAGGAGGTCCCGCAGCAGCTCTGCTCCGGCGATGCGTGGAACATCACGCCGGGCAGCGAGCACCGGCTGAACGCTGCGCTGGATGCCTGCATTGCCGGTGTCAGGGATGCGGAACGGCTGTACTATAAGGTCGAGGTCACCGGCACCGACGGCGCAAAACTCACCGCCGCGGCCATGCAGGTGCCCTACTGCATCCAGCTGCAGAACGGCAGCTTTGAAACGCCGGATATTGCCGGGCTGAAGGCGTATCACAACAAAAACAACAATACGCCCGCATCCCGGCTGTATTATTCCCCGGACGGTGGGACCGGAACCTTCTTTACCCAGTACCCGTCGGGGGAAGGGGGCATCGTCTGGCAGACCACCGGCGTGGCCAGGCACTGGCAAACCGAAAGCGCCGGCCTGTACATTGAGCTGGCGGACGGCTCCAACCGCAGTTATAACGGCACGCGGAACTACCCCGAGGCCAGCTACAGCATCGACGGCGCTTACGACGGGCAGCAGTTTGCCGAGCTGAACTGCGAGGCCTACGGCGCACTGTATCAGGATGTGCTGACCGCGCCCGGCACCACGCTGCACTGGTCACTGGCCCACCGCGCCCGCGGCAGGGGTATGCAGGACTCGATGGCGCTGCTCATCGCGCCGGTGGATGTGGCAGCGCAGATCACCGACATTCTGGCGGGCGTTTCCAGCGAGGACGACAACAGGGGACTTCTGGTGCACGAGGCGCTGGACCGGACCGTGCAATACAACGGCGAGGATGTCCCCATCCGCAGCTTTATGGTCGGCGGCGAGATCACCGACGGCAACGACCAGTGGGGCGTCCACAGCGGCGACTACACGGTCCGGGCGGGGCAGTATGTCAGCCGGTTCTTCTTCCTGGCGCTGTCCAGCGGCAAGGGGGACCGGCGCGAGGGCAACCTGCTGGATAAGGTCTGGTTCAGCACCGAGCCTGCGCCGCCCGTGGCAGGGCACGCCAATCTGACGCTGCGCAAGACGCTGGCGGGCAGCCTGACCGCCGACGAGCTGACCGCCGTGCGCGCGGGGCTGACCTTCACCGTGACCCGCTCCGACGGCACGGCTGTGGCCGTCATAAGCGGCGCGGATATGACCGTCGGCACCGACCCGGCCCAGTGCAGCTATACAATACAGGATCTGCCTGTGGCGTCGGAGAGCGGCACGCCCTACACCTACACCGTGACCGAGACCGCCCACGCTGCCCCGGCGGCGGTGCTCTATTTGGCGAGCCGCGCCGCCGTCAACGGCGACGCGCTGCAGCCCGCGGGCGACCCGCCGACGCTGGCCAACATAACGCTGCTGCAAAACGGCACGACCTACGCCGATTTTGAGAACACCTACGCCCGGCAGACCGGCAGCCTGCGGCTGACGAAGGCCGTGGACGACACGGCCCTGCGCGATGAGGCCGAGGCCGTGACGAACACCTTCACCGTCGGCAGCCTGCCCATCGGCAGCTATACGCTGGTCTATGACGACGGCACGGCCCGCACCGTCACGCTGGACGCGCCCGGCGCACTGACCGTGCCGCTCAGGGGGCTGCACAGCGTAACGGTGGAGGATGTGCCCGTGGGCAGCTACACCGTGACCGAGACCGACCACCCCGACTTAGCCAGCTGGTACTGCACGACCACCGCCGCCGCGGCGGCCGGGACGGTGCAGGTGCCGTCCGGCGGCGTGGGGGAGGCTGTCATCACCAACACCTACGCGCCGTTCCTGCGCGTCACCGTGACCAAGCAGGTCACGGGCGGCATGGGCGACACGCGCCGCGGCTTTGCGTTTACGGCGGTCATTGACGGCGCGGCGGTCACCGCGGATACCCCCTATGTGCAGCCCTACGGCGGCGCGGCGCTGACTGCGGACGGCTTCACGATCCCGCACAAGGGCAGCATTGTCATCGGGCATCTGAAGCCCGGCCAGACCGTGACCGTCACCGAGGAGACGCTGACCGACTACGAAACGACAATGGACGACGGCAGCAGCGTCACGCCGGGCAGCAGCTATACCGCGACCCTGACCGGCGACGCAGCGGTGATCTGCGTCAACAATAAGGACGGCGTGCCGCCCACGGGTCTTGCGCAGGACGCGGCCCCGGCAGTCTGGCTGCTGGCGGCGGGCACGGCGCTGGCCGTGGTCTGCCGCCGCCGAAGGGAGGCTGCACCGTGAACGAGACACAGCGCCGCCGTGCGCTGGCGGACGTGAAGGAGTTTTTTCTGCGCGCCGGGGCGCTGGCCGCACTGCTGCTGGTGCTGTTCGGCGTCGTGTTCGGACTGGCGATTCAGCCGGACGACACGATGTACCCGCACCTCAAGCCCGGCGACCTGCTGCTCTACTACCGGCTGCCGCGCAGCTTTGCAGCGGGGGAGGTGGTCGTCTTTACACAGGATGACCGGCGCTGCACAGGGCGTGTTGCGGCCCGCGGCGGCGACACCGTGGAGGTGACAGAAAACGCGCTGCTGCGCATCAACGGCAGCCTTGTGGCCGAGCCGGACATTTACGAGACGACCCCCCGCTACGACAGTGACGTGACCTACCCCCTGACCCTGGCCGACGGCGAGTATTTTATCCTCTGCGACGCCCGCGAGGGTGCGCCCGACAGCCGCCGGTACGGCCCGGTGACGGCAGAAAATATCGCCGGGCGGGTCATTGCGATTGTGAGGAGGAATGAGATTTAGAGACTATAGGGAGGAAGGATGCAGAGATACACTCGGCCCTCATCCGGCCTCGGGCGGGGCCTCGGCCACCTTCCCCCGCAGGGGAAGGCACCCAGCCCCAAGCCTTCCCCCGCGGGGGAAGGTGCCGCCGCAGCGGCGGATGAGGGCCGACCTACCGGAAACCACCCACATAACCATACACCACCCCGAAAGGAGCACATACTTATGAACATCATCAAGATTTCCGCCGTTCTGACCGCTGCTTTGCTCACGGGTGCGCTCTCCGCCACGGCGTTTGCGGCAGAGACCCTGACCACGACCACCGGCAGCATCACCTTCCGCAAGGCCATCGACGTGACGAACGCCGCGGGCGCGGGCGGCATCACGGGCACGATTGCCTTTGACGTCACCGCCGCCGACGAGAGCGACCTGCCCGACGACGGAGAGAAAAACTATGTCGGCAGCGTGGATCAGCTGGACGGCAGCGACATCATCGCCACATTTGCGGCGGATGACAGCGGCATTGCCAACAAGGAGAGTGATGTAAGCGTCGGCTTTGATACCTCCAAGTTCGAGGCCCCCGGCGTCTACTACTACCACCTGACCGAGCGCGACCCCGGCATCCACGGCCTGGCCGCCACGACGGCGACCTACCTGCTAAAGGTGCGCGTTGTCAACGACAATACGTCCGACCCTGACGGTGCAACGTTCAAAATTGACTACGCTACGCTGACCTCGCTCGATGACAATACCAAGAGCGACCTCATCACCAATACCTACACGACCCACGGCCTGACCGTGACCAAGGCGCTGGCGGGCGACTGGGCCGACTACACCGACCACTTTATCTTCACGCTGGAAATCACCGACCCGGACGCGAACCCGGGCCGCATGGCGTCGGTCACGGTCCAAACCACAAGCGCGGCGGGCGTGACGAGCGGTGCCGAGGTGAAGCCCTTTACAAACGGCAAGGTCAGCTTCTCGGAGACGATCCGGGGCGGCGATGTGATCAAGGTGACCGGTCTGCCCACCGGCGCGGCCTACACGATCACCGAGAGCGGCCTGGACGCTGAGAAGTATACGACGGCCTGGACGCTGGACGGCGAGACGCTGAGCACCGAAAGGACCCTGCCCACGCAGACGGTGGGTGCCGCCGACACGGCCCTGACCGTCACGAATACCCGCAGCTCGATTGCTCCCACCGGCCTGCTGCTGGACGCCGCCCCCTACGGCGCGATGCTGGCGCTGGCCGCGGGCAGCGGGCTGGTGTTCTTCCGCAAGCGCCGCCGTGAGGATTGATGCTGAACCGCGCGGCGCGGCTGGCACGCCTGGGCACACGGCTGGTCAGTGCGCTGGCCGGGCTGCTGATGCTGGCGCTGCTGGCTTTCGGCGGGTTCGCGCTCTGGCAGGACGCCGCGCTGCGCCGCGGGGCGTTTGTGGGCGCGGAGCTTTTGCAGTATAAGCCCGCCGCACCGGCTGCCGACAACCCGACGCTGGCCGAGCTGCAAACCGTCAACCCCGATGTCTGCGGCTGGCTGACGGTGGACGGCACGGGCATCGACTACCCCGTTGTGCAGGGCGCGACGAACATGGACTACGTCAACCGCGACGTCTACGGGGATTTTTCCCTGTCGGGCGCGATTTTTCTCGACAGCCGCTGCGCCGCCGACCTGACCGACCCGTACACGGTGATTTACGGCCACCACATGGACAACAGCGCGATGTTCGGCGATGTGGCGCGGTTTGCGGAGGCAGACTATTTTGCCGCGCACCCCGCGGGCAGCATAAGTCTGCCCGACGCCGCCTATACGATCGAGCTGTTCGCCTGTGTGGTGACCGATGCCTACGACACCGCCATTTACACGCCGGAGCGTTACCCCGACGACGTGGGGGCGCTGCTGGACTATGCGGCGGCGCAGGCCGTGCAGCAGCGGGACATCGGTGTGACGGCGCAGGACCGGCTGGTGGCGCTTTCGACCTGCGCCGGGAGCGAGACAAACGGGCGGGTCGTCGTGCTGGGGCGGCTCTGCCCCCTGAAAGAAGGAGATGAAATGCAATGACCTTTGGCAAAACGGCCCTGCGGTGCTGGCTGCCCGCAGCGGCCCTGCTGCTGGCGCTGCTCTGCCCGCTGCCCGCGGCGGCTGCGCGGGCGGGCACGGCGATCCCCGTCAGTGTCCGCACCGACGGCGCGGCGGCGGACGCCGTCTATACGGTGGAGCTGACGCCGCTGGACGCGGCCCCCGAGCCTGTGCAGCGTGCCCTGACCGTAAAAAACGGCGGCACCGTGTATTTTACGGGCTTTGCCTTTGACGAGCCGGGGGATTACCGGTATCTGGTTGCCGAGCGCAGCGGCGGCGCTGCCCACACGACCTACGATGCGCACAGCTACACGGTCACGGTCCGGGTGACGGGCCGCCCGGACGGCGGTCTTGCCGCCGGGCTCTGGGCCGTGCGCAGCGGGGAGACCGCGAAGGCCGACGGCGTGCTGTTTGTGAACCGGTATGACCCGCCGGAGACCGCCGCGGCAGCGGTGACTGCGTCAGCCGCGGTGGCTGGCACACGGACAGTGAAGGCTGCCGCCCCGGCGGCGCTGCCGCAAACCGGGGACGGCTTCCCCATCGAGGCGCTGGCCGCCGCGTTTTGCGCAAGCGTCATCGGGTTTGGCACGGCGTGGAAAAGGCGGTGAACCCATTAACGGCTGCCTCCCGGGAACTTGTTCTTTCTTTTGGCAGCAAAAGAAAGAACCAAAGAAAACTGCCGCTGTTTCGACGC
>OJQR01000924.1_pt1 | contig 15548 bp, 10 predicted proteins | sample 1599011 | NCBI WGS metagenome assembly OJQR01 (sample SAMN03922456, study PRJEB24848) | human gut metagenome | isolation source: stool sample | host: Homo sapiens | place: Germany | collected 2009-11 | reverse complement strand
ATAAGAGACAGGGCAGTCGGACTGGAAGATGTTCCGGCCCATGTCCACCCCGCGGGCCCCCTCCGCGATGGCCCGATAGGCCATCTCCAGGGCCTCCAGCTCAGGCAGCTTCTTGCCGCCGGCGATGACGATGGGCACCGGGCAGGCGGCGGCCACCCGCTCGAAGCCGTCGCAGTAATAGCTCTTGACCACGTTGGCCCCGTTCTCCGCCAGCACACGGGTGGCCAGCTGGAAGAACTTTTCGGTGCGCTCCATCTGTTTGCCCACCGCCACTACACCCAGAGTGGGGATACCGTACCGGGCGCCGGCATCGGCGGTGCGGCACAGCAGCTCCAGGGAGCGGGACTCGCCGGGGGCGCCGATGAAGGTCTGGACGGCCATACAGTCCGCGTTCATCCGGACCGCGTTCTCGATGTCGCAGGCGATGCCGCCGCCATTGGACATCTCATCGAAGAGGACGGTGGTGTCATAGGTCACCCGGACGCACTTGGCCACCGGGGCGGCGGGGGAAATGCAGGAGCGGAGGATGCCCTTGGTGCCCATGAGCACGTTCACATAGGGGATCAGGGGAGGGATCACCACGTCGATGCGCTCCAGCCCGGCAGTGGGGCCCATGATGTAGCCGTGGTCAAAGGCCAGCATCACCGTGTTGCCCGACTTGGGATCAAAGAGGCGGGACAGACGGTTTTTCATGCCCCAGTCGCAGTGGGCGGCCCCCTTCACATAGAAGCCCTCCTGGACCGGGGCGATGTCCAGGTGATAGTCGTGGGCGGCCTTGTTTCCGATGTTGTCAGCCATGTCTTACTCCTTGCTGTACGCAGGGGTGTGGCAGGGGGTGTTCCACAGGCGGATGAACTCGTCGTCCCACTTGGCGATGTTCATCTGGAAGCCGGCGGCCTCCTGTACGGTGAGGATCTCTCCCACCATGCTGGCCACCACTTCCACGCCCTTGGCTTTCAGGAACTCCACGGTGTCCTTGAACAGCACCAGCATCTCCATCATGGTGGTGGCGCCGCAGCCGTTGATCATCACGAAGGCCTTGTCGCCCGCCTTTAGCTCCAGCTTCTTGGACAGGGCCTCGGCCACAGTGGCCACGGTATCCTTGGAGGACATCATGGGCACCCGGACGCCGCCGCCCTCGCCGTGCTGGCCGGCACCGATCTCCATCAGGTCGGTCTCACCCAGGTCGCCGAAAGACATGCCGTTCTGGGGGTGGGTGGCGTCGGTGGACTTGACGGTGACAGAGGCCATGCTGTCGGCGTACCGCTGGGCGATCTCGGCCACCTCGTCCAGGCTCTTGCCCTCCCGGGCGGCGGCGGCCGCAATGTGATACAGGGCCACCGCACCGGCCAGGCCCCGCTTGTTGTCCTCCCCGCTGGGGTCGTACTGGATCTCCTCGCCGGTGACCACCTGGCGGAAGTTCAGCCCAGCCTTCTGGGCCAGCTTGATGGCCTGCTTGCCCGCCAGCTGGTCGCCGGCGTAGTTCAGAGTGAGCAGCAGCACGCCGTGGCCCTTATCGGCCAGCTTCATGGCGTCAAAGACCAGCTTGCCGTTGGGGGCGGCGAAGATATCGCCCACCGCCTGCACGTCCAGCATTCCCTTGCCCACAAAACCCGCCTGGGCGGGCTCGTGGCCGGAGCCGCCGTAGGTGACGATGGTCACCCGGTCTGCGTCGGCCAGGTCCTTGCTGATGACTAGATGGCCGTCCACCTCCAGAATGTCGGGGTAGGCCAGGCCAAGACCCACCAGCTCCTCGTCGGTGATGGTCTCGGGGGAGTTGATAAACTTCTTCATTTTCATATATGGAGTACCTCCCGTTCAAAATCAATGGAGATGCGCTCAGGGCCGTGCCAGCCCCTGGAAGAAATAGGCCATGGAGGCGGCCCCGGCATCCGGGGTCCCGATGGTCTGCTCGCCGTAGCTCTTGGCACGGCCGAACTTGGAGACGAACTGCTTGCTGGCCTCGGCCCCCTGGAGCGCGGCCTGGGCGGCGGCGTCGAACAGCCCGGCCTCATCGCTGCCGGAGTAGGCAGCGATGGCCTGACTGGCGGGGATCAGGGCGTCCATCATGGTCTTGTCCCCCCCCTTGGCGCCGGACATGTCGCTGAGGGCCTTCAGCGCTTTGGCGAAGATGGCCTGGATGCCCGCCGTATCGATCTCATTCCCCTCGGGGGCCTCCTCCTGGAGACCATCCAGCCAGGTGTTCCACAGGGGGACGGCACTGCCGCCGTTCAGGACCATGACAGCCATGGCCGCATCGTCCAGCATGGCTTGGATGCCGCCCTCTGACTCCCCTGCTGCGGCGGAGACGGCTTTGGCGATCTTGCTCATGGTCAGGCCGTGGTCGGCGTCGCCGAACCGGGAGTCGATCTCCGTCAGCTCCTGCTCTGCGGCGGTCACTGCCGCACAGGCGTTCTGAAGCCGGGATGCAAATTCCTGCTTGGTCATATGGTGTCACCTCCCTCCTGGACAAAACTTAGGAAAGCTCCTGCTGGGCTGTGTTACTTCTGTGCGTAGATACTACTATAAAAGGTAACAAAAATCAATAGATAGATCTTTTTTTCTCTGTCATTTACGTAATGATATATTGAAATTTATGCAAAACAGACAAAAATAGAACTCCCTGTGGAGGGACGATCCTCCGCAGGGAGTTACATATGTTACTTATTGGCCCAGCAGGGACTTGACCAGCTCCGCCCGGGCTGCGATGTGGGTGAAGATCCCGGACCGGAGGGCGCCCCGCAGGGCTTTCTCACTGGTGTTGGCGGAGCAGACGCCCACGATATGAGGGCACTGCTTCAGCAGCTCCAAAGGGATCTGGATGGCGAAGTCCTGATCCGACTGGATCACCGTGCCTGCCTCGTTGAAGTAGTAGACCAGCAGCCGTCCACAGGTGTGCTGCTGCTGGAGCAGGCTGCCGTACCGGACCAGGGAGGCAAAGTCGGGGCTGGAGGGGTAGTTTCCGATGTTGACCAGGGCGGTGTCCATCTGAACCCACTGGTCCTGGATCTGGCGGTAGACCTCGGTGGAGCACAGCAGCTGCTTCTCCTCCAGGCTCTCCGGCAGGGCGGGGAGATAGAGGAAGTGGGGGGCGGCGCCCAGCTGCTGGGCCATGAGGCGGACGTTTTCGTTGGACTGGTAGTTGCGGGCAGGGATGCTGGCATTTCCCACCAGGGGGAAGATATCAGTGACGGTGCTGCTGGGCTGGGGATTTTCCTCCAGCCAGGTCACCAGCTGGCCGATCAGGTGGCCCCAGCCTACCCCCAGGCGGCGGGCGCCGATCTGCCGCAGCAGGTCCACGGCCCCCTGGGAGAGCAGCTGATTGGTGGCGTCGTCGTCCCGGCCGTCCTCCACCAGCACGCCCCCCTGGAGGGAGGTGGACAGCCGCAGCCGGTCCAGCAGGACAGCGCTCTCTTCCCCCGGTTCGTAGACGGTGATCTGCACCACGCCCAGCTCCCGGGCCTCCCCCAGCATCCGGCTCACCAGGGGACGGGACACCCCCAGTTCCCGGGCAATGTCGATCTGCTTCCAGTCCTCCAGATAGTAGCGCCGGGCCACATGGGCCAGACGGAGGAGCTTTTCCTTGCTGGGCGCCAAGCCGCTCACCTGCCTTTCTACACCGCGGCTGTTACATAAGTCAACTGTACCATATCGGCATAACAAATGCAACGGGAAGGGGGAAGAAAATCCGCCCGGCAGGGAAGGGCCTCTGCCGGACGGGGGAGATCAGGGGGACACCAGAGCGTTGAGCACCCGGGAGGCCACATCTCCGGCCGCGGAGGAGCCGCTCCCGCCGTTCTCCACCAGCACGAGAAAGGCGTAGGGGTGGTCCTCATCCCGGAGGAAGCCGGTGAACCAGGCGTGGGGGGCCTGGCCGCCCCCCACCTCCGCTGTCCCCGACTTGGCGCACAGGTCCATATTGGGAAAGCGGCTGGTCCCGTAGGCGGCGGTGACGTTGTAGGCCATCATGTCGGCCAGGGTCTCGGCGGTGTCCCGGGCAATGAGGCGGCCGGTGCGGCGGGTGAACTGGGGCAGATCGGGCAGGCCCGGCGTGTCCACCTGGAGGAGCAGGCAGGGGACGGCGGCCCTTCCACCATTGGCGATGGCCCCCATGTAGACCAGCATGGAGCAGGGGTTCACCGCGTCGTGGTACTGGCCCACGCCTGCCCAGGCCAGGTCGTTGTCCGAAATTCCGGTGAGGGAAAAGCTGCCGGCGGCAGTGGGGATGCCGTTGACAGAGTAGCGGCTGGTCAGGCCCGCCTTCCCGGCATAGCGCTCCAGGGTGGAGCCGCCCAGCTCCACCGCCAGCTGGCCGAACACCACATTGCAGGAGTTGGCCAGGGCCTCTCGGATGTCCTGCTCCCCGTGGGCAGCGGTGCAGGTGACCGTCCCGTCCCCGATCTGGGCCGAGCCCTCACAGACCCATGTGCGCTCCTCCAGGTCGGGCAGCTCCTCCAGCGCTGCCGCCAGGGTCACCGTCTTGAAGATGGAGCCGGGCGGGAAGGTGGAGGAGAGAAAGCGGTTGAGATAGACACCATCATAGCTGGGATCGGTCTCCAAGCCGGAGGGGATGTTCCGGGGATCGAAGGAGGGGGAGGACACCAGGCACAGGATCTCCCCCGTCTGGTAGTTGTAGACGGCCACTGTGCCCTTCCGGCCGTTGAGGGCCCGGTAGGCGGTCTCATTCAGGTCCGCATCGATGGTGAGGTATACCTGATTGCCCCGCTGGGCCCCGAAGGCGCCGTTGAGCAGGTCAAAGCCGGTGAGGCGGTCGGCAAAAGCGGTGAGGGCCCCGGTGCCGATGCTGCCGTAGGGGTCGCCTACCACGTGAAGGATGGACTTGCGGCGGGTCTCCCCATCGGGATAGGTGCGGCTGCCCGACTGGTCCACGGCAGAGAGCACTTCACCGTCCCGGTCCAGCAGGGTGCCGCTGATGAGCTGTCCGGCGCTGTTGTACAGGTGGCGGTTGAAGGGGGAGGAGGCCCAGTGCCCCCCGTCGGAGAAGAAGCGGAAGAGGAAGAGGGCCAGGCCGGCCAGCAGCAGGCCGGCCAGCACCAGGCAGAGCACGGCCCGGCGTTCGATCTTTTTCACGGGACAGGTACCTCCTTTCCGGCGGGAGAACGGATGGCAAAGCTGGACTTTTCCCGGGTGTCAGAGGCCTTCAGGAAGGCCAGCAGGCCCCAGGAGGCCAGCATGGCGGAGCCGCCGTTGGAGACAAAGGGGAGGGTGACGCCGGTGAGGGGGAGCAGGTCCATGGCCCCGAAGATGTTCAGGGCGGTCTGCACCACCATGAGTGAGCCCGCGGCGCAGGCGGCGATGGTATAGAAAGCGGAGCGGCCCACCCGGCAGGCCCGGGCGGCAAAGAGGGCCAGGGTGACGATAGAGACCACCGCCAGCAGGGCGATGAGCAGGCCCCACTCCTCGCACAGCATGCCGAATACGAGGTCGGTGTCCGCCGCCGGCACGGTGTGCAGCCAGCCCTCTCCGGCCCCCACCCCCACCAGGCCGCCGGAGGCGGCGGCCGACATGGCCCGGGTCTGCTGATAGCCGGTGGTGGAGGCGAACTCCCAGGCGTGGCCCCAGGAGGCGAAGCGGCGGAAGATGTAGGGCTTGAAGTTGAGGACCAGCAGGCCGGCAAACAGGGCCCCGCCGCAGATCAGGGACAGGGTGGCGAAGTCGCCGGAGCGGAGGTAGGCGATCACCAGGAAGGTGGCGAAGAAGATGAGGGCGGTGCCGAAGTCGCTCATCAGCGCCAGACAGAGCAGACATACCCCGGTGAGCACCATGAACAGCCCCAGGTTGCGCCTGTGGAACAGCCGCTCCAGAGTGGCGGAGCCGGCAAAGATGTAGAAGATCTTGGCCACCTCAGAGGGCTGAAAGGAGAGGGGGCCCAGGATGATCCAGTTGGCCGCCCCAAAGCGGGTCTGTCCCAGCACCAAGGTGACGGACAGCAGGGCGATGGCAGCCGCAGCCATCAGCCAGCGCAGCCGCTGGGTGCGGCTGGTGTCCCGCAGCCACACCCCCAGCACCACAAGGGCGGTCAGCCCCAGCAGGATGGCGATGAACTGCTTCAGCACAGAGCCGGGGGCGGAGGAGGCGGTGACGGCCAGGGAGAGGGTGGAGAGAAAGAAGGCGATGGTCTCCATCTCGAACCCCCGGGCGCCGCAGCGGCGCAAAGCCAGATAGTAGGTCCACATGACGGTGGGGAGGCCGGGGAAGAGGAGAAACAGGCTGGGGGAGACCGACGCCCCCGCACTGACGGCCAGCTGGAGGGCAGCCAGCAGCTGGAACAAAGTCAGCCACAGCAGGGAGGGCCACATGGGCAGAGGGGCCTCCTCCTGCCGCCGGCGGGAGAGCTGTTCCCCCTCCTCCCGGGACAGGGGGAGGAAGAGCAGGTCCACGCCCCCCACGGTGAGGGTGTCCCCCACCCGGATGGGGGTGCGCTGGGAGACCTGGACGCCGTTGACCTGGGTGCCGCCCTTAGAGCCCAGGTCCGTGACCCACCAGGAACCGGACTCGTCCCGGAGAAGGGCGGCGTGCTGGCGGGAGACGGTGGAAAAATTGAGGCGGATATCTGCGGAGGAGGAGCGGCCCAGGATATTTTCCCAGTGGTCGATGGGGAGGGAGCCGCCGCCGGGCAGGCTGAGCTGTCCCCACTGCTCCGGGGTGTGGGGGACTCGCAGCAGGCCGCGGATGGCCCGCACCAGCACCAGCAGGGCGAGGATGGGGAAGAGGAAGCGGACCAGGGCGGTGTACCACCAGACGGCTTGGGCGTGCTCTGTCAGCCAGGTGCCCAGGAGTTGGGGAAAGGCCTGGAAGGCGGAGATCGATTCAGACAAGGGGACCCCTCCTTTCGGGGACGGCAGACCGGCAGGGGACTGCAAGACAAGAGATCGGTGATATTGTATCACAGGGACTGGAGAAAGCAAGCGGGAGTTAAAGGAGAAACAGCGGGCCTCCGGAACGATTCCGGAGGCCCGCTGTTGAAAATGAGATACGGTCAGCCCTGCTCAGGGGTGCGGGGAGGCTTCCCACTGCCCTTTGAGCGGCCGTCCCGGCCCTTGCCCTGGAGCTGGTTGTGCATGTCCAGCATGGTCTGGGCGGCCAAATCGAAGTCGCTGACCTCCTCGTAGTTGTCCACCAAGTCGCTCTGTACCAGGTCGCTGTAATCCTCTTCGGCCTTCTTCTTTGGGTAGACGGCGCGGAGCATGATGGGGGTGACGATGGTGGTGGCAGCCACCATGATGACCATGGGGGCCAGGAAGATGGGGTTCATCATTCCAGTGGCGATCCCCTTGTTGGTAACGATCAGGGCTACCTCGCCCCGGGATACCATGCCAACACCGATGCGCAGGGACTCGGCGTTGGTGTAGCCGAACAGCTTGGCCCCCAGGCCGCAGCCGATGACCTTGGTGACGATGGCCAGCGCGATGGCGATGACGGTGAGCAGGATGACGGTCCCATCCATGGAGGAGAGGGTGACTTTCAGGCCCACGCTGGCAAAAAAGACGGGGGAGAGGAGCATGTAGGAGAGGGTCTCACACTGGGAGTTGACATAGACGGCCCGGGTGGTGTTGGCGATCATCAGGCCGGCGAAGAAGGCGCCGATGATATCCGCCACGCCGAAGACCTCCTCCGCCACATAGGCATAGAAGAAGCAGAAAGCCAGGGAGATGACGGCGAAGCGCTTCCGGTTCCAGGAGGCAGAGTTCATCCACCGCTGGATCAGCCCGTGGAGGAAGTAGCCAGCCACGCCGGTGACAACAAAGAAAGCCACGATCTTGATCATCACGATGCCAAGGCTGATGCTGCTGTCAGAGGCACTGGTGATCAGGGTCAGCAGGATCAGCCCCAGAATATCATCGATCAGGGCGGCACCCAAGATGGCGTTGCCGGAACGGGTGGACAGCTTGCCCATCTCCTTCAGGGTCTCTACACTGATGGAGACGGAGGTGGCGGTGAATACGGTGCCCACGAACATGTTCTCCAGGAAGGAACCCCCGTGGTTGAAGACCTCGGCCAGGACATAGCCGCCCGCCAGGGGGACCAGCACGCCGATCAGGGCGATGAAAAAGGCAGCTTTGCCGGATTTTTTCAGCTCCTGGATATCGGTCTGGAGTCCGGCGCCGAACATGAGCACCACCACGCCCAGCTCGGAGAGCATAGCGAGAAAGTCACTGGGCTGGACCAGGTTGAGGATGCTGGGCCCCAGCAGCAGGCCGGCCAGCAGAGAGCCTACCACCTGGGGCATATCCACCCGTTTGGTAAGCATGGCAAAGCACTTTGTGACCAGCAGGATCAGGGCCACATCAAAAATAAAATGATATGATTCCATGGCAGATTACCTTCTTGCAGACGAAATGATGCGTAACTGTGGCGGCTGCGGCGGATGCCCTATGGGGAATTAAGAGAAGACATCAATGCCCCCAGACGTCCGGCCGCTGGGATCAAAGAAAGAGCAACCGTCTCCGTCAGCGTATGGATACTACCACAAACAAAAAAGAAAGTCCAGTGATTTGCACCGAGAAGGTGTACGATTTTAACAGAAACTGAACAACAATTTTGTTATGAACGTCAAAAGTGAGAAAATGGAAGGGAAAGAAGCAAATAAATAAATGAGAGAGGAGATCGCACTAGAAATGCCGCGCCCGGGGTCACTTCCGGGCGCGGCATAAGACAGATTTTCAGAAAAAGATCAGGCCTGGGCGAGGAAGTAGTCGGTCATCAGATCAATGGCCACGCCCAGCACCTCCTCCCGGGGAAGAAAAGCGTCGTTGTGCAAAGGGTGCTCGGCCTGGCAGCCAATGTGGAAATACAGAGAGGGGACCTGATGGCTGAAGTAGTAGAAATCCTCTCCGATCAGGCTGGGGTGGATGTCCGTGTGGACGTGTTCCTGTCCCAAGAGCCGGGCCGCATGGGTGGAAAAGCGCTGGAACAGCTCCGGTGAGTTGCGGAGGACGCCGTATCCAGCTTGGATGTCCACCTTGGCCTGCCCGCCGTACAGGGAGGCGATCTGCTGGGGGATCTCCCGAATGCGGCGGTGGAGGTAGTTTCGGCTCTCCTCACTGGTGGTCCGGACCGTTCCGTCCAGGACGGCCCGGTCACAGACCACATTGTAGCGCCCAAAGGTCTGGAAGGAGCCGATAGAGACGGAGACGGGCTCGAAGGGATTGACCTCCCGCCGGAGCTTCTGGACCAGGGCACAGTCGATCTCGGAGCCGATGACAATGGCGTCCACCCCCAGGTGGGGCTCCGCCGCATGGGCGGCAGTGCCCAGCACCTCGATGCGGAAGCGGTCGGAGGCCGCCATAATGGGGCCGGGCCGCAGCTCGATGTCCCCCACCGGCAGAGAGGGCCACATATGCAGACCGTACATCTCGTCGATGTGCTGGTCGGTGAGAAAACCGGCCTCAGTGACAGGGCGGGCGCCGCCCACCGGGTTTGCCTCCTCGGCGGGCTGAAACAGGACCAGAATGTTGCAGTTCAGCCGATCCTTCACCCGGTTCAGCTCACAGGCGATCCCAGCGGCGATGGCGGTGTGCATATCGTGGCCGCAGGCGTGCATGACTCCCTCGTGGACGGAGGAGAACGGAGCGCCGGTATGCTCGGTCAGAGGAAGGGCGTCGATATCCGCCCGCATGCACAGGGTCCTGGCTTTTCCTGCGTTGATGCGGACAAAGCCGCCGTTCAGCGCGCCGATGGGGCACAGCTCCAGTCCGTCCCGGGCCAGAAATTCCCGGATGCGGCGGGTGGTCTCCACCTCCTGGTTGCTCAGCTCCGGATGCCGGTGGATATCCCGGCGGAACTCCAGATAGCGGGAAGGATCAGCTTTCATACACAACCTTCTTCCTGAAAAAGATGCTGGGGCAGGCCCCTTTTGGGAGGCTCAGTCCACGGGGCGGAGCAGCGTGTCCCCGTAGAGAGTGGGCTGCCGGTCCCGGAACATATGGATCAGGTCCCGGACCTCCCGGGTCTTGGTGTAGTCGATGGAGCCGGTGATGATCTCCTCCTCACCGCCGCCCTCCGCGATGATGTCGCCCCAGGGGTCGATGATGATGGAGTGGCCGCAGTAGGTCCCCATAGGGCTGGGGCCCACCCGGTTGCAGGCCACCACGAACATCTGGTTCTCGATGGCGCGGGCGGTCAGAAGGGTGCGCCAGTGGTTCACCCTGGGATTGGGAAAGTCGGAGGTGACCACCAGCACATCCGCCTTTTTCAGGGCGTAGGTGCGGGCCAGTTCGCAGAAGCGGATATCATAACAGATCATCATGCCCAGGCGGCCCAGCTCGGTGTCATAGACCTCGGTCTTGTCACCGTTGGCGAAGGGGACATGCTCGTCCATGTCGCTGTACAGATGCATTTTGCTGTAATCACCCACGATCTCCCCCCGCCGGTCGATGAGGAAGGTGGTGTTGCGCATCTTGCCGTCGGCGTGGAGGGTGGCGATGGAGCCGCCCACCACCCAGACCTGGTACTGCCGGGCCAACTCCCGCAGCACCGTGACAGAGGGACCGTTTTCCGGCTCCACGAAGTCCTCCATGTGGTGGAACATCTCATCAGAGAAACCGGCGGACCAGTCCTCAGGCAGGACGACCACGTCGGGACGGGGGTCCTTGGCCATAGCCTGGGCAAACAGCTCCCGGACCCGCTTGAAATTGGCCTCGGGATCGCAGAACGCGATGTTGGTCTGAAGCAGTGCAAAGTTCGTCATACAAACATCTCCAATCTGATCAAATGCCGTTCACATGGTGTACAAAATGGCGCGGATGAGGACATAGGCGAAGGTGATGACAGTGATGACCCAGCCGTTGGCCAGCATGGCCTTGATGTTCTTGGAGCGGGCCAGGCCCATCTGTCCCACCATATCAACGGTGGGGGTGACGAAGAAGGTGACCTGGCAGCCCACCAGGACCACCATGCCCCAGATAGGCATGGCGATATTGAGGGACTGTACCATGGGGAGGAACAGCTCGTGGATGATCTGCGCCTGAGCCACGCCGGTGCCGGAGATGCCAAAGATGCCCACTGCGGCGCTGAGCATGAGGAAGGCGACCTCGCCGCCCACATCGATCAGGGGCTGCATGAGCTGGCAGACCGCATCGAAGGCGCCGGAGGCGCTGACATAGTTGAGGAAGGGCTCGAACAGGACGAACATGAAGAACATCCAGAACATTTTGGAGCCGCCCTGAATCATAGCCGTGAGGGAGGACTGGAAGGACAGGCCGCCCACCAGGCCTACCACGATAGAGGCCGTCATCATGACCAGGATGGCGTAGCTGGCGCCGGCGCCCACCACCAGGCCGTAGCCCAGCATAACGGCCATCACCAGCAGGAAGGCCAGGGTGGCGCGCTTGCAGCGGGCATCCGGGACAAAGGCGGAAGCGTCTTCCCCCGACTCCTCATAGGCCTCCAGCGCCTCGGTCTTCCGCTGGGTGCGGCAGGCCATGAAGAAGGTGGAGCCCCAGACGATGACGGCCAGAGGGATGCCGGCGGTGATGAGGTACTGTCCGTAAGAGAGCCCGGTCAGGCCGGTGATGGTGACCACCGGGGGGACGAAGGGGCCTACATACAGGCCGGTGGCTCCGGCGCCGTGGAGAATGACGCCCAGGGTGGAGGGGGTGAGCCCCACGCTGGCCACAATGGGGATCAGGATAGGGGCGATGATGGCGTTGGAGCCGGCCAGGGTGCCCAGCAGGGAGACCAGCAGGGTGGAGGTGATCATGGAGATCAGAATGGCCATCTTCTTGCTTTTCAGCTTGAAGCGGTTGACCACCATGTACACCAGGTTATGTGCCACTTTTGTCTGGGACAGGACTTCCGCCAGACCAGAGCCCAGGACGATGATGAAGCCGATGAGGGCACAGAAGGAGCCCAGGGAGGCGTAGAGCGTGTCGGCGAAGCCGGTAATGGATTCTCCGGTGAGGATCGCGCCCAGAATCACGCACAGAAGGACAGAGACGTTCATGTCCTTGCCCATCATCATCAAAACGATGTAGAGCAGCAAGGGCAGGAAGCCGAAGAGGGGATGCAGCCCAAAGATCATAGTTTCCATCTCCTTTTTTTCATTCGCGGTTTCCGTTGGGACAGGCATATTATATTCCTGCACCTTCCGGAGGCCGGCTTCTGCCGGAGGGCGCAAAAATACCGGAAGAAAAAGGAGCGGAATCAGATGGTCAGAGGTAGATGTGGTGCTCCAGGGCAATTTTGTCCTGCAGCTCCATCCGCTCCAGGGTCTGCTGGGCGTTCAGACGGCCCAGGGAGGTGATAAAGCAGTTGCACAGGGTGATGGCTCCCACGGGGGAGAAGTTCCCGCCGTTGGGGGCGATCAGCACCTCGGTGGCTTTCAGCGCGATGGGGGAGGTGAGCGAGTCGGTCAAAGCGACGATCTTGCAGCCCGCCCGGTGGAAGTGGGATACGATGTCATAGGAGGAGCTGGTGTACCGGGCATAGGAGATGACCAGCAGGCAGTCCTCCGGACGGACATCACTGAGCGCAGTGGGCAGGTCGCTGGTGGAGGTGGTGAGCAGATGGACGTTGTCACACATCTGCTGGAGCATGAAGGCCAGATAGTAGGCCGTGGCATAGGAGGAACGCATCCCGGCGATATAGATGGTCCGGGCCTGATGCAGGATCTCCTGGGCGCGGGCAAAGGAATCCCGCAGCTGGGGGGTGTACAGGGCCTCCAGCAGGCCGATGTTGTTCTGGATGGTCCACTGAAGGGAGTCCGGTCCGGCGTCCTCGGCAGGGGTCTCCCGGCGGAGCAGGGATTTCAGCTGGCCGAAGGGGGCCCACTGCTTCTGGTGCTCATAGAGCCCGCGCTGAAGGTCCGGATAGCCCTGAAAATCCAGCCTGCGGGCAAAGCGGGTGATGGTGGCCGGACTGATCCCGGTCCGCTGGCTGAGCTCATTGATGGAGAGAAAGGCCACCTCGTGGAGATTTTCCAGAATAAAATCAGCCAGCCTCCGGTGGCTTTTGGAAAAAGAATCGTAGTGGGTGCGGATCTGGGTGACAACATCTTTTGTCTGTTCCATAGTACAGTTTCCCTCTTTACGATCATAAAATGGCGGACTTGGGGCGGAAAAGCACAGCCCCGACAGAACCATTATAGGAGGAAACCGCCAGAAAGGAAACTGTTTTTCAACATTTTGGCACTCAGATAGGCAATCTTATTTTTTGATGCGGATGAGCCGGCTGTTGGTGCGGCAGAAACGGGGAGCGCGGTCCTGCTTCCCCTTGAAGCGGCGCACTGCGGCGCGGTAGTCTTCCAGATCCCGGCGGAGAAAGAGCATCAGGGAGCCGGCGATCAGCACACCGGCGGACACCCCGTAGAACAGGGTGGACCAGAGGGCGGTGTGCTCCCTGTACAGAAAACAGGTGGCGGCAAACTGGACCAGAAAGACGGCCATGTTGATCTGCATGACCATCAGGGCACCCTGGATGTGTCCACGGGCTCCCAAAAAGGCGATGCCCACCAGGACGGCCCCGCCGGCCAGCGCAAAGGGGAGGGAGCTCCCTGTATAGGAGTGGGAGACCAGCCCGATCAGGCGGTCCAGCACTACGATGACCGCCCAGGAGGCCATGATGATCTGTACGGTGCGGTGCGCCCGGCGGAAGGAGGCGTCAGACTGTCTGGCGCTGCGGATCTTCTGCATCAGGGAGTCAGGGCGGAGATTAGGGTCAGGGCGCATAGGGATCCCCCCGTTTTCAGATTCAGTAACTGCATTATAACAAAATGAAAATATATTTTCAATATAGAAAAAGAAATGAAAATATAAAACCATTTTTGGAGCATCTGCTGAAAATCAGGCGCGCTTTGGCCAAACAGACCTGAAAGCGGGGAGGTCTGAGGAGGTGCGTTCAGGCACAATCCGGATGAAATGAGGGAAAGCGAAGGCCGCATCGGTTTTTGGCCTTGATTTGAGGGGCTGAATCCTCTAAAATGGGAATATACAGAACACAGCGGTCCGGCGGGGCAGTGACGCCCCGCTGTTTTTGGGACCGGAAGGGGAACCATGAGAAAGCTGGTCATTGGAATTTTAGCCCATGTGGATGCGGGGAAGACCACCTTATCCGAGGGGATGCTGTACACCTGCGGCACACTGAAGCGGCTGGGGCGGGTGGACCACCAGGACGCCTTTCTGGACACGGAGGCGCTGGAGCGGGAGCGGGGCATCACCATTTTTTCCAAGCAGGCGGTGCTGCCGCTGCCCGGTGTAGAGGTCACCCTGCTGGACACCCCGGGCCATGTGGACTTCTCCAGTGAGATGGAGCGTACTCTCCAGGTGCTGGACTGCGCCATCCTGGTCATCAGCGGGACGGACGGGGTGCAGGGGCACACCCGGACCCTGTGGCGGCTGCTGGAGCGCTATCATATCCCCACCCTCCTATTTGTCAACAAGATGGACCTGGCGGGGGCGGACCGGGCGGTTCTGATGGCAGAGCTCCAGAGGCTGGACAGCGGCTGCGTAGACTTCGGCCAGGAGGGACCCGGGCTCCAGGAGAGCGTGGCCATGTGCGACGAGGGAACGCTGGAGCGATATCTGGAGCGGGGGCAGGTGGAGCCGGAGGAGATCCGGGCCCTGGTGGAGAGGCGCAGGCTGTTTCCCTGCTGGTTCGGCTCCGCCCTGAAGCTGGAGGGGGTGGCGGAGTTCCTGGAGGGGGTGGAGCAGTATGCCCCCCGGAAGTGCTGTCCCCCGGAGTTCGGGGCCCGGGTGTACAAGGTCGCCCGGGACGCCCAAGGGGTCCGGCTGACCTACCTGAAGATCACCGGGGGCAGCCTGCGGGTGAAAACGCCCCTGACCGGCGGGGAGGGGGAGATGCGCTGGGAAGAAAAAGCGGACCAGATCCGGATCTACTCCGGGGCCAAATACCGGGCCGTGGAGGAGGCGGAGGCGGGGACCGTCTGCGCTGTAACAGGGCTGAGCCGCACCAGGCCGGGAGAGGGGCTGGGCTTTGAGGCGGCGGGACAGCCCCCGGTGCTGGAGCCGGTGCTCACCTACCGGCTGGAGCTGCCGGAGGGGTGCGATCCCCACGCGGCTCTCCGGCAGCTGCGGGAGCTGGAGGAGGAGGACCCCCAGCTCCACATCCTGTGGGACGAGCGCCTGCGGGAGATCCATATCCAGCTCATGGGGGAGGTGCAGCTGGAGATCCTCCGCCAGGTCATCGCCCAGCGGTTCGGCATGGAGATCTCCTTCGGCGCGGGGAGCATCGTCTACCGGGAGACCATCGCCGCGCCGGTGGAGGGAGTGGGCCACTTTGAGCCCCTGCGCCACTACGCCGAGGTCCACCTGCTGCTGGAGCCCGGGGAGCGTGGCAGCGGCCTGCGGGTAGGGACCGCCTGCTCCACCGACCAGCTGGACCTGAACTGGCAGCGGTTGATCCTCACCCACCTGCTGGAGCGTGAGCACCTGGGGGTGCTCACTGGCTCCCCCATCACAGATCTGAGGATCACACTGGTGGCCGGCCGGGCCCACGAGAAGCATACCGAGGGGGGCGACTTCCGGCAGGCCACCTACCGGGCGGTGCGGCAGGGGCTGATGCAGGCGGAG